>Ga0098033_1000170_pt1 | contig 33005 bp, 26 predicted proteins | sample 1_EtaG_FD_75049 | JGI IMG/M metagenome (GOLD analysis project Ga0098033, IMG submission 75049) | Marine viral communities from the Subarctic Pacific Ocean - 1_ETSP_OMZ_AT15124 metaG | ecosystem: Environmental > Aquatic > Marine > Oceanic | place: Pacific Ocean | collected 2015-01-07
CTTAGTGGTGGGACATGGGACTGGCACTTGGCAGACGGCGGCTACAGCCGAGTCGCGGTAAGCATCATCGGGCCTAAGCTGTCTATGGACCGAGGCCTATCGACGAAGCGCGCAAAGACTGCATGGAATAAGGCGATGACCCGCGCCCCCGAGGCCCCAGTTGCCGCCAAGCCCCCCGCCGCAGTCGCTATTACGGAAGTTCCCAACGAGTTCAAAGGGAAGACCCCCCGCCTTCAGGCTATTATTGACTCAGATCGTTACGTCGTAGTTAATAAGGGAACGGATCGTGATCGCACCCATTTTGACTATACTACTAAAGGCACAGAAAATTGGCCCGACAGTTCTGCCTACGTCGTAGATACAAAAACCGGCAAGAAACTTGACCGCAAAGACAGCATAGAAAGTAGGTACAACCCACGTATTATAGAGGTAACCCCTTATCTTTCGCTTGATTTTGAAGACGGCAGGCAGCGGTTTCGATATAAGATAACGCGGAAAGAAGGATGGCTTGAGTCGTTGCCGCAAGATGATTCTTTGATGTACCGTGGCATGTCTTGGGAAGAGTGGCAATATATACAGAAAACAGGAAAAATACGGTCAAGTGGAGAGTACAACTTAGGTCCAGAACAAGTTGGTTTGACCTATTTTTCTTCCGACGTAGACAGTGCCAGATTTTATGCAGACGCATTTGCGCCCGTACAGTTTAAGGCGACACCAGACAAGCCTGCTGTAGTTATCGCGGTGAAAAAACGCCCAGGCGTGGAGGTAAAGGGAACAGGAGAGCATGAAATCGGTATCACTGATGATATTTCTTCAGATGACATCGTTTCTGTTTGGGAGGGCCATGTTGGACAAGTATCAGCAGGCAAGACGGACGTAATAAGTGATTTCCATGGCATTCGTGATGGATCTGGTATGGGCGCGAGCAATGTAATTTTCTGGAAAGAGGGTTCAACCGTAGCCAAGCCCCCCGCCCCCGAGGCCCCAGCTGCCGCCAAGCCCCCCGTAGCCGCCGTGGAGGCTGCGACCGACACGCCTGAGTTCAAGGCGTGGTTTGGTGGTTCCAAGGTAGTCGACGAAGCCGGTGAGCCGTTGGTGGTTTACCATGGGACTGAGTCAGAACCATTTGAGGCATTTAACCGCGCAAAGTCGGGCAAGGGTCCATCAAAGGTTGGGTTTTGGTTTAGCGATGACGCTGAGTTTTCTAACATCTACGGAAAAAATGTTGAGGTATACCTCAGCATCCAAAATCCAAAAAAGCTGTCTACAGATGAGTGGAATGACCTGCGTGAAATACATGGTGGTGACTCGGATTGGTTCTCTTCTTGGAGGGATGATTTAATCCAGAAGGGGTACGATGGTATTGTGGTTGAGCCTTTAGTGGAATCTGTTGGTAGGTTTAGCGTTCGTAATCCCGGTTTTTACGCAGCATTCGAACCCACCCAGATCAAGTCCAAGTTCAACCGTGGAACCTGGGACCCGACCGACCCAAGGATTATGTACGGAATTGGTGGTGCAGCCGCACTCCCAACAGCTGGCGCACTAATGGCTGATGACGATGATGATTTGTTGAAGTCGTCGATGTGAGGATGAAATGACCACAAAACGTGACGCACGATCTCTAAAACGTGACGCACGAGGCCGACTTCGCAACTACGGCAAAGAGTACAAGCGCGATCACAAGCCGAAGAAGGACAAAGATGAGCGTGCCTCAAGGAGGCGAGCTCGTGCCAAGTTGAACAAGTGGCGCAAAGCGCACGGCAAGCGGGCTCTTGCCAAGGCTCAGACGGTTGATCACAAAGACGGTGACCCGAAGAACAACAGCAGTGACAATCTTCAGGTCATTCCTCAGGGCGAGAACTCAACCAAGTCGAACAAGAAGCGCGCTAAGAAGACTTATGCGTAGTCTTCTTGTACATCTCGTGAAACGTGTTGGTAATCTCAAATAGGTACTTAGCTTTGTCCTCTGGGGACTTAACAGCCATCGGCATATTAAGGCTATGCATCAAGGCGACCACATCGCTTTGGGGGATTTCTTGTCGGTTCTCTTCTTTCGTTTTTTCGTTTTCCATGATTTGATGATACTTGGTTGATAGTGACTGGTCAATGGTAGTCTATTGACATTGGGAGGCAGAAATGGGTCGAAATGGCAATAACGGGAAAAAGATCCCGTCGGAACTTATTGGCTGGATTGACCCTGAGCTATTGAACCATAAGCCAACCGATCGGCAGAAGGCGTTTCGGCGGGTAGCTAGGCACTGTGTATTGAATAGCAAGCTCCTGAAGAGCGATTGGTACGCTGCGACGACCACATCTGAGTCTGAGGCGTTCAAGAGTCATCCGGTCACCCCGAGTGAGTGGCGACGTTGGACGGTGCGCAAGTCGTTCATGGTTTGGTTTTACGAGGATTTCCCTGAAGTAGAGCCATTGAGCGAACAAGAACTTCAGATGATCGAACACAAGTGGTGGAAGGGTGTGTTGGACGCAATGGACGCTGGCGAGGAGTGGGCGTATCGCGCGTTTGCGAAGGTTCGATACGAGTCACGGCAGGCTGAAGAGAACCGGACTCATACGAAGGAACTCAAGGAGTATCTTGGCAACACCAGCGAAGGCGAAGCCTGGCATATCAATGCACCTGAGGCGTAGTGTCTTTACTCGATCGAAAGTTAAATTCCATCGCGGACGATCCGCGCGAGTTCATCTCGCGTCTAAAGTTGATCGACGAGAAGGGCATTGAAAGAAAGTTTAATACGCCGTTTCCCGAGCAAGTCTTGGCGTTGGATGACTTTCTGTCCGACGCCACAACAGTGATTCATTACAAGCCGCGCCAGATTGGGGATACAACGGTCGCGATTGCCTACAACTTTGACTACTTGTATTGGGCGAAGGACCCGCTTCGAACGTTGGTTGTTGCGCATACGTATGAGACGACCGATGCGATTTTCGGAAAGCTCCAGCACTTCTACCGCACGTTACCGCATGCGCTGAAGAGGGACATAGCCAGGTCGAACAGGAAGGAATTGTTGTTTGACGACACACAAGCGGGTTTCCGGTGCATGACGGCTGGCGGTAGGGGTCATGGTCGTGGTTGGACGTATCAGCGACTACACGCAGATGAGTTGGCGTTCTGGCCGAACGCAGAGGAGGTTTGGGCTTCTGTGACCTCCACGATGCACGCTGGACCGCATCTAAAGACGATTGTGCTTTCCACGGCGAATGGACCTGGGAATTTGTTTCATAAGAAGGTGTTGGCTGCCCAGGAAGCATTGCGGCAGGGAGACAAGTCGGTTCGGTTCCGGTTTTTCCGCTGGTGCGATCACCCGGCGTATAAGAAGGAAGTTCCAAGCGGTTGGGAGCCAGACTCAGAGGAGTACGAGCTGGCTCAAGTCCATGGGTTGACCATGGAACAGATGTATTGGCGACACGATCGAATCAATGGCATTAGCGGGATTGGCTTGTCCCAGTTCCGGCGTGAGTATCCGCTGACGATTGAGGATGGATTTGCTGAGTTCGATGGCGCTTGGTTCGATCAAGACTATCTGAACGAAGTGCTGTCCTCGATTCAACCTCGAGACGGTGAACTCAGGATCTATGAGCGGCCAAAGCCTGGGTACAACTATGCAATGGGTGTGGATCCGAGTTGGTGCAACGGTGGTGACTATGCGGTGGCACAAGTGTTGTCTGCTGACGGCAGGCAGGTAGCAACGTTATCCATGAACAAGGGTGGGGAGTTGTTGTTTGCGACCAAGGCAGCTGAGTTGGCAGGTCACTACAATAGGGCGAAGAGTTTGGTTGAGAGCAACCCCGGTGGTGCCGGCACTGTGGTCATTCGCGAGTTTCATAAGTACAACATCCCGTTATGGACGCAGCCACCACCTCCAGGTCGGAAGTTATCTACGTCCCCTAAATACTGGACAACGTCCAGAGGTTCGAAGCAGGAGGCGTATGCGCACCTTCGGCAGATGGTCAACGGAGATGCTTTGACGCTAAACGATCAAACAACGGTTCAGGAGTTGATGCATATTCGGGAGCAAAGCGGTAAGATTGAAGGCCAGGACGGATACCATGACGACCATGCAGACGCGCTCATGCTTGCAGAATGGAATCGAAGAGGGATGCCTACCGCTAAGCTTGCACCCCAAGCGTTCAGAAGGCGTTATGTTGCGCATCGAAACCCATTCAATGATCGCCTCAGGTTGCGATAATGGCTGACGAAAGCAAGTACAGAGACCGGGACTTTAGCAACGACGAGTTGCCGCCAGAGTTTATCAAGCAGCATCTGCTTTCTCATGACAAACGGATGCGCGACGGTCGTGACGAGTGGGCACTTGCCAAGGCTTGCTATACCACGAACTACTGGAGGTATATTCGAACGCGTGGCTCGAGCAATAAGAGGGACTACTCCAAGCAGACCGACATTGACGTAGAGGTCAACCGGCTCTGGGGAATCATTGGTTCGTACTTGTCTGCGTTGTACCCGCGCGCGAATCGAGCTGTGCTTGGTCCTGACCCGATTGGTCGGGGCGATTCAACCAAGGCAGAGCTTGCGCTAAATCGGTGGCTTAGTTCAAACCGTATTCATCGCCGGGTGATGACAGGTCTTCGGCAGGGGATTTTGTATCCTGGGTGTGGCGCCAAGATTGGGTACTATCCAGGCAGAGGAAACCCTCTTGATAGAGTCTGGATGAGAATCCTCCCGTGGTGGGAGATGTTGCTGGATTCAGACGTTGGGGATGCGGAAGACGAGCGCTTCCGTGGTCACCTATACTATCGACCGAAGATCGAAGTAGAGCGTGAATACGATCTAGAGGATCTTGCTGGTACGTCCAGAGACGACTTCCTTGAAGGAGGCACGCCGCTTAACGATGAACGGCCGAGAAAGCACGGCAAGAGAAAGCAGGCAGATTCAGATAATTCTGCGTTTGTTCGTGTTTTAGAGCTCTGCAATCTGAAGGACACTTGGAAGGACGAGAACAATCCAGACATCGTCTACGAGGGTCGACTCGAGATCTATGTGCTTGGTCAAGGCCAGTTGTCTGAAAATCCAATTTGGATGGGTCCGCTTCCCTTTGCGGGTGTAGACGGCGATCCACTTCCGCACGTAATGCCTCTGATTTTCAATCACGAGCCTGAGTTTCCACTGCGCGGGCTGTCTCATTCGGCACGTGTGTTGCCACAGTTGCGGGAGATTAACTCCTACCGGTCGTTTATGGCTATGGCGACCAGAAAGGACACAAGGCAGTACGTTACCCGGAAGGGAACGTTTGGCGCTGACGAACTGACCGACCTTACCGAGGGCAATGACGGACTGATTTTGCAGTTGGACGCTGATTACGATCGTCCATTGGGCGATGCCATCGTTCCGATTACGAACGCACCGCTTAGTGGCAACATTGACCAATACATGGCGATTGTTGCGGACGATTTGGAACGCAACATCGGTATGTCGCCAGCTGCACGCGGCATTGTAACGAAAGCAACAGCGTTTGAAGTCCAGGCTGTTCAGCAGTACACCGAGTCGGACTTTGGCATGCACGCGTCAATCAAGGACGATTGGCTTGTCCAACTACTGACGGTTGTACTTCGTGCGTTGATTTCCTGCATGCAAGACCTTGGTGACTCTGTTGGGGCGTATGAAGAACAGGAAGTGGAGTTGGCGGAAGTTGGCGCAAGGCCTGTTGACGAGGACCAGGCGACTACTAAGTCTGACGAAGACGATGAGGTCTCGGACGAAGGCAAGGAACAAGTTGAAGTCGCTGATGAGCAGTTCAAGGATGCAGAGCAAGAGCCATTCGTCGAAGAAGACGCCATTGAGGGTGTAGAAAAGGACGAGGAAGAAGAGGGCAAGATCGAGCCAGAGAAGCTCGTCCTTAGAGACCGTCGTGAGTTCCTTGAAGTCTCAGTAGAAGATTTGGACGCAGGGTTTGAAATCACATTTATCGAGGGCGGCGGCGCTCCGATGGATGAAGTAGCCAAGCAGCAGAACTTGCTTGGCTTGCTTGAACCATACGGTGCGTTGTGGGCAGCTGTGAATGAGGGTGGTCCCAACTCTGTTATGGCGCGCGCGTACATGAAGGCCATTGCGGAGAAGTTTGACCTACCCAAGGACCTTCATCCGGACGAACTGGAATCGCGTATGGCGGATGAAGAAGAGGAACTTGCAAAAGAAGGTGGACCCACAGACGAAGAAGTCATGATGGGAGCCACCCCATTGCCGCCGGGTGGGCCACCCGCTCCACCCGGAATGCCCGCTGGACCGCCTCCCGCTGGTGGTGGCGCACCGCCGCCTGCAGGTCCAGACCTCTCCCAGTTAATGAATATGCCTCCAGACCAAGCGATTGCTGCATTGCGCGAAGTGTTTGCTAATGATCCGGACATGCAGCAAATGCTCGATCAGTTGCAGGCCTTGCCACCAGAGCAGCAGGCTGAGATGATAGCATCAATGGTTTCAGCTTCTGGAGCGCCCGTTGCCTCTGTATAGCTTTAGTTGCGCCAATTGCGATTGGTCTAGGGACAAGTTGTTTAACTTTTCTTCTCGTCCGAATGAGATTGATTGCGAGAAGTGCACTGGGGTGGCGATATATACAATCGCTGTATCTGAATACCAGGGAAGTACACCGAAGTACCGCAGCAAACGATACTCGTCCGATAAGCGTGGATTATCCATGCATGAATTCAAATGCGTCGAGTGCGGTAATTCGTTTGATGAGATTGTAGACCATAGCGTTGGTCAGTCGACTCAAGATAATTTTGACTGCCCTGAATGTGGCGCTTCGGGTTGCGCTTGGAGACCAAGTTCGCGCATCGATCGATGGAGTGAACGGTTCCCGTATTTTGATCGTGGCCTTGGAGTTTGGCTTAAAAGCAAAGCGCATCGAAAGCGGATTTGCAAGGAACGCGGCCTTGAGCCTGTAGACGGCGACTATGATGAAGAGAAAATATTCTCTGAATTTGATAGTAAACGCGAGAAAGAAAAAGCCGAATACGCTACTTATGTTGATAGACTAGACAATGCCCCAGAATTTGCCTCTTACCGCCGCGCCGTAGATCAAGGTAGAGCTTAACCTCCTGACAGGAATTGAAAATGCCCGTCGATCCCGTTACCGGACAACGATTGCCGTACCCTGGCGAGCCTGGATACGAAGAGGCCATGGCCGCAAACCCAGAAGCCTATGCTGCTGGTGGTCCACCACCTCCGGGCGGAGAACCACCTCCGGGCGGAGAGATGGCTCCACCTCCTCCAGGCGCTGAGATGGCTCCACCTGAGGCGGGTGCGCCTACTCCTGACGATATTGCTCGTCTAGAACAAGAAGAGGCTGCACTTGAACAGGGCATTATGGCTGAGACAGCTCCAGCTCCTGAGAAGCCGTTTTCTGTTCAAGCAATTCAAACACTCCTCAAGGAGTTCAATAATACGTTGGATTCATTTGCTGGAGAAGATGCGCCTGATCTTGAGTGGGTGGGTGCTGAGGGTGGCAATAAATGGGACGCGCCTCTTCCCCAAGAGGTATTTGCGCCCTTGGTTGCCCTGAACGAGTCTCTCAAGTTAGTTGAAGATGGCGCATTTTTTGATAAGTACGGTCTTGAACTCGAGGCTCTGACCACTGATGCAGAGTTGCGAAAGGCAACCGCTGGATTGAAGAAGATGGGTAAGGACAAGAAACTTATTGAGGCGATGCGTGCCCCGATTGGACCAGAAGAGCCTGAGATGGAAATGCCGTCTGCGCCGGGTACATTTACCGAAGAAGAGCAAGTGCTTGCGTCCAATATGGCCTAATGTTGTGGAGTTTGATGATAAATGGTAGATTCAAAAACAATGATGGTTGGAGAGCCTTGTGGATGAGCTGAACCAAGACCAAACGACTGACAATCGGGGAGACCTGGCTGATCTAGTTGATGTTGACAGTGGGCCGGTTGAGCAGGCTGTTGAATATGAGGCTGCACCTCAAACTGTTGAACCTGAGGCGTCGATAGAGGCTCAGGCGGCTAGGCAGTCTGAAGTGAAAAGTCACGATAGTTTCAACGCCCTTGATAGTGCATTGAGTGATATCGAGGAACTCGAGTACGACGGGTTCTACGATAAGATCACCGAAGCGCACATTAAGGAACTTCCTCCGGTCGCTCGTCGAATACTTCATAACTTCCGAGTCGATCGACATAAGCAGAAGGAACAGCACACTTCTGCAATGCAGGGTCTTCTCACGAAGATCGAAGACCGTGAACGTCGCCTGTCGACTTCTGAACGCGATTTTGCCAAGCGTCAGTCTGAGTTTGCGTCTCTTGTAGACGATCCAGATGTCCAGAAACTCCTTACTGAGCCTGAAGGCGAACTGCCGGACGTGTTTACCGAGCAGGGCGTAGAAGCTCGCATCCAACGCGGAATCGCCAAGGGTATGCAAGCGGTTCTGGAACCGATGAAGGCTGCAGCTGACGTTAAGGCGCGAGAGAATTCCTATCTTGAGTTCGTCGATAAGCATCCTGAGATGCGAGACCCGACATTCAAGAAGGACGTTGCCGGTCTTGTTCGAAACCGAGTTGAGAATGGCGTTCCGCTTTCAACTCAAGATGCATATCAACTTGTCAAGGCTCGCCGTGTGATGGCCCAGCAACAAGCTAGGGCCACACAGGAACAGCGAGCTCGTCAACAGTCTGCACGTCGTATTGGTCGTGCTGTTTCGGGGGGGGCTCCTTCTAACCAAGAGATCCCGTCCGATGTCAAGAAGCAGGGTGCGTTTGCAATCGCAAACTGGCTGAAGGCCAATCCCGAAGCAGCCCAAAGGATCTCCCGATCAATCCGATAATCCCTCCCCTGGAGCAATAGAAAAAAATGGCAACTACCCAGCTCACCATTGGTAATGAGCTTCTCTCGACCACGATGCACATCGTGATGAAAGAGTGGCGCGACAATGTTCACACCAGCACCGCGTTTCTTGAGGCCCAGGCCCGGATTCACGGTGAAGGCAAGCCAACACAGGCGGGCGGTACTCGTATCGTTATTCCGCTTGGGTTCGGTGAGCACTCGAGCACCACTCGGATGCAGACTGGTTACGAGCGCATCGACCTGAGCGTCGAAGATGTGTTCCAGCCCGCTGTGTTTGATTGGGCACATGTCGTTCGTCCGATCGCGATTTCCTCGGAAGAGGAACTCGTCAACCAGGGAGACGCTGCGATTCTCTCTATTCTCGAGAGCCGCGTCAAGATGACCGCAAACGCTCTCAAGCGTGAGTACGTCAAGAACGTGGTTCAGGGCTCAGTCTCCGGTTGGGAAGACTGGGGCACCTTGAACGGTGTTGATAACACTGCGGGCTATCTTGAGGAAGGTGCCGTTTCTTCCGGTCAGACCAACTCTGTTGGTGGTGTCAGCAAGACCACATTCAGTGCTAAGACTGGTTGGAATAACCAAGTGTTCGACGGAGCTGGATCGTTCAACAGCAACGGACTGGCTGGTCTGTACGACCTGATGGTCGAGATTAACTCTGTGTCACCGTCTGGTGCGCCGAACGTGATTCTTGCTTCCCGAAGTGGATTCAAGAATCTGAAGCGTGCCCTGACGGCGTCCGAGCGCTACATCGATACTTCGAAGCTCGATGGTGGTCGGGTGTCTCAGACTTGGGACGGTGTGCCGATTGATGTCGAGTACTTCATGCCTAACAGTGGTGGAACTACTGGAACCGCTGGCGACAATGAAATCTCGTTCTACATTCTCAACATGAACGACATCTACACGCTTTGGGATCCGAAGGGATACTTCGACCTTGGTGATTTCGAGACGGTGTCTGGTGAGTACGATGTTCGTGCCGCCAAGCTTCGTTGTCGTGGCCAACTGCTCGCGAAGCATCTTGGTTCCAGCGGTCTTGCGTACGGCCTAGACACGTTCTAGAATTCGATTTGGGTGGGGGTCATGTCGGCCTCCACCCTATTTCATAGCCATAGAATCAAAAGAGGGAGGATATCATGGCAATCCACAAGGTAGATGGCGTCGATGGCGTCAATCATTTTCCAAGGAAGTACGTTACGCTGTATGCGAGTGAAGCGATCACAAAGGGCATGCTTGTTGCACTTGACCTTAGTGATACCACTAATGGTGCTGGTGCTTCCATTCGCCCTGCGGACGTAACCACAGACGCTACTGCTGGTGGCGGTCAGCCGATTGCGCTTGGTTTCGCTACTGAAGCTGCCGCTGCTGGTGCGTATTGCAAAGTTCAGACTGCTGGTCAGTTCACTGATGCAACCGTTCATACAAGCACCGTTATTGGTGATTCTTTGTATGCATCGATTGTGGCTGGTAGTGCTTACCCCGCTGCTGAAGCATACGCTGGTGTCAACCAGATGTCGGTTGACCCCGGTTCTCTGGCTGCCACAAACATTGCGATTACTGGCATTCTGACAACAGATGAGTTGATCAGTACACTTCATTATGACGAAAGTGGCCCGCTGATTACGACTCTTGGTGATGTAACCATTACAAGTGATGGCAATGTTCAGAGTGCCGGTACAGCGACCAACGCTGCCGGTGATTATGTCATCGTTACCTGGCGTCGTAACCTCAACAAGATCGCATACGCTCTTGAGGCCGATACTGCGGGTGCGGCTGATGTCATGATTCTCGATCAAGGTCTCTTCTAGGCCATTTTCGCTACCGGGCCCTGAGCCCATTACCGGCGGCTGGGGTACAATGTCTCCAGTCGCCGGTTCTCTTTTTAGGGGTGCGAAATGAATCTTCGAGATCTTACGCAGGAAGTCAACTCAGCCCTCGACTACAATCCCGATTTGGCAGCCTACAAGGACCAAGTTGCGCGAGTCGTCAACCGGCACTACCTGCAGATCTCAAGCCAGTACCCGTGGCTGTTCATGCAGAAGCTCTACAGGATGACTCTTCGGTCCGATATCGTCAGCAAGACAACGACCGAGAGTGATGAAAGCATAACGAACAACAACGTTATTCAAGTTGGACGAGATGATACCTACGATAGTCATTATGAACTTCGTTTCGCAGGCAATGAGGAGGCATATCCTACGCTTGAGATGTTGGGAAACTACCTAGTCATCAACGATACTTCAGTAAACCAAACCTACCAGTCTCCAGCTCACGGAGCGTATGGTACTGAATACATGATTACCGGCATTTACACCGATTCCGGTAATGCTCTTTTCAGTGGTCCCGCATTCAAGAAGGGAGTTGACGAAAAGGAATGGCCTGACGCATTAAGAATGCGGTCCTCGTACGCCGGCACGATTATCGTAGATCGTCCAGTAATGGACCCGAGCACTGGGGATGACGGCACCCTTATTGAAAAGAAATACTTTACCGATTGGACTATTGAATTTCGACGATATTGGCTGCCAGGCGATTGCGTGGAAGTGCTTGGCATTATGGACCGGGGGTTGACCACTCCGGTTCATTCTGAGTCGTCTGACACTCTTAGTACAACCCAAAAGACCGCTCCAAAGACCGGTAGAATCATGTTCCTTGATAGCCTCAAGGAAGAGTACCTGTTTCTCGATCGAGACAATAGCGGTGACCCGGTCATCGCAATGGAAGGGGAGCCCTACTTCCTTGAGCCACCGCCTGCCGCACCGATTGTATCAACGATGAATTATACTGCCGCCGCTAGTGTCGGGGCATCCGACCTGGCCGACCGCATTGCCCTTGAGGGACGTGGGACCTATGAATACTGCTATACATTCGTGTATGCAGGCGTTGAATCCCCACCGTCTCCAGTGGTATCGATTACCCATGATGAGGCCAGTGAGGTAGCGTGTAAGATCTATGGAATCATAGATGCTTCTGGACTCACTGAAGTTAGCAACTCGTTGACTTCAATGACAACGAGCATGATCAAGCGCATGTATCGCAGGAAGGTCGGTACTCGTGTATCTCCAAGGCACCAGGGATTTGAGCGGTGGCATCACATTGGCGATCTATTTGACGATGAGGGCTCAAGCATAGATGGAACCACAGATTCAAATGGTGGCTATGTAATTGATTCTGGTAGGAAGACCGCTACTACTGATTCAGAAGAACCTACTATGGGTGATAGTCCAAAGGTACTTGGGTGGCCTGATAATAGATCAACTAATCTAAAGTATTGGACGTACCACGACGGCGAATTGCACAAGCTCAAGGTGCTAGACGAGTCTGGTCCACGGCAGTCGATTCGCGTGTATCGGCCTCCAAGTCAGGACATGGATGTAGAGATTCGGTACGTCTCTCGTCCCAAGAGGTTGGTGGCTGACGCTGACACACCCGTCTGGCCCACTCAGTATCACCACGTATTGGTCTATAAGTCGCTTGCAGACGTTTGCTTGCAGCACGGCATGACAAAACAATCCCAGCTGTACGATCGAAAGGCTGAAGACCTGCTCGACAGGATGAAGCAGAAGTACTTGGCTCGAGCAAACCGGAAGTACATACGCCGAGGATTTGATCGTGTAGTGTTTGCAGGCGAGCGTTGGGGCACACCGTCTAAAATCTAGAGGAAGGCATGAACACTCAGACATTTCAAGTCTTTCAGCTTCGTGGTATGGACGAGCGTTGGCTATCAGAGGCCAACGATGCTCTTTACATCCAAGACATGACTTGGGTGTCGAACGACGCCTGGAGAACGTCTGGCGGGTGGCACCCATACTTTCGGCAATCGCCGTACTATTCGGTCAAATACAGTGAAACTACAACTGAAGTGGAGAACCCAGACTCACCCGATGACATTAACGAGAATGCTGGAGGGATTGCCGACAGAGGTCCGGCGGAACCGCCGATTGAGCCTGATACTGTAACTACGACAACGATTCATGAAGTCACAAGCATTGGGTATCCGCTAGTTAGAAGTCTTCACTGGTTTGCGCAGCACAACGGAGCTCGTCAGTTCCTTGTTTACGAACAGCAGGCCTTTGACGATACGAACGAAAAGGTTGACGAAGACCATCTTGAACTTCGGTACTTTGACGGGTCTAGAAACGCTGTTGAATACAGTTCAGTATACGACTACGAGGCGAGTCGTTTGATGGTGGAATTCAAACGTTCTCGTGACAACACAATTGGTAACGCGGATATTGGTAAGGGTCTCAACGCAATTTCCAATCGAGACGACCCAGGCCTTGCCGTTCGCACTCAATCGCAGGCTTGGGGAAATCGTATCTATCTGGTGAACGGTCACCAAGGACCGATTGTTTTTAATGGCGAGTACGTTGAAAAGGCTGGATTTGAAAATCCACCGTCACCGCCACAGGCTTCTTCTGGTGAATATCTGGATACCTCAACCTTTTGCTTTGCTGTCGGTCATCCGGATGATGATGATTCGCCCCACAAAAAAGGTAAATTTGGCCTTTGGGACGACTACACGTATTGGGGCATGGGCCCGAAAAGCTTCGCTGAGTATGGTGTAGGCAAGTACAGAGAGGCGTGCTTCAGTCTATTCGGAACTGTTACAGACGATTTACCTTACGGAGATCCATCATCTTACACTAGTGGATTGGTTGAAGGCTCTCCGTATTGGGCGATCTACGATAAAGAGACTCTCATTAAGACTTCTCTGCACTACAACCAGCAGTTCAATAGAAGGCGAGTTGGGTGGCAGTACAAAATTACGTTTGTGAATGAGCGCGGACAAGAGTCAGAGCCGTCTGAAGCGAGCAATGTCGCTATGTTTCTCAATGGGACTGGTAAATGGAATCAGCACGGCAAGACTTTCATTACAGTTCATCTGCCTCGAGGCCCAGCAGAATGTGTCGCCCGTCGGATCTATCGAACTCGAAACATGTACAACTCAAAAGGGTCCATGGTCTCGAAGGGCCGATCTCGTAGGTTCTACTTCCTGAAAGAGATTCAGGACAATATGACCGAGATCTTTGTCGATGGTCATCCAGATACGTCCCTTGGGAGTCTTCTGTCGGTTAGGCAACTTGGTTCGTTTCCTCCTGGCACACGGTTTTTGGCCAGCTTCAAGAACACGATGTTTGCAGCTGGTGGAACCGACAATACAATCTACTTCTCTACTCCGAACTTCCCAGAGATGTTCCCACCGAGGAACGTCCTTCATGTCGGTGACGACGATGGTGGGCCAATCACAGGTATGCGGGCAACCAAAAACGCCTTGGTTGTGTTCAAGTCTCGCGGCATCTATTTGATCAAAGGAAATCGTGGGAGTTTTTCTGCGCATACCCTCAATAGGGACATCGGGTGTTGGGCGCCGAACAGCATTGCTGAAATACCTGGCCTTGGATTGGTCTTTTTGTCTGAACGACACATCGTCTTGCTTGAAGGAGCTTTAGAGAACACAGGGACCGTTACAGGTATTGTGAAGCTCTCGACAGAGATCCCCAACCAAATGGAGCTCATCAATACATCTGCAGCCATTCGAGCTGTTGGGGTGGTCAACCTAAAAGACAACGAGTATTGGCTGGCTCTGCCGACCCACGGGTCTAGGAAGAACAACTTTCTTTTGGTTTACCATTACAAGGTGGGATCATGGAGCGTTCGAGAGAACTTCCCTATTGGATGTGCGGTTCACTCAAACGATCATCGAGGCTATGTCTTCTTTGGTACTGAAAAGCCAGACACGATGGAATTTGAGCCTGAAACGACCGAGTGGGAATCGGGAACTGGAGGGATAGCGACCGGCTTTGACACTGGAGGGACTGGCAGTCCTTCTTACGGAAGTGAGTGGGCCGACGTGTCGGGTATTGCTGTTTACTCGCGGGGATACCCAGAGAAGGGCTTGCAGTGGAAGGTAGACCCTATCTATAGGACGACAAATCTACCGTTTGGTAGCGTCTACAAGTCCACTCATCCAGCGCATTTGATGGTCTACAGTGTTGGGTATGGCAACAACGATTTGAGCATCAACTACCGAGTTAATCGGTCCCTTTTCGATATCAGGGACTTGAGGCAGCCAGCCGATCAGCAAGACCCAAATGAGCGCTACCCGGTCTATGGTTCAGCTCTATGGGACGACCTGAAGTTGCCCACCTCCGACTATTGGGCAGAGTATCGACCAACAGTCATCCGATACGATGTCAGCACTACTCACAAGGGGCCAGTTAGAGAGGTTGGCATTACATTCGCTACGTCAGAGGACTCCAAGAGCGGCACTAAAATCGAGATCGTTGGATACGATATCGAAGCCAAGGTTGGAGAGCAGAGAAACATCAAACCGCTGAACGAAGCGTTACGACCAGATCGGAGATGAGATGACTTGGAGGAAGCGACCAGAACACGTCATGGATAAGGATATTGTCGAGCCGTCTGAATGGCGGATCAACATGAACGAGTTCGCCTCTGAGCACAATGGGTTTCTCGATAACGATAACATCCACGAGCACAACCTCGGTGCTGAGCAGGTCGCTCGAGACACGTTCACTAAAGTGCTGATAAACCAATCATTTTCTCAGTATGGATATTTGCTATCGCATGAACAATCTGGTTGGACTAATCGCGCTGATTACCTAGTTGTGGAGGATTGGGAAACAAAGTGGCACGGCATTCGTATACACCAATGGAATATTGCTAATGCAAGCATCCTGACTGCTGGTGGTAGCCGGGAGGATTGGACTGTTTGGCGTACGATAGAAGAGGAGACCAGTTCACCAATCCTTGCCAGAAGCACCAAACCAAGTGACGTATACAGTACAGATCTTCCGTATCACGAGTTTACAACAGACACAGATGCACTCATAATCGTGGATTTCCATGGAACCGTTAGTTGGCAGGTTAACTTTGGTAGCCTCAACAGTATTGACGCGTTTTACGAAGATTGGAAGCACGCGGAGACAAGCGGAGCGGCTGATGCTGAATCGGGAAAAATAAAGTTCACGACAAGCGGTGGTGCGTACTTTCGGTCCCCTGGGTACTACTACAAATACCGAGCTGGGTACACTCTTTGCTCAATGTGGCGCATCATGGTTGATGGGATGATCGTTGCCGAGACTGGCCCCCTTGGATCTGAGTACGAGCATCATCCAATTTACCTGTGCGGAGCTATACCAGTATCAAGCGGTCTACACCGAGTTGAAGTGCAAGCTCAACTCGTTTGGTATTCGCCTGGTACTGATAAGACCATACAATCTACAGCTGGCGATTATCTCTACGAGTATACCTCTGACATGGGTACTGAGGACGATGATTCGGATGATTTAGATGTAGAAATTAGACTACGACACGATTGCGAGCTCCGTCATCCTAATCTCATTGCTCAAATCAGGAGTAGGTAAATGTCTCACTCAGACGGGATTGTAGACATCACGGATATCCGTGAAGGGGATGTCCTTAAAAAAGAGGATCTAAACGACACAAAAGATTCTTGGGAAGGAGTGGAGAACGAGGTTGGCGAGGACAATATCCGAGAAGAGGGCTTAGACCGTCGAGCATTTGCCTCTAATGCAACTTGGTCTGACAGTTTGGACTCATCTTCTCGTTGTTACTATAGCGGCCTAACAACCTCCGGGGTTCCCGGTGATTCTTGGGATGGCATGGATTTTGGCACCAGTGGGAGCGACGACATAGTGATGGGCGGGATGAATGAGGTCTGGCCAGAGATTGCTTTCGATTGGGACCCGCAAGTACATACTTACGTGATTATCCGTGCGAGTTTTTGGTTTACGATCGATATCGGCCTGATGGGTGCTACGCAACGCGATAACCATGAGGATGAAGATACCTTTGACTCTGATCGTGATAATCAAGACTTTAGATTTGGTATTTATATCTCCCCACCTGGTGGTACATTTGGTGATCTAGACTACTCTGTTCGGCGTATCGATAACCCAAACGGCGGTATTTTTTGTCCGGTACAGGTTGGGTTGAACAAGTCGTATTCTTCTGATTCAACCGGCACGTTTAATCATATCCGGCACAGTTTCGATAGGCGAAGCGCTATTGCTACAACTGTGTCCATGGTTGTCGGTGGCCAATCAATGGAATCGGATTCCGCCGTAGATTTGAACGATAACCTCTATGCGCTTGATCTTAGAGAGCCTGGTCTTGTTCAGGCACGGTTAGCCTGGAGGAGCCATCAAAGCAGAACTTCCTGCAGCCACGACGAAGATTTTTCTGGTTTTAGTGGACAGATAGTTGATGCAAAGTATGGCCGACTACAGTTTTTTGCACAAGTTTTCAGGAGGTAGAAATGGCCTATCGCTGGACTGGCATTAGTGAGGGAACTGCCACTGTAGAAGCAGACGATTTGATGGAGGGGATTGCTAGGTCAGAATTGTTTGTCAACCAAGGGATTGGCGCTGCTTCTTATAGAGATTCAGACACGGTGTTGACCGACGAAAGTAGACCCAACCATGAAACCGATGGATTCATTGTAAAACGGCACATCTTCAAGCCTGACTTTTATGCTGCACCTGCCCCTCGAATGGAGGCCGTCAGTTCACAGGTTCACTGGAGAACGACTGGTCATAGCCATCCAGAGGGCGTCATTTTCACACCAACCAATTCGGGTGAAGGCTACGTTACAATTCCTGGGACTGCCACTCGATTGAAGATGCGCGACCATGGTCGTGCACATTTCCTCTGCACTTTTTATTGCTTTGAGTTTGGTGGTTTAGCACTTCCAAAGGGTGTAGGTGGAGATAACGATAGCGCCTATTTCAAACTTAACGATCAAGTTGGCGGTGAAATCCGTCGTGCAGGCACAGTTGCTTTATCAATCCATGGAAAAGACGGCTTTAAGTCTGCCTACCTGAGTTCTACTAAGCGGGACATTTACACGAGTACGCTCTTCCCGCGTGGCAGTGACATCTTGACTTCGGAAACCAAAGCAAATTCTGGTCTCCAGGCCTACGGGTTCTGCCTTTTGAATATGCTGGGTCGGCATCAGCACAGCATCATGTATACGACCAGTTTCGAGCCTGGGATATACGATATCGGATTGTCGTTTAGTTCAAGGGCTTTTTCTGAAGTCAGCGGATACGCCGATGTCATTATAAATGGCGAACTTGATGTCGGTGGCGTAGTTCGAAAAAACAAGACCGTATTCTTCATGGCCCGAAACATGGTCTGTGACGTTGTCTACGACCAGAGAGCTGAAGCCTCTGAAGAGTTGGATGCGTGGAGAACTCTAAACAGCATGGACCCACAAGACATTTGAGAGTTGAATGGAAGGTGATCGTATAGACACGGGTAAGCTTCAACAGGTCGACGTTGACACGTCAGACACTGCGGATGAGCGTGCTTTGATTGATTCCTTCCAGCAGATGGATATTGAGCCTGTTGTCTCGGTTTTCGAACGGCTCGAGAGCCAAGTCATCCCAACGAGTACTGCAGATGACCAGAGATTGGCGTCCGATCTTGATAGAGCAGCGTTGTACAAGCGGCAGTTTGATGCAGTTGAAGATCTTCCGCCTGGATTGCTCATGGCGGTCGCAACCGTAGAGTCCAGTGGGGATCCTGCCGCTATCGGTCCAAAGACGCGGCACGGTCAAGCGAAGGGCATGATGCAACTCATGGAGAAAACTGCCCGGTCTCTTGGGATGACGGTCGATGAAGACATCGATGAGCGATTTGACCCGGTAAAGTCCATCAATGCAGCTGGTCAAATGCTTCGTGAAGCTCTTCAACGGTCTGGTGGAGATATCGACCAAGCGCTCATGCAGTACAACTGGGGTTCTGGGAGATGGGCGTCTTGGCTGAACGAAGAACCAGGATTCGAAGTCATGCCAGACGAGACTCGTCGATACCTTGGTAGGGTTAGGTCCGTCATGGCTCAACTTGCTCAACTTTGAGGAGAATGGCGGTGAAATCGATTCGCGCGCAGTATTCGGAAATGCGATAATCTACAGGCAAGAAATTTGGAGTTGATCGATGGGCTACACTCAGGAAGTAGAAGCCGCTGAACGGTCTGGATACGCATCCGGTCGCGAATACGGGCGACAAAAGAGCGCTGCAACAGGCACAACGGCAGGTACGCTTGGCGGTGCAGCGGCTGGTGCTGCGATTGGGACAGCAGCCCTCCCTGGTGTAGGAACTCTTCTTGGCGCTGGTATTGGCGCCATGGTTGGCGGTGCTGGTGGTGGGCTGCTCGGCGGTCTTTTTGGCGGTAAGAAGGAGGCGGCGGCAGCCCGTAGAAAGGCTGGTGCTCGTGCTAAGCGCCAAATTCGGCGACGGTGGAAGGGCAAGAAGACGCGCGCAGCATCAGCGGATGCCCAGGCGCGTGCAGCTCAGGCGCGTGCAGATGATGCGGCGATTGCTCGAGCAGAGCGTGGAGTGTCGCCTGGTACTCAGGAATTAATCGGTGCAATGGATGTTAGGACCGACATAGGTGGAGGCAAATTCAACACCTGGGAACAATCTACGTTTGGGTAGGAGCGCAGCATGTCAGCGAACGACAACGGAAATGGGGAGACACAACCCAAAGAACCGGAATCGTCTAAAGAGGCGACCTCATATGAGACCAAATATGATGAGCTTGTAAAACTTTTGGCTGGCGAGCGTTACGGGGACCCCTATCGTTACGGGGACCCCTATGGGGTATCTCCTGGCTTAGACTACCCGCGCTACCAGATGGCAACAAGGCCTGTGCGCGGGAAGGAAGTGGCGTTGGGCGCTGGTATTGCAGGTGCTGGTGCTTTGGGTGAGTTTTTGACCCGTATGCCGGCTGGTCCTGGGGCCGCATACCTGCAAAAGGAAATTCCAGAAGCGGCGGCTAGAGAAAAAGAGGCTGCGCCCAGGATGACCTATGAGGAAAAAGAGGCAATTCGGCGTGGAGCCATTGCGCGAGCTGAGACGGAAGTTGCTGAGACGAAGAGTGACATAGGCGCCTTGATGGCTTCTACAGGTGGTGCCACGGTCACGGACATCTTGGCAGCACGCGAAGCAGGCGTTGGTGCCTTGGCAACCGCTGGTTTAGAGGCTGAGACGCTAATCGCGCAGAAAGACTTGGCCATACAAAAGGAGCATGAACGCTATAGGCGTGCAGCAGAGCAACGTTTAGACATGCTTGTGTCAGAGCAGCAGCAGATGCACCTAGAGAAACAAGACAATGCAACGGCTCTCGTACAAAAAGTGACCGCGATACCGCTTAAGATTGCAGAAGGGATGCGAACTCCTGACATCAACCCTGCAATCGATTATTTGAGGGCTAGGGGTGTATCGTATGGAGATATTAGAAAGATCCACAAAGCGGCCATTATGAAATACCCGCCAGGCAGCCGCGCGTATAACGTTCATGTGCTGACGGCATACTCAGGGCTTGGCAGGGCGACCACGACGCAAACGAAGACGCAAACGGAGACGCAAACGGAGGGGCAAACGGAGGGGCAAACGGAGGGGCCTCGTGATCGGTCGGTGGTATCGAAAACAGAATAGTAAGGAAATCCATGCCAGAGAATCCGTTCACAGCTGATGAGGAGCAGTTCGAGCACTTCATTGATGCTATGGGCGCTGCGTTTGAAGACGTTGATATCCCAGATGGCGCGATTGATGGAGAGAACATCCTAGACGGGTCGATCAGGCCTGATAAGCTCGACCTCTCAGCCAATTGGGAATTTAGAGGAAGGGTCTCAGCGCCGAATCTCAAGTCACTTCGTGGCCGCGCTAGTACGGCTGGTAGCCTGGTTGCCGGCAGCCTAGCTGGACTGAACCCGTTCCTTCTTTCTACACTATGGGTTTACAATGATCATGTACTTGGTCAGTCGCCCATTGTCTTGGTAGATGCATCGAAGAAAATCATCACCGTTAGGTTTCCGCTTTCATCTATCAGCGTGAACCATATTTACATGATCAAGAGGGTAGACGATGTCGCTGGTAGCGATGTCCTGCTCGAGACTATCGGGGATGATAAACTTGACAAGCAAACGCGAATTTCTATTCCAGAGCGTGGATGCCTAATCTGCGTTTCATCTGGAGTAGGTTGGCACATTCTTGCGAATTACTCATAGGAACTAAGCGGAGGTCAACATGGCTCTTAAACTTACCCGTGGAGGGTCTCGTGGCTCACGAGTTGAACCGTATACGGCGTTCGATTATTTCAGCAATTGGATGCAGCGCCGGAGTGAGCGCGACGAGATGCTCTGGAAGCAACAACTTGCAGCAGCCGACCCGTCTAGACGAAGGAAAGAAGCTGGTGAAATCGAAGGTCGCATCGTAAAATTGCACGAATTGAAAGCGAAGATGGCGAGAGAAGACCAGAAAGCAAAACAGGAGATTCTCTCTAAGTACATGGAAGAGGCGGGAAAGGATCGCCGCGCTAGGTGGATCGCCAACACGCGTCAAAGCATAGCGAAATCGGGTGTCCTTAAACAGGCATATCTCTACGACATGGCGTGGATTAATAAGCAGGCTCCAGTAAAGGCAAAAGAACAAATTACTAGCACCATCGAGAGCATGACGACGAACCTCTCAACTTACATGTCTAAGGCTGCAGAAAGGAGAGAGGCGAAAAAAGCCAATAAGTGGACTGGGGATGATGAAAAAACCTTCAATAATAGGCTCGGTAGTCTCGCTTATGCCTGGCGTGACGGAGTAAATGCAGGCAAAGACGAGTCAAAGACAGACGAAGGCCCCATAGGCCTTCAAAAGTTTTGGTTATATGCTTGGAGCCAGGCAGGGAATATCCTTGAGGAACGTGAGGGAGGAATTCTTAGCAGGATAAATGATCTTACGCCAGACGACCTAAAAAAGGCTGAAGGTTCCCTTGAGGATATTGAACGGTTGAGATCTGTTCTTATAGCGGAAACTAATCGCGCGAAAAGTGGTGACCCAAGGAAAGACATTTGGGAAGAGCACGCGAAGGAAGAACGATTAGGCGGACAGGCCACTAGAATGCAACTGGACATCTTGGGTGGGGTTGGGGGTGGAACCACAGTACCTTCGCCTGAGGATCTTGAAAAAATTACCGGTGGTGCTAAAGCGCAAGAGGCAGTTCAAAGCATCATTGATGGGCTTGTCAAACGACTTGACGTGGCGAGAGGACGCGAAAGTCGCGCAGAAGAGGAGTTCCAGTATCTACTGCGTGGCGGTGGAATGTACAAACGGCCATCTCGAGTAGGAAGCCGGATGACTGCGTTCGGGGAGATGTACGAGGCAGAGCCGTCCCTTCGCCGAAGCGTTGAAGCAGGACGGGTGGATTACGATGAAGGAACCGGTGGAAACCTTTCGGATTTCTTGAAGACCAAGATCGGTCAATACCGAGATAACACTGAGGCACCATCAGTCCTGATGGATCAGATTGTCAAGGGGTTTGATCTTTACGGTGATGCCATTGCCCCGATGGCCTTTCTGGATACGGACACGGAAATTGGAGGAGTGGACCCTGGAACTGGGACAAAGGCTGTTTCAATCAAAGATCTGGTTGAACAATATAAAAACGTGGTGAGCAAAGATCCAGACATCAAAGATACGTATGGGAAGACTTTCTTAGATGCTTTATCTGAAAATACCGATCGGACTATCTTGACGAGAGACCACGGGTTTTTGGAGCGCTCTTTCAGAGAGTCAGCAGGTACGGGAGTCCAGGGTTCGGACGACGAGGCTGAATTACTTAGATTGGCGGATCAAGCATCGTACTTAGCAAAGGCCGCCCAATTCAGAACCAGTGTCTCTAGGGGGCTGAACCCGCATATCGAGAATGTTCTTGAGGCTAGCGAGCGTGACGACGATAAAGCCACCTACGAGGCGATGCAGAAACTCTACAGCCTTGTTTCTGACCCGGAACTTGATCTCTTGCTTGGGTCAGCTGGAGTGAACATTCGTAGTGCGCTGGATGACTTTCACACGATGTACCCTAAAATTGGGGCTGATGCGTTTAAGTTGACAGCATCTCATCTGAACACGCAGCTCGGTGCTCTTGCGGATCAGACTGTGATAGATGACCCCGGCTCTTTTAGCACTTACGAGGCGACAGAATGACTCCTGAAGAACGAAAAGCAATGATACTCAAGGCTAGAAAGGCATCTGGGTCGCCGCAGGTGTCGCCAATTGAACAGGACGTTGATGCAAGTGACGAGAACATTCTTGTTAGTAGTTCGACGACATCGTCTACGGAAAACGATCCAGATAGGCTTGCCCGGATGGCTAGGGATGATCGCTTAAGAAAAAGAGCTCAACAAAGGGTAATCGAAGCCGCGAAAGAAGAGGTAGATGAGGTTGCGTGGCTCGAACAGCCGGGAGTTGCTGCAAGACTTAAAGGACGCCCCAAACGAGAAAGCCGAATAGACCCGTGGGAACACTTTGGAGAGACCGATATATACGAGCCACTTCCGGTTTCGAAACAACCAGCCGAACGCATTGGCCCAGAAAGTCGTACAGCTAGCGTCTTGACGGACGATGACCTGATGAAATTGGCTACGCAAAGTATCTTTCCGAAGGATCTTGAACTTTCTGAAACTATGGCACAGCCAGGAATGTTTGGTTTAGGCCCCATCCCAGTTTCGATTGAAAGCCAATACCCAACAGAAGGGTCAAAATACGACCGATTTATGTTTCTCGTCGAAAGGAGAAACGAGGTTCGAGATGAGCGAATCCACGAGATCTGGTCGCGAGAAATGAAGCCAAGACTCGCCAGATTGACGGCAACAGGTGTGGCTCTCGGAAGCGGGGTGAGTTGGGCTTCAAGTGCTGTAAAATTAGCACCGCTGCTTAAAACTATGTCGAGAGTGGAACTAGCGAATTTAATTGTTGATCATGGCATGGAGTTAATGTTTGAGGCTCCACTCATGTACATGGTCTACGATTGGGCAACCAGTGATGATGAAGACAAGAGGATTGAAGACCTTGAGCATCAAGTTGAGCAGTTGGTGCAGCAGAAACAAGACGATGGGCAGTAGGGGTACAAGACATGGCAGAGCCTATTAGCCGTAGAGAAGAGGAACTCCTTGCTGAAAACTTAAGGGAGTTCCTTGGTCCAGATGCCTCAAAACTCATCGCCGATGTGCCGTCAGATATTGAACCAATTCCTGAAGATGTTCTGCGCACAATCAAAGAGTACACGCCGTCTTTACAGTTCGAAAAGCCCATCCCCCCCATGGAGACCAGTCAGTCCATCTCCCAAGCGTTGCGGGATTACCTGAAGGCGGTCAGGGACCAATTCATAACGGTCAATCCAGGTGGCGTTAGTCCCGAAGAGATCGAACGAGAAGTCTCTGAGGAAGAGGTTCTTGCGCGTCAACACCCGCTTGAAAGAGCGATTCCGTTTGACCGACCGTCCGTCAGCGATCTCAGGTCCATGTTGGAGAAAAAGCCATACTTGAGGGATGTCGGGGTGGCGGACAAGAGGCTCAGCGAGATCTTCAATGCCGTTGATCAGGGTGAGGATGACATCGCTGAAGAGATGATCAAAGAAGCACCTCCCAATATCTTCCCAGAAGACGTGCTTTTTCCTACTACTCTCCCTGGAATATTCGGTAGGGCTCTTAATACTCGTCAGATCCCGATCCTACCAGGAGGACAGCACAAGCCATTTGAATATAGGATCAAGGAACGGCAGCAGAAGACGAGGGAATACCAAGAAGCTCTAGATGACGGGGCGACCTGGACTGAGAGCATTCGAAAAGCGTTTACTGGCTCTACCAATATGAGTCTCGAGGAGGCCCAAGAGATGGGTCTTATGCGGGGCGATCAGAACAAGTCTTTCTGGCGACCTGTTCCGATCTATAAAGATAGTCAGAATAAGGTAACCACGTGGGGCGGAGGTAGTCCCATAATGGTTGCCGGTGGCCTTAGGGACCTTATCTCGCGAACCGCCATTGCCAGTGGAGCTGTAGAACACATATTCGCCCCGCTTCTCCTAGAGGGTGAGGACCTCAAGCGATTCAAGGAAGAAGTTCGGGGAACCCGACCAACCGAAGCACTTGAGCACATCACGCTTTCCATTCGGCTGGCTCGAGACAGAGGCGAGAGTGAAGAATCAATTCAAGCCAAATTGAAGACGGAGCTCGGTAGAAATATCCTCTCGTATTCATACCGAGATCTGCCGAAAGAGGCCCAATTCGCGCTACCCGATCTCTCTATGGCGGTTGAATATGTGAAGCGCAACCCAGACCTAGCTTCGCAAAAGCAGTACATGCCGCTTAGGCGGTTCTCTATTATGGTGCTTGATGGCGAAGATGACGACCAGCTCCAGCGGGTATTGAACACCGTCCCGTTTGGCCAACTGCCATCAGAAGTGTATGCAGGCACCGTCCCGAGTACTAATAAAGTGGTGGACCGCATCCTAACCGGGGCGGACTACATGATCGATTCGCAGAATGCCTCTGGCTATCAGACCCTGCTTTCGATAGAGCAAGGCTTCGGTGATCTAATGATGACCACTGAAAAGATCGATGGACAGGTACGGGTAGTGGAGGGCCAGGTCGCTCGTTGGATGTCGATACTCAGCGCATTGACCGACACGATTGCGGAAGCTCGACTTCCATACGATATCCCGATCACACCTGCCAGTAGGGACTTCTACTACAACCTTGGGATACGGTCTCCTGATTCGACTTATTTTGCTCGATTGCTGGCGAATATTGAGACGAGAGATCTCGGCTTTACTCGTCACCTGACTGATGAAGCCCTGATGCGTGGAAAGGACCGTGGAGACCCCTGGTATCACATGTCAGCCATTCTTGGCCTTGGTCTGGACTTCCTAGTTCCATGGGAGAAAGGACAATTCAAGATTGCCTCTGCTCCAGTTCGATTCACGTACCGTGGCGGCAAAACTCTGCGACAGTTCCCAGTGAAGGGATACCGGATGCGGGCGTTTATGGCTGGTGCACTTCCTCCTCGCGGATACCAATTGATCTACAAATCAATTCGACGCGTAAATAGGGCTCAAGCCCTCGTGAAAGGACGATTTCCAGAGACCCAGGCCATAGACGCAGCAACATTAAGAAGTGTGTTGGAGCGAACAGGTGACGAGGCCATCGGTTACGAAGAGTCATGGATAATTGATCGGATTCTGCCCCCAATGGAACGGGGCAAGAAGCCGTTGTCGTTTGAAGCGGCAGTTGATGAACTCAAGATAAGCATGCGGACGGCTCCCTGGGAGAACATATCGGACGTAGTTGAGACCTATGTTCGATACAAGCTCGATGGTTCAGATGGCGTAAGCCTTTACGAGAATCTGCCGCCAAAACTGAAAGCCACACTCCGTCGAGTTCTCGATATTGTAACTGATGCGAGAGATGTCGAGAGGCAGCTCGGAGAAAAGCTATCTGAATCTGGAAAACTTCATGTGGCATTGATTAATATCATGATGAAGAACGGTGACCCAGACACCGCCGTGTTGCGTATGAGCGATGAGTACAAAAAGGTCGCTAGCGAAGTTACTGAACTGTATGTCGATGGGACAATTACTGCTGATGAGTACCCCGTTATCATGGGCTACCTTGAGACCCAGGCCACTCGCGCAGCATTGGACGAGGCTGATGCCTACGCACAGTTCAAACGTCCGTCTGACTACTTTGCAAATCTCAAGGTTGAAAAGCTTGATCCGGCAGAAAATGCAGGGTCGTCTTGGAGAATTGACTCGTTTGGTCAAAAGGTCAAAAAGGTCAAGAAGGTCAAGAAGGGAGCAGTCAAGAAGGCTCGTGCGACTTTTCCAGAATTGAGCCTCAACAGCGTTCAAGCCAAGCGACTCTCTGCGTTGTTCCGGAGTGGCGATATTGAGGCGTTGTTTCTGTCGGACGACCTCGACTATGGACCGCTTCGAACATTGATGGGAGATCGGTGGGTTAACAGCCTATATCGTCAGTTTGACAACATCGTCGTTGATGGTCCAGATGGCGCTAAGCGAACGATTTTGACCGCTCGCGGCAAAGAGAAACTGAGTGCAAAGATAGATATCTTCTTTGAGAAGGGTTCTGGGGCTACCGGCCCTGTTTCGCGCTTTTTTGCCGACTTCCAGTCTCGATTTGGTGTCTATTGGATGCGGATTGCGGCAGAGGCTGAGACCATTGGAATTAGGCTCGAGACTAGGGACAAGTTCCATAAGATCTTTAACTTCCCTGAGATCTTAAACGATGATGTTGTTGCAATCATGAAGGGTGGGCGTAGGAATAGGCCTCCTAAGTTGGTTCGAGTAAAAGCAGGCATTGAAGGCGTTATTGAAGGAAAAGTTCCTGCAGCTGGTCGCCAGCGTGAATTCTGGGAAGTGGAATTCAACCCAACGTATGTCCGACAAGCGCTTGGCATCACTGATGACATGACCGAAATTAGTGCGGCCGATCTCTTCTCCCGTGCGGTTGGGTACACAATAGGCGAGCATTTCAAGCGGAAGATCGGCTCAACCAAATTGATTAGTATTACTAAGAGAAGCCACGTCACACCAGAGCGGTTCAAGTCTATCGCAAAGACTATTCGAGCAAAGATTGCATCAGTGCTTGGCGATACCCAGGATTCAATCCGAAATCCGAAAACCGGAAGTTACGAACTGAACGAGATCCAGCAGGCGCGCATGCGGGTGTTCTTGCGGCAGTTGGCCAATGAACCAGCAGGTAAAATTCTCTATGAGAGATTTCTCGATGTGGATGCTGACCTAAGCATAATCTCGCACGATGAATTTGGAAGAATCAATGAAGTAATGAGGGACCTCGAAGCGGGCGTGTTTGCCCGTAAGACTCATTACTCCACAGCGATTCCAGAGAGTTTGGGAAAGGCGCTGTGGATTGCCATTCGCGATAGTATTGACCGCGCAGCCGATTCTAGTGAGCACATTGCCCAATGGCGTGCCAATGTGAAGAAGGCCTTTGAAGTCCCCGATGAATTGAAGCACGTTGTAGGCCCAGCTCAACGCGAAGTGGTTGATGTGCACTTACGGAAGCTCGAGCAAGCGGGCATGGACGTGTTCCGCTGGGCGCGTGAAGCAATGAAGGGCGACAAGGACATGACCCTTGATATGGTGTTCGATCAACTTCGAACAAACCTTACGGCTCCTGTAGAGGTCAACAAAGTCGATGCGATAGTCGGATCTAGGGTTGAGTACCCTCGCCTTCATGAGATTATCGAAAAAGATATCGATCCAGAGAAGGCTGTAACGAAGATTCCGGCCAAGAAGGGCTGGATTGACCTTCTCACGGAGTTCACAGACGCAGAGAAGTCTAGGCATAAGATCGCGACTACAGTTGAACGAGAGGCTGCTGGAGAAATGATTGCTGAGCCATTGCCTCCCGAGATTCTTTTGGGCAAAGGCGATGAGGTTACGCCCGAATACTCGATGATAGAGCCTCCAGCCAAGCCTCCAAAGGGCGAAAAGCCCAAGCCTGCTCCAAAGAAACTTGAATTCCTGCTTCGTCCATCCAGCATCATTGAACTGCAGGCACTTGTGGATCGAACTGGTCGTGGGGTCGAGGGGCTACCAGGAGAGTTGACAGAGGCGTTTAACTATTTGGAAATCCATCGGGGCAAGGATCCCACCAAGTTGGCGCAGAATGAGCGCATGGTTCTTGGAAAGGCCATTGAGCGCATTCGAGACGCCATGATTAATCGAAAGGAACAAATCGTTCAGCGTGGCAAGAAGATCGCTATCGGTTTGGCTGGAGAGCCGCACGCGACCGTCTTGCGGAACTTGCACGACCTAGATGCGGCACGCCTTTACAAACTCTTCTACGAGGGTGGAGAGAGTTGGAAGGAACTGTTGGTGTGGATGTCCTTCGAGAAAGGACTTGAAACTGGTCTTGAGAAAATTGGAGGTATCGGCGGTAGAAAGCGCCTCCCACGGTATCGAGCCACAGAAGCGTTTTTGAGTCTGATTGTCCGGATGCGCGCCTACGAAATCATGTCTGACATGGCGGACGACATGGTTCGATACGGCATGCCAAGCGATCTCAAAAAATTCAGCAAGCCTCAAGCGCTCATCAGTCCAACTGGTGAACTGGTCGCTTCTCCGATCGAGACTGAGAACCTGTTTTGGAAACGAGTCAAGTGGTACATTGAGCAGGAGCTCAATTTCTCAATGACGAGAGTTGAAGAGCGTCTATACAAGATTGAAGAAGGCGAGGAAAAGCTTGTAGCTAAGCGAATTCGGGAACCGCAGGCACCTGGCAGGGAGCTCTACCCTGAAACCTCGTTGTTTAGTAGGGGTCCATCAGGTGGTGTCGTCAATAATCCAAAAGATTATCCCGCCTATAACATGGCTCAGGAGATCATCGCCCGGTACGGCCACCGATATCGTCCAGAGGAGTTCATTGAGTACACGTTTCCTTCCGGCCAAAAGGGTCTTGTTCCTCAAATTCTTGTCGGTGAGATCGAGGGTGCTATCAATCGTGCTTCTCAAATCGGCACAGCTCGATTAGGCGCTGTGCCGGGTCTTCGCTCAGACGTGATTGGCTCTCCGGTTGGTATTGAACCTGCGATTACAGTAGGAAAAACGATTGAATCCAATGTTGGGAGAGCCATCGACTTCTTTATGAACCATTTCCCCGTCACGATGACGAACATGAAGATGGGGGTGACCACTGGAATCATGGTGCCAAACCCCGCTTACTTCTTTGGCGTTGGCATGGGTGGGTTTTTCCAGATGTACGAGGGCATGGGACCGGTTGGTACTGCTAGATCGGTTTTCAAGAACAACAAGATGACCACTTCAGTTGTGGTACGAATGTGGAAGGACGGGGATTACAAGTTCGGCAATCCTATTCTGATCGCAAAGGATGGGTCGGTCTATACAGCAGACCAGATCACTGAATTGGCTCAGATATACGGCTTGAAGTCTGGTTTTATCTACACTGAAGCGCCGCAAACGATGGCAAGGAACCTCAACAGGCTTCGATCTCGTGGCGTGAACCGCATTTATTGGAGCGCAGACGAGTGGCAGCGGACGTTGATTGAATCAGCCACCGCAATGGACAACTACTACCGCGTGAGCGTCTTTGTGGACGCCCTCGAGCGGGGTGAAAGTGCAGCATCTGCCGCTAAGTTGGCTCGCAAAATAGCGTTTGACTACGCAGACCTCACCGATATCGAAAAAGTGTGGTTCCGCAACATATTCATGTTCTACAGTTACATGCGGAAGAACATGGACCTCTTCTGGGACACCCTTTTGACCAACCCAGACAGGATTCTCGGTCAATTGCGGCTAATGAAGGGCGTTCAGAACGCATACATCGAGGAAGACACTGAGGTCCGGCTGTTTGAGCGCGATTATGCCAAGTCGAGGCTTGCTGTTGGCTTCAAACAGGCAGCTGTGAACACCCACATGATCGATAAATGGATGTACATCACGCCGCCTATGCCCGTCTATGACGCCTGGGGACTACTCACTGAAATGGTAATGGCACTTCAGGGTGATGAGCACGCCAAGCGCTACATGATAACCAATATCAACCCGTGGATTCAGGCTCCATTTGTATTGGCCAGCCAAAGAGACTTCTTCTATGGCAAGGACATCAACACATTCAATGAAGTTCAGCCATTCATCATGAACCTGGACCGCACTATACTTTGTGGCATGTTCTCCGAGGTTTTCGACATTGCACCCAATCCACAGATAGACTTATCGCGCCGATACGTGGAAGGTAGAGAACATGATCCTCATTACCTAGCCCGGAACGGTAGTCTCTGGTGGATTTGGAAGAACATGATTCAAATACCGTTTGCCGGCCGGTCAATGGACACGATGGCCTACTTAGATCGAACAAATCTTGGCCCAATGGAGCTACTGGCGTATATCTCGCGGTCCATCCATGAATATGGCGCAAAAGTCGGCGCTTGGGAGACAAACCAGCAATTAAGCATATACAACGAGGAAGCGGGACCGCGTGCTGGACTCAAGTGGTACGATGAGCTGCTTGGGTTGCTTGGAATCAAGCCATTCCCGGTACCGACGACTCAGGCTGCCCACCAAAAGATCCTTACGTACTGGAAGAAAGCGGTTGGCAAGGAAGCGTTCGAAGGAAAGCGAACTGGTGTACAGCGCATCATTAAACGTCGACCTATAATGCCCCGCAATGAGCCCGAGTGATATACAAGGTGCATACAGTCCTCCCAAACGTGCTATTCTTTACCCGCAAACCCTCCCCATTAATGGAGTAGACAATGTCCCAACTTTCAGCCCTGATTGCCGGCAATACTCTCGGTCGCCCGATGAACCGTGGCGCTCAGGCTATTTCAGCTGGTGGTTCCGAAGCTACGCTTGTTTTGAATGCCACGAGCACTTCTGGCGAGTTTCAGGTTCAAGGCGAAATTCTAATGATTGACCCCGGCGGGTCAATTGATGTGCTACTCCCTCCTGAAGCCGCGTCTAATGGCATGGTTCTTCTCATTCACAACACCGATGGCGATTCTGAGACCATTACCGTCAAGTCATCAGGTGATAGCACTCTTGGGCATGGGGGAAATCCTGCGATTGCACAAGATGAAGGCGGAATTTTCTTTTGTGACGGAACAAGTTGGTATGGCTGGGTTCTAAAAGCCCTCACCTGATCCTGAATCCCTGACCTAGGAGGCTCCCATGCAGGGATTCGCAGTCAATGATGCTGACGTAACTGGGATTACCACTAGTTTTGTCCTTGGTAAGGCCATTCTGATCCATACGGACACAACTGCCGATGCGAAATCATCAGCATTGCCCCAGTCCTGCTATCTATCGCACATAGATATACAGTTGGATGCTACCAGTGGCAGTCCTACTAAGGCAGCAGCGATCTTGGCGTGGGATTCAGATGGCGACGACCCAATGACGGGCGTGTCTCAAGGGAACCCGCTCTGGCAAGGGATGACTGACACTAGTTTGCGCAATACATCCATTGCGCTCGATACGTGGGTCACTGCACCGACTGGTCAAACTACGGCAGGGAAGTGCTACCTTTGGATAAAGGTAGACGCAGGCACAGTCACGTTAAAGAAAGCGCGACTTCATTGGGCAGCGAGAAGAACCATCTAATCACCATCGAGGAAGATCATGGGCGACTTTTACAATCGCGGTGGTGGTCAACTGACGGTCAGCGAGATTGCAGTTGATACCACAGCAACCCTTGGTGATGGTGACACAGAAGACAACATGCTGGCGTTTGACGGCAACACTGTTGATTATCGAATCGGCTTAGACGACGGAACCGATCGTCTTGAGTTTGGCGTAGGAACAACACACGGAACTACCACTGCATTCGTGATTACGCCTGAGGCTCAGATTTCAGTAGAGGATGCGTTTGCAACTAATATCGGTGGGTCATTTGGAACTTTCAGCTCCTCTGACACAACCCCAAGTGTTGCTACAGGGAACTTGTGGAAGACCCACGCGAGCGGTCAAACACTAACGACGTTCGATGACGGTCTAACTGGTCAGACTGTTACAGTTATCTCTACAGCGGCTGTTGTGTTCGATTGTACCAGCACTAACTTAAAAGCCGGCAGTGCAGACATTACGACTGCAGCTGGTGATGTTACCGTCTGGACCTTCGATGGCACCAACTGGTATCTGATTCAGTTCATGGACGTATCGGCAGATATGTCCAGCGTCGGCGGTGGCGGTGGCGGTGCAAACAACGATATGGATCTTGTCCTTCACATGCAAGTTTTTTCATAGGATCAGACAATGGCGACAATCGCAAAAGAGCGTCTAAGTGGCGAAACAGCCGAAGGCGAAAGCAGTGTTTTAATTGCGGCAACTACAACCGCTGGGACCACTATTCATACAGCAGTGACAGGTACTTCTGACATAGATGAGGTCTGGCTGTGGGCCAACAACATTCACACATCTGCCGTCACGCTTGTCATTGAATGGGGCAACGTAACCGCCAATCGTAACATCAAAGTTGATATTGACCCAAATGAGACGGTCTTGATTGTCCCCGGCTGGGTTGCTGACGCTGACAACGTGATCGCAGCTTTCTGCGCCACTACGAATGTGGTTAATATTCACGGCTACGTCAATCGAATCACGGGCTAAAACATGAGTCGTTCACGAACACCAGGCGGCATTAAGCACGAAGGGCTTGGTAATCAGACACCGGAAAAGACTGGTTGGCGTCGGTTTCGGCTCACTGATCCACAAGTCGCCGAAGGTGGGGTTGCTGCGGCAAGCATCTATACATCACTTACTGAAGATGCGTCTCTGACTCGGTGGGTAACCCCTGACTATGGGGAC
>Ga0098033_1000172_pt1 | contig 32895 bp, 37 predicted proteins | sample 1_EtaG_FD_75049 | JGI IMG/M metagenome (GOLD analysis project Ga0098033, IMG submission 75049) | Marine viral communities from the Subarctic Pacific Ocean - 1_ETSP_OMZ_AT15124 metaG | ecosystem: Environmental > Aquatic > Marine > Oceanic | place: Pacific Ocean | collected 2015-01-07
AGCAGCAGTGGGATTCATCCTCGTCACGCTCGATATTACATCCGTCGTGTACGCAATGATAAGAAAGATCCGCTATCTCAAAAGCTTATCTGCAGCGGGATCCAATACATAGAAGATCCTTACAACAAAGATGCGTGGGTGTTTGAGTTTCCTATGAAAGCTACAAGCTCCATAACGCGTCACGATGTATCTGCTATGGAACAGTTAGCACTATGGAAGAAGTTCGCATTACATTATTGCGAGCATAAACCCAGTATGACTTGTTATGTTAAGGAGACAGAGTGGCCATCTGTAGGTGCTTGGATATGGGAGAACTTCGATATAGTCAATGGAATCAGCTTCTTACCTAGTGCTGATGAGGGTCACGTGTATCAAGCAGCGCCATACGAGGATATATCTAAAACGACATTTCAGAAATGGAACAAAAAATATGGTAAAATAGAGCTTACCTGGGATGACCTGATAGAACAGGTTGATGATACTACAGGTAGCCAGGAGTACGCATGCGTCGCAGGCGCGTGTGAAATTTAACGGTGTAACAGGAGGTGTATTATGAGATTAGTACTACAAAACCAGCACGTTCGTGCTATGGATCGTTTTTTCAACAGAGCTTTAGATTATGGAATGGGCAATCCATTCGCAGTAATGGACCGTATGTTAGATGCTATAACAGTACCGGTTCCGCCCGCAGAGGGAACAGAGTTCACAACTTATAAGATGGTACCAACTACCTATCGGACTGAGTACGAAAAGGACGACAAAGGTAATGTCACTGTCAAGTATATCGTGGTAGAACCTGAAGAGGAGAAAGAAACTGCGTGAAACTAGTCAAGGTTGAGTGGTTTGATACTGTTCAATCGTCTGGTTGGGATACAGCCGATGAGGTTAACATTATGAAAGTTAGCCAAATCGGTTATTTCCTTAATCGATCTACTTGGTCAGAGGAAGGCGTATTGAAACTGGCAGACACTGTAGCAGAAGAAGAGTATTACGGTATTACCGCTATACCCAAAGGTTGTGTACACAGAGTCTCATCTTTCTCAGGAGACGTAGATTTCATAGAAGTATTTTAAGCTGGGACACCTAGCCTGTACTCACGCAGGGAGCAACGCTTTCTGAGACTAGGGCCCAGCAGTTAATCTCTCTTACGCCTACGTCTACGACGTTTGCGTCTCCTTCTGCTTCTTGATGAAGATCCGCCACTAGAAAGAGTTGGACCCATAACCTGTTTAGATAACGGAAGCGTTTGACTAAGAAGCCTTAGCCACGCATTATCCTTGTCACTTAATAAAGCATCACCAAAAGCAGAAGCATCGCCACCTATTGGTCCTAATATCTCCCCAAAAATTCGACTTTGCGTCGAATCCCACCACCCTCTCTTATATGGGAAGGTAAGGTTTACCAAAGCCGTACCTGGAGCAGAAAGTAAACCGGTTCTATCTAATCGGCGTACAAATTGTTTATAATCTCCAGGTATCACTTCCAGATCTTCGTCATCTAGATCACCACGTATCACGCCTCTTAAGATTTCGGCAAACATTACAGCACCATACATAGTCATAGCTGTGGCTGCTACACGGCCTACCTGTTTCGCCCGCTCTACGTTATCAACCTTAGTAGCCATATCATTACCAATAGCAGTCATCAATGTATTACCGAACGTGGTAATAAAACGCTTGAATAAGACTAGTGGGGCTATCAACGGATTCTTAAACGCCTTAGCCGTAGTCGCGTCATTAGGTCGAGTAATAACTTGGTCTATAAAACGTAAAGCACCAGCATTGAAAGCAGCTTGTCCACTAGCAGTACTAAGATCTATATCCTCTGTAATGCCATAATCTAAAAGATCTTGTTTAAATTGCTTATACAATCTGGCGCGACGGCCACTTAAGCTTTTGCCCGAATGTTTCTGAACAAATTTGATTCTGCGCCCTGTATGTCTTTGAAAATTTCTCAACGCCATCAACTGTTGCATCTCTGTCATTGTAACAAGCATCGTAGCTTGCATAAAGACTTGCATATTGAACACAGCGCGCACACGCTTAGGAATCTTACCCGTAATACCTCCCCTCGCACCGGCTCGCAAACCACCTCGCGCGAAATTAGGATTAGAATACCTTGTAGCAACTAAATCACCCATAGCTTGAATATCAGCTATACCCAACTCACGTAATAGTTGTATGTCACTAATGATACCTGCCCCGCCGATATCCTTTGAATACTTGCGCATCGCAGGTAAGTGCTGGTTAAAGATAAGTTTAGATAATCCATTAGCAGCTTTATACCCAGCCCAGGCTGTACCTGCCATGAAGTCCATAAACCAATGATGTGGCGAGACATCTCCTCGCAGCATAGGCGTGAAGAATTCAGGCATAGATGCAAGAGTTACCAATGGTAGTTTGAATAAAACCTGCGTGTTGCTGATACGCTGCAGCCACTTCCTTGTCGCCATATTGGCCACATCATAACCATATTGGTTACGTAGTATTCTAGCCATATCCCACACAGCTTTCTCAAAGCGCTTTTCGCTCATCCACGGCATAGGACTATCAGTTTTCTTAAGCTTCAATACCTCCTTATTGTGAGCGCGTATCTGTGCTACGCCCTCTTTTATCATAGCTCTCAACAATTCATCATTACTACCAAAGCGCTTCGAATATTCCGTGCGCTCTACAGCTTTTTGAACAAACCTAGGCATTAACGCTTGTAAATCATCAAGCACCAACCTCTCATCCATCAGTGCTTCAGTAGGTAACGAATCTAAATACTCTTGGATTAAATTATCCTTTTTGATATCTTCTTCACTTCTTAATTGATCTGCTACAATATTAGTCCAATCGCCCTGTACGAAGCCACCACTATTTATAACTGCATTATACAGATCTTCAACTGTTATACCAGCTTCTTCAAAAATAGTACTCTTACCACCATGCGGCGTGAACACGCTAGAAATTGCTCTCAGAAATTTAGCTTTACCTTGGCGGGTTGCTAGATATTCAATATTCCATACACGTGGCACATGTGTATCACCGGCACCACGTAAGTTAAGTGGCTTCTTAAGGCCTGCCGTTTCCTCCGCTGCGTAAGTATCTATACGTGTTATTAAAGTCTTTAATTCTTTTGCGGCACTTTCAATCTTTTTACTAGAGAATGTAACCGGCCTATCTATTAAGTAATCAATAATTTCACGATTAGTAGCATCGTCTATTACACCATCACGTCCTGTAACGCGAGCAAATATCTTGGATAATGTCGAATAAAATTCACCAGAACGCATGGAGACGTCTTGAACGAGATCAGAACCCGTCTCTAAACCTCCCGCCCTTCTTCCAGATACATGTGCTCGCTGTATAAGGTCGGCGATTTGATCTGCTGCCGTTATATTACCTTGTGATGTGCCAAACCTGGTTACCTTATTAAAATCACGTATAGCTTGTACTGGCTTGCCCCATAAGAAGCTAGTTATGTTATACCAAAAACCATCGTTGAAATGTTCTGTATAATCTCTTTCTTTGGGTGGTTTACGTAAGCGTTCCAAATTATAGGTTTCGAATACAACCTTTTCCCAATCTTCTAACTTTGCCCCTTGTGGAATAAATGGAAGCTCTTCACCGTCTTTCTTGGCCCGCTCAACCTGTGGGTGTACATAACCATATGCGGTTAGTATACGAGGTATACCCGCTAACTGCTTCATTGCAGCCGGCGCTATTTCTGGTTCTGGAAAGGGCTTGATACGTTTTGCGATATCTTCTATACTTTCGCTAGGGGTCCACGCACCAGAAGCTTTCAAAGCCTCTAAGTATATCTGCGTAGTAGACTTCTTGGAATCTTCTGCATGCTTCTTTAAGTATTTAGTAAATTTTTGTATCTGTTTATTTTCAGAATCATGTATAGAGCGATCCTTTAAGGATTCATTCCAACTCTTTGGCAACGGAAACATATTCCACGCGAAGTCTAACCCATACCCACGCAAGGGAACCATATGATCTGCGGAATGTTGTATACCCGTTTCTTTAGATAATTGAGGAATGATAACCTTTTCTATGACTCTCTTTATTTTTTCGTCTTTTGCTTTTCTATCACTGTTTATCCTTAAGGCCCGCCACTCCTTACTTATGTTAATTATAGATTCTCTTTGATAACGCCAAGCGTCTGTAGGACGTACCTTCGTTAACTCTGCAAAGTCGTTTAGAGATGTCCAATATGTTATACCCTTGTACTTTACAGGTACTAATTGCACACCACCTGTCATCAACACTCCACCCTCTGGATCTAAGTCGCTTTGATACAGTTCCTCTTTCTTCCTCTCCAAGATACCTTCAGGGGTTTCTACGGCATTACCATCTTCGTCTGTCAATTGATACCACGAAGGATCTATCGCTTCACCCTGTGAGTCGTATTCAACGCCAGCTATCTCTGTAGTATCTTCTACATCATCTGATAACATACGATTCATACGAGCAACTTCCCAATTTTCTACTCTACTCTTGCTCTCTTTATAACGCGTAATGGGCCCAGGAGCTAACCGTGTATATCGACCTTCTTTCTTAAGCTCTTCTATTAACGCTTCTGGATCAGCGGGTTTAGATTCCGTGTAAGTTTCTTTTTTGGCCAACTTTTCCCTAAACCTTGCAAGTTCAGCGCGTTCGGATTCATTCTTAAATTCTGCAGGTGCACGAAGGAAAAGTAATCTTGCTCTTTTGCCTTTCAACGAGGGCGTAGCGCCGCTTTCAACCCACAGGAGTTCATCTGCAGTCGGTGGAGCTTTCAATAAAGCTTGCTTTTGCTTATTGGTTATATCAGTAGCATCGTAACGCGTGCGCGTAGCCTCAGCCTGCGCTACCTCAGCCCGCTCGCCCATGTCTGTCGCTTGTTCTTCAGTATAAACCTCTGCCCAAGGCACAAGATCTTCATAAGCTCCAATACCATAGACAGCTTCTGTGATAGTCCTCTTCACAGTTGGTCCAGCCTTACCTTGGAATATGCGTCTAACGTTATTTACCGCTAAACGGCGAATCTCTGCCTCCTCGGGGGTAATATCGCCAGCCTTCTCCAACCTGTTGATTTCTTCTTGAGCAAAAGGATACGTCATCTTCCCTTCCATAGGATGCTTAGCGCCCTTGGGTCGATACTTAAGTATCTCTGCGTCTGTCTTACCTATCCTTCTGGCCCGTTGGTCACGACGCGCTTCTGCTTTTCGCACGCGCTCCTTAGTTCCTGTCATTTGCGCAGCGAATGGAGCGATAAACTTTTCAACCGCTTCTAAATTACCGTCAAGAATATTTTGTGATTGTTCTACAAAAACATCAAAATCACCTGCGTCTATACCACGCTTCCTAGCTGCCTTACCCATCACAGCACGAAGACGCGCGGCTAAATCCAATAGGGCAACTTTCTCAGATTCGGATATATCCATAGCTGCGATTTCAGGACGTATCTTCTTACTCATCCTGTTACTTATATCGCGAACTACCGTATCTTTCTTGGGCATTCTTGCTCTTGATTCTAATATGCCCGGCTCTTCTAAAGCTTCAATACGTTGATTTACACCATCCCAAAGTTCTTCTCTTGTAAAGGGTGTATTGGCAGCATAAGAAGTTATGCGATAATCCAGTGTACCGTCTTGTGCGGCTTCAGCAGCAGTAGCATCCTCATCATAGATATTCATGATCTCATCTATGGTGTCTACATATAATTCTGCATCTGTTTTTTCTGTGGTTTCTTTAGGCGCAGGCAATGCTTTCTGTGTAGGCCTTTCTATAGCAAGTGCTTTGGGCTCTGGTAGTCGCGGGGTTTCTCGTTCTGGTAAGCGTGGAGTTGTAGGTTCATCAAAGTAATCATATGCAGGACCGCGTTGGGTTGTAAGCTCCACTGCAGGACGACGCCATGTCTGTTGAGTGATAGCCCTGTCTGGCACTCTTACAGTACCCTCTTCTACCATTTGCGCGAAGGATTCCCTCTGCCCAGACTCCATCTTCCTTTTAAGTTGACCAGCAACCATATTTTGTGCTTGTTGCTTGTAACTAGTATTGGCGTCATTAAAAAACGCGTCCATTTCACTTTCGGATAATGGACCACCATCATCACCACCTTCTCCTTCAGGATCTCTTATAGGATCATGGACACTGTTTACGTTTTTACGACCATACTCATCATTGACATATTGTATTATAAGAGAATCAACATCTTCTTGATTCTCTGCAATATTAATTGTATCTACAAGTTCTTCTCCCTCATAAACCTCTATCAATTCTTGGTTAGCATCGTAATGAAACGTAACTTCCATTGATCTTTCACCTGGATCATCAGAACTAGTCCAACCCGCATTAGGATCTACAGCGATATCAAATTTATATATTGTATCTATATCCGGCACAACTACATCAGCTAGCTGTTGCACAAATGGATCACCTGGAACTAAACGCGTTGCAGGCTCTAGTATCATTCTAGGATCTGCTGCAATACCAGCAGCTGCGCCACCAACCTGCTTCAGAAACTTCCTGCGACTTGGATCTTTTGGTCCACGTGATTCCAAAACGGCACCACTTAGTTCGTCCAACCACACCTCATAATTAAGATCCCATTCGGCCTCTTCAAACGTGTCAAAATCACCATATTCTCTACGTAGATAAAGTTCATTATCATCCCAATCTTCTTGGATAGATGCCATTCTTTGCTTGCTAAAACGAACTTTTTCATTAGGAGCCGTAGCACGCTCAACAGCTACTTCTCGCATTCTATCAGGAAACCGTGTTACATTGTCTCGTGATTCTAATATACCTTCCTTATTGATAATAGGTGCTTGCTTAGTTGTTCCACGCTCTGCCTGTACAGCAGCCTTAGTAATCAAATCATATATTTGACTATTGGAAAAATCTGCTTCGAACCCTAATATTTCCTTTTTTCTCAAAAAGTTCTTGACATTGGCGATAATAGATTTTGTGATACTAGCATCTATTCCCTTAGCGCGAGCTACACTACTTATAAACTCTGCAGCTACGTCTCTATGACCATTTGGCCTCCGTAGATATTCAGCATATTGTGAATTACGTGACAACCATTCGTCTATGTCTTTTCTGCGCTTGTTGTAAAACTGATCTAAAAAACCAGCCTTGTCTTGTAAGTTTTCAAGAAATACTTTATGATCTATAGACTCCTCTGCAATTAAATCTCTTACGTATTTTTGTACTTGCTTACGAGTAGGTTTACCACCTAACTCGCGATAAGCATTTTCAACGATTACATTAGATGTGCCCGTAATTGGATCGTAATAACCTGCAGTCTCTGATGTTGGGCCTCTCCTACCCTCCAAAGCGGCAGCTAGTTGCGCACCTTCTAATGTATCGAACACTCTTTGTTGGTCAGGATTTATCCCTGTTAAGCGCGCTTGCTCAGCTAAAGCACTTTGCCTCATATATTCTTGATCCGCTGGCATTGCACCAACTATCTCTTGAGGAACGGCCATAGCGGCTGACGCGCCTCCACCTGCACCCCCTCCTATTATCCCAGCCGATGCTATCTCACCAGGCACAAATTCAACCCCACCAGGAGTTCCGTATGTAGAACCCAGTTGTTCCACACCAGTTTGTGCTGCCTCAGTTCCCAACTCCCCCGCCATACCACCGGCGGTTCTTGTTGCTACTGACCGCAGTGCGCCCTTAGTAGCCGTATTCATGATAGCCCCTAAACCAGCTCTATCTAAAGCACCTACTGCGCCAGCTGTTAATATAGCTTGAGCCCAATCCGCAGAGTCAGGTTCTACTCTTCCATTAGCTATGGCAAGTTTATTAGCGGTAGGACCCGCAACCTGGGATGCAGACCAAAACATAGGACCGAGTATCCCACCAATAATACCACCTATAGCTCGACCTCTAGCACCACCGAACCGTCCAAATCTAGCCCCTGCGGCCGCGCCAGCTTTCATAGAAGCCATACTACCAGCTATTTGACCCGTCTGTTCAGCAGCAGCTCCTGGTAGATTACTAACAACACCACCAATATCTTGTGGCGCCCATTCAGGACCCCAAGATTGAGTGAGTTCCCCAGCAAAAGTTGGAGCATCGGGCTGTGCCCATGATTGCATCGCCTCACCTAGACCGACATCGATTCCAGGTATAGCCGCTATAGTCTCACCCATACCCCGCATAGGTGCTTTGATAGCCTCTAATGGGATATCCCAACCACTAGGTTTAGACTGCTGAAATGCCTGCTGACCCACAGAAGCAATAGGTGCGTACGCCTCAGGTGTTCCTGATTCAGTAAGGTATTGTTGTCGTATATTATTTAGAGCAGCTATATCACCGGAAGCTTCTGCGTTTCTAAGAAGGTCGAGATAATAGTTTGAACGCTCCTGGTCTAGAGCCATTTGATTTTATAACCCGAATCGAGACAGTTCTTGATTTGTCGTGTTGATACCCACTCGAGCAGCAGCCTTTAATAGCTGTTGCATAGCAGTATCGAAGTTGAACGTACCGTCCTCATTTTGACTGCTACCTAATAAGTTTCTCCAATTCATAGCGTAACCCATAGGTTGCCCCTGTTTCTGCATTGCAAAACTAATTTCAGATGCTAGTTGCTGTAATTGACTTAACTTTTGTTCACCATTAATACCGAACACAGCATCGAAAGCGTCTTGATCTACTTCGAAACTTTTGTCTTCTTGTTCGTCATAAACTGGATCATCAAACCAAAACTTCATAGGATCTTTTAATCCAGCTTCTTCTGTGGCGTTTAGTATATCATCCATAGCGCTTTGCTGGCCTTTCATAGCTTGGCCTAACGTTAATGACCCACCTGGAGGTTCGTTACGTAAGGCTTCAGCTTGAGCTCTATACAGTTCTGACCTTGCCCATTCTTCTTCTTGCTTAGCTAAAGCCTTTGGAATACCAAACAGTACGCTTAGTAATCCACTACCTTCGCCTTGTATAATTGGTTGTGGCATTTTATTCTCCTATTTTACAGCATGTCGTGTCCAGTTTTAGGCATTGTTCTGTAATCACCTCTTCCCCCATATGTGCCCGCTGTTACCTCAACCTCTTTTTCGGAACCCGACTTTATCCAGCCTGGTAATGATGGAATCTTAGGACCAATCACTCTCGGTGCAAGACCTTTATATTTGTCATCTATCGCTGCCTTCTCTAAGCCAGCTTCCATACCAGCTCTTATTTCTCTTTCTTTCAGGGATGCTTTATCTACCTTAGCACTCTCACCAATTGCCGCCTTCAGTGTGTCACCCTCGGCTGACTTAGCTTTGGCACTCATCATTTCATCAGCAAGTCTAACTTCCTCGTCAGCACCCGCAAGCAATGTAGCGGCAGCATCGGATTCTATATCAGCCGCAGTCTTTTCAAGACCCATAGCTGCTGAAATCGAAGAGGCAAATTGATCACCAGCACCTGTATAGTTACCACCTAACGCGCCGCCTGGATCAAATGATGGGTCAGTTGCGGCCTTAAGGTAAGTTGAATAATTTGCTTGTGTAGCATCTAAGATACCTGTATCCATCATAGCTTTAACAATAGCTCCAGTGTCTCCACCTTTAGCTCCAGAGATTTCTTCCATCGCGGCCAACTTATCATTATAAGCCGCAGCCTCTGCATTGGTCAGATTATATTTGTCAACCAATTCACGCAAGCTAAGATTGATATCCTCACTAGCCCGTGTTATTGTTTCTCCAGCAGCTTCTTCTTGCGCTTTTTTAGCTTGATATTCTTGATACCAATTAGTAACAAAAGCGATAGTCTGTAGAACAGTTGCAGCATCGAAAACAGGCATACTCATAATTTATCTCCTAACTATATCTACCAAGGAAATGGACTAATGGCAGATTTATCAACACCCATGAAACCTCTATATGGAGTGTAACCGCCAGCACCTGCTGCCGTCTTACCGAACACAGAAGCTAATGATTTCTTCATGTCCGGCATCTTAGCAGGTACAATGCCGGTGCCTGTTAACCTACCACGAGCAGCTAGGTCTTTCATACCAGCAGTTGTAGCAGTAAGACCTTTCTTCCTATCTATTTCAGACTTAAGTATACCAGTTGCTGAAGTAGATCTCCTACCAGCACTAGCCTTCATTGCATCTACTAAAGCATCTTTATGAGATGCACCCTTATAAGTCCCGGAGCGCGCAGAGGCGTGGCGTAGTCTACGCTCTGCATCTACGTCAGCAGCATCCAACCCTCTCTTAGCGAGTGTTTCGCTAGCTGCTCGATACCTAGGTAATCTACCTTTAAGTGAACCGCTTACAGTGTCAGCTAAAGCTGTACCACCTGCTATCCTACTCTTAGCACCCTCGTAAGGCTTAGGCAGTGGCGTTTTTCCACCAGCGAAGGTTGATAGTTTACGTAAGTCTTTTTTTGCTTTGTATAAAGGCGCGCGATGCGGCACCATTCTTTTAGCCATTAGAAATGCCCCAAAGGATCGAAATAATAATTTATATTATTGAGTTGAAAGGTCGAGTTAGCAGTTTGATTAATATCGAAACTTAACTCGGTCGTCATTAATTCTACAGGAATTAACTGTCCTGGTCTTGAATCACCAGATAAAGAGATAGCTGTAGTTTTCTCGGTAGGAGATCTAGCATCGTATCTATGCTGGAAATCAGCAACACCATTAAACAAAACGTCCATGCCATAAACCTTCTTCCATCTACCAGCTGCTCTTAAAGTTTGAAATGAATTAGTGATATTCATATCGAACAAAGGTGTCGAGAAGCCATCTTGAAATGAATCAGGATTAAAACTATAAATATCATCAGCACCAGATAAATTAGTGCATCTTAAGAAACAATAACTACGATGCGCAGCGATATCTGCAATATCATCTGAGGTTGTATATCTAGACCAAGCATGGACATCAGATGCTTTGGAGAAAGTAAATACAAATATTTGTTTTTCAACTATACACATGAACTGCGAAAAGCCACTATAATGAATGGATTTTGGCGGGAATAACAAATCATGTGTATCTAAGTGTGGTGTAACTATATCATCTATAGCAGCGCCTATATCTACTGATTGAGCATCATCAGTATAAAGCATTTGACTAACAGAGTTAAATCCGTCTCTATTAAGGAATATAACATCAGGTCCGATTTTAGCTATACTATTTGGGTAATTTGTATAAGCGTTCTCCACCACCATCTTAAGTTTTGAATTAATAGGATCAGTATCTGTATCCCATAACTGAATATTATTTGTCATGAATACTATCAAAGAATTCTTGTAAGTACCTAACGCAACTATTTCATCTTGATCTGGCGATTCTAAACCAGCAGGTAAACCCAAGGGTCCACTAGCATCCTTTGGCGATGTCCAATCTCTTGGTTTTTCCGTAGCAGAGTATCTAACATAAGCATTGTCAGCTGTATTTGGACCAACAGCATAAATCTTAGAGTTCTGCACTACTACAGATTTCGTGTTAGGACAGTTAGGGTCAGTAATAGCATCTGCTACACCATATGGTTCACTACCTCCTCCAGAGGGGTAGAAGTGTCTTATTGTGCCGCTATCATACTCTACGACAACGTAAAGCTTCCTGTTAAAAACTAAAAACTGCCACACGCGTTTTACATTATCTGCTAAATCATCGGGATTGGGCAAGTATAAAGTCGATATAACACTTGAAAGTCCACCAGAACCTATCCCATAACCTGATAATCCAGGATTAGAAGCTCCAGTGTGACTCACTGTATAAATCTTACCATCAAATATAAACAACCCTTTAGTGAAGGGATCCATGGCAGTCGCAGTTATTTTATCTAAACCAGGTCGTTTAGCAATCGCATAACCCGTTGTAACGTAGGCATTCTTACACTCAACAAGACCTAGGTCATCAGCAACCAATTCAGATCGCCGACGATCTATACCTACTCTAAAGTCGTCAAGTGTATATGTAGACATAATTAGTAGTAACCAGCATCCCTCTTCATTTGACCAACTATAGAAGTGTCGTCATATTCATCAACATACTCGCGCTCTTGCCATGGAAATGTTTTCCCAGACCAATTCTCACCCTGCGCCCCAGGAACACCTGGATATAACTTATTTCTCCAATTAGGATCTGCTTCTGGATTGTTAAGTTTACCAGGCATAAGCATTCCGGCTAATACACCAAGAGGTCCCATCAAATTTGGGGCAGCTCTTGCCGCTGAACCTGGCCAATTAAACCCTGCTAATGTAGAAGCACCTAACGCTGCAGCACCGGCACCCGTAGCGGCTTGCGTCATCGCGGCGCTCTTAGCTTGTTCATCTGCTAAATATCGCTGATATTGATCCATAAAACTTCTCCTACCTTACCTTTGTTGCTAAAATCTTATCTAACATCTGCTCTATGCTCTGCAGTCTATACAGCATAACATCTAGATTCTTTACAGATTCTGCTACCTTCTCTTGATCCCCTGTGAGTTTCTTAAGGTTGTGTATCTCGATACCGCATTGCTTAGCTTCGGCCTCTAGAGCAGGTATAGCGCGTCCCTGGATGCCTGCTAGACGCTCTACCTCAGCAGAGAGTCCAGAAGCCCACCAGATTGCACCACATGTCTGTATTACAAGAAAGATTATTGCACTAAAGAACTTAGCATCTATATTCATTTTCGTTTCTTCTTCGCTCTCTCAAGCGGACCTGGTAATAGCCAACCGAGCACCATTGGCACGATTATCACCAATATTAACAACCAACCCCCCATACCAACGAGATCACCTAAAAGTGTCCAGAAGTTATCTGGGGCACAACTAGTCATGTCCTGCCCCCTCTGCGAACTCATAGGTTGGGATATTATCTGATCCGCAACCACACTCGTCACAGAGGCACCGACCGTAGAGGCCAGAAGCACAGGAGCAGTCCCCGAAGTCGCAATCGATGCAATCGCACCCGGAACTAGAGCTCCCGCTCCCACTAAGCTTGCTTTCTTTAGACTTGTACATCCGCCGATCCAAAGAGTAGGGAGTAGACAATAGTAGCGATGATTAGAACTGCCACTACCGCTATTGCAGGGTTTTCTTTTATCCAAGTTTTTAATATATTCATTAAGTTTCCTCAAGTGTGAATGTTTATCGTTCACGTCTATGGCCTAGATTGTCTATCTTAACAGACAGGGATTTCAACATATCTTTTATCTCCCCAAACTGCTCAGAGTTTCTAGCATCTGACCTATCCATACGTTCAACCAGACTTTTTAGCTCAAGTTGGTTACGAATGGTATCTTGTTCAATTCCAGTAACATAAGTAAAGAACCCAACCGCAATAGCAACCGTTCCTAGTAGGTGAGAAACACTGAGACTCTTCGACATGTGCCATCCGCCATTCCCCCGTCGATCTAATCCAGTGTGTTCAGTCATTAGTTTGCTATTTTTTGTGATTTGTTATTTGTTTCAACCTCAGGCATTTTAGCGGGTAAACTCTCTACTTCCAAGGTTCGCAAATAATCTCTAGCGGACCAGAAAATACAGGTTTTATCTATGCTCTGATTGTGCAGTAGAACGGTACTTGTTGGATTGTTTTTATTCTCTGTAATGTACATTTGTATATTTAATCCAGAAATCGCACTGATATCCATAGCATGGACAGGTTTCTCGTTATAGCCATCAAGTAGTTCCTTCATAAGCAACTCAGGACCGCCCTTACTACATAGAACGTTAACCGATACAACAGTCTGATATATCTTTGGTTTCTCTGCCTGTGCAGACAACGAAACTGCTAATAGAAGCGCTCCCAACAAGGTTTTCATGCGGGTTTCTCAGGCCACACTACGTCTTCAGAATTCTCCACACTTGCTGGTAGATCACGCAATGCTTGACGGTAGGTTTCCATATCGTCAGACATAGTTACATCGGACAGAGCGTAGAAGTCTGTTGCGGCTAGGAGTGCGTTTCGTTTCGTGCGAACATTGCCCCAACTGTATATGGCTAACGCATCTTCAAATTGCTGATCTGTTGGATCAGACCCAAGTTCCGTCATCAAAGCGGAAAAGATTTGAGCACGTTCCGGTGTGCTATCAATCAATGTTTGAAGCATAGCGTCAATCTCGCCTTATCAAGCGCCACCCGAGTTTACTTCCTTGAGCGTTCCCGGACCCGCCTAAGACATACGCCGCACTACTATGAAGTGAACACCAAAAGGTTAGAACGTCACCTTTTGTGGCGTGCATAGGAAAGTCGGACATATTGCCAAACCCATAAGCTGAGTTCCAACCAGCGTTGACGTAGTTGTATTCTTTGGTTTGTGTGACGTTATAGACTTGCCAACCAGTGACATAAACCCCTGTTGGAGTTCCAGCGACATGACCACCAAACATATAGTTACCAGTTTGCGGAATCGTATAATCGTCGTTGGATGTACTCCAGCCTTTTGCGATGTCTGTTTCCACGCTGTACGACGATGACCCCCCATAAGCGAACACATCAATGCGACCATTTGCTGCGATATATGCATTTGTCGTTAAGTAAACGATTCCCATGACGGTAACGTATTCGTTGCCAGTTCTGAATACATTCGTCGCATCACTTACAAATTCACAATGGTCGCCTTTTGCATAAAGAGTATATTGTTCAACTGCTGAACTGTTTTTAATGGATACGGAATTGCCAGCACCATGAACCGCTGTTGAAATCACATGCATCGCGCAAGTGCTAAAGTCAGCGGCGGCAGGTAATGTGATTACTGTTTCCGTGTCCGTTCCTGCCGACACATCCACAAAAACTATAAGACTTGATTTGCCTGTAAAATCGCCAGCCACAATAGAGTAAGCCGTGGTCTTAGAAAGAACGCCTTGAGCGCCAGTAGTGATCGGCACGCCACCAATTGTTAGATTTCCAGCAGTCGTTACTGCAAGCGTCTTACCAGTAGGTACTGTAATAGTGCTACCAGAACTGGTGATGGTGTCTAGTGAAAGTGTTGCTGCCATAATGTTGTCCTCAGATCATTGTTAATTCACCACTGATCGTCCAAGTAAACGTATCAGCGATGGTAATTGGACCAGCAACGAATGCGGCCTTGGTTGATGCTACTGTAGTTGTTAAATTAGATGATATCGTATTGTAATTGTAGAAGTAATCACCTTCGGTTGTAATCGATCCACCGGCTACGGTAGCCCAATCGATAGTAGATGCCCCTGATTTCTTTAAGAATTGGCCCGTAGTACCGGCAGAAGTGGTGTTTAATGCGCCTACAGCGATACTATCATCTGCAGGCACGTTTAGACCTAATTCATTACCAGATACTAAAATCTGGACGTTATTAGTGCCAGCAGGAGTAGCAGAAGTAAACGTTAAATTACTCCCAGAGATGCTATAATTTAATGGATCCTGTCTTACACCATCTATAAACGCTAGTACAGCATTTTCAGTGCCTGGCGATTGCCCCATAGCAAACGGACCTGCAGTGCCGCCATTATGACTACTTGCAGAGAAGTTGCCGCTAGGTAGCGGTGAGTTTCCTATATATGCCATTTTAACTCCATATTACAGATCAAAAGCGTCTTTAATTTCGCCAGATGTTAAGCCCAGCACTTCCAATTTTGCTTTCACAGAATCTAACCTTTCTTGCTTTGATGCCTCTTTCGTATCCCATTCGGCCTGTTGGTTTTTTAGTTCTTCCTCTAACCATTCCTCGGTAGGTTTCTCATCAGCACTGTGTATGACTAGATTCTCATAAATCTTTTCTTTGCCACCCCAACCAAACCATTGACCAAGATGCAAGGCTACTAATACGTCTTCAATACTTTCTGATCTTATACCCATATTACAATCCTCCGATTCTAATAAAAGTCGCGTAAGTCGAATTCATAGAGCCACTTCCGTACACGGTCGCGGTGGTGGGATCAACAAAACCAAATGAAACCTTATCGTTCGCTGTGGCTTCTACTTTTATCAAAAACATACTTTGACTGTTAAAACGGTAACCTCCCTCGTGAGTACCATTTGCCTGTGTTACTTTCACAAAGCTAGAACCATCTGGCGCATAGTTTATGAACCCGCCAAGTTCTACGTTGCTATTACCACCCGGAAGAAAAGAAGTAATAAACTCTACAGTCCACCATCCTGTTACAGGAAAAGTCCAGAAACCAGTGCTTCCATCAACTGCCATCGGATCGCCTAGCGCAGTAGCACTCGTTGGCGATGTAGTGTTGGTTAGTGGTGTGTCGGCAACTACCGCTGCCCAATTTAATATGATCGGGTCAAAACCACCAGAAAAGTTCGCTGTTACTCTCCATTGACTCGCATGAGTACTACCAGCGGCAAAGCCCGATGTTGCCCCATTATTTGTAAATGTTGCGCCAGCAGGGATCACAAACGCATCTCCACTCTGGCCGAACGTTAGTGTCGAACCTACAGGTTCTACCTTGTCTACGCTTAAAGTGCTCATAATATATACCACCTCGCCCCAGAGGGGACCGTTACTGTTATTCCGCTATTTATTATTAAATTACCCAACGTAAGAGTATTAGTACTTGCTGTAATTGTGTAATCACTTGAAACTGTCTGGGCGTTCTCCCAGAATACACTATCTGCTGCACCCGCGCCTCCCCAAGTACCATCTTGTTTCAAAAACGTTCCAGCAGAAGCTGCAGCAGAACCAGATATGTTCCCTATCGCAACCTCGCCTGCGCCCAGTGTTCTTACGTCTTCTGTAACTTTAGTTAGTGCCAAAATACGATCCTCTAAATTGTCTTAGGATATTTTGTTTTAACCGCCTGACGCTCACCTTCAAGTCGTGTCACCGCAGCCATTCTTTCTTCTACGACGCCCTCCCAAAGAGCGACTACCAGTTCGTCTATAGATGGGTATTCTGCTTTACGCTTCTCATCGTAAGGTCGTGTATCTGGGCCGGGATCAGGCTCTACAAATGTAAAAATATTTCCGTCCCAATTTCCACCAACACGAGTGCTATCAGTTGCCTCAACAAGTTCAGAATCAGGTACAGAAAATTCGGTTACCCCATCCCAAAGAACTATATTTTCTACCACACCGTTTTTTACTATAGCATAATTAGCCATTATTTGTACTCCCACACAATAACTATTCCGTCCATGCCGTCGCCACCCTTAGAACCAGCACCACCGCCAGTAACCCGTGAACCCTCTCCACCGCCGCCATAACCTGTTCCAGGGCCAGATGGGTTTAATCCGCTTGTTATCGAATAATGCGATGGAGTAAAGAACGATCCGCCACCGTGGTTGTTTTCATTTGAATTACCACCACCGCTTCCGCCGCTTATGTTTAGATCACCACCAGAAGAAACTCCACCAAGTCCTCCAGCGCCATAGCTATAAACACCTCCAGCGCCACCAAGACCGTCTATGCTTGGAAAAGATCCAGACCCTGATGCCTTGTAAAACTTGGATGCTCCACCGGGATTACCCGTCGAGTTTGTTGTGGGGTTAAGACCGCCCGCGCCTACTTCAACAGTGCATGTATCTATGTCGGCTAATGTTGCGGCGTTCAAAAACTTTCTAACGTAACCACCGGCACCTCCGCCAGCACCTTTGCTTGCACCACCACCTCCACCAGAACCCCCCGCTCCTTGCACTTCGACTACCAGCATCGTAGGATTGTTGTCAGTTTTAGTCCAAGTGCTAGATGCTGCGGTATAAACTGTGTAGCCAATGAATCCAGAAGCAGAAGCCGCTTGAAAAGTCGGTGCAGCACCAACACCATTAGAAGTCAACACTTCAGTTGCTGCTCCAGTGAGAACGTAAGCTGGATCACCGCTAGCATCGTAGGTAATCAAGTTACCGTCTGTGCCACCAGCCATCTTAGCTAGGGTTACGGCATTATCTGCAATCTGACCACCCGTAACACCTATCGTAGCAGACAGGTCAGCGTTAGCTACTTGCCCGTCTTCTATAGACGATGATCTGATTTTAGTCGTAGCCATAAATCAACCCCTATGCGCCTAACTTAATGAAATTGACGTATGTGTAATTTAAAGTTGACGATCCTTTAAAAGTTACAAAGTTGTTGGCATCAGCTACTCTACTTACTCTAAAAAGATGTGTTGAAGTATTTGTGCAATTAAAAATGCATGATGCTGTTCCTGAGTCGTATTCAGAGTTATGAACCAAAATAGAACATTGCGACCTAGTAGTCCATAATCCACCAGTGTTTATAGTGGTTTGCAGTTTCATAAGTTCCCATGGGGCTGTACTACCAATGGTACAACTTGTGTGTAGACTACACAGCCAAACTCCTGTAGAACCTAACGTAAAAACACCAGATGCAACAGAACCCGAACCACCGATGCTTGCATAACCAGATGTATTATCGACTGCCCATGTAACGCTATTACCTAACACTGTTTCGGTTGTCCCGCTACCAACAAAATCAGATTCCATCCTTATCGTATAAGCACCCGCCACCCCTTGCGTAGGTGCCGCGCTCCATGACAAACCATCTGAGCCATCGTTGGTTAGTATCTGTCCTGATGCTCCACCAGTAACTCTGTATTGAGTGTTAGCCCCAGCGATCTTCTTACCTGTGGCAAGCGTCACATCTGTCGCGTGTGATTGCGGTGCCAGTTCGTCTACTAAAATTTTACTTGCCATGTTTAACTCCTAAAGGATATTTAATTCGCCGTCGATTTCCCAAATAGTACTAGCGCCTGACACGGTAATTGGCCCTATAATCGCAGCATTGATAGTGGAAGCGAACGTGCTTGTAACCAACCCGCCTGTGCTAATTTCATTCCAATTCTGGAAGAAGTTATTCGCTGTGGTGATATCGCCTGTAGTACCACTGCTTCCCCAAGAAAGCGTACTAACACCATCTGTCTTAAGATACTGCCCAGCAGAACCCACTCCAGGAGATAATTTTGAAAGTGTTACTGTCCCATCAGCCGGAGTAATAGTCGTACCGATATCGTTGATGGTTATAGCTTCTACAGTATCACCATCAGCAAAGAAGTCAGTAATGGGGGATAGGGTAAGCGTAGAACCTGCTATTGTATAAGTATTAGTAGCCTGAGTCACACCATTGACAGTTAAAACAACCGCTTGTATACTGGGTGCAGCACCGCCCAATGCAACTGTATTGGTAGCTCCACCGCTAATAGTTATAACACCAGATGTTCTGATGTCACTAGCTTTTAATTCTACTTTGCCAATATACGACATTATGAGATCACTAGTATGCCCAAGACAGCATGCAATGTGTTAAGAGCAGACGAACTCATTTGTAGTATATCCCCAGCGGCCATATCAATTGGTTTATCTAAAACCAATGTAGAACCTTGTGGTACTGGGACATTTTTAGCAACGTAGTAGTACGTGCTTCCACCGTCTGTAGTTACCTTGATATCGACATCAGCAGAATCTGAAGCATGTATATTTGAAATAGTGCAAGAGTGTACTATAGCTTGATCTCCTACACCAACCGCTCCATAAACTGTAGCATCCGCCATTGTTAAAAGTTGCCCTTCATTAATAAAATTATTTGCCATATTACCCTCCTAGAGCTATGGCCATGGCGATGGCCGTTCCTGCTGGGTCACCACTAGCTGGCACAGCAGCCCATGTTCCATCGCGTCTCCAGAATGTTCCTGAGCCAGCCAAATTGCCACTATCGAGATTCGCTACCGCCAGGTTACCAGTTATATTTGTTGCGTTACCTGTTAAAGGTCCTGTAAATCCAGTTGCTGTTAACATTCCTGTTCCAGCATTATAGGTTATACCAGCGTCTGTTTTCGGTTCTAAATCGCCTGTCGCCGACTCCCATAAACCTACAAACGTTGTCGTATCTGTTGTATCAGCAACTGTGACTGTTGTTGCGATTGAAGCGGTACCAGTTACGTCACCAGTTACATCGCCAGTTACGTCACCAGTTACATCGCCGGTCAAATCTCCAGTTATATCACCTGTAACATCTCCAGTTACATTGCCTGTTAAAGCAGCGGTAATAGTACCAGCAGCAAAGTTACCAGAAACATCTCTTACAACCGCCTTACTAGCAGTATTAGTGGATGTGAACGTTGCTGTGTCAGCTAAATCTACCGTAAAAGTTGCTTCCGCACCGATATTGTCTCCCGTTACAGGGGTAGTACCTGCAAAGGATATACCATCACCACCAGCAAAACCTACACTTGTTACTGTACCACCAGTTCCTAAAGCAGTTGGGATATACTCCCCTGTAGCAGTGTTGTATTGTAATATATCGTTATCACTTGGCGATGTACTATCAACATCGCTTAAATTCTGTATGCTTATTGGAGTGTCTACCCCACCAAGCGTTGAAGACTGTCCAGCTATACTCATGGTTGAGTTCGCAAGCGATGCGTTTGGTATGCTACCCAAGGCTAGGTTAATAGTGCCTGTAGTAGTAACCGGATTTGTACCTGATACAGCAATGCCTGTGCCTGGGGTCACAGAGATACCAACAGATTGCACAGTTCCAGTGCCACCGGGGAATGTTTCAGCCTGCCAACCATTCGTTACGTTATAAGTTAGTATTTGACCACCCACCGGGGTCATAGTAGAATACACATCACTCAAATCTGTGATATCAGCTGTTATGCTAGCGGTACCATCGAAAGATTGACCTAGAATGTCTCTCGGCGTTTCTAAAGCCGTTGCGGTATCCGCGTTACCTATTAAAGCTCCCGTTACATCGCCTGTTACATTACCTGTAAGATTGCCTGTAACATTACCATTTACATTACCTGTAACATCGCCAGTTACGTTACCTGTAACCCCACCAGTTAAAGCACCTATAAAACCGCCAGCAGCAGTCACAGCATTAGCGTCGCTAATAGTAACACCGCTAGTCTTTATGGTTTTACCAGTAATGCCATCAAATCTAGGAATGGTCTTATCTACTGAAAGCGCGGGACCTGTAACGTCGCCACCACCAGCCGCAGCCGCAACTAGATTAGTAATGGATATCTTCTTTATATCCGACGTGCTAGTTTGATAAATCTGAAGATAGTCATCGCTGGCTGGTGTCGTACCTACAGCGGTTAATCCATCTATATTAACACCAAGTGTGACCGTTCCAGCGCCAGCAATAAAAGCTTGACTTATTGATTTAGTTAAACTACTTTCTGCGCCAGCTCCATCATTATCGATAAGTATACCTTCGTTGATATAATCCCTATGCTGTTTTAGCGTTAGTTTCTCATCAGTCGTAGGAGATTCTGAAAGATAGAATAACTTATCCTCTATGTCAACGGTGCTAGTCGTTGGAGACATATCATAGACTTTCTTCAATGTCATGGTGAGTCCGCCGTAATTATGTATTCACCGTCCACACCCGCTCCACTCAAGTATGTAGCGATTATATTCTCTGCTTGCGTTGATACGTTAGAACCAATTGGCCATGCATTCTCTGGATCAAGAGCAAAACTTTCAGTTCTCTTAAAGTATCTGCGTGTAGAACCACCAGCTTGTAAACCAATAGTTCTTATTCGCCCTAACAGGGCATCTAATTGACCGACATACAATTGAAAATCTGGTTGCTGATAGTGAGCCTTCATAGCCACTATAGCATGCAGTAATATTAACTGAGGATTAATAGTTGTCGTGTCTGTATCTTCGTCAAACGGTCCCAATGCAGCATTGTATTCTATTTTCACATTGTAAGCAGCATCTGGTGTCGGCCATAACTCTAACCTAGGCTTTACAGCCCCAGAGTAAGAACTATCGTTAAGTATATCCCACCGACTAGGAAATTGATTGTTTATAGTAGGATCAGCATTATGTTGAATAACGCCAATTCCAATTTGCATCTCTACAAAAGGACTACCAGAGTCTCTTTGAATTGAAACTGTTAAGGCTTTCTGTGGTTCACAATCAACGGGGAAGTTATACAGAACCTGACCATCAACCGTGGCACCAGGTTCTCTTGTGTTTACTCTATGCGATAATACATCACCATACTCATAGAATAGTTGTTCTTGACCGCTACGTAAAGCAGAGTTTAAAATACCCTGTTGGAGTATAGCACCTGAACCTGAAGAACTAAACCCTAGGCGTTGTCCTAGTTCCGTCCTTAGACTCTGTAATGTTCTTACTGCCATCTATTTTCCTCTCTTCTTTGGATAACTTCTTCACAGATTCTAGTATTACATTTCCAAAATCAGGTCCAAAAGTTCTCGTTAGGATGCTAGTGCCATAGTGATCTACCAACCTGTCCATCTCAACATTCATGTCTTCGATTACGAAAACATCGTCAGGAATAACCTCACCAAGTGTAAATTCCGTTTGCCCCCACCTAGTGATCAACATTGGTATCTCATGCGCGGGCACATCAAAAACATATTTAGAAGAAGAATTCTTCTCAACAGTACCGTGTACCTTTTTTATAGTATACATATTTATTCTCCCTTAATGTTTGTAGAAGATGGGGCCCGAAGGCCCCACCATCCATACAACTTACGCACCACTCGCTGAAATAACACCGTGACAATTCAGGCGATTCGCAGTTAACGCGCCGCGCCATGTCAGACCCCAGTAGTATTCGTAACGGGTATGCTCACGCGGGGGTTTCCGTGCGACCATATCATTACCTTCGATAGGACGAAGAGACAAATGGTTGGTATTTAGAAAATAACAACGCTTGGTCCAAGCCGTATCATACGTAGCGCTATTGTTGCTCTTGCCACTATCAATAGCTTGAGCATCATCAAAGGTCGGATCCCAGAAAATAGGAACGCCTTGAAAGAATAGACCCGTAAAAGTACCGCCATCTTTGATTTCAACTGAAGGATCCAAGTGCCATGGAGAGCTCATTGAACCAGGTTGAACCGCGTAACGCGACAACCCGCCAGAAGCTTTCGCTGCCAACTCGTAACCAGCAATGAAATCAGTACCAGCAAGAATGAGGTTCGGCGAACCGCCGTTCTTCTGACAAGCGCGCCACATATTGCCCATAGCCTTCAATAAATTAGCATGAGCATAAGGCACCGGAGCACCCGCTGTGTTGAGACCTAAACCATTGTCATACTGGTTGCGCCAGTAATAAACACCAGAAGCACTTACAGCAGTTGCTCGGTTCAATCCGCCACACGTACCAGCAGCACCATGCAACGGCACGATAAAATCTAAGCCGTTAATAGTACTTGAGGGAGTGGGAGTTTCACCAATGGTATTAAAACCGTCACAATGTAGAGAAACATCAAGCTTCTCTTCAAAACCCAACCTTAGGGTTTCCATCGCTTCGTTGAAGATGTTAGTTAGCTGCACAAGGCTAGCATCACTAGAGTTTCGCGTACTTCCTGAATCACTAATAAGAATTCCGTTACCAATCAAGAAGTCTTCAGAGAACTGAAAACCATCATGGGCAGAGTTCCAAGGGTAATAAACCTGTCGGATAGTATCCTTGTTAGCATAAGAAACCGTATCGGACAAATTAGTACCACTGTCACCGAACCACTTAAACTTGGTAGCACCGTAACTGTCTCTAATTTGCTCGACGATCATTTTCCCACCAGAACCACCTACACCGCCACCCCATGGCTTCTTTTTAGCCATAAGAGCTTTGAGCAGTGGACGCTGCTGAGAAATCTGATCAATAGGTTTATTTTTCAGAAAATTCGCTAAAGAGACGTATCCTAACTGGGTTATATCACCAGCAGTTAGTACGCCAGCATTAACAGTTGTTGCCGTCATAATAAATATTCCTAGTTAATAGTTTTGCACTAATGTGCGCCGAACAGGTTGACTACACGAGAGTCTATACGTGCTATTGGCGATGAACCCAACTATCATCTTTCCTGTTATTGTTCCCTCATAGCCTCAAGATGCGCTTTTAGAAACTCTGGAGTTACTTCAGCAGTATCGAGGTCCTTTGGAGGTATTGCTCCGCCGCTTGTTCTACTGGGTGCTAGTGGCCCAGACCTTTTGCTAGCATTTCCATTCGTGGTAGCGGCACTCATTCCACGCGAAAGAATATTATACTGTTGTTGAAGAGATGGTAACCAGTTATCCGGTGAGATATTAGATGCTGCTAGTTCTCTTCCTACATCTAGCATAATATCTTTTTTGGCCGCGTAGTCAGCATCAGAAGAAGATATATTCTTTTCCCACTGCTCTATATCATGGTACGCCTGGTCTTTTAATGTCGACATATGTTGTTGGTATTGATGTTGTTGAGAATTAGCCTGAGCAAACATTTCTTGCGCTTGATGTTGAGAATGCTCACCAACACGCTCAGCAGCTAAACGATTAGCCCAATCTTCGCTTAACTCTAGATTATCTACCGCAGCATTTAAGTCCTCAAAATCAGAGTATGAAGCTGATTCGTTGTTAGTCTTATTTACACCAAGAGCCTCACCAATTTTGTCCGCGAATTGATCTAAAGATTTTAAGGCACTTTGAGCTGAATTGTAATCTCCAGAGTTTAGATTTCTAAACAACTCGGCAGCCCACTGTAATTGCTCGGGATTCGTCGTGCTTTCATGTATATACTGATGTAACTGTTTAGATTGTTCAAGGTTATTGTTTATATCTTCTAGTTCCTTGGCGCGATTAATCCAGTGCTCGAATCTATCTTGAGCTTTAGGTTTTAGATTACCATAAACCTCAGCATCTTCTTCCGTTAAATCTGTTCGCGCTTTGCGCTCCTCGCTTGGTTGAACTGTTTCTTCTGTTGTTTCAGATGCTTCTGCGCCAACCTCTCTACTGCCGGATTCTTCTTGTGCTGCCTCAGCTTCTTGGTAGGTGGGAGTGTCAGTATCGGTCGCTGATTGCTCTGGTTGGATAGATTCTGTTGGTTCATTGGTCACAACCTCCTCTTTAGCTTCTACTTCAGGTGGATCTGATTCATGCATCTCAGTCAATGCATTTTGCATTACTTCATAAGTGCTATCCCACTGTTCTGCATGAGTCACCTCTTTCTGTTCTTCTGCCATTTAAATTTCTCCCTGGGGTTCTCGATACTCATTACGAGTGCGTTGAGCAACTCTGTTGCCTGGCGCATTTACTGCTTCATTTAACTCTTGTGGTGGCGCCATAACTTGCGCTTGGATTTTAGCTCCTGCTCCTTTGGGATCACCCATCGTCATTTGCATTTGTGCCGTTTGCATTAACCATTGCTGTATAGCTTCTGGCAATGGTGGTAAGAATTTACCAATCTCTATTCGCTCATCAAAGCGTTTCAATGTCTCTTCTAGTAATTGAATATAAGGATTGAATTGATCTGGAATGCCGGTCTGTCTCATTGATTGAATCATCTGCAGGTTCTGCATAATAATCGGCATAATCTCCGTCCAACGCATGCGTTCTACATTTTCATCTGGCATGCCTGTACTACCAGCCTTTATTACACAATTGATATTGTTGTACATAGTTTCCTTGCCCATCTCTAACACAGGCCAAAAAGCTCTCGGCCCCGCTACTTCAAAAACCATTTCAGGCGACATCTCCTGTATTAATATCTCTAAACTGTATTTAGCTATCTTATGCAACCAACCCTCTACTTGATCTACTTTCTCGTTAATTCGTGTAGCTAACCCTTCCTGTTGGATATTAGCCTCTGTAGCTGTCTTGGATCTCATAACCCCACCACGTTGAGCATCACCAAGACCACTGATCCACTCCATATCTGAACGAATAGGACTAGTATCGTATACCACAGGATTCATGGGTGGTGGAACAGCAGGTTGAAATACTTGATTGACACCTTGCCCACCAGCATTTATCAAAGCTATTTCACCCATTCTGGCATTACTAAAAACCTCTATATCTTCATAGTTAACACGAGAGGCGTCTGCAACGAAGAAAGGAGCAGACAACTCCCTATGCTTTGCCATCTGAGTTCTAATCGTATTATATTCGTCTTGCAATGCCATCAGTAATTCTGTTTCTGAGATAGGCCATTCCTGCCCATCTACCCAGTTCAGACCAAGAATAAAGTATGGGAAGAAATCAGAACCTAACTTGTTGGGGTGCAAGGGTTCTTTGATCCATGTAGAACCACCCTCTATCCAAGTGTATACCGTCTGTGTGGTATTATCCCAATACTCCCAAACAGCAACCGCAAGATTAACATCGTTGTCTGTGTCTGCAGAATATGTGGCATCATCTTTTGTTAGTCTATTTTGTATTCCCGCGGCTGTTCGTTTATAGATAACAAAATCACCAATGTCTTTCTTAGTTAATTGAAAGCGATCCATAGCATCGTTCGGTGTCATCCAAGTAACATTAGCCATCCACTGCGCTGATTCATAATCTTGCAGTGAGTCTAACGATGTATCCATGCGAAAGTCTTCAGGTCTCACGAAACCTAGATTCAAACCCTCACGCTGCATTACATCAACTTCAGCTTCTAGACCACCAATAATATTGGTTATCTCTTCTACTAATTCATCCTTGTCACCACTGTAATTATCTTCAGATTGCAATCTAATGATATCATCCTGCATCCTAGCTAAACTACTTTGTGCATCTTTTAATTGCCGACTAATTAATGGATCCGTATAATAGTCACGTTGGTAGGTAACCTTTACAATGCCGATCTTACTAGTCATGCAAGAGCGTAATATTTGTTTAGCGATTCTCTTTAATTGAGCTTTCTCCAAACAGTTATTTAAAACCAATTCAGCAGTTTGTGCAAATAAATCATATGGTCTGTAATCATAACCCTCAGGTTCCACTACCTTCATAGGTCTAATTTTTATCTCAGGATTCTGAGCATAGATATGAGGAAGTAACCCTTGCAGTGTTGCGTGAATTAAATTACCTTTAATAAGTCTGCCACCTTCTTGAACAGCTTGAGATGATGTCATAATATTAGAGCGACTATTTAAACGACCCAACGCATATTTCCTTGCGAAGTCAATTTGTTTGTAATATCCCTTCCACTTAGTATACGATAACTCTACATTTTTCTGGAATTTTCGAATCAACCCCTTTGAATCAGTAGGAATATTAGGATACATCCCAGAGCCAGGCGGTAACTGAAGATCTAAATCTGCCATTCTTCATCCTCTTTATATAATTTATCTAACTGATCTAACCAAGCTATTGTAAACTTTGCTGGTACTACATCTTTCTTTTTCGGTTTTACCGTTCTAGCTCTACGTATCATAAGACCATATCGCGTGGCATCAAATAAATGATCTTCCGCACTTGTGTCAATATCTTCTACCCTTTTAGGGTCTGCAGGTAGTGATGGAACAGTTCGCAACCAGTGCTTGCACGTATTGAAAACCTTTAGGTTCTCGTTAGCCAAGCGATCAACAATTTCCTGTAAACCCTGGATCCTAGATCCTGGACCTTTCGAACTAGGTTCCCACACAACACCATAATCAGCAAATACATCTGCAACACTTTTACTGCGACCGTCACGCATGAAGATCGAAGAATCCGCCACATTACTTTTAAACTTAACACCATTTTTCCTCTCTGTGCTTTCAACACTTAGTATCTCCCTTGCTATCTCTTCAATGGGCGACTCATCACCCTTGTTGGGTTTAGAACTCCAATAACGTTCTTTGTATATATAGATTATACCATCATAGTCTTGTGTAAACCAGACGCATCCAGCTGGAGATTTGTATCCATGATCGTACGCTTTCCACCGTTTCCATTCTAATGGTATGTCAAAAGGCTCTACAACATGTACCTTTGGATCCCACACGCCTTCAAAGAAAGCACCCGGTGCTATGTTCCAATCACCATCTAACCATGCCTTTACGAGCCATTCTGGTCCACTCTTTTTGATCCGGTCAACGTAACCCGGGTCATTCTCCATCAGAGGAGTGTTATCCTGTATCTTCGACGGAATAAAAATCGATTCCCCACCTTCAGTGTCAATATACCGTTCCTTTACCCAGTTATGTCCAGGCCCGCCTGGGTTGGCAGATGCCCTGAACAGAACCGGTACGCCGGCAGCCGAACGCATAGTAGCCCCAAGCATATCGATAGGTTCTGGCGATGGCCAGTTACCGAGTTCGTCAAAGCCTAGGAAAGTTACCGAAAACCCCTGCAGCTTCATCGCATCAGAGTCTTCATCAAGATGTTTAAGCTGTAGCACGGCTCCGCTGGGCGAGACCCATTTTCGCTCCCCAACTTTCCATTCCCAACCTTCCTGCACGAAGACATACTGACCAAGCTTTATGAGTTCTCCCGTTTCTGGAAATGACCGACGGAACAGAAGGCCCTGAGCTTCCTTCCCGTATTTCTCTGCATGCTTGCGAAATGCTAGAAGCATTCCAACACTTTTAGAACCTCCTCGCGCTCCGCCAAACAGTATATGAGGATGCTCACTATTAACAAACTTTTTCTGTGGACCTTCGAGTGCTGTCCAGCGAGTCTTCCGCGATTCCATGCGTCGTTGCATTTCTGATAAAAGCAAAGCGCGTATCTCATCCTTAGGAAGTCCATTTGCTAAGGCCAGTGAAAGGCTCATTATAGTTCTATTAACGAAATGTTGTCGTCTGGAATAGAAAACAAAGACACTTCAGGCGTGGTTGATACCAACTGATGTGATAACGACTGTGCATCTATTTCCCATACATATTGCTGAGCTGTAGACCACACGTTAACAAATCCAGCATCTGTATCGTATTCTATGTTGCTTATAACCCCAGGAAGAATCTCAGCTATAGGGTCCGCCGCTGCATGACCAGCAGCTGTTGTACCAAAAGCACCGCGCAGCACAGAAGACGATAGCACAAATGACAAAGACGTCCAACTACTGTACTGAATAACCTCTGACCCAATCAATAAATAACCTGTAGCTGGCCAAGCTTCGTGAACCACGGTCTCAAGCACTGGTATAACGATGTCTGCAGCTATTATAGGTGTATCTAATATATCGAAGTTATTCCCAAGGCGTCTATAAAAAGAACCGCCGTTAGTTAACACGACAACATCAGAACCAGCTGACCAAGGTTCTTCGTTTAGATAAGTGATAACCTCAGGCATGCCTTTTGTAGCAGCCGGCATAATAACCTTCTGGACATTTCTAATGATAGCCATAGCTTAAGCGTACGTTCGTTTAGAACCCGATTTTGCTCTTGACCCCGCGGCGTGCTTTACTGGAACACCTTTAGCTTTAGCGGCACGTGATGCTTTAGCCTTACCCTTCGCTGTATAAGCATAATGTTTTCCTGCTACTACTGGCATATCAACCTCCTTTAGAAGCTTTCATTGCGTTACGAGCAAAGTTAGCTCTTTTTTTCTGTAAGGGTGAAGCTTTGGGATTTGAAAGAACTTTGTTAGCATACGCGCCTGTAGACATACATGCCTTTTTTGCAGAGTTACTGAACGCGCCTTTCGTACCCCTTCGCTTCATACTTGCAGAGGCCTTACCAAGCCAATTCCTTTTCTGTGAACTAGTTTTACGAGAAGCCACCGTAACCACCCTGACTCATACCACCTTGTCGTCCCATCAACCACTCCTCCTCATCTTCCCAAGGATTACGTTGATTCGCTGCCATATACATAGCATCTGATATGTTTCGATCACCAGCGCCCCTTTTAACCGCGCCAGACGAACCCCACCAAGGGGAGAAGCTCGCCCTAGTACCAGGTGCCCATGTAGAACCACCAGATCTACCTGGCAAGGTTCTAAGATAACCTGTTGCCCATGGACCGGTAGGTGGAGGCGGTCCACCAACTGGTAAGTGCGCTGCAGAAGATGGCGTTAACGTGCCCATCAGTCCAGCGCGCGTTGGCATTGCCATTTTTGATACCGCACCTTGCGTTCGGTGGATGCCAGGCACACCTGGGTTATGAACTCTTAAAAACTCATCAAGATATGACATGATTTCCTCCTAGGTCAAGGCTACGTAGCATTCAAGATCCATAGTAACAGCTTCCGTTGGTCCATAGGCTGATATAACCTCTATATCTGACATACTTGGAGCACCAACCGTTCCTGAGGCTACAGATTGTGTGCTGGCTTCAGCAGAACCCAATATAAAAGATCGCCCGGCAGGAACTCTCGTCCACGTATTGCCAGTCGCGTATTTCACGTTAATAGCAACTGGGTTAGTATCGTCCTTGTTTGTGATTCTTACATACTGCACATCCTCCTTCATAAACTGCCCTGGAGCAACCCATGTAGAGAATTTAAAAAGCTCTACAGTTACCTGTGGTGGTAATGTCACAATGCGCTGACTAATTTCGTTTACATTTGGAATTGTTAGCGTATTTATAGAATCGTAATTAGTACTGTTTAAAGAAACCGTTTCGGTAATCTTTACAGTAACTGTACCTGGACTAATAGTCGTTGCCATTACACAAACGCCTCTTTAGTTAGTTTCAATAATACATAACCATCAGTACCCGCCGCTGGGGTAACAACGATGTCAGCATTAGCAGCTGTGCCCGGTTGCGTCGTTGTATTCTCTATTGAGGTGTTGAAACTTCCTTGTCCTGGCGCTACCGTAATAGCTTCTGTAAGTCCGGTACCCGTAAACGTTACCGCTATAGCTTGATCAGTAGACCATTTCATGCTGCTGATGCGATATTTCTGAAACCCCTGTGTTCCATTAGATCCACCCAACTGAGCACTCGCATCGATAGTCGTTGCTGCGCCATGATTTGCAAACGTTAACAAAACGGTAGTTTCCCCTGTATAAAGTGTAGGATCGCCAGTAGACATTACTGCGGTTGCCGCAGCCAATGATCCCCCACCGCCTGTAAATGAAACGATAGGTGCAAGGATATAACTGCTTCCTGGATCTGTAATAGTAACCGCTGTCACTATACCGCCGACTATAGTTGCCGTCGCTGTTGCTTGACCTCCACCCGATGGAGGAGCAGCCACTACTACAGTGGGTTCGCTAGTGTAGCCAGAACCCCCTACAGTCACAGTGAAGCTGGCTACTGAAAGCCCGCCATAGAAAGTGTCTTCAATAATTCTTGTAGTTGTTGCCATTAGTTAGCCTCCGTTCCGAGTTCGAATTCATTCATTAAGCCTAACAGCTCTTCATCAGAGATGCCACGCACAGAATCGTTAACATTAATATTCTGGTCTAATGCCCGCATTGACGGTACACATCGTTCGACCAGGATTCGTGCCGCCTGTACATCTCCTTGCTTAGCTGCATTAGCCAGAACCTCAATAACATCTGGCAAGTGTTCGCTAATCTGGCTCCGCAATTGAGCCATCGTCTTTTGACTTTTCCTGGGTCTACCCTTGGGGTTACCCGATTGTCCTTGTTTCCAGGGCATTATCTACCCCCACCGCCTGTAACGCGTCCGTGTTCTAGGTGGAGTGATTGGTGAAGGGTTATTCCATGGCATCTTATCCCACCAATACGAAGCAGGATTTTCCCAGGTGGCATCATCGTAGTTTCTAGAATCTATGAAGTATTCTGTGAAGTCTTGCATACCTTCTTCGCCAGCTCCTTGACCCTGCAGCGGTGGTAAACCCTGCATAGCGCGCTGTGCGTTTATGTCTATTAGCTCGTTACCACTGTATTTTTGTGCAGCAAGTCCTTGGCGTTCTGTAAAGCCGGTGGGATCACCCCAAGCCGCGGTTCCCAAGTCTAATCCAGTCAAAGCCCATGCTGCTGGGTTTAAACCTCTTAAGAACGCTGCTGTCTTCGTATGTCCTAGATTCCTAACATGCTCAGGTATATTTCTACGTAACCAACCTTCTCGAAAGAAGTTTCCTGCACCACCAACCCCGCTTGGTGTGCCTCTTGGTGTTGTGCGACTCTCTAACGGCATACCATCGCCGCTTCCAGGGGCAACTCTTGCGCTCGTTGGCACTGCACCACCCACTCCTGCTGGTTTATGACCTCCCCATCGATTCCATCGGCTCCATCTACCTCGTGTGCGGTCCATAGGTTCAGGTGGAATTGCTGCATCTACTACCGGTAAAGGTATCCTTGAGTGTCTTCCTCTACCAAATGGGACACGACTACTGCGTCTAGCCGATGCTGCTCCTCCTACCCTTGGACCAGGTCGTACTGGTCTAGTAGTATCTACAGTAGGTCTTGTAGTTCCTCTTACTACTGCTGGATCTGCTTCAGGTGGAATCCAACCACCGCGAACTGCCTTAGCCTTAGCAGCGTCTAAACCCGCTTCAAGTGCTGGCATTGTCATGCGTGGTGTAGGTACTTTACCTCGGAGTGGAGATGGTCTTGTCGCTGTTAAAAAACCATGAAGTGTACTATTACTCCTCTCACCATCGAAACCAACAGGTAGTGGAGCTGATGGCGTTACTACTGGGCTGGCTTGAGTTCCATCTGGTACAGTTGGTGTAGCAACACTTAAACTAGGAGGTTTTACCATTCTAAGGGTTTGTGTATCACCCTCATATCCACCAGGGGTATAACCCGTGTACTCACCACCACCTTCATCTAGTGGAGCCTGCCACTGATATTCCATACCCTCGGGCGTGAACATCTCTTGGAAAGCATTTGGCTTATACGTCGGTTGTCCCTGTCTATATTGATACTCCTGTCGCTTTAGTAAGTCATCGTACCAACTAGCCATATATATGTCCTCGTTTGATAATCCCTCCCCAGGTGCCATATATTCTAACACAGTAATTATAATAACAAAAAAATTTTAGAAAAAAATAAGTTTCAAATAGATAGGTTGTGCGTCCGGTCGTATCAAGACAGATTACCCCAAAACTACATTAGAAAAGGGCTATATAGCCATGTTGATTTATAATTATTTAATTATATACTTATACTTAAAAAATTGTCAACTTGAAAATTCTTTATATAGAAGTTTTGAATATCAACCACTCAATATAAGGCAATACTTATGAACGATAAGCCCATGAAACTACACACACAGAAAGGCAAGCGCCGACTTTGGCTCGAGGAGCAAAAGTACGGATTGCCCGGTTTCAAACCCGGTTCGCGGTTTAACGTTGTGTACAATGAGGATTCGGTGGAAATCAAGTCTGATCCGAATGGTACCAACACGGTGTTCACCCGCGTCAAAGCGGCCTCGAAACGCATTCCGACTGAGCGTCGTTTCGCCATCGTC
>Ga0098033_1000176_pt1 | contig 32673 bp, 50 predicted proteins | sample 1_EtaG_FD_75049 | JGI IMG/M metagenome (GOLD analysis project Ga0098033, IMG submission 75049) | Marine viral communities from the Subarctic Pacific Ocean - 1_ETSP_OMZ_AT15124 metaG | ecosystem: Environmental > Aquatic > Marine > Oceanic | place: Pacific Ocean | collected 2015-01-07
GAGGAGCGGACCACCTCCTGGACCACCCTGTGGACCACCCTGTGGACCACCCTAACCGTGCAACTGCGAGCCCTCCGAAGAGCCGAACGGACCACCCTGTGGACCACCTCCTGGACCACCCTGTGGACCAAAGTATTAAAGGTACTACTAGAGATCAATTAGAAATTACCCCCCTAGGGCCCCCCAAGGGGGACAAGCCCGACAAGGTGAAGATCTGTTTCGATAAGCTCAGCCAGATGAGGGCCGACCATCGAGGGTCACGGGCTCAACCGCTGAAGCTCACGAAGAACCGGAGGCGGCAGCTGGCCGGGAGGCTCAGGGAATACTCGGAGGAGGAGATCCTCACGGCCTGGGAGTGGTGGCACACCTCGACTTCAGAGCTGGCTATCACTCTCCGTCAGAGCTGGGACCTCGACACCTTCCTCAGAGCAGCGAAACACGACCGATACCAGACCGAGGCCCAGAAGGAGACCCACCGCGACGAGGCACCCGCTGAGCGCCCAGCCTACATGCCCCTCACCGAAGAGGAGCAGGAGAAGATTCGCCAGGACTGGCTCGACGCGAAAGCAGAGAAGGCTCGCCAGGATGAGGAGGAGTCGTGGAGGCGAGAGAACGAGCTTCGCGCCCTACTCGGCAAGCCACCGCACCCCAGGCTCCAAGTCCTCGAAGGGGCGAAAGCATGAAACGCGCCACGCGATCGATCACAAGTGATCAAACCTATTCGCTGCACTGCTCTCCAATGGGTGCAGATAGTTAGCTATTACTTGGGGACACGATATATAGTAGAGGAGCGAGGGGGGAAACAAACCCAGCCCCCCCAAGGAGCACGACATGACCCTCACCGATTCCCAAGCCCGCAACCTCTCCCACCTCGCTGAAGTCGGAACCTTCACCTTCACCGATTCCATCCGCCTCGAAGCGCCGCGTCGAAACAACCGGCTGGAGATGAGCAACGGATACCGGCAGGTAAGCAAGAGCAAGGGCGACCATAAGGGATTCCACATGACGGCGCTTTACGGACTGGTAGAGCTGGGGCTCGTGACCTGCAAGACTATCGATTCTGGCGACCTCCAGGTCAACAACTACGGGCATCCGATGAATAGGCTGGAGAACATCGGCAAGCACCGCACCGTGCAGCACATCTTCACGATCGCCTAACCACCCACCGCCCCCGAAGGGGGGCAAGGAGCGACACCATGAAAGGATACAACCACAACGACATGCTGGACTCAGCCCTCGCGCCCATCGAGGCCCAGAGAGACGATGCCCTGGAAGAGCTGGCCAAGGTGAAAGCCGAGAACGCTGCCCTGCTGGCTGCACTGGCACAAGTGGAGAAGCTCGCGACGAGCGCGGGCTCGCTGGGGAGTGCGACATTCAGGGTCTATAAGATCGCCAAGACAGCAAGGCGTCGACGCAAAGAGAGGCGACAATGAACGAATATCACCCGACTCGCGGAGCCCTGAGAGCCGCGCTCAACCTCATCGCCTACTCGGTCAAGGGGCAAGGCAAGCCGGATCTATGGGTCGACCGCATCCTCGATGTCTGGCACGACGAGACCATGCACCTGTCATCCGATGCTATCAAGGCAGGGGCTGCGACCTGGATACGCTCAGAAGACTTCAGGCCGAGCCTCTCTCAGTTCTTGAGAGTCTGCGACATGAGCCGGGGCACCGACGAGAAGAATGAGAAGCTCGCCGGGTGCGCTGACTGCAACTTCTCAGGATGGCGCTGGCTATATGTGCATTACCTCCCAGAGCGAGGTCGGCAGCGGTGCGATGCTCTGACGGCTGCTTGCACCTGCACGAAGGGGCGCGACAATGGCAGGAGCACAGGAGGCTTCGATGTCGTGCAGGCGATAGCTCAGGCGAAGCGGCAGCGCGGCTTCATCGAGGTCCATATCACCGACAGACACCAGCCAGTGATCCCCCTCGCCAACCGGGTCGCCCCGTATCAGTGGCAATACCTCAGCCAGCGCACCCGACGGAGTAGTCTCAGGATGGACCGATGAAGTTCGACGCGCCCCTCTACATGAACCTGACCTACGGGCCTGCCGTCGCTGGATTGCTCTGGCGGCTTGTAGCCCAGGCGCTTCGATCTTCCATGAGGCCGCACGATTACGAGGGCGAGTCGATAGAGGTGGTCCTTGACCTTGACCCATGCGTTGCGCCAGTATTCGAGGCACTATCGAGGGCTCGGGTTCCAACCGACCGAGACGGAGGGCACATGGTGCCGGTGGTTCAGTTCGAGTATGTGCCCATGTGGTGGAATGGTGTCTTCGAGTGCATCGTCCAGTTCGACAGTGCGACGGCTATTCAGTGTCGCGACAGCTTGATCGAAGGGGGGCTCCTCGATGACTGAAGCACCACCACCCGCCCTGATACGCGAAGTCCTCGAAGCTCGGCCCATCCTTGAGGTCTCGGGCGACTACACCTACATTGCAGATGTGGAGGTCTTGCACTGGTCAGATCACAGGATGCCGCTGGACCTCGGCGTCGTATTGCGGGATGATGAGCTGGCGATAGTGGTCAAGGACCGTCGATCCTATTATTGGTCTACAGCCTGGGAGCTTGAAGATGGCGAAAGCATCGAAGAAGAAGACACCTCCGAAGACTGAGCCAGCATCACCCGCGCCTCCTACCGTCCATCGGTGCGAGTGCTGCGGGATGCAGATGAAGACCGAGGCCGGCAACCCCATCAGCGCACTCTGCCCAGGGTGTGAAACCAAGCAAGGAGCGACAGATGAGCAAGGCAAGCCCAGCGAATGAAGGGAGCGCGACACGCGTCGACCCGGCGACTCTGAGCCCGTTGGAGCGGAAGCACCTCGCTCTGGTCGAGACTCGGGCGAAGAGGTGGCTCGATTCGGTGACGCCGCGCACACTGAAGCATCACCTCCAGGTAGAACTCACGAAGGTCGATCTGGTTCAAGACGGCAAGCCGATGGTCCGGGTGCAGATATGGTTCGGCGATGGGGACTATCGATGAGCACCGAAGCCGCTGCCGTCTATGTCGACCCCTCGACCCTGACACCCTGGGAGCAGAACCCGCGAGACAATGCGGAGGCGATCGAGCAGGTAGCCCGCAGTATCGAGCGCTTCGGCTTCGCCAGCCCTATCATCGCAAGGCAGGCAGACGGGAGAGTGATAGCAGGCCATACAAGGCTCGCAGCAGCCCTCAGGCTGGACTTGAAGGATGTTCCGGTGCGATTCCTCGACCTGGACGAGCAGACGGCCTCAGCGCTCGCCCTGGCGGATAATAGGCTCGGGGAGATCGCAACCTGGACAGATGACACTCTGGCCGAGGTGCTCTCAGCTCTGGAGGAGGATGGGGTCGACCTGGATGGGCTCGGGTGGACAGGCGATGAGCTGGACAGGCTGCTTGACTCGATGAAGCCTGAAGAGCCAGAGGCCGAAGAGGACGAGCGCGACTTCGACATCCTGCCCGAAGATGTGCCAGCCATCACCCAGCCTGGGGACGTTGTAGAGCTTGGGCGCCATGTCCTGCACTGCGGGGACTGCATTGAGGTCATGCGAGGCATGGAGGAGAACAGCATTGACGCGATAGTCACCGACCCGCCCTATGGTATCGGCTTTATGAATTCGCAATGGGATGCAGCCGTACCGGGTGAGGAGTGGGCGCGGGAGTGCCTTCGAGTCCTGAAGCCCGGAGGCGCACTAATTGCCTTCGCCGCGACCAGGACGATTCACCGGTTGACCGTCGCAGTCGAGGACGCAGGCTTCGAGATACGCGACCAAATTGCCCACATCCAATACCAAGGATTCCCAAAGAGCCTCGACGCGTCGAAGGCGATCGATGCGCTGCATGGAGCAGAGCGGGAGGTGGTGGGCAAGAGCAAGAGACATGGGGGCGGCCAGCTGACAGGTGCAGCATTTCAAGTGTCGCCGATTGTTCCAGACATCACCGCACCAGCCACCCCAGACGCTCAGCGCTTCCAGGGCTACGGGACAGCGCTCAAGCCTGCATTCGAGCCCGCAGTTCTGGCACGCAAGCCGCTATCGCCAAGCACAGTCGCGGCTAACTGTCTGGAATGGGGGACGGGCGGGCTGAACATTGACGGGTGCCGGTATGCTTATGGGGATCCGGCTTGGCCTGGGCCTCAGAGGAGCGCGGAGGAGATCCGACGAATAGCCAGACCTAACAGCAGCGGAGGGGAGCACGTCGGCGCGGTCATGAATAGGCCGAGCAATCCCACGGTCAATGTTTCAGACCTCGGCAGGTGGCCCGCGAACATCTACGCATGCCCGAAGCCCAGCCGGTCAGAGCGGGAGCAGGGCTGCGAGGAGCTACCCGGCAGGAGGCGAGAAGATGTCACAGGGCGCAAGGCTGGCAGCGCTGGACAGAATCACGCAAGGAGCGGGATGACGAGGACCGGAGACATTGGAAACCATCACCCAACTGTGAAGCCCTCCAGGCTGATGCGCTGGCTTGTGCGGCTCGTGAGTCCGCCCGCGCTCGATGGCGTCCCGCCTGTAGTCCTTGAGACCTTCGCGGGGAGTGGCACGACGATGGTGGCCGCAGAGCTTGAGGGGGTGCGGTGTATCGGGATTGAGATGGAGCCCAGCTATTGCGATATTGTAAGGGCAAGGCTCACCGATGCGATAGGGGGAGAAGATGACTGAAGCCGCAGCCGTCTATGTGGACCCGGCGACGCTCACCCCGTGGAGCCAGAACCCTCGCAACAATGAAGAGGCGATCGCGAAGGTGGCGAAGTCTATCGAGCGCTTCGGCTTCGCGTCTCCTATCGTCGCAAGGACTGCAGACGGGCGCATCATCGCAGGCCATACCAGACACGCCGCAGCGATGAGCCTCGGGCTGCGAGATGTCCCTGTGCGCTTCCTCGACATCGACGAGCAGAAGGCTTCAGCGCTGGCGCTCGCAGACAATCGCCTCGGGGAGATTGCAACCTGGGATGATGAGGGCCTCGCGGCTATCCTGGAGGGTCTCGCCGCTGAGGATGTAGACCTCGACGGTCTGGGTTGGGATGAGGATGAGCTGGATGGGCTGCTCGACTCATTCGGCACAGTCGATCCAGATGGCACAGAGGACGATGTGCCAGAGGTGGCGCAGGGGGAGCCGGACAGCGCTCAGGGCGAGGTATACGAGCTTGGGCCTCATCGGCTTATGTGCGGGGACTGTCGAGACCCTGCAGCCGTCGCAGAGCTTCTCGAAGAGGTGCGGGTCAATGTGGCCTTCACCTCTCCACCCTATGCGAGCCAGAGGAAGTACGACGAAAGCAGCGGCTTTAAGCCGATCAAGCCCGATGCCTATGTGGAATGGTTCGAGGCGGTCCAGGCCAATGTGCGGAAGCATCTGGCAGAGGATGGCTCTTGGTTCGTGAATATAAAGGAAGCCGCTGACGATGGGCAGAAGCAAACTTACGTGAAGCGGCTAACCATCAAGCATGTGGATGAGTGGGGATGGAAGTGGATCGAGGAGTTCTGTTGGCCTCGCCCAGCCATGCCACTCAATCCAAACATGTCACGACGATTCAAGAACGGATGGGAGTCGGTGTATCATTTCGCGGCATCAACAGCCTATAAGTTCAAGCCAGACGATGTGAGGCACGAGACAGATGGGGCGTTCATTTACGCCGATCAGAAGGCAGCAGGGAAGATGGTGGGAGGCACTGCACAGGGTGTCGGTGGTGGCATAATGTCGCCGGTAAATGCCGGGGCTGGTCTGGCATTCCCATCCAATGTCCTATCAAACATGGGAGGGGCCAAGGTGGTGGGGCATTCTGCGGCATTCCCTGTCGGCCTACCGGACTTCTTCATCCGCGCATTCTCCGACGCCTCCGATATCATCTTCGATCCATTCCTCGGCAGCGGTACCACGCTAATCGCAGTCGCGCAGAACGACCGCATAGGCTACGGGATGGAGTTGAGCCCGGCCTATTGCGATGTCATCCGACGCCGCTGGACAGCATGGGCCAGGAAGCACGGGCGAGACCCTGGACCCGGTGCGTTAGATCCTATTGAGGAGGTGCCAGATGGGCAGACCGACTAAGCTCACGCCAGAGACACAGAAGCGGTTTATCGACGGGCTGCGCCTCGGGTTGACCTACAAGCTCGCGGCATCCTATGCGGGGGTCTCGATGTCCACGTTCAGCCTTTGGATGCAGAAGGGAGCGGACGAGGAGGAGGGGATCTATTCGGACTTTTCGGCAGCAGTAAAGGCAGCGGAAGGTCTATGCGCGGCTCAGCATATGGGCAGAATCACGAAGGCCGCAGAGGGCGGACAGTGGCAGGCGGCGGGCTGGGTGATGGAGAGGCGCTATGGGTACAGCCAGCGCCAGGAGGTCAAGGTGGGCGCGGCGGACGACAGCCTGGAAGGTGCCGAGGACTTGATCGCCAAGGTGGCCGAGGTCGCCGAAGCTCTGAAGGCTGGCAAAGCGGGCGAGGATGACGGCTGAGCGCTCCGAGCTGATTGCAGAGGGCTACGAGGCCGCCCTGAAGCTACAGCGACTCCTGGCTATCTACCCGCTCGCCTTTCGCGCACTCTGGGACAGGCCAGCCCCTCGCACCTCTCAGAAGCGCGCACTACAAGCCCTGATGGATCGCAAGGTCAAGGTGGGTCTTCTCGTAGGCGGCAATCGCTCAGGGAAGACCCAGGCGGGAGCTATGGTGGCTGCAGCCGTCGCGATAGGTCGAGGCGATGCAGGGGTGGCTAAGTGGATGAGGGACAACGGCATCCCAGAGGGGTCGATCTTCAAGCGCCCCGGTCGAGTGTGCTGCGTGAGTCTCACCTCGAATGAGTCGATCCGAGTGCAGCGCCCCAAGATCGAGCAGTTCCTCCCAGCGGGTACGTACTGGAAGAACAGGCATGGAGCCGGTGAGGCCTTCGCTCAGTTACCGAACGGGGGGACGATCCTCTTCAAGACAGTCGACCAAGGAGCGCGAAGTTTCCAGGCCGATGCCTGGGATATTTGCTGGTTCGACGAGGATCCCGAATGTGAGATGGTGCTGAACGAAGCACGCATGCGCCTAATCGATAGGAGGGGCCGGTGCCTCATTACGATGACGCCCCTCCGAGGGCTCACCTGGGTTTGGGATCGCTTCGTCTCCGACCCTGAGCCGGGAAGCCTCTGTCAGTGGATCTTCGGTGAGGACAACCCGCACATACCCGCCGATGAGCTGGAGACCCTGCTGAAGAGCTACGGCAGCCACGAGAGGGCAGCCAGAGCGCGAGGGGAGTTCACTCAGTTAGAGGGCAGGGTGTACCAGGACTGGAGCCGAGAGCTGCACGTTGTAGAGCCCTTCGAGGTGCCGGCTGACTGGGAACGGACAGCGGGGCTCGATTACGGCACAAGGAATCCAGCGTGTCTCCTGCTCGCAGCCATCGACCCAGCCGATTCGGTGATCCATATCATCGCAGAATACTATCAATCGAACCGCACTATCGCGGCTCAGGTCTCAGCCTTCCGCGAGATGTTCGACCAGTACGGGGAGCCGGGGCTCATCATCGCAGACCCGGAGGACAGGGGGTCGCGGCTGACGATGGCGAGAGACCACGACATGCCGACAGTCAAGGCGAAGAAGGAGATCCGCGCCGGAATATCTGCGGTCGCTGAGCGCCTCGCCCCAGATGCGGAGGGGAGGCCCCACCTCGTCGTGCACTCGAACTGCACGAACCTCATCAGGGAGATCGAGGGCTACGTCTGGGACACTCGCAGGAGCAAGGCAGACCAGCCAGACCGCCCGCTCAAGAAAGAAGATCACGCCATGGACGCGCTGAGATACTTGGTGTTCTACCACCAGGGCGGGAGCTTCGACGCTGGATAGCAGCCCGCGCGCGCCACAGGTGATCGCCTGACACTGAGCCGGCCAATGCAGCGCGGCGGCGCGTTTAGTGGATTGCTTTATTGCTTATCATGTCCCCATCATATAGGGTTAGAGTGTCCAAATAAGGAGCGACACCATGAACCTCGACGAACTCTGCAATGCTACCCTGCCAATCATCGAAGACTTCAACGCGACTCGGTCTGAGAAGCTGCGGGCTGCTTGGGCCTGGATCGAAGGCGTATACACGATACGACGGGCGGCACAGCTCCTGGTCGATATGATTGGTGAGGCACGGTATCGCCTCTGCCCTGAGCTGGGCCGCATATCGGACGAGGCCAAGGTGGTCAGGATGCAGGTCGCATACCTCAACCACCTGGACCTCCTGGACCCGACCAATGAGACGCCCCTGCATGTCGTCTCGCACATACTCCCCGAGAGCTTGAAGGACTTGCTGTCCGAGATGTATGTACGATCGCGCCTCGCCGCCTGAGCCCAGCCAGACAATCGAGCCCTCCCCTAACCGGGAGGGTTTCGCAATCGGCGTATCAAGAAATATACGGGACAGATCGTGTCCATTCTGATACGGTCCCCGCATGGGGGAAGACTACCTCAGCGTCCGACCGTCCTGGTTCACCCGCCTATTGCGCGGAGTGGGCCTCTTGCCGTCTGGAGAGGTGGAGTTCGAAGCGGGTGCAGACTTCGCAGCCAGCCAGCCAGCCCGGCCCGGCTATCCGAAGGGTGACGCCCTCTCTGCCTATGCGGCTTTCCCCTGGGTCCACGCTTGCGTCTCAGCCCTCAGCAGTGACCTCGCAGGGCTTCCCCTCGTAGCTGTCAGGGGCGCGGGTGCAGACGCCGAGCGGCTCGACTCTCACCCAGTGCTCGACCTCCTGGCTCAGCCATCGACACGGGTGTCGGCTCAGCTCTTCAGGCAGCAACTCCTCACGGACTACATCCTGACCGGTGACGCCTACGCCCTGATCGCAGGCGAGCGCGAGCCCGCTGCACTTCTCAGACTCATCCCCCAGCGGGTGACAGTCAAGCCCTGGGCAGATGGCCAGCCGGGGCGCTACGTCTACGACTCTGGCTCGGGTGAAAAGTCCTACGACTGGGAAGAGGTTATTCACCTTCGCTCCCCATCCTGGGAGGATGACCCGTCCAACCTCTTCGGCACAGGTGCTATCCGTCCCCTCGATGCAGACCTGAGGACAGAGCTGGCCGCACTCAAGAGCGCCGAGGAGACCGCGAAGACAGGCAGGCCCTCAGGCATCATCAGCCCCGCAGATGACGGGGACAGATGGAGCAAAGAGCAGGTCGCCCGCATCCGTGCAGGGTACTCGAAGCAGCTAAGCGGTCAGAGCGGAGTATTAATTCTGGGGGGCAGTGCCAAGTTTGATAGCCTGTCGATGACGCCCCGTGATCTGGAATTCGCTCAGCAGCGCCAGCTAACCCGCGAGAGCACCCTCGCCGTCTTCAGCGTACCACCGACGCGGGTAGGGCTCCCGTCTGCGAATTACGCGACCGCACGCGAGCAGAGCCGGATCTACTGGAGCAGCTTGCGCTCTCGGGCGAGCTTCCTCGATGACGAGATGAGCCGCCTTGCCCGCATGTTCCCGAACTCCGAGTCGGTGCGAGTAGAGCACGACTTCTCGGGCGTCGAAGCACTCCAGGAGAGCCGCGACGATCGAGTCAAGCGGGTGCGCTCCTGGTACGACATGGGGCTCAGCCTCGCAGATGCCGCAGCCTTCGAGGGCTTTGAAGATCTACCAGAGCAGGACATCGAGGCGGAAGAGCCGGAGGCAGTCGCGGTGGGCGATGCCGACGAAGCTCTGCGCGGCCTCTTCGCACAGGTCGAGAAGGCGGCTCCAGCGGATGCCCTCCCAGGAGAACTCTCGGCCTTTGCTTCCTGGTTTGAACAGCCAGACGAGAGCAGCGAAGAGGTCCGCGCACCTCTACCCATGCCGGTGACGAGAGCCGAGCGGGTTGAGGTCTGGCGCAGCTACATCGACCGACTCCACGGACCAGCCGAGCGTCGGATCAAGAAGGCGATGACGGGCTTCCTTCGTGCTCAGGCGAGGCGCTACGCTTCGAGACTCCGCAAGGCTCAGCAGAAAGGGATCACAAAGGGCGCACCTACTGACCAAGAGCTTGCCCTCGTGCTGGCCGAGGAGAAGGAACTGGCAGCGCTCAGACAGCTCGCTCTTCCCTTCATTGCGTCATCGATTCAGCAGAGCTACCAGACGGCGATCAAGCAGATGGGCGTCGGCGACCGAGTGTTCGATCCTGTCCGCATGGATAACGAGATCGCAAAGGCTCTCGGCTCGATGGTCGCAGAGGTCCAGGGTGTCACCAAGTCAGCCGTGATCGACATCCTCAAGAAGGGCTATGCGGAGGAGGTCTCGATCTCTGAGATTCAGCGACGGCTCATCAACTCCGCAGCCTTCGACCCGAAGATCATGGGCCAGCCTGAGCGAGCCTATCGAGCCCTCCGAATCGCTCGCACCGAAGCCACCCGCACCACCAACGCGGGAGCCCTTGCAGCCTTCGCAAGTGCAGCCGATGAGGGGATCCCAGTCCGCAAGCTCTGGGTGACTGCTGGCGATGATGTCGTGCGAGACGCTCACCGAGAACTTGACGGGAACTTCATCATGGAGTCTGAGCTGTTCAACTCCGAAGCGGGACCGATTCAGGGGCCGGGGCTCTCAGGCGATGCCGGCTTCGATATCAACTGCCGGTGCAACCTGATACCCTTCATCGACAAAGAAGACGCCGAGGAATTCAGCGCCGAGCGCCAGAGCCAGGGGGAGACATGAGCGAGACTATCCAGCGATATTTTCAGGTCGAGGCTCGCGAGGCTGAGGGTGGAGAGGTCACAGTCATCGCCAGCGCCCCCGTCGAAGACCGACACGGAGACATCGTAGAGGCCCCGTGGAAGCTGGAGCGATTTGCTCGCAACCCGGTGATCCAATGGTCTCATGATTACAGCCTGCCGCCAGTCGGAAGGGCCACCGATATCAGCGTCGAGAACGGTGTCCTCATGGCCTCTATCGAGTTCGATGAGAGCGAAGAGAACCCTCTCGGGCGAACCGTCGCCAGCCAGATGCGCCGAGGCTTCTTGAATGCGGTCTCAGTCGGCTTCGCTCCAGGCGAGTCGGTGCGGCGCAACTCGCTCGACCCTGAAGATCCCCGATTCGCCTCCGATGGCTTCATCTATCGCAATAGCGAACTCTTAGAGATCTCCGTTGTGGCTCTCCCCTCAAATCCACACGCTGTCGCGCTTCGCTCGGCTGTCAGGGCGATGGACCCAAGGAGCACAGCAGAACGCGCCCAGGAGGCCCTCAGGTGTCCAGAGATGCGCCGAGAGCTTGAGGCTGCCCTACTCGCTGCACCTGTCGAGACGAGAGCCACGCGCTCGATTATTGCCGAGGTGGCCGATGCTATGGCCGATGTCTTCGGCCCCGACCCTCTTTCTACCGTCTTCGGTCACTGTGACCGAGACACCGATCAACCGTAGCCCCAAGGACAATGCTATGGATTTCCTGAATGACACTCCTGACCTGTCCAGCCCCGAGGCTGCGCGCAAGGTCATCCACGATGTGCACAAGGCAGCGAAGGAACTTCGCGACACCAACGGGAAGCTTCGCGCCGACGTTGACTCGATGGCCGCAGATGTGAAGGCAGCTCAGAAGAGCCTCGCCGAAGCTCGCACCGCCATGGCTGCACCCTCCCGCACCGACTCCGAGATGGGTCGCTACATCGACTCCAAGGGCCTCCGGGTTTCCGGTGGCGTCAATGAGCGCGGAGTCTACCTCCCCGGCCTCTGCGATGATGTCGTGCGGAATGACTGGCACGAGGAGTTCCAGAAGTCCTGTGAGGACTACAACCTGATGAAGGCCGCAGTCGGCGACAAGGCTGCGAAGAAGGCTCTTGCCCGCGTCCACCATGTCATCGGTCAAGCTCCTTCGGATGTCCGTCGAGCTTTCGACTCCCAGGCCGGCAGCGGTGGCGAGTTCATTCCCGCCCCAGTGCTTCCCCTGCTGGAGCGTGACGTCGTGATCCGTGCCCAGGTGATGAGCCTGTTCCAGGAGATCGCAGTATCGTCGAACTCCCAGACCATGCCGATCGTGGCTTCTGGCCTCCGTCCCTATCTCAAGGGCACAGTGACCAGTGACAACCCGGCACAGTTCGAAGCCTCCTCGATGACCACCGCCGACCGCACAATCGCACCGAAGGGATTTGCTGTCAGGGCCGTCATCTCAGATGATGCGGACGCCGACGCCATCTTCGATATGCTTCCGATGATTCGAGAGGAGGCCATCACAGGGCTCAGCTATGGAATCGACGATTGCATCGTCAATGGCGACGCCACGGCATCGCATCAAGATGCGCTAAGTTCGTGGAATACCAGAGGTTTATGGGGAAGCACCGGTCTTGGCACGTCAATAGATCATAGGCGGGCATGGACTGGATTGAGGGCACGAGCCTACGACCAGAGCGCGACCGTCGACCGGAACACCTACAGCTACGCCAACTTCCTCGCGGATGTGGCAGACCTTGCGGCCCCTCGTGGTCTCGGTGGTTCAGAGGGTGAGTTGATCGCCATGATGAGCCCAGAGGCATATTTCAACAGCATCGCAGGCCTCGATCAGGTCGCCACGCTGGAGAAGTACGGCCCCGGTGCTTCGGTGCTGGCTGGTGAGATCGCCCGCCTGGGTGGTGCTCGCGTGGTCCTCTCCGACTTCGTGACAGCCGATCTGGCTGCGACCGGTCTCTTCACTGGCTCCGGTGCCACCACCGGTTGCTTGATCTTCAACAGTACGCGCCACAAGATGTTTACGCGTCAAGGAAGAAAAGTGGAAATTGCCCGCGATATTACGAGGGGGATCAGTAATGTGGTCTGCTCGTGGAGGGGCGTTTTCAAGCCAGTCTCATCCAGCGCCACCGTCAAGGACGTCGTGTGGGAATATAACCTCGCATAAGGGAACCAAATCATGTCAATCCAAGCCAAATGCATCCTCCAGGCCGAACTGTCGGAAACGACTGTCGGAACCGGGGAAGACCACTATCTCACCATGCCGCTCGAAGGAGAGTGGCAGCTCGAAGCGTGCTACTTCACGCCGAACGCTGCCACGACCGCCCATGCGTCGAACACTGCGACCCTTATGGTCAAGCAGGGTGCGACCGAGGTGGTCACTCAGCAGGTCGTTTCGACTGGGGGAATCGGTAGCCTCGTCGCAGGCACGACCCTGACCTTCGCCATCGCCACGGCTGGCGCCTCGCTCGTCTTCGGAAAGGGCGACAACGTCCACGTTGACGTCGACAAGGCAGCCTCCGGTGTTGCCGTCCTCGGTGACTGGACCTTCGGCTTCAGGCAGGTCGCGAGCTGATCTATGGACGAGGGCACCTTGAACCGTCTCAGGATGGCTCAGGGTGCCCTGTATCCCCTCGCGGGTGGACTACCCGCACCCACGGCTCATAGAGCCATCCTCGCGCCTCTCAGGCGCATAGCTTCACGCCTCAAGAAGGAGCCTGAAGATGGCCCTGGCGACCGCTGCCCAGATGCGAGAGTACCTCCGACTGATAACGGGGACCGCTGAAGACTCGCTCATCGACTCGCTCGTTACCCGCTTCGATGGCGTGGCAAGTGGCTGGTGCGGCTACCCGACAGACGGGGCAGCCCCAAGCTTCGAGAGCGCAACCTATACCGACTACTTCGACGGCGATGGCACCGAGAGTCTCTGGCTTCGAGTTCAGCCCGCCACCGCAATCACCACCGCACACGTGGACCTCGATCGAGTCTATGGGGCCTCGACCCTCGTGGCCTCTGGCGATTATGAGCTATTCGACAGCCTCCTCCTCCTGAAGACTACGAGCACCCAGGGGGCCTGGACTAACGGCTTCCGGTCGGTGAAGGTGGTCTATGTTGCGGGGTACTCCACGACTCCCGCTCCCATCGTCCATGCTTGCGGCCTCCAGGTCGCACACTGGTATCGCAACCGGGACACCATCGGATATCAAAACGTCAGCCAGCAGGGCGGCTCGATTCGTGTCGATAGCCTCGGGCTCCTCGACTCGGTGAAAGAGGCGCTCGGCCCCTACAGGCTGACCGGCTTCGAGGGCGGCACCCTTGGCTAAGTCTCGCACGCTCGAACAGTTCGCCGATGACATGCGGAAGGAGGGCTCTACGAAGGGCCTCCCCGCTCGGCTTCGGAAGCTCATGGGGACTCTCGCCCTCCAGGCTGAGGGATATGCGAAGGTCAACGCATCGAGGAAGCTAACGAGCCGGACGGGTGCGCTCGTCGGCTCCATCGCCGGGGCTACCCTTGCGGAGACTGAAGGGATGGGCCTCGTGCTTCGTGCTGGCGGGAGAAGCCGAGGCGGCAAGCCTGTCTCCTACGCTCGAACGCATGAGTTCGGGGCCACAATCAAAGGGCGTCCGCTGCTCAGGATTCCGCTCGATGCTGCGAAGACCTCAGCGGGTGTCGATCGCTTCCCAAGCCCGCTCCGTCAGACCGCTGGAGACCTGTTCTCTCTGCGCGAGGTCGGTGGCAAGCTGCTCCTATTTCGCACCGACGAGGAGGATGGGCCGCCGTGGTACGTGCTTAAGCGCTCGGTCAAGATCCGCGCTCGGCCATACCTCAAGCCAGCCCTGACCAAGACCCAGAAGAAGATGCCGGCAGACCTTCGCAAGCTCGTCAGCACCTCGATCATGGGTGGTGTCTGATGGGCTCACGGGTGCGCGACATCCTCGCCAGAGTGAAGAGCGATCTCGCAGGGATCAACGGCTTGGGCTCTTACAACTATGACCTCAGCGGCACCGATCAAGTCGTGATAGCTCAAGCGATGGACCCGGTTAGGGTGCCTTGCGTCTACGTCTATTCGGATACGATGGACACCTCTCAGGCCGCAGGCCGTACCATCCTCACCCAGTACGACCGGACCCTCCGGGTCATGTGCGTCGGCTATCTCGCTGCGACGAATGATGACCCTGGCGAGCTTCACCTTCGCACCTGGGACATGCTCGCAGATATGCAGAGGGCGCTTGAGGCAGACCGGGGCCTCGGGTCTCCTGGTTCGCTTCTCTGTGACGATCTGGAGCTTGCGATGGTCGCGACAGACGGGGCTCAAGTTGGTAGGCCCACCATGGGCATCGCCGTGGTAGCTTTGACCATCACCTTCCGACAGGATTCAGGAGACCCCGGATGAGCTGGTACAATTCGAACTGGCAGTATCGCCTCCCGATCTCGGTGAACAACCTCGGAGGAGCCTCGACGATCGACGTGAACGTCATCCCCACCGGAGACGTAGAGCTATTCTGGTCGAAGGTCGCCACCTCTGGTCACGATGTGCGCTTCACCGCAAGCGATGGGGGCACCGAACTCGCATACAATCGCGCCTCCTGGACCTATGCGACTCGCTCGGCATCCTTCAACGTGGACGCGGTATCGGCAGCCTCGACGGATGCAACGGTCGTTATCTTCATGTACTTTGGCTATTCGGCAGCGAGCGATGGGAGCACGGTCGTCTCCATAGCCAGCGCGAAGACCAGCACGATCGAGGTCGCCTCACCGGGGACTCCTCGCGTCAACCTCGTACCGTTCAGAGCTGGCGAGACCCTCGCTCAGCAGAAGGTTACCAAGGCGGCAGCGGAACAGATCGACGTTTGGATCGACTGCCGGCAAGCTCTCCAGAGCCGCTCGGATGCCTACTCGAACTCCCAGCGCTTCGAAGAGATTGGATACATCCAGGTCGCTGTCGAAGAGAGCGGGACGGATGACGCCGGACGCTACGACGAGGCCCTCACCACAATCTCAGACCCGGGATGGGTCAAGGTGCGGGTTAAGGGCGGCAGCTCTGGAACCGACTACACGCTGATCGTCACGGTCGGCACCTCTTCAACCCGCGTCCTCGAAGCGAGAGCAGTCGTTGACGTTCAAGACATAGACGAATCTTAAAGGAGTGAATTATGGCTGTTTACCTCGGGCGGAATACCTCGATCGGCTTCTCAGAAGAGACAACTTGGGGAACCCCAACGAGTCGAACTAATTGGCGACCAGTCGCAAGCGTGAGCCTCTCGCGCAAGGTCACCCAGGTGCCGCGCCCCGACCTCAAGAGTGACGCCGGGAGCGCTATGCGCCGGGGGCATTTTTTGTCGGAAGAAGCCTGTGACGGCTCGGCTAGTATGGTCGCCACTTTCGACAACATCGGGATGATGCTCAAGCACGGTCTCGGCACCCTCGCCGACGCTGGCTCTGGCCCTTCGAGCTATACCCACACGTACACCCTCGCAGCCGCTCCACCTACCGGCCTCACCGTCGAGACGGTGCGCGGCACCTCGGGCCAGTCGGAGGTGTTCGAGGGCGTGAAGATCAACAACCTCACCCTGTCGGTCGCAGCCGGGGAGGCGATGATGCTCGATCTGGACTTCATCGCTCAGACTGGAGCGACTCGGGGAAGCGCCGGGACTCCGAGCTATGGGACGAACGAGAACCTCATTCTGCACTCGCAGGCTGGCCAGTTCGCTTTCAATGGCGCGAACTACGACCTCAAGAGCCTCACCCTCAAGGTGGAGAACAGCCTCGACAGGCGGCAACTCCTCGGCTCTGTGCTGACTTCTGAGCCCGTTCGGTCCGACTTCATGAGCGTGACTATGGATGTCGAGCTGGAAGCCGTTGATACCCTCACGGCAGCCCTAATTGCGGGCACTCAGGGAGATGCGACGATCACCTTCACCAGCGGTACCCGCTCGTTCGCTATCACATGCCAGAACGCTTACCTGAGCACGGCGACAGACGATATTGGGGACGCGGGGATCGTGTCCATGTCCTGCTCTTTCGTCTGCGAGAGCGACGGCACCGATGAGGGGCTCTCGATCCTCGTCACGAACAGCGACAGCAGCGGCACCCAGAACTGATAACCAGAGCCCGAAAGGGCAGGAGCGACACCCATGTCCATAGTCAAGCTAATCACGAAGAGCGCCAGCAAGGTGGTCGAGGCCGGTGGCCTGCATTGGAAGATCAAGCGCGTGAGGTCGAGAGATGTCCTTCGCGCTGGTCTCGCCACGATGGTGCAGTTCGCGCCGGAAGACATCGCCGACATTATGGGCGAGGATGGCGACGAGCCACAGGCAGAGCAGTTCGCCCAGACCTGGGCTCAGCGCATGTCTGCTATGTCTGATGTCCAGCAAGCGAAGCTATCCGACAGCCTTGACGCGCTGGTATGCGCGGGAGTCATCGAAGCCAGCGGCGACGGCGACGAGTGGGAGGCTATTCGCTTCACTCTCGATGAGCGTCAAGTCAATGAAGAGGCATCTGTGCTCTCGGTGGATTCGCTGCCGTGGCCAGTTCGTCAAGAGCTGGCGGCTGCCGTTCAGCTTCATTCCCGCGAGGGGATGGAGGCTGAAGAAAAGGCGGTTGCCACGTTTCGCAAGGGAGCCAAGTCTGGTGCTACTGGTTGATCAAATCGCTCGACGATACAATCGGACGCCCGCCGAGGTGCTCGACATGGACCCGTTTGAGCTTTCGCTATGCGTGGTCTGTCTTCAGCACAGGGATGCGCGTAACGCTCAGCAGGTCTCAAGGCTCCAGCGTCAGAGCAAGGGGGGCCTCGTGCCTCTGCCTCTGCCCATGATCGACATCGGGGAGACCTGAGATGGCTTCGAATATCGTCAAGATGGTGCTGAAGCTCGATGATAAGGCGAGCCCCGCGCTCAAGGGTGTCGGTCGAGAGGCAGGCGCGTCGAATATGAGCATGGGCAAGCTGGCCATGGGCGCGGCAGCGGTGGCTACTGCTCTCATCGCTGCCGGGGCGGCTGCTGTCGGTGCGACCAAGGCATTCATTGCGATGGGTCAAGAGTACGCGGACCAGATCAACCTATTCAACGATATGTCAACCTCGACGGGCATATCGGTCGGCGCGCTCGAAGAACTGAACCTCATGGCGAAGTCGACAGGGGTATCGCTCAAGACGATGGAGCGGGGGCTTGTAGGATTCCAGCGCAACCTGGGCGAGGCGAAGGTCGGCACTGGCACGTTGACGAAAGCTCTGGAGGCCCTCAAGCTCGACCCAGATCAGTTCGAGGATACCGAGGACGCGCTGAAGACGGTCCTTGAGGAGATCTCAAAGGTCGCCGACGCCTCTGTCCGGGCGAAGCTTCTCAATGAAGCATTCGGGCTGTCCGCGAAGGACATGGCGAAGGTGATGAAGACTCAATTCGGGGTGGCCGCTACGGTCCTCGACAATATGGATCTGAGGATCGGCAACGCCACCGAGTCAGCGAGAGAGATGCAGGCGGCTCTTGCGTTGCAGGAGATCGTCCTCGATAGCCTGAAGCGTAAGGCCTTCGACACCTTCCTCGGTGGTGGTGGCTTCGTGCAAGGGCTGTCGATGGTGGTCGGCGTGGCGTCTGGTCTGGTCAAGATGCTAGACGTGATCATCGAGAAGACTGTAGATCTGGCGAAGGGTCTCACCGGGACATTCAGAGCGATCAAGCTGGCGGCAGAGGGTGACTTCGACGCGGCTGGCGTGGCGATGGAGGACTCGATCAGGTTCGCGGCTGACTTCGCATCCGGCAGCCTCGGAGACACGACTGACGTGATCGAGATCATGACAGAGGCGATGGAGGCAGGCACGGCAGAGTATGACAAGTTCACCGCATCCGTCGCGCTTCTGAGCGCTGAGGCGAAGGGCCAGCTTGTGATCGCAGAGTCTCTCGATGCTGCTGAGCGAGATCATCTGAAGACGAAAGAGGAGATCAAGAAGGCAGAGCAGGCGGCAGCCAGAGCGGCGCGCGCGCATAACCTCGAACTCCAGGAGCAGGCGAGGGCAGTGGCAGAGCTTGATACAGCCTGGGGCGGCTTGCAGACTGCTCTTGATGTCTTCGTCGGTGCCGACTTCTATGGGCCGATCGTGGATGGCACCGTCGCAGCGGTCGACGCGACGAGTCAGCTAGCGGGGGAGATCTCAAAGCTGGTCGATCCGATGGGCCAAGTGGAGCAGATGCTCGCAGGCATTAAGGGGGTCGGTCATCTCGACTTCGGGGCTCAATTCGCGATCGAAGAGGTCCGGGTGATGTACGAAGATCTGGCCGATATCCCGCTCGGCTTCGAGGCTGAGGTCGAGCACTTGCGCGACATGCAGATCGCCCTCGCAAAGTCGGTGATGCTGGTCGATCTGCTGGCACAGAAGGGCGAAGGTATCCCGTCTGGTATGCGCGAGATGATCACCCTGCTGGAGCAGGAGATCGAGGGCAAGACCTGGGAGCTTGACGCTCTGGTCGATGCGAAGCTCAAGGACGATCAGATCGAGGCAAATGAGCTATTCCTTGAAGAGCTGAACGCACGCATCCTACAGGCAGACCTCCTCGATGCCCCATCGATCGAGCTTGCAGGAGACATCCAGGCCGGGGCTGGTGCGCTCACCTCTCTCGCCGGTGGTGACGTAGCTGGGGCGGCTGGTACGGTGGCGACGATGGCTGGGGCTTCCCCTATGGTCGGCGCGGTGATCTCCGGGCTCGGCGCTATCGCTGAGATCGGCGAGATGACGGTGAAGGAGATCAAGCAAAACACGAAGGACTTCGTAACGAACTTGGCTAATGGCTTCGAAGTGATCGCCCGCGCCTTGCCTGATGTGATCGGAATCCTGCTGTCTAAGCTGCCCACGATCTTGCTCGACGCTGCTTTCGTCTGGATTCCGATGCTGATGAGAGAGCTACCGCTCGCAATCTTCGAGGGGATGGTCGACGCCTTGCGGTCGTTGATCGCGTACATCGGGGAGTCGATTCGGAACGCTCTGCGAGTCTTTCGGGGAGATGATGGGGAGCCCCGCTTCAACTGGGGAGCCGTCGAGCCGAGCGAGGTCGACAGCTTCCACACGGGGGCGGCCAAGATAGGGCGCACCGGGCTAGCGCTACTCCACCGTGGCGAGGCAGTGATCCCGGCGGGCGGTCGACAGGCGATGGACCGCAACGGCTCCACGGGTGGCGGCACGGTGAACATCAATATCTCGACCGCCATCATGGATCGCGATGTGATACCGAGACTGGTGAGAGAGATCGACAGGGCTGTCGGCAAGTACGGCCGCACCTCTGCGGCATTCGCGGGAGGGTGAGAGATGGGCAACCCGGCGATCTACTTCTACCCCGACCCGGAGGGCTCTCTTGAGGTGCTGAACTTCGGAGAGCCTCTGTCAGACCTTCAGATCACCCAGCTTCGAGACGTGATCGACGGCTACTCCAGGGGCGGGAGCTTTCACCGGGTCACAGGTGCTTCGAAGCTGGAGATTCGGATCATCCTTGAGAACTTCACCAGCACCAGCCTTGTGCGGAAGTTCGAGACCCTCAGCGCCCACCTTGAGAGGGGCGGGGCTATCGGCTTCAGCCTCAACCACTCGAAGACCTGGGCCGGATTCGTGCAGACTGGATCGACCTCTCCAGTCCGGGGAAGGGCTGCACTCACCACGAGCGGCAACGCATTCAACCCGTGGAGCACTTCGGCAGCTCTCGACTCAGGCGATGAGGTGGTGATCTCCAGCGCACCCGTCGAAGGCCTCAGGGAGACCAACACCCTATCCTCAGCGGTCCCCGCGAGCGGCGTGTCTGTCAACCTGGGCACCCTGAGCCCGCTGGTCTACACCTACCAGACCGAGCCGGTGATCGCCCGGTGGCGCGACTTCTACCCGTGTTTGATCATGCCTGAGGGCAGCGTGGGGAACCCGATCATCGAGACCAACCACCGAATCAGCTACACGCTCGACCTCACGGTGGTCGAAGACTGGGGCACGATCGCGGCCCTCGCCGATGGCTTGAAGTTGCGAGACACCAACGGGTCGCCATCGTCTGGCGTGAGCCTGCAGGAGGCCACCGGAGCACAGGGCACCCTCTCAGCGTCGAGAGGGTAGCCGATGACCTGGAGCGCACAGTTCGAAGCGGACCTCCAGGCGCAGAGCCTCGCGCCTGTCTTCGTGCTCCATATCCTGAAGTGGGCCGGCACTCCGGGGCGGCAGTTTTACGCGGCCTCTTCGGGTGACTATGGCTACCCGGAGATCATCGGCTCAGAGGTGTCGATCGGAGGTAGCTCGATCACCCCTGTAGGCTGGCGATACACCCACGGGACATGCTCGATTCAGATCGTGGGAGACTCGATCACCGACCTCGCGAAGGCTGCGAACCGAGGCGCGATAGCCGTACTCAAGATGGGGTTTCCAGGCTACACGCTCGCAGAGCTTCAGCCAGTCTTCACCGGTCGCGTCAACACCATCCTCGGGCGAGGCCCCACCTGGACCCTCGAACTCTGGGACGGGACATCGTTGCTCACCTCTCGTCTTCTCATCGGCTACACCGCAAGCTATCGCTCTAACGAGATGAACCTATTCGCCAACGTGGGCGACTCGACCACCTTGACATCGACCTATACCGTGGGCGATACGGTGCTCGATCTGACAGATGCCTCGATCATGGAGGAGTCTTCGATCTCTGGCGGCGCGGTGTACGTCCAGCCTGGAGGCAGTACAGATCCCTTTTTCCTCACCTACGACGGAACGGTCGGCAATCAACTCCAGAGCGTCACCACCGTCGACGTGCTCGACACGACAAGAGCCACTGCATCGACTGGCGCGTCAACCGTCTCAAATGCGGTCTACCTGCGGGGGACGCCGGCTGAGATCTTCCTTCGCCTTCTCGTGAGCGGCTCGGGCACTTCTTCGGCCTATGATGTCTACCCGGCCTCGTGGGGCTATGGCTTGCCGTTCGATCTAGTCGACTGGGCTGACTGCATCGGCACCCTCCTCGCAATGCAGGCCCGTCTCGGCACCGGCCCCACCTATGAGGTCGTCTTCGCTCAGAATGAGCAGGTCACCGATAGCTGGACATGGCTGCTCGACTGGTTCACAAAGCTCGGGCTCGCGCCTGTCCAGCGGCACGGATTGATCACCCTTCGGCCCGTTCAAGACCCATCCGACCCGGCTATCTCTTCTGAGATGACGATCACCGACATGGACATCGAGACCGTAGATGAGTGGATCGCCTATAGCCCTGACGTGCCCGCTGAATATGTCCAGGCGCGAGTCATCATCACCGAGGCTGTCTCACCCTTCGCGATGACTGCGAGGCTCACCACGATGGCTAACCCTCAGACGGTGCCGGTAGCCGACAGACTCACCTACAACAACTCGGACAAGTTCGCCTCCTTCCCTACTCAGGTGGCCACCGAGCTACGCGATAGGCTTGGGCCATGGGGGACAGGTCGAAGCGCCTCGACGGCCGGATCAGGGCTCCCAGAGCAGGTCACGATCACATGCTCAGGGCTCAGGCTCGCAGGGCTCTCGGTGCTCGATGTCGTGCAGGTGACAACGGACGAGATACGAGGGGGTAGACTGGCCTCGACCGTCGACGGCTGGAACGCTCAGCCCTGCATGGTGCTCAAGTGCTCCCCTGACTTTGCTGCCGGTCGCGTCACTTTGACGCTGGCCGCGATAGACCCCCTCTGATATTCTTCCCGAAAGGAGTCCTCCATGGCTGTCGTTGACCTCTCAGGCGCTACAAATGTGCCGTATATTTATTCGATCTCATCCGTCGGTGTGACATGGCAGGAGGTGAAATTGCCTCGCTGGGTGTGCCGTGTCACCATCGTCGGAAGCGCTCTCGGGCGGGTGACGATGAAGGGTGCGGAGACCCCCACAGACGGCGGTTCGGTGGGCACTCACTACGTCGGGATTCCGGCTGACGCTGGGGTCGTGTTCGTCATCCGTGGCCCAGACTCGAAGCCGGTCATCCCAGGCCTCACCTATGCCTCCTCAATCTTCATCGCTGCGAAGACTGGCACCTCGACCTTCTCGGTGACCTTCGAAGCCGGGCGGCAATAATGGGACAGTGGCGCTGGACTCCTGGCGGCGGAGGCGGCACCCCTACCCAGGGTGTGATCGCTACAAGTGGCTCTGACGTGGCAACCACCTCGAACGCAGACCAAGCCCTCAGCGGTGGGGCCAGCGCTGGGACTGCGCCCTACTCCTTTCAATGGGCTCTCCAGAGTCAGCCCGCAGGGGCGTCGGCTTCGATCACATCTGCGACGAGCATCAACGCGACCCTGACAGGCATCAGCGCCACAATCAACGGGGCCTACGTGGCGAAGCTCACAGTGACGGATGCGAATTCGCTAGTCGCGTCCTCGATGGTCACGATCGACGCCCAGGTGGCGGCTAGCGGTGGATGGATAGACGTAGTTAATATCGATTTCACGGCAGCCAGCACCCAGGCGTTGACCAGCGGCCAGGAGAACACGATCGGATCTGATGTCTTCTGGATCGACGGCTTCGACGCTGCGGGATCGATAGGGATCACCAATGGCACGGGACTTGAGGTCAGCTTCAAGAACCAGGGAGGGGGCCACAGCGGGATCTATCTGAAGGCTTCAGGGGTCGCGAAGGTCTCCAATTCTCAGGACTGGCCACGGTTTCGTATCTGCGCGGCCATCTCCGGCATCGTCTACTCGGCGAACTCAGACGCGATCGGGTGCGAGGCGACAGGGTATCCGCCGAACGGCTCCACCCATTACGTGCCGCGCATCACGGCTCAGCTCAAGCGGAACAGCGGCTCATCGAGTGTCTGGAAGTTCAGCGTGAGAAAGGGGGCACTCGGAACCACTGGCACCAACGTCGGCGCGTCAGATGTGGCCACGAGTGAACCCACATCCATGGTTATCGAATTGCGGGAACGGTCTGGGGGGAATTGGGACATGTGCGCCGAGGAATCCACAACCACGATACCGGCGGCCGGCGCAATGACCCAGGTGGCTTCAGCGATGCAGTGCCATACAGTGGGGCGCCCCGCTCAATACGACTACTGGGCCGAGGGATCGAACCTGTCAGGCCCCTATCTGGGGGTCAACTTTCGAGGGATGTCGAATGGCTCCCAGGCCTGCGTAGTTGAGAAGCTAATCATTCAAAAGTTCTTATAGGGGTGGCCCATGGCAGACATCGCTTATCCGTGCGTCACAACTCTGGCGACTGAGGTTTACCCCGTAGACCCTGTGACTGGTCGAGACATTGAAGATCTCGGGCTCGGCTCTCTGGTTGAGATCTGGATCCCAGACTCGCGGCGCGAAGACGTGGACCGGAATGACACCTCGCGCCGAGAGCTGACCGCTATCATCGAGGCATCGATAGCCGGCGAAGAGGGCGCCTGATGCCGGGTGAACTCACCACCATCCAGAACGACATGATCGATATTAAGATCACCCTCGCACGCATGGAGGAGCGAGGCATCATCCGAGCCGCTCAGTCCGACGCGCAGGTGCTCCGAATCGACTGCATGGAGCGAAAGCTATCGAGCCTCGACAAGAAGGTGGTGGCCGCCATGGGGGCTCTCACCCTCCTCGCCTGGGGATTCCAACTGCTCGCCCCGACGCTATGACCTCAAGCTATCTCCCGCCTCTCCTGCGAACCGTTCAGGGCCTCGGCTATGTGGCTTTCGATGGCTCGACCGACTTCGACCTCAACATCATCGGGGTCCGCAATCGGGTGAGCATGCGCGACCCGAACCACTATAGCGACGATCTACACGTCATCTGGAAGCAGTCGGGCATCTGGCGAGCATTCCACTGCGCTCTGACCACCACCCCCGGGACGTGGTATCTCCAGCACCCGATGAGACCCGCCGAGGGGTGTGCAGTGCTCGCACCTCAGCAGGCTCGGGGAGCGTACCGCCTCGGGCTCCACAAGGGGAAGAGGGCACTCGTGCAGACCGGAGCAAAGGTCAAGTTCTACCGGGACAACGATCTAAACACCTCGATCGACATCGATGAGTCTACGCTTCAGGAAGCCTTCAGCGGTCTCAACATCCACGCCGGCAGCCGGCACGCCAGGAGCGACACAGGCACCGAGGGCGATGGCTCTGTCGGTCGCTGGTCGGCAGGCTGCCAGACGGCGCACCCTTCCGATATCGCTTTCCTGGTCGAGCTTGCAGGCAAGCAGGCAGCGAACGGCCCAGGGTGGGGCCGATTCACCTACACCTTGATTACAGAGGATGAGCTATGAGCCTTTCGAAAGAGCAGCGAAGAGCCCGCAGGCGGCGTATTGTGCGCCGTGCAGTGGCCCTCGCTCAAGAGATTCACACCGAAGACGAGGAGGCCCGTCGCGAGATGGTGCTCACCCTCATCAATCAGGCTATCGACATCCCCGGCCTAACCGAGAAGATGGAGCGCAGGATCTTGGACTCGATACTCGACCTCATCATCGACCTCGCAACCGAGGTTAAGGAGAATCGCAATGGATAAGAAGAAACTCGCAGGGGGCCTCGCTGGTCTCCTCGCAGTGGTGCTCTACGGGGGCTCTGAAGTCCTCGACTTGAGCGCTCGCCTGTCAGCTCTCGAAGCTCTGCACCCTGAGCTTGTGACCGAGGTGCCGACAGATGCCGCTGAGATTCACGACGCCGAGCCTGTAGAGGCCCCTGAAGACATCGAGGAAGCCCCAGAGAGTGAGCCGACGCCCGAAGCCACCGAAGAGGCTCCAGAGCCCGCCGAGGAGCTTGAAGTCACCGAAGAGGGGTAGCCGTGGATCCGATCGAGCTGGCGAGCCAATGGGATGCGATCGGCTTAGTGCCGCTCCTGCTCTGGCTACACTGGAGCGGAGAGAAGACCCGGCGCGCCGCACAAGAGAAGGCAGAAGCGCAGATCGACAGGCTGTCCCAGCAGTGGGAAGCGCAGATCGACCAGATGCTTGAGCGAGCAGACAAGAAGGAGACAGAGCTACGCGACCGATTCGATGCCACCGTTTCGAAGCTCGACACCGAACGGCACGCCATCCAGAGCGGGATTCAAGAGGATGTCAAGGCCCTGGCGGTCAAGGTCGAAGACGTGGTTCGCTTCATCGCTCGCCCTGTCGGAAGGTAGTGGGAGGTGCTCGCGCCTCAACGCCAGGAGCGACCGAGGAGCGGAGACGCGAGCTGAGGCAGCTACCCAAGCCGCCCCGCTCAATCCTACCCCGCGCGACCCAGCTCTGCCAGAGCATACAGGGCCAGACAGCCCGCGTCAGAGAGCCCGTCGTGCGGCTTGCGCCGTCGCCCCCATGTCAGGGTCAACCCAGGCAGTCGAGCGCCTACAGCAGCCACAGAGCGCCCCTTCCCCTCGCCAGGGATGCCCGCCAGGATTCGACGCGTCCAGCGCTGAGAGGTGACCTCGATGAGAGGCAAGTCGAGAGCGACGGTGATGCCGGCCCAAAGTCCATAGCCATAGCCCGTCGTTAAAATCGAGCTACGCCCCTCCATGGGTCTGCACTGTTGGCGCTCAAGGACTACGAGAGCCACCTCCCCGCGCTCTGCGATGTCGGTGAGGGTCTGCACCATGGCTCGCACGTTGTAGCCCTTCCCGGCGATGTAGCCCTCGTCGGGATGGTCTGCGGCTGTCCACTCGATCGCGGTGGGTCTGCCTGAGATGTCGAGAGCCACGACGGCCCCCTTCTTGCCTGGGTCGATGCCGATCACAATCATGGGTCGCTCCTTGGTGGGTGCCCTACCATATCACGCTCGGCCCTGGAGACCGATATGCGCCATGCGCGCCACTGTGATCGCGTCTGGGATCAAAGTTGATCATTTTCTAAACGCGCTACTGCGCTGCAATGGATTGTGAGAGGTGCGAAAGTTGCACATATATCCTGTGCATAGATTATACTGGTATCAGGAAGAGGGGGCAAACCCCCGAGAGCCAGAACCCAGCCAGGAGCGACCCAGAATGACCCGCACAATTCAACAGGGACAGAGAGTGACACTGAGCGCGAGTCACGAACTCGCCACCAAGGGTGAGCAGGGAACCGTCCTTGAGTATATCGGCTCGATCGAAACATCGGACGGCTTCGGCATGGTCCGAGTCCAGTTCGACAGCTACACCACCTGCATCCCCGAAGAGAAGATCGACACCGATGAGCAAGATCCCACCGGCAGCCCGATGTGGAAGTCTCACCGAGTAGCGGGCGGCTGGGTGGTTTACCCAGAGCTGTGCGAGGCGCAGAGGGACGGAACCTATACCACCCAGTGGGGAGTCGATGCGCCCTTCGGTCGAGGCTCCGGGTCTCTCTGTGCTGCTCTCGATGAGGGCCAGTATATCCACGAAGCGTCTGACGAAGATCGCGACATCCCGCGCGGCGTCCTCAAGTCTATCGTGCGGCTGGCCGACGAGCTTAGCGCGGCCGGCGTCTATTAACCCACCCACCGCCCCCGCAAGGGGGCACCTACCCAGTCGGGCACGACCCGAAGGAGCGACATCATGGACAATTGGATCACACAAGGAATCAAGATCAACGCAATAGGCCGGCAGCAGATCTGGGAAGTCACCGGCAGATGTGCCGGATCTGGCGACTGGCTTCTGAAGGCTATCGACAGCAACCGCACCCGCCGACTAACCCAGCACTCAGCCGATCGACGATGGGCAAGGAGCGACAGATGAGCAAGACACGAAGCAAGCCCACGACCCTCACCCAGATAGCCGAGACCTGTCGGCACCTGGGCGACCTCTTCGAGCAGCTCAACCGAGAGGTGACAGCCCGCAAGCGGTATCCGGGGAAGGGCTACATCACAGCGGCTCGCACCCTGGGTGTCGGTGTGATGCACCATGGAGAGGTAGCCTTGACTGAGACCGAGCGGAGGATGGTCAGGGAGTACCAGATCGACAAAGAGGCAGACCGCAAGCGGGAGCAGGAATACCTCTCCTGGGCGGTGATGACATGAGCAGCGCAGAGTCCATCGCTCGGAGCTTCACGCTCAAGGGCATCGAGGGGCAGATATCGTTTCACCGTCGAAGCATCCACGAACTCGACAAGCTCGATGAGCGCCACGGGGAGCGAGGCAAGGAGGCCCGCGACTTCGGCAGGGCTCGACACCTCGAAGACCTCGCGAGCTGCGAGAGCGCACTGAAGCTCAAGACAGCAGGCGCGGGCAATGATTGACCCCAAGCAAGAAGCCCTCGCGGCTATCATCTTCATCGGCAGTGTAATCACTGCCATATTCGCCAGCCCGCACTTCGCGGTATGGCTCAGCACCCAAGGAGCGACACCATGACCACCAAGAAACCCGCCACGACTCTAAGCGCAGCCCTCGCGGCAGCTCAGGCGATGGCCACCCGAATCGACAAGGACGGGCGAAACGACTTCCAGAGATACGACTACACGAGTGCGGAGAACATGATGCAGCTCTGGACGGAGATCGCAGGATCTCAGGGGCTCAGCCTCTATCCGGCCCGGTCTCAGGTGAAGGGTGAGCTTCTCAAGTGCCGCTGGATTCTGGAGCATGGGCCGACGGGTGCAGGTCGAGAGATTCGCAGGGATGAGCCGATCGTCGTGTCGAAGGGCAAGCCGCTCGACAAGGCAATAGCGAGCGCCAGGACTACCGGCCTCGGCTACCTTATTCGCGACCTATTGATCGTGCCCCGCGTGCATCCGACAGACGATATGGATCACCCTCGATGGAGCCAGCCAGAGAAGAAGGCAGCACCACCCGCACCAGCACCGCGCAAGAGATCGCCCCAGAAGCCCGCCAAGGCGTCCGCGCCGGCTGAGAGTGCGAAGCCTCAGACCTGGGCCTCGAAGCACGCTGAGCGCCTCCTCGCGGCTGGCCTGACACCTGAAGAGGCCGAGGGTGTGGCGTATCGGATCAGGGGCGAGACCATCGATGAGAGCTGGACGGATGAGCGGCTCGATGGGCTGGTTCGTTTCGTCATCGAAGACGAGCGAGGCCGCAAGGTGCTCGACGCTGTGAGGGCTGAGCGATGAGCACGCCAGGGGGAAGACCCAAGAGGGTGACCACCACCCTTTCGCGGCTGGAGCTTCGGAGGCTTGACAGGCTGGCCGACAGCCTCGACGCGACGAGGAGCGATCTAGTGAGAGAGTTGATTCTGATAGCAACCGGAGCGCCAGCGCTTCGACCTTCAATCCGGGGAGCCATGAAGGCAACCCTCACCGGGGCAGAGCCCCACAGGAGCGACACATGAGCAAGCTACAAGAGAGAGGCACTATCGCCGAGGTCCGCGAGACCGAGCGCGCATCTGATAAATTCCAATTCCGCGAGTTCGCGATCGACATCGAGGGCTCACAGGACTGGGCGAAGCCTGTCCCGTTCCAGTTCGAGCAAGAGAACTGCTCGAAGCTCGACGGGCTCACGGCTGGGGATGTCGTGATCGTGTCCTTCTATCTGAAGGGTCGAGAGTGGAATAGCAGCTCGAAAGGGCTCCAGCGCTTCTCGAATAATCGGGCGGTCGACATTGAGAAGATCGACAACTCCGACAACGATGAGATCCCCTTTTAAACCCACCAACCAACCGCCCCGCAAGGGGCCTCAGGAGCGACCTATGAATATCACGACAGAGTTCTTGACCACGATCGGAGAGCTATCGAGTCTCATCCTTGAGCTATCGCAGACGGAGGAGGCGCTGAAGAAGACCATTAAGGAGTTTGAAGAGCAGGTCATCCAGACGCAGACCAGCCGAGCGGAGATGGAGAGCACGATGATCGACCTCATCGCAAAGCACGGGACGGCTCATCGCCTGAGGGTCTCGGCCCCCTACTTCTCTCAGCTTCCACGGGTCGACCTGGATCCGAATCCTGGGAAGCTGGTCACCGGTCTGAGTAGGCGCCAGGGCTACGAGATCAACATCATCCAGCCTGGAGACGGGCGGGAGTTCCTGCGGATCGAGGCGGCTATCAGCTATGTCGGGGTCCGGCGTCAAGTGATCGAGCATAAATACAAGACCGGACAGCTTCAGATCTACGTCGCGAGCCAGTCAGATCGCGCCTACAGATTTGCGACAGAAGACCTAGACAAGATCAACCCAAGGAGAACCCGATGAGCACGTCGATCCAACTGCACCAAGAGGCCCGCGACATCCTTGGTCGAATCATGGACAGAGACGGGGTACTCGATGAGGAGGATGAGGTCATCCTGTCGCACTGGGCGAACTCGTCCGGCAACAAGCTCGAAGCCCTCAGAGCCCTATTCCACCGCTCAAGGATGGAGGTGGAGCTTTGGAAGCGAGAGCAGGAGAGACTGCGAGCCATGCAGAAGCGCGCCGAGTCGGCGATGGTCTGGGCGAAGCTCGCAGGGCTCGACCTTATGATCGACCGTGAAGAGCTGGGCGAGAAGACATCGATTCCAGGGGTCGCCTACGTCCGCACCTCGAAAGCTCTCAGGGCTCCCGATGACCTGGAGGACTGGCCTGTAGCCTACCTCATCGAGCAAGAGCCCAGACCAGACCGTAGGGCAGCCCTCGAAGCTCTCAAGGCCGGGAAGGACCTGGGTGAAGGTTTCGCCATCGAAGAGCGCCCCTCAGTGGTTTATCGATAAATCTGGATATTTCGTGTCCCAATTTCGAGCCGGTGTCGTTCCTGTAGGTAGACACCAACAAAAGGAGGTGAGCGATCAACCCAACAACCACCAATAATGAGAGGCTATCTGAGCTGATCGAGGCCGCAGCGGAGGGGGGATCATCCTTCACGTTGACCGGTCGCGGTGAGATGTGCTCAAAGTCTCCAGATGCGATCGCGCTGGTACGTGATCGCATCCTGAAGGAGATCGGCCTGAGCCCTGGCGATGAGTGGATTCGGCAAGCCGTCGAAGTTCTCGCGGACAGCGCCCTCGGTGGAGATCTGTCCGCAGACCTCCGCACCCATGACAGCCCTGAGATGGATAGCGATCTATCGTTTCGATCTCTCCTGGCTCTGTGGGGGGTTCTTTCGAAGGTCAAGGCCGAGCCAACCGGTTAAGCCGCTGAGGCGGGTAGGCATCCCCGCACCTCAGCACTTGAGCCCTCGGCTGTCCATCGGTCGGGGGCTCTTCTGCGGTGGTGGTGTTTCGCGCATGTCTGAGCGCGAATTCAAACCTAACCAGAGGGCACAATTTAGAGCGCGCCTCAACCATGGGTTCAAAGTAGAGCAAGATCTCGCCATTCGACCCACTGCGCTGTAATGGGTGCACAATTTAGAGCGCACCTCAACCATGGATTCAAACTCTGTCCGGGAGTGCTCAGAACTTCGGCCAGAGTCGCGGAACTCACTCTATCCATTCTCCGCCCCCCATCTCCTGCGTTTGCGCCACATGCGCCACGCGATCGATCGTGGGTGAGCGCTTTCTAAACGCTGCACTGCGCGGCTGTCGGTGTGATTTGTTGAGATATCTTGGTGACATGATATAAGGTGGTATCAGAGAGGGGGAGGGAGCCTAACCCACCCGAGCCCCTCAACGGAGCGACATCATGAACACATTCACTAAGCTGGAGTGCGAAGCCTGCAAGGCCCAGCCGAGGCCAATTCGTCGCGCTGCGGGGTATCGCTGGCTCGACTCTGAGGGCAAGCGTCGAGATTGGTGCTCGTGCTGCTATGAGCAATTCGCCCACGAGGATTCATTTCACATCGCATCCGGTCTAAGCGATATCGTCAAGACCTGGACCCTGACCCATGCAATGCAGGACTACACGGGGATTCCTATCTGGAATTCGACCGACCTCGCCTAACCACCAACCGCCCCCACGGGGGCAAGGAGCGACACCATGGAAACACGAAGAACCTACACTGACTCAAGCAGGAGCTACGCATATCGGCTCGGACAAGCCGAGGTGCATATCGATGCATTGATCGCAGAGCGCGACGAACTGCGAGCCCTGCTCTCAAGAGTGGTCGACGTGATTGAGGACTACTGCGAAGACCACAACAGCGACAGGCCGACCGATGTGACGGTGCTGCTCCCAGAGCTGAAGGTCCGCACAGGATACCAGCCCACCGCTGACCTGACTGCTCGCAGCGAGGTGATGTGATGGAATACGTCTGGACAGATGTGCAGCTCTACGACTTCGACGGGCACCCCTACCTCGTGCCGGTGTGCGGCATGATCGAGGAGGCAGACCCCAGCGTCGGCCTCAGCGCGGGGGTCGTGGAGTTCGTGATCGAGCAGGAAGACGGCACCGAGATCCACTGCGGCGACCTGGATGACTCAGACCGAGAAGCGTGCGAGGTCGCGCTGATGAACCAATACGAAGGAGGTGAGCTATGAGCGATGGCGTGACAGTGACGGAGAGGATCAAGGCCCTCGGCTTCGAGTCGAATAACGCCCTATCCTGGAGAGTCGGCGCGGCTATCCGTGACAAGTGGGAAGAGCTGACGGGGGCTCTTCCCGCCAAGGACTTGAGGCGGAAGACATCGGGCACGGGCTCGCATTGCATGGCGGTATATCCGCCCAAGTGGCGCGCAGATATCGACGCCATGATCGAGAAGGTAGCCAAGCAAATCAACGCAGAGGAGGCGCGTCAGGTGCGTCTATGGGGGAAGAGATGAGCGACGAGAACACGAGAGGAGTAGGACGCCCGAAGGGCTATAGCCCGTGTGGGAAGGTGAAGAGCGAGGCCGTGAAGGTCTACCTCGACGAGGTGGAGGCTGAGCGCCTCAGCAGGCTATCGAGGAAGACAGGCGAGAGCCGGAGCCAGATTATGCGGATGGGCCTCGCGCTCATCCTGGGCAAGTCGAAGAGGGCCCGCAAGGGCTGAGCGTGATACACTTGAGGCGATCCTTTGGGATCCTCTGTTTGTTTGGTAGGCTCATCCAAACCTCCCCGGTCGCTCCGGGGGGGGAGCCGTTGCCAGACAAGCGCACCAAACAACGAGAAGAAGACAATGAGAGCAGGCTACATCCAGGTTCCGCGTGCGGTCCTTGATTATGGCGCTGAGAGACCTCCTGAGGTGCTCGCGGCTATCATCGACCTATACCTACTGGCAGACCGGAAACGGTGGGAGCCTTTCGACGCTTCTCAGCGCTTCCTCTCGAAGCGGTGGGGGCTCACCAAGGGGCGAGTTTCTCGCCTGCTGATCGATCTCCGAGAGCTTCGGATCATCGACATCGAGCAGGGCTCAAGAGA
>Ga0098033_1000181_pt1 | contig 32266 bp, 25 predicted proteins | sample 1_EtaG_FD_75049 | JGI IMG/M metagenome (GOLD analysis project Ga0098033, IMG submission 75049) | Marine viral communities from the Subarctic Pacific Ocean - 1_ETSP_OMZ_AT15124 metaG | ecosystem: Environmental > Aquatic > Marine > Oceanic | place: Pacific Ocean | collected 2015-01-07
ATTATGGTTTTGAAATCTCGGCCATATGTAAGAGAGCAAGGAAGGGACTATTCGATGCTACCTGATAACTTTGATTTTGCAATGCTTCCGGCTGGAAGTTCCGAACACACCCTTAAAGAATTAGGGGTGTTGGCCTCCACCATAGAGACGATTGATTATGCGATTTTTTCATGGCTAAAGGTTGATTTAGATCTTAGCGCCCACACAAACGAAGGATTTACGAACGTACCGATAATTTGGCAAGCACCCGAACGCTCCTTCCAGGTAAAAAACGAAAAATCATTACGAGACGACGGCGGAGCCCTAAAATTACCAATCATCAGCATAGAGAGAACAGGAATTACCAAAGATCCGACAAGAAAAGGCGGTTTTCAAGCTCATTTGTATTCAAAAGACAAAAATGGCCGCACTGGTCGCGTGGTGATAGCTAAGCGAATAAAAGAAGACAAAACAAGAAATTTTGCTGTTGCTTCTGCAACGCGAAATAATTTGGGGGCTAAAAAACAGTTAAACTCGCCGAGAATCAACAAAAAAATTATTATTCAGTCCTTGTCCATTCCCATCCCCATATATATTAATATAGATTATAAGATTATTATTAAATCAGAATATCAACAGCAGATGAATGATTTGATGACACCATTCATTACTCGGCCTGGCCAAATTAATGCATTTGTCATGAAAAGAAACGGCCACCTATACGAAGCCTTTATCGAACAAAGCTTTGCGCATAGCAATAATGTGGGCAATCTTGGTGAAGATTTGAGAATGTTTACATCAGAGATCACTATCAAAGTATTGGGATATTTGATAGGAGAAGGAGAAAATGATGATCGGCCGATTGTGAGAGTCGATGAAAATGTGGTTGAATTAACGTACCCCAGAGAGTCAGGCCCAGTTCCCGGGAATGATGGGTTTTTTGGCAATTAGTTCCTGAAGTAAAAATGGTTTTATTAAATACCTTCCTGACGTTTGAGGTTGAAAATACTACTTATTTATGACTATGTGAAAAGACCACAACAGCATTTTGTCAACCGAGCGAAGGAAAATAAATAACCATGTCAGTAAAGAATTTTAAATTTGTCTCTCCTGGAGTTTTCATTAATGAAATTGATAATTCCTTTCTTCCAAAATCTGTAGACGCAATTGGGCCCGTGGTTGTCGGCCGCGCCACCCGCGGCCTTGCAATGCAGCCAATAAAAGTAGAATCATATTCTCAGTTTGTTGAGATGTTTGGGGATGCCGTTCCTGGGGGCACCAACAACGACGTTTATCGTGATGGAAACTATGTTTCCCCAATGTACGGAACCTATGCCGCGAAGGCATTTTTGAGATCAGGAGTTGCACCACTTACTTACGTGCGTCTTCTTGGACAACAAACATCAGCAGGCTCCAGTGCCGGCTTAGACGCGGCCGCCGGCTGGAGAACCACAAAGAATTTGTCCTCAACCCCCAGCAGCACGGGAGGAGCCTATGGCCTATTCGTGTGTGCCTCGGGATCTGATACAGATGTGTATACTTCCGGAAACGAACTACATCTGGCGGCAATATTTTACATGAATTCTGGTTCGATAAGTCTTGTTGGACCTGTTCGCGGAGCGGGCGCCGGATCTGGGGTCGCCCCCGGAGGGACTCCATCCGCGGTCGGCGCGACCGCGTCTTTGGGTACTTATAATGGCCGCGGCCTCTTGCTTGGAATGGACAGCGACAGTCTTTTTACAATTGAATATAGCGGCTCAAACACTAGCTCTCCCAAAAGAGTTAAATTTAATTTCAGCGACAGTAGCGACAAATTTATTCGCAAGCGGTTCAACACAAACCCGCAACTTCTTTCCACAGCAGCAACCTTTTATCCTGCCGCATCCATCGATGATGTTTGGCTTGGGGAATCATTCGGACAAGAATTAAGAGATCGAGACCTAGACTCTGCAGCCCTGCAGGGGGTTATTCTGGGGCTAGCCACTAGCGGCTCCACGGGAACTGGCCCGCACAACATGAAATCACAAGCCTCACGAGAGGCTGTTGCTGGTTGGTTTGTTGCGCAAGATTTAAGTGGTGATCCAGCGTCATATATTCCACAAACTCAACAAAAGCTTTTCCGGCTAGTTGGCCGCGGCCATGGCGAATGGTTGCATAAAAATGTGAAGGTATCTATTGAAGAAATCCGCCAATCGAATACCAATGCTACAGAATATGGCTCATTTTCCGTTGTTTTGCGCGCATTAAACGATACAGATAATAATGTCCAAATCATGGAAAGATATGATAATTGTACCCTCGATCCCACTAGCCCAAATTATGTCGCGCGCAAGATCGGCGATCAATATACTAGTTGGGACTCCGCGGCCAGAAGATTAAAGACGTATGGAGAATATGCGAACAACTCCAGATTTGTATATGTACAAACAAACCCTGAAGTCGATGCTGCGGCCACAGATCCCCTATATCTACCATTCGGTTACTTCGGACCTCCGAAGTTCACCAATATTACAGGGTCTGACGGTAATGGCGCCAAGCTATATACCGATTATGGTGCGACTTTGCAGGGCGGCAGCGGGTTTGTAATTAATGCTCAAGGTATTAATCCAAGTTGTACGGCCGTTTCTGGATGCTTCGTAGCGGGCGCAGCCGGCGACGGCATGACGGCCAATATTAACAATGCTCCTTTCCCGATTTCGATGGCTGGCGTTGTAACGGATATCGCCGCTGACTCTCTGGGCATCAACCTGGGCGGGTGGTTGACAGCCCAGGGGGTAACCGCGTCACTTATTTTCCCCGTCAACAGAACACGCCTATCTGCAAGTGACGGTGGCTTATCGGACACAAAGGCTGCTTATTGGGGTTTCTCGACAACGCGCACAAGCGGTTCAACGCGCCACGATAGCAGCGTAGCAGCGTCCAACAGGCTTCTATATGCCGGTTTTGGTGATGACCCGACTGCTGGAACTAATGGTCAAATTGCTGCGCTCAACGGCATCGACGGCGTAGATGCCTGGTCTTATGTGTTCTCGTTGGATGATGTGGTTCACGGGGGTAATGGCTATTATTATCAGTCCGGCTCTCGTGCTAACCAAGACGAGACAACGACCGGCATTGCAGCCGGCTCCGCCACATCGAGCAGCTACATATCAATATTGAATAACGAGATTAACCGCTTTACTGCGCCATTCTGGGGCGGCTTTGATGGCTGGGATATTCAGAAGCCCGATCCTCTATATAACTTAGGAATGGGTGCCGCAGTAACAGAAGACACAAGCTATGCATATAATACATGGCGAAGAGCAGTAGATACAGTATCCGATCCCGAATCGGTGGATATGAATTTGCTGACTGCACCGGGGCTCACAAACAATAGCTTAACACAGCATATGATAAATGTATGTGAAAGCAGGGGTGATAGCTTGGCACTTATTGATCTTCCCAGCGTTTATATTCCGCCTCATGAGAAGTATTATTCCGATAAGTCCTCACGCCGCGGCACGACGCCGACAACGGTCGTCAATGATTTGAAGGACCGACGAGTTGATTCCTCCTATGGTGCCACCTTCTATCCGTGGGTTCAGACTCGTGACGCGGCCACCGGGAGAATGCTCTGGATTCCACCCACCGTGGCCATGATGGGTGTTCTCGGAAGCTCTGAAGCCAAGACCGCAGTTTGGTTTGCACCGGCCGGCTTCAATCGCGGCGGCTTGACCGAAGGCGCTGCCGGAATTCCAATTACCAGTGTTACCGAGCGCCTCACCTCTAAGGATCGTGATTTGCTCTACGAAGCAAGAATTAACCCAATAGCCTCCTTCCCGAATACAGGTATTGTAGTCTTTGGGCAGAAAACTCTGCAAGAAAGAAGATCCGCTCTTGATAGAATCAATGTTCGCAGGCTGGTAATTTATCTTAAGAAGCAAATTTCCATCATATCTGCGCAGATTCTTTTTGAACAAAACGTTCAAGCAACGTGGGACCGATTCAGAGGCCTCGTTGAACCATTCTTGGCAAACGTCAAGACAAAATTTGGTATCACAGATTACAAGTTAATTTTAGATGAGACCACTACAACGCCCGACTTAATAGATCAAAACATTTTATATGCCAAGATTATGGTTAAGCCGGCAAGAGCAATAGAATATATTGCTATCGACTTTGTTATTACATCAACTGGCGCATCATTTGATGACTAATAATTTTGAATTGACTAATTAATCTAGATAAAGGAGAAAACTAAAAATGCCATTTTGGTCAACAGATTTCAGCGATCCAACTACAATCCACAAGGATCCCAAAAGAAAGTTTAGGTTTACGGTATCGTTTACCGGTATTCAGGCTGCTCAAGGGGGTGCTGTGATGTGGTACGCCAAGACAGTCACGAAACCATCTTTTCAAATTGCCTCGTCAGAGCACAAATACTTAAACCACACGTTTCATTATCCGGGTTCCGTAACCTGGCAGGATATTACTTTAACACTTGTGGATCCGGTAGAGCCCGATATGGCAGCAACCCTTTCAGATCTTGTCCAACAGTCTGGCTATTCTCCGCCTACTGATGCTACTAACGAGAGTATGGGAACAATTTCAAAAGCAAAAGCCGCCGGCGCCCTGGGCTCAGTGGTAATTGCACAATTAGATTCAAATGGCAATCCACTTGAAACTTGGACCCTTTGGAATGCCTTCCTTACTGAAGTGAAATACGGTGATCTAGAATATGGCGCCGATGATTTAAGTGAAATGTCTCTCACGATTAAGTACGATTGGGCGAGAGTAGAAACTACAAATGTTTCCTCGGCCGTAAACGCCGGCGGAGACTCATTTTTTAATGTATGATAATAAACACAATTTAAATGAACTAAGGAAATAAACCACATGTCAGTAAAAAACTTTAAGTTTATATCACCGGGTGTTTTTATTAATGAAATTGATAACTCTGGAATACCCAACTCCGTTGAGAATATCGGACCCCTTGTTATCGGCCGCGCCACGCGCGGTCTTGCAATGCAGCCGGTAAAAGTTAATTCATATTCTGAATTTATTGATATGTTCGGAAATACAGTTCCCGGTGGCGCCAACGATGATGTTTACCGAAAAGGAAACTTTTCATCGCCAATGTACGGCACTTATGCTGCTAACGCATTTTTAAAATCGGGTGTCGCACCACTCACGTATGTTCGCCTCCTTGGCCAACAAACAAGCGTCGGCTCTGCTGCTGGTGGTGACGCCGCCGCGGGCTGGAAAACCACAAACAACCCGAGCACCAATCCCACCACCATGGGCGGAGCCTATGGCCTGTTTGTCTGTGCTAGCGGTTCAACTGCTGCCCTAACCGGCGACTCTTGGACAACAACCTCCGGAGATGCGTCACCTGGGAATCCTCTCCACTTGGCAGCCATTTTTTATATGAATAGTGGCTCTATGCAGCTTCGAGGATCCGCCAGAACTATCGATAAAGGCACCCGAACCGGAAGCTTAGTAAATGACACGATAAATGCCGCCGGCGTTGTAATCGGAATGGACTCCAACGGTTTATTCAATCTTGTTCTCACGGGTTCCAACAAGGGAAGCAGAATAATCAAATTTAATTTCGACGACGATAGTGACAAATTTATTCGCAAGCGCGTTAACACCAACCCCCAATTATTGTCAACTGCGGCTTCATTCTTCCCAGCTTCCGCAACCGAAGATGTTTGGCTTGGCGAGACTTTTGAACAAGAACTGAGAGACCTCAGCCTCCAGGATTCAACCACCCTGCAGGGAGTTATTTTGGGCATCGCCAAGAGCGGATCCGTCGCCACGGGCCCGCAGAATATGAAGACACAGGCTTCTCGCGAGGCCGTCGCTGGTTGGCTTATAGCACAGGATCTGAGCGGCAATCCGACCGCATATGACGCAAAGGATCAACAAAGACTCTTTAGGCTTAAAGGCCGCGGCCATGGCGAATGGTTACATAAGAATGTAAAAGTTTCAATTGAGAAAATTCGTCAATCTAACTCGACCGTAACAGAATATGGAAGCTTCTCGGTTGTTCTGCGAAATATAAATGACACAGACAACAAAGTAGAAATTTTAGAAAGATTTGACAGTTGCAACCTTGATCCCACTAGTCCAAACTATATCGCACGTAAAATTGGTGATAAATATACAAGCTGGAGCGCCAGTGAGAAAAGATTAAAGGATTATGGAGAATATCCGAATTTATCTAGATATGTATATGTCGAAGTCAATTCAGAAGTTGATTCCGCAGCCACAGATCCGCTTTATCTGCCATTTGGGTATTTCGGGCCCCCGGGCCTTGAACCGGTGCTAACGGCATCGGTGACTACCGATCTTAGCGGCCACCTTCTCAATGGAAGTGCTAGCATGCTTGCCGCCGGCATTTCTCGGTATGGGGGTACTGCCGACTACGATCTCATAGCTTTTGAGGGCAAGCCACCCACAGCCACCCATGCCGGCCTACTTAATGCTCAATTTTTTGTCGGTATTAGGTGTCTGCATGCGGATGTCGGATTAGGTGAAGGAACTCAGAGAGGAATTGGCATAGCGGCCGCAACCGCATCCATCCACTTCCCGAAAGATAGATTGCGCGTATCAGCCAGCGATGGTGGGTTGTCGAACACAAAAGATGCTTACTGGGGACTTTCTACCACTCGAACGCAAACTTCAACAATTCCCGACGCGTCTGTGACTGATTTTCATCGTCTTCTTTACGCCGATTTTTCCGCAGATCCAACTGCCGGCACAAGTGGTGCCGTAGCAGACGTTGATGCGACTTCTGGTGTCAAGGGGTGGTCATATATTTTCTCGCTAGATAACATTGTCCACGGGCCTAATGGTTATTTCCATAATTCTGGCTCTAGAGCGAAAAACGCATCCGCCACCACAAGCAGCTATACATCGATATTGACCAACGGGGTTAATCGTTTTACGCTTCCATTCTGGGGCGGATTCGATGGATGGGATATTCAGAAGCCCGATCCCCTTTATAATGAGCAATGGCGCGGCGCCTCCCCGACCGAAGACACCAGTTATGCGTACAATACTTGGCGCAGAGCTGTCGATACGATAGCCGACCCCGAGGTGGTAGACATGAATGTGCTAATGGCCCCGGGACTGACACAAACCACTTTGACTGAACACATGATAAATGTTTGCGAAGATCGCGGAGATTCAATGGCATTAATCGATTTGCCGGATGTATACCTACCCACCCATGAGATTTATAAGTCTTCAACCTCCGCGAGAATTGGGACAACGCCAACCCAAGCAGTTAATGATTTTAAGGCGAGAAGAGTGGACTCTTCGTATGGTGCCACTTTCTATCCTTGGGTTCAGACTCGCGATGAGGAATCTGGAAAAATGCTTTGGATTCCCCCAACGGTCGCCATGCTTGGTGTTCTTGGTAGCTCGGAGCGCAAAACACAGGTTTGGTTTGCTGCAGCTGGATTTAATCGCGGAAGCCTAAGCGATGGCGCCGCGGGAATTCCAATCACTGGCATTACAGAGCGTCTTTCTTCAAAGGAGCGCGATACGCTCTATAAGGGGCGAATTAACCCAATTGCACATTTCGTTGATAATGGAATTGTTCTATTTGGACAGAAAACCCTTCAAGCACGTCGCTCTGCACTTGATAGGATCAATGTACGCCGACTAGTAATCCACATGAAGAAGCAAATTTCTGTTATATCCTCGAAAATATTGTTTGAGCAAAATGTTCAAGCAACCTGGGATAGATTTAAAGGCTTAGTTGAGCCGTTCTTGGCGAATGTTAAAACTGAGTTTGGAATTACCGACTATAGGCTTGTTCTTGATGAAACAACTACCACACCAGATCTAATTGACCAGAATATTTTATATGCGAAAATTATGATCAAACCTGCTCGCGCCATCGAATATATCGCCATTGACTTCGTGATCACGTCTACTGGCGCCTCATTCGATGATTAAAAAAACAACTTTAAATAAATTGACTAATTATGTATAATACATAAGAGAGGTGTAAATTGTCAAGAAATAGAGGTCGTACGGGTCCCATGGAAAGGAAAAAGCCCGAAAATACGACACCGCCAGCACAGCATCTGGCCAACAATGCTGAAAAAGATATTCCATTTTCTTTTGTTATTCCAACTGAATTTGTGGAGTTGCCTTCTGGGGGGAAACTATACCCCAAAGAGCACCCTCTTCACGGAGTCGACAGTATAGAGGTCAAGCAAATGACCGCGAAAGAAGAAGATATACTCACTTCCAGAACCCTTCTCAAGAAGGGCATTGCCTTGGAGCGGGTTATCCAAAATGTTATAATCGACAAGAGAATTAATTCTTCATCGCTGCTTGTTGGAGATCGAAATGCAATTATTGTTTCGGTTAGGGTGTCCGGATACGGCAACGAATATACGACAACCGTCACATGCCCGGAATGTTCAGAATCTCAAGACTATACGTTTGATTTGAACGAGGCCGACATCTACCATGGAGACGATCACAGAGATCTGGATATCGTCTCAAACGATGACGGAACATTTACGACTAAGCTGCCCCAAACTGGAATTGACGTTTGTTTTAAGCTAATGAACGGTTATGATGAAAAAATTCTTTCTGATGGAATCGAAAATGATCGCAAGCGGAAGGCTTCTGATAAAATTGTAACAAGACAACTGAAGGCAATGATCGTATCAGTTAATGAGGATTCGTCTGCTAAGGTTATCAACTATTTAATCGAAAATATTCCTTCTAAAGATTCAAGACACTTAAGGACGGCATATCAAGCTGTTACTCCAAATATCGATCTATCCCAACACTTCGAATGCGCCGAGTGTGATTACGCACAGACGATGGAGGTGCCGCTGAGTGCGGAGTTTTTTTGGCCTGACAGATGATTATATGGAAAATGTGTATGAGCACTTTTTCTTTCTAAAATATAGCGGCGGATGGTCATTTTCAGAAGCATACAATTTGCCTGTGGGTTTGAGAAATTGGTTCGTTGGCAGGCTTGTTCAACAGATTGAGATGGAAAATGAAGCAGTCGAGAGGGCTAGCAGCGGTGCACAGAAGACGCACACACTAAGCGCAGACAACCAGCCCTCCCTCCCTCCGCAGATGAACGGCAGATATAGCAAAGCCAAGTAGCTTTGCTTTTCTTTGTGCAAACTATTTAAGTTTAGAGAGGTTCTACCACTGTGGCCGACGCAACATTAAATGATATTAAAAAAATTCTTGAGGGCATTGCTGCTCAAAGTGGTGGCACCTCCATGCACGGCGATGAATCACATAGCGGCGGCGGAAGGGGACGCACCAAAGAACAAGAAGAAGCGGGCATCAAGGCCGCAGCGGATCGCGTGGAGTTGGCCAAAGAAGAGTATGAATATTATGATAAAATGCACTTCGCGAAGAAAGGGCTGTTTCAAGATGCAGAAAAAGCCGCACTCCTCAATGAAGCTCAAGTCGAGTTAGAAAGAGCCAAAGTAGATCTTCTTAACCAGCAGGCCAGCGCGATCGCCACATACAACAAAGAAAAATTAGAAGAAAATCGTCAAGAACTCAAGGCAGAACAAAAGAGGCAAGCCAGCGCAAAAAGAGTAAGAAAAAATCAAAAAGCGAATGAAAAGGGCAACAAGAACGCGTACGCCTACGGCAGGCAGATGCTCAAGACAAACACAGATATTGCCGGCAAAGTTGCCAACATAGGCCTAAAACACACAGCAGTCGGCCGCACAATATCGAAGAGTGTCGGGATGATGTCCAACTTGGCGAGCTTCTCGGGCGCGATGGCACAAGGCGGCATGAAGTTCACAAAGGCCCTGATCGCGGCCGGCCCCGCCGGCGCCATTGTCCTGGGCATCGTCATTGCCATCAGTGTCGCACTACTACCTCTAGCCATAGGAGGGGCGATAATTGGGGGCCTGCTAGCAATTGCCGCGTGGATGATTAAGTCGGCTATCGACGCCAGAGACACAGCCGCAGCATTTCGATTATCAACGGGCGCCACGATGGAGTTTGGAAAAGAGATCATTCAAGTAAGCGGCGATTTGGCAGAACTTAACATTGGCACCAAAGAGGTAAGCAAGGCCTATGGCACACTTTATCAGAGCACAACCATATTTAGTCTTGCATTGCCAGAGCAGAGGAAAAGAATGGCTGCCACCGTGGCAGTCTTGGAGAAATGGGGAATTTCCGCAGGGACCACTGCGAAATCAATGGAAATTCTTCAGACTTCTCTTGGCGTCTCTACCGGAAAGGTTGGTGATACCATGTTAGAGTTGAAAAAGCATGCCGAATCTATCGGACAGCATGTCGGCGCATATATGGAGCAATTTGGTCAAATGGCCGGATCGATGGCGGTATTTGATGATGGAGTTGATACGTTTAAAAGACTAGCAGCCGTTCAAAAGATTACCGGTATGGAGATGAGAAAAATTCTCGACCTAACAAACAAATTTGACACATTCGAGGACGCAGCCAAAATGTCAGGTAAACTAAATGCAGCGCTCGGAGGAAACTTTGTCAATGCAATGGATATGATGACAGAAACTGATCCCGTCGAACGTTTCAAAATGATTAGAAACGCGCTTAGAGATGGCGGCTTAGAATTTGAGAATATGTCATATTATCAGAAGAGATTTTATATGTCAACGCTTGGTCTTAAAGATGTTAGCGAATTGGCTGTTGTAATGCGTGGTGACATAAGCGAATTGGGAGGGGACTATGCCAAAAGTGCCGACGAACTTTTAGCCGCGCGCGAAGAAACCCAAAGATATCAAAGTGTCATGGAGACACTTAAAGGGTTGCTGATGAAGATGCAGCCGGTCCTCGACGAGCTTGTGGATCCAATCCAGAAGTGGGTAGATAGCTTGGTGGGTAAAGACGGCGCGACACAAGGCTTTAAAGATCTGCAGGCCACACTTACGATGTTTGTTAAGGAGGCTTTGATGCCATTTTTAAGGGCCGCACCGAAGATGACGACAGACTTTCTTACAGTCTTTAAGGCCATCACCAAGTGGGTTAAAGAAAATGAAGTATTGATTAAGAATTTGGCTAAAGTTATGACGGTGTTTTTGGTAGTCTTGGTAAAAATTGGCGAGGCCTTACTGAAATATTTTAGCGTGGAAGTAATGAAAAACATAGCTTTTGGACAAATGCTCATGGGAGATGCAGAACAGGCCGCCAAAACACGGGAAGAGGTAGATAAGCTGGCAGAATCGCAAAATAAATATGCTTTGGAACTGGCCAGAGCCGCCACTGTGGCCGGCGGCAGCCTCGTGATGGGCATGCCAGGCGCCGCCGCGGCCGGCCTCGTAGCGAACCTCGACAGAGTGGCCGGCGCCCTTCTTGGCATGGCTAGCGCAGAAACCGCGGTGGCAAAAGCAGCAAATGAAGAACACAGCCTCTCGTTCAACCAAGTGCTGGAATTTATGGCTCAAGTGTTGGGCACGATGCCTGGCCTGGCCGGCGCCGCAGGTAACGCGATCACGGGCTTCAGCCGGGCACTCCCCAACACAGCAAGTCACTTGAACAACGTTGCCGGCGCCATGATGGGGCTGAAAGATGCGTTTTTGACTGATTTGGACGAAGTGGCCCCACCGGCAGTCGCTAGCGGTGCCCGGGTCGCGCTCGATCTCGTCCCCCGTGCGCTAGCTGCCACTATGGGCGCCGTAACGGCCGGCCGCCAGGCCCCAGCCCCAGCCACCGCGCCGGCAGCAGCCTCACAGAATACCCCTCTTGTAAAACAACCTATTGAAATTACTTTCCGAACTGAAGAAGGTGCGCTGGGCAAGCAGATCATTAACGTCCTTGGTAAGGAAATTCAGAGTGTAATAGGATAACATCATAAAAAGGAACAAAGAAAATGGCAGACAATTTTGATACAGATGATTCACCGACAAGAAGATTTAATGTCGACAAATACGCTAGCGCCCCCGAGGGCGGACCCCCCGGTCAGGCCCTAGGCGGCCAATTAAGGGTGCCAATTGCACCATATATAGATGCTGCTGATGCGTTAGCAAATAACCGTCAAATGGTCGTTTCCGTGAGACACGAAGCATCTGGAAAAGAAGTGTTTTTTAAAGCATTTATAACCGCATTTAATGAAACGTATAATTCTGATTGGTCTCGCGAATCGGTGTTTGGTCGTGTTGATCCGATTCAATTATTTAGATCAACGGAGCGTAAAATAACGTTAGCCCTAAAGGTTCCCGGAGCCACGGAAGGCGAAGCATATGAAAATTTAGGAAGATTACAACTACTGACGCAGTTTCTTTATCCTACATACCTGGATGATGGCGCTAGCGCGCAATTGATGGGTCAATCACCATTGGTGAGATTAAAGGTGATGAACTTGATTCGAACCAATAAGAACGACGAACCTGCCGTGGATATGTATGCTAACCGAGAATCCTTCAATAACTATAAGTCTGATTTGGGCGCCTCTGCAGGATTATTGGGAACCATCAATTCGCTGCAGATTAACCACAATTTAGAAAACCCCGCCGCATCCGCAATTGAAAAAGGAGTCAACACAATATTGCCTACTTATTTTGACGTATCATTTGACTTTTCCCCCATACATGAACACCCGATAGGGTGGAATGAAGAGGGAGCGGCCTTGACACCAACTTTTCCGTATGGAGTAGACCTGCACACGGAGGAGCATAAAATCGATGTTGATGATATTTGGAACCCCCCGAAGGCCAATTGTGATGGCATGGACCCGGGCTCAGACGAAGCCGTGAAATGCGCCGCGCAGAAGTTCGCCGCCGAGGTTGAAGATGCGCTGGTGCAAGAGCACTTTAAAGATCGCGATTCGGCGCAGGCGGCCCTCGACAACGCAGAGGCTCGTTATTCTGGTATGTTTGGTGCCTCTAGATTTAAGAAAGATATGAAAAAAGCCGCAAAACAGAAACGGGCTGGGGAAAGGATAGATCCATATATTGGAAGTGCGATAGCCGGCCAGAGGATCGGCGACGACAGCGGCCGTCGGAGGGCCGAGGCACGCGGCCGCCGCGTAATTGGATCATCCTACGCGCAACGCGCAAAACGTCTTTACGATCTAGAATAGAACAACAATTAAATGGAACAAATAAAAAATGCCGAGATATAAAAAAACATCGATAGTATCAAACGACGCTGATTATTACGAATTCTTGAGAAAAAAGAGAAATGTAAAAAGAGTAATTCAATTCGCAACTCCCGTTTTAAGAAATCCAACGATAACGGATCGCGCCTCTTTGTCCACCACCGTACACATATGGAAGTATGGAGATAGATATTATAATCTCGCGTCCAAATATTATGGAAACGTACGATATTGGTGGATTATAGCTTGGTATAATGGACACCCCACAGAGGCGCACGTTAAGCCTGGAGATGTCTTAGATATCCCAATAAATATTGAAGATATCTTAAGAACATTCGGAGTTTAAAAAATGGCCGAAAGCGAAAGAACAGAAGTTAGATTTGCAGATGCCGAAAACGATTGGAATGTCGCGGCGCCCAGTGGATATCGTAAAGAATTAGCCGAAACCTACCTCAATAAAGTATTAACAGAAGTTGCCAATAACGCGGGTAGCCTTATGCCCGGCTATGACACTGTCGCCAAACTAAAGGCGGTTTCAGACACAGACAACAACACCATTGGCCTTTATAACCAGATATGGTCGAAGTATCATGAAATATTAGGAGATGAGCCGAAGCGCGCCGGCAGCCTGGGTGGCACGTGGGGAGTAATGGACTTTGCCACGCTCAAATCTAATTTTGGGGACGGTTCTTCCTCGGTCGGTATGGATGCATATGTTTCGCATCAGGCGATAAAAATCTCCGGCGAAGTATTTGCGATTCTTGCCGGCGCCAGTGCGGCCGCCCCGGGCGCCACGCATGATCCCGACCCGACCGAAGCTAAGAAACAGGCAGCCGCATATGCCAAAGCCCACGCAGACGCCGCGGCCGGAGCAACGTCTGCACCCCGGCCTCCAAGAACCAATACTTCAGATGTGGCAATCGCGGATTTTAAAGAACAATGTTTCTTGTTGGCCCACATATTTAAATTTTATGATTATAAAACGAACAATGTTGAGCTTGTTGAGCGAAAAGGCCTTCCTTATTACGGCGCGAAGAAAGATGAAGAAAACACAAACAAATGCTTAATGGTGCACGGCGAGCCATATGGATTTATGAATAAATTAACGCAATATAGCACTCAATCAACTCTTTTGAATCTGCAGACCCACGAAATCTCAGCACTTGTTCCCAAAATTAGATTATTTAAGGTTTTCGAAAATGATGAAGGGGATGAGATTAGTCAAGAAATTCATTTTGATTCTCATCCGAATCACAATGACATCGGATTTGCAATGCTGGATAGACAAAAAAGGGGTGTCGGAGTTGGAATTAATGATTTTACATTTTCTTATGAAGGAAGCGATCCGTTCGCTGTTAAGAAAAGCATTAAAGCCAGTCTCACATTATATGCTGCTAGTTTTGACGAACTGTTCCGCTCGCGCAGCCGCGTCCTGGATCCAGGCGATTGGCGCTACGTGGATTTAGCGCTCAAGACAGGCGGTGCGAATATACAGCAACAATTAGATGCGACCAAAGGGACAGTAGAATATGAGAATTTGAGTCGACTTAATTTTAGAATTAAGGCGGTTGTTGGCTGGCAAAGTCCACCGACCCGGACCGGTGGATCCAACAGCGATTTGTCAAAAGCGGTTTATAATTCCTTTGTGACTTTGAATCTAACTCCGACGATCCATAATTTTGATATACAAGATGATGGTTCGGTGAGGTTTAAAATACAATATCTCGCATACATCGAAAGCCACTTTGATAATCCATTATTTAGCATCTTTGGTAATGAAGATACATTTGGGCGCTACCTAAAAAGAAAATTAGTTATTTCTTCTTTAAGTGAGGCCTGTAAGCCAGAATCGATAGCACCCATAAAAGAAAAATGGAAAGATGAAATAAGAGACGATCTTCGCGAAGACGCTGCAGAAATCATAACGCAATTGATGGGCAAAAAAAGACTTAGATATGTTAATATCTCCTTTTCTAAATTGCGCAGCTTAAACATGGATGGCCCATATTCGGCGTTTGGAAAAGAGTTTAGTAAAGCTAGCACGACCCCGACCAAGGACACGATAGCCGCCGTTGAGAAGGCCCTGGCGGGAGGGGCCGATCCGAGAGGTGGAAAACTCGACAGAGTTTTAAATGTTGGAGCCTTTAGTACTCGACCCGTCGCACCCAGACATAAAAAGTACAATCTATCGTTTTTTTATGTAAGTGACTTATTCGACACTATCTTGGAGAGCATTGATAGAAGATTGGCCAGCGCTGACAGAATTTTAAATGAAATTGTCCAGGGGGCCGCTAAAGATCCCATTGCTAAATTAATTGATGCCAATCTTTTAGCAAAGGAAAAGAAAGAGATAGCTAAACAACTCAAAGCATTCAAAAAACTTAGAGTTCTCTTGGGTCCGCTAGAGATTGTTAATCAACAAGATCCCACGGACAGCCGGTTTATAAATATGGGGGATATTCCAATATCAGTAAAATATTTTATAGAATGGTTATCTAAGAAAACCCTGAACAAGGCCACAGTTATCTACCCTCTCCCTAGGTTTATAAATCAATTTTTTAAAGAATTTATTGCTACTTTTTTGAATAATGACACTTGTTTTGAAGGTCGCGTCAAACAAAGAACATTGTTGACCCAAGCAGCCATTACATCTTATAAAAGAAAGGAAGAGGATCCAAGCGATATAATTACTCAATATATCGGAGCCCTAAGAGCGGCCGTCGGTACTACATACATCTCCAGGTTCCCTTTAGACAACCTCGGCCTCATTGCGCCAAATTCTGCAGATCCGTGGCCACTCCTAAATATATCTGGAGTTAGTCATGAGCCAGTTAGTGATGCTGGCGCGGAAAATGAAATTAATTATCTAACTTTTTTCGCAGGACGAGCTAATCCGGTAGAAAAACAGAATGGAAATTTCGAAGAAGATAAAAAAGGCGGCATTCACCACTATTCAATTGGAAAAGATCGCGGTATCGTAAAAAATATCAGAATGACGAGAACCGACGTGCCATATCTTAAAGAAATTCGATTCGCACAAGAAGGTTATGATGGTTTAGAACAGCTAAGAGAAGTTTATGATGTTAGTATAGACTGTTATGCAAACGTTAATGTTTTTCCTGGAACCTACATCTATGTAGATCCGCGCGGGTGGTCACCACAAACAGAGCGCATATCAAAAGAAATAATAGGGGCCCGCGACAAGGCCCGTGCGGCAGGAACTGCATCAGTCGAACTTGCAGGCTTTACTGCGTTGCTTGAACAAGATTTAACCAGATATGGTATCGGAGGATACTATATGGTAAAACGCGCCGAATCCAGCTTCGGGCCCGGCAAAGCAAATACAGTCATTCAGGCTCAATGGACCCACCAAGCCGGCACTGACTCCACTTCGAAATCGCAAGAAAAAGTAGGGAAGAGACCAGAATCCGCAAAATGTCAAGTAGAAACAAAAGGCAGCCTTGCCCCGCAGCCCCAGGGGCAGGAACCCCCAATCCCAACATCTAAACGACAAGGAGAAAAAGCGCGGTGGTGGACCCAGGTTGTGGCGAACATGGCCCCTGGAAGCGATGACTGGCAAAAGCGGATCCGACCCGCGATAGAGATACTAACAGAAGATGTGAAACCATAATAGGAGGACAATAAAATATGTCATTTGGATATGTAGAAAGTAACGAAGAGACTAGCCGAGAACTATTTTATAAAAGAATGGTTTACTTGACGACATGCCACGGTTATGTATATACTAATTTGATGGATTTTAATTTTGCAGAAAAACAACTATATGGCCGAGTCACCAGGAATTTTGAACCAATGGTTTTATCATATGGGCCCACTTCCCAATTAAAAAATTTTTCATCCGCCTCGGAATCAAAAGAACCTCTTGCGGCTTTAAATTTTGTAGTGGATGCATTTGAAAAGCTCTCCCAGCAATTTGATAAGTGTGCACTAACAGGTAAAATAAGCACGACGGATACTTTCTTGTCTAGCCTAAAAGTACATAAAGCTTATGTAAATCCCAAGAAATTATACGATGAACACTTGGCTGAAGTTAAAACAGGTTTATCGAGCACACTTAAAGGAGCAAACCCTAAAATTAGAAATTTTGATGAATTTATTTTAAACTTAATACCGACCTTAGAAACAGTTAGCAAAAAAATACCATTTACATTTCCCGCATTTGTTAAAAGCACCTTCTGCCCCATAAATGTGTCGGGCCTCGCAGTAGAGATTGCTGATTTGCAAGCAGACAATGATTTTGAAAAAATCAAACAATTTATTGCCAGCCCTAACTGGGAATTTTTTGTAAATGCATGCAATTCTTATGGATTCATGGTAGATGTTAAAATGCCGTGGAGAATTGTGGCAGATCTGGCGGGCCCAGCAATGCTGGAGTATGCCGGCGAGTATAGAATGAATACAACCGATCTTATCTTAAATGTTGCTTATGAAAAGGCCCATTTAAAATATTTCGGCAGATTTAAATATATTTTACTTGATTTATACAACACCATAAAAGATCTAAGAATATATGAACATGAAGTGTGTGAAAATGGAGGCTTTATTGCAAAAACGACCACACCCACAAATTACAATTTAGAATCATATTTTATAAGATATGACGATTTATATTTTTTGGAACTTTATTGTAGAATCAGATTTTTTGAAGAGGAGTCACAGTTTACTGACGGTCAGAAAAACCGCCTAATAAGTGATTGTCTTAGTTTGGCAGAAATGGATTTAATTCAGGCTTTAAATTCTTTTGAAAAAATTCTCAATAAAACGCTTGACTATAGCGGCGCAATAAATTATATTATAGAGAGACGTAGAATTCTGGCTGGCTAAATGATTTTTCAAACACTTGATGACAAAAATCAATGTTTTGGTGTATATGTTGATGGGGCACTCTATTTTGATCCACCGGCCCATAAACTTACAAAAACATGGAACTACTCAGGCTCTTTAAGCGATAAAGAGATTGATTATGGTTTCCTCTATGCGGGAGGGCTTTCTTTGGATGAGGTATGCCCTAATCATTTAAAAGATGAGTGGCAAAAAGTTAGAAAAAAGTTTGTTGCTTATAGAAAATCATTTGAGATAGCAAAATTAAATTTTCGAGAACACTGCTTCTTTGATTTAGTGCCGCACGATTTCCTTGTAAAATTGTGTGACATCAAAAACCAAATTACTAAGCACGTCTTTGAAAATTACGAAAAACCAAAAAACTATGAGTTTTTGGAAAAAATGCAAAAATTGCTGTTTAAGATCAAATATCAAAATCTTAATATAAATGCCGAAGATAGCAAAAAATTGTTTTTAAGTACTGGCACGCGCCGCGAAGCTAAAAAAATTCTTAATCACCCTCAACATATAGACTATAATCTTTTTGGGACGGTTACGGGTCGTTTAACAACTCGACCAAATTCTTTTCCGATTCTTACCCTCAAGAAAGAGTTAAGAAAGCTAATAAAGCCCCATAATGACTGGTTTTTATCTTTAGATTACAATGGCGCTGAAGTGCGCACGTTACTAGCGCTTTCGGAGCAAGAACAACCAGAGACTGACATTCACGAATGGAACATTCATAACGTGTTTAAAAAACCCGAAATCCATCGAGAAGAAGCGAAGAGCATGTTCTTCGCATGGTTATACAACCCAGACTCAGACGTTATTAAAACCAATTATTATGATCGCAAAAAAATACTTGACAAATACTACAAGGGTGGTTACATTTATACTGTATTTGGGAGAAGCATCAAAGTCGATCAGCGAAGAGCGTTCAATTATTTAATTCAAAGCACCACCGCCGATCTTGTACTAGAGCGCGCCACAATAATAGACGCGATGCTAGAAGGCAAGAAGTCATTTATTTCACACATAGTTCATGACGAGATTGTAATAGACTTTGCTGATGAAGAGCGTGATATGGTGATTGAGATTAGAGATACATTTGAACAAAATAAACTAGGCAATTTCATGGTAAATTTAAGTGCCGGCAACGACTATTATGACCTTGAGAGGATGTCGCTATGATATCTATTGTGGGCATTGGTAATGGAGCCTCCGCGATTGCCGAGAAGTTTGGTGAAATCTCGCAGTACGATGTATATCTATTGAACAACAGCATTAAAAGAAAAACATCGAGAAAGTTTAAGCTCAAAGCATTTGAAGATCCGGAAGAATATGAAAACAATATTCCTGATTTATCTAATTTTTTTAAAGATCTGAAGGACCATGTTCAAGTTTTTATTATTGGATCTTCGTATAGTTCAAATTATTCGTTGGGCATATTACAACAAATAAAAGAAAAGAAGATAGAAGTTTTTTATATTAAACCAGATATTGGCCTGTTGACGGGAGTCCCCCGGACAATGGAAAATATAACTTTTGGAGTTTTACAGGAATACGCTCGTTCTGGACTATTTCAGTCAATTACGGTTTTTTCTAATCAAGAGATTGAAAAAATTCTTGGAAATGTACCAATAAAGAAGTACTACGATATTATAAATGATTCGATTTTCTCATCAGTTCATTATTTGAATTATTTTGCCCACACGGAGCCCGAGATCGGCCAAGTCGCGCGCCCCGCGGTGATGAATCGCATTAGAAGTATTGGAGTCCTCGATACAAAAAATTTAGAAGAAAATTGGCTTTTTAAGCTTGACGTTCAGCGAGATTTATGTTATTATTTATGTATAAATGAAGAAAGATTGGCCCAGGAGGGCACATTGCATAGAAAGATTGTGGACGCGCTAAAGAAGAAGCCTTCAAATGCTTTTCGTAAAATTTCTTATGCAATATACGAAACACCGCACAATGATTTTGGGTACGTCGTGGCCCACACAAACACGATACAACAACAAAAAACTCTTGACAGGCTAGAGCAAGAGTGACACATTAGATATCAAGGAAAGCTTGATATACTTTAACAATAAAACAAGGAGAAAAAACTAATGTCAATCAACATGGAACTAATGAGAAAGAAGCTCGCTCAACTACGCGGCGAGTATGATAAGGAGCAATCGCCCTGGTTTAGACCAGATGAAGGGGATCAGGACATTCGAATCGTCCCATCGCCCGATGGCGATCCGCTTAAGGAAATGTATTTCCACTATAATGTAGGAGAACATCGCGGAGGAATCGTTTGCCCAAAGCGCAACTTTGGAGAAAACTGTTCGATTTGCGAGTTTGCTTCTGCTTTGTGGAAGGAAGGTACAGGCAACAACGATGAAGAAAGCAAGAAGCTTGCTAAGTCTCTATTCGTTCGTGCACGCTATTTCTCTCCGGTCGTTGTTCGCGGCCGAGAAGATGAGGGAGCCAAGATGTATGGCTATGGAAAGCGCGCCTACGAGAATCTTCTAGGCTACATTTTAGATCCAGATTATGGGGACATTACAGATCCCCTCGAAGGGACCGACATTGCCCTAACCTATACGAAGCCCACCACGCCTGGGGCATACCCGCAGACGAACCTTAAGATGCGCCGAAACACTTCCCCGCTTTTGGAGGATAAGGAAGCTATCCCCGCCCTCCTTGATAGTATTCCCGATTTTGATTCTCTTTTCGAGCGTCATACTTCAAAGCAAATCGATGCAATTCTGGATGAACAGCTTGCTGACAATGGAAGTGCAGAGTCACGCTCGACGGAAACCACTAAATACGGAAATGGTAAGAGCGATGTGGACCGAGCGTTTGACGAGTTAATGGCAACTAAATAAGGTTTGCGCGTGACCGATGGCACCCCGGTCGAGAAAATAGGGTGCCGCATTTTTTAAGGAGGCATAATGGCGAGAAAAGCCAAACAACCCAAGCCTGGCCGGGTATCGATGCAAGATTTGATGAATCTTGTAAACAAGAAGGCCGGCCGCAACGTTGCTCACGATCTGACGGGCACAAATCCAACCGAAGTAAAGGAATGGATATCCACAGGCTCTCGTTGGCTTGATAGTATTATATGCAAGGGCCGAGTCGCCGGGATCCCGGTCGGCAAGGTGTCTGAACTGGCTGGATTGACCAGCACAGGTAAGTCATATATGGCAGCGCAGATCGCCGCAAACGCCCAGAAACAGGGCAAGCTTGTCGTCTACTTCGATTCTGAGTCAGCCATTGACCCTGACTTTTTGGAGCGAGCAGGATGCGATCTAGGTCGCTTAATGTACATCCAGGCGACGTCCGTAGAGTTTGTACTAGAAACCATAGAAGAACTACTTGGAGCATCCGAAGATCAGCTATTGTTTATCTGGGATTCATTGGCATTTACGCCGTCAATTTCCGACGTTGAAGGGGACTTCAACCCACAGTCGTCGATGGCCGTGAAAGCACGCATTCTTGCAAAGGGAATGTCAAAACTGGTGATCCCTATCGCCGATAAACAAGCAACACTGCTCGTTCTCAACCAGTTGAAGACGAATATTCCAAGCGGCCCGAACGCACGTATTATTGCGATGACGACGCCATACATGACCCCCGGAGGCAAGGCGCTACACTATTCGTATTCATTGCGGATCTGGCTCACAGGCAGAAAGGCAAAATCTGCGTTTATTGAGGATGCTAAGGGCTTTCGCATTGGTTCAGAGGTTAAGGTAAAGATCGAGAAATCACGATTCGGCACGCAAGGACGCAATTGCGCCTTCCGCATTTTGTGGGGGACCGAAGATGTTGGCATTCGTGACGAAGAATCATGGTTTGATGCTGTGAAGGGTTCAGAGTGTATGACTAGTGCTGGTGCATGGTACACTCTGAAAATGGCCGACGGATACGAGAAAAAGTTTCAGCCATCAAAATGGGCAGATCTAATACAATCTGATGAAGAATTTAGAAAGAATGTCTTGGAACTTATGGACGAAGAAGTTGTCCAGAAGTTTGATAGGCGCGAGGGTTCTGCAGATCAATTTTACGCAGATCCCGAATGAAAAACGCTTGACAGCCCTCTCATGATGCGCTATACTGAAGTATAAGCTTGTGGGAGGGCTTCATGTCTACGACAGCAACGGAATATAAATCGGATTATGGCGCCGAGAGATTCCATCACTATTCTGGTAAAACACGGCGCTATATGGAACTAGCTAAGCGCATGGCACATCAATCGTCGTTTCCTGATTATCGCCATGGCGCTGTGCTTGTGAAGGGCTCCATCCGAAATGCATCCTTCAATAAGGATAATTACTGTTCATTTGGGTCGAGATTTCAAAAAGAACATCAAGGCAGAACAACGCTCCACGCAGAACTAGGCGCCGTCCTGGGCATGGATCGCAGCATCACCGAGGGTTCTACCATCTATGTTGCTAGGGTGGGGAGAGAGGGCAATTACAAGCTTTCCAAGCCATGCTCCATGTGCCATGAGGCCCTTAAGCATGTTGGCGTAAAACGCGTCGTATACACTATTAACAACAAAATCGCAGGAAGTTATAAATTATGAAAAGAGTATTGATTATCGACGCTCTCAATATGTTTTTGAGAGCATACATTGTAGATCCAAGTCTCTCGACAAACGGAGAACCAATCGGAGGATTCAAAGGATCCCTTAAGATTGTACAAAAGCTGGTAAGGATGACAAAACCAGAAGAGGTCGTTATCGTATGGGATGGCCCCAACGGATCTCGCAAGCGCCGGAGCCTAGATAAGAATTATAAAGCTGGGCGCAAGCCAATTCGTTTGAATAGAAACGTAAAAGCCCTCACCGAAAATGAGGAAATGCAAAACCGAATCTGGCAGCAACGGCGCGCCATTGAATATTTTAATGAGATGCCCATTGTTCAAGTGATGATTCCAGAAGTCGAGGCAGACGACGTAATCTCCTATCTCACAAGGATGTCCTACTATGATGGGTGGCAGAAGGTTATTGTTTCTAACGACAAGGATTTTTACCAGCTATGTGATGAGGAAACAGTGGTCTATCGCCCTACTAGTGATATCATCTATAATAAGGGCCGCATCGTTGAAGAGTTGGGAGTGCACCCACGCAACATGGCCCTAGCCCGGGCATTGGTGGGGGATGCATCAGATAATTTGGCAGGAATTAAATCAGTTGGCTTTAAAAGCATTCAACGACGTTTAGGATTTTTGGCGGCCGACAAAGATTACACCATTGATGATATTGTTTCATATTGTGATAAAGTAGATAAAAAGCTTAAGTTTCACACAAATATTATCGAAGGAGAAGAAATTATTGAGCATAATTATAAGATGATGCAACTATATTCTCCAATGCTTTCGGTCCAGTCAAAAGACTTTATTCGAAATGCAGTAGAGAACTTTGAGTGTAATTTCAACAAGATAGAAATTTTAAAGAAAATGCGCGATGATGGCTTCGGAGAATTGAATTGGAAAGACTTAGAATTGCACTTAAATAAAATTAATGCGGGACGCTAATTTGCTTGACTTTACGGATAAATTTGTTATACTTATTACGGGTGCCGAGGAGTGAAACTTGATTGAAAAAGTTAGCTTTAGTCGTTATGGAAAAGCCTTTCAGGAAGGGCTTGTCCAGATCATATATGAAGATCGTCCTTTCGCCGATCAAATCACAGAAGTGCTTCACATACATTTTCTAGAATTGGAGTATTTGCGTGTATTTACAGAGAAGATTCTTAACTATCGCAATAGATACGCCACTCATCCTTCTGCCGAAGCTGTTATAACAATGTTGCGCACAGAGCTTGATAACGAGGATAAAGTTGTGCGGAAGCAGGTGCGTGATTATTTTGCCAAAATTACAAGTAACGAAGCAGCTGATATAAAATATATCAAAGAACAGTCTCTTGATTTTTGCCGCAAGCAAAATTTGAAAGAAGCAATGCTTAAGTCAGTTAGTTTGTTGCAAACATGTTCTTTTGATGAAATTTCAAAAACGATCAACGACTCACTCAAGCTGGGCTCAGATAACAACTTTGGATATGATTATATAGCCGATTTTGAACAAAGATTTGTTCCCAGACATCGTCTTCCAATCACTACCGGCTGGAAAGAGATTGATAATATTTGTGGTGGGGGCCTCGGAAAGAGCGAACTTGGAGTTGTTATTGCGCCAACTGGTGCCGGTAAAACTTTTTGTCTTGTGCACCTCGGCGCCCAAGGGCTCAAAGAAGGAAAGGTGGTCGTCCACTACACTCTAGAGCTTCAAGATACAATTATTGCAAATAGATATGATAGTTGTTTAACGGGTTATCCACTTTCTGATATCATTAATTTCAAAGAAGAAGTATATGAAGAGATTAAAGATATGGAGGGAAAGCTTATTATTAAAGAATATCCCACCAAATCTGCAACAACAAACACTATTAAATCTCACTTGACAAAGTTGTTAAAAAGAGGCCTCAAGCCAGGGATGATCATTGTTGACTATGCGGATCTCCTAAGACCAGTTACTACCCGAAAAGAAAAGAGAACAGAATTAGAGTCTATCTATGAGGAGCTTCGCGCGATGTCCACAGAGTTTGCCTGCCCCGTGTGGACAGCATCACAAACAAATCGCTCAGGACTGAGTGCGGAAGTGATTACAATGGAACAAATTTCAGAAGCGTTTAACAAATGTTTCGTGGCTGATTTCATTTTCTCTGTTTCGCGCACAGCCGAAGACAAGCAAAACAATCAAGGGAAAATTTTTATTGCAAAGAATAGAAATGGGCCTGATGGTATCGTATACGATATTTTTATGGATCCCGGCAGCGCAAAAATAAAAGTTATGCCAAAAAATACAAATGGAATTATTCCCATAAACCCGGTTGCCCTAAGTGCCGGCATGCAAAAGGACCTTTTGCAAAACAAGTATGAAAAATTTAGAAAAAGGAAATAAAAAAGAATGAGAACAATTCAAAACATACGCAGATTTAGATTATCAGATACATTTATTGAGCCTTACAAGGATGATGAGGTGCCATGGGGTCCTTTGGGGTATGTAACTTTCAAACGTACATATGCTCGCCGATTAAGTGAGTTTGATCCCGAAGCAACAGGAAGCGAAGAATGGTGGCAAACATGCCGGCGTGTAGTAGAGGGCATGTTTAATATGCAAAAGCAGCACGTATTTCAACTCGGCCTGGAATGGAACGACCATAAGGCACAGAAGACCGCAAAGGAAGCGTATGATCGATTGTTTAATCTTAAGTGGACGCCACCCGGCCGCGGCCTATGGATGATGGGCACCAAGTTTGTTGAAGAGCGCACCGCCGCAGGTCTTTTTAATTGTGCATTTCGTTCGACGCGAGATCTCTCAACAAAGGGGGGCTATCTGTTTGCTTGGATGATGGATGCGCTTATGGTTGGCGTCGGTGTTGGATTCGACACAGAAGGCGCCGGCACTGTTACAATTCAAGAACCAGAATATACGAATGATACTCTCGTAATCGATGATTCTCGCGAAGGTTGGGTTAATTCCGTACACATGCTGCTTGATGGCTTCTTTTTTGCCGGCAAAGTTCCAAAGTTTGATTATTCCGCTATTCGACCTCTTGGTATTGAAATCAAAGGCTTCGGTGGTACTTCTAGTGGTCCGGACCCATTGATCGAACTTCATAAAAATTTAAAGGAGCTTTATTCTGCAAAAATAGGCGAACCCATTTCTTCCGTTGATATTGTTGATACTGAAAATTTAATTGGTAGATGTGTGGTTTCTGGCAATGTGCGCCGCTCGGCGGCATTGGCAATGGGCAAATATGATGACATGCGCTATCTTGAAATGAAAAATGATCAAGAAAAGCTATATCATCATCGTTGGGGCTCTAATAATTCTTTTAATGCTGAAGTTGGAATGGATTATACGTGGCACGCAAAGCAAAGCCAAAAGAATGGCGAGCCTGGATACATTTGGTTGAATAACGCGCGAACCCGCGGAAGATTTAAAGATGCTGAGCGATTTGATGATATTAATGTCGCAGGATTTAATCCTTGCGTCGAACAGCAACTTGAAGATGCAGAACTTTGTTGTCTTGTGGAAACATATCCCGCAAAACATGATGATTTAGATGATTATCTGCGCACGCTAAAAATTGCCTATTTATATGGCAAGACTATTACTCTTTCAAATACACACTGGCCAGAAACCAATGCCAAGATGCTTAAGAATCGCCGCATCGGACTCTCACAATCGGGAGTTGTGCAAGCTTTCAATAAATTTGGAAGACGAGCTATGTATGAAATGTGTGATAAAGCATATGCACACGTTAAGCAGTTAGACGAAGAATATTCAAACTGGTTGTGCATTCCAAAATCAGTTCGTATGACGTCAATTAAGCCATCAGGCACAGTGTCGTTATTAAATGGCTCCACGCCCGGAATACATTTCCCAGAGAATGAGTATTATATTAGACGAATTAGATTTTCAAATTCTTCAAAATTAATTGACAATCTCAAAGAATTAGGATACAATGTTGAAAATGATAAGTACTCTCCGAATACTGCTGTTGTGGAGTTTCCTGTCCACGAGCCCTATTTTACGCAAGGAAAACGAGATGTTTCAATTTGGGAGCAACTTGAAATTGCAGCCCAGTATCAATATTATTGGGCAGATAACTCAGTGTCTATTACAGTCACTTTTAAACCACAGGAGGCGAACCAAATTAAAGCTGCTCTTGAACTCTATGAGACGCGGCTAAAGGCGGTTTCTTTTTTAAAGTACGACGATTCGGGATACGAACAAGCGCCGTATGAAGCAATTACTAAGAAAAAATATGAAAAAATGATCTCCAAGATTACGCCTTTTATTAGAATCAACGATGAGGATGGCGGATCTGGAACAAAATTTTGTACTAATGATACGTGTATGATATAGGAGGAAACGTGAACTTTAATCACTTAATGGAAGCTAAATTTGTAAGAAGAAAATGCAAGGCTAACCATGAGGAATGCTATTGGATTCCAGTTGGGAATATTAGATCAACACACGGGGAAAATGTACATATGACGATGTATTGTAAGCACTGTGCCGCTCGCGAAGACATATTTCTCAGCAAACAAGACTATGAAACACAAAAAATGTTGATCTTGCGAGAGGTTGAAAATGCTGAAGCCCGTTAATAGATATATTCTAATTGAAATGCCGCATAAAGCACAGAAGTCTGAGTCATTAATTGTGCTTCCTGATGACTATAAACCAAAAGAAAATAAATTTATTGAAGTAATTGCCTTAAAGGCCGCAGACGATGTCAGATTTAAGATTAACAAATCAGCTCGTTTGGTGGTGGATCACTCAATGATGGAAGAAATAAGCGTCGGCGGAACTATTTATAATATTATATTAGATAACTATGTCGTCGGGATGATTGAATAAATAGGAGCGCCTCATGCATGGACAAACACTTTTACAACGAAGCATCAGCCAAAAAATTAGGCTGGGCGCCAAGCTGGTTTGGTGAAAAATATTTTGATGACAAACTTCTAAGAGCTATTAAAAAATGGCAGAGAGTACGAGGCCTCGGCGCCGACGGATTGTGTGGGCCCATGACGTTTCGTCGTTTATGGACCGAACGTCACGCAGACATCGATGAATATAAGCCTAACGATTGTCACTATTCAAATTACATTGTTTATAATGGCGAGTTTCACTCTATTGAATGGGATAAATTTGTGCTTTGGTCCGAGAAAGGGGGCCTAGAAACAAAGCCCGGCCATTTTTATGACTACTCCGGACGTCCCAAGCGAAAAATCCGCTATTTTGTAAACCATTGGGATGTATGTCTTTCGTCGAAATCCTGTCAAAGTGTGTTGGATAAGCGCGCCGCCTCAGTTCACTTTTTAATTGACAACGACGGCACTATATACCAGACTCTTGATATGCAGCATGCCGCATGGCATGCCGGATCGTCACGAACCAACCGGCCGTCTGTGGGAGTAGAAATTACGAACGCATATTATACAAAATATCAAGATTGGTATGTAAAGAACGGTTTTGGCGAGCGCCCTCTAATAGACGACGCTTGGGTTCACGGCTCCAAGCTAGACCCGTTCCTAGGGTTTTACCCAGAACAAATAAAAGCCCTTAAAGCACTCTGGAAAGCAATCCACAAAGCTACTGGGATTCCTTATGAAACCCCGGTTAGCCAATTTAATAAAACATCTACCAAATATGTTCAAGATGTGACATACGGAAGCTTTTCCGGATTTGTGAGTCATTACCATGTCAGTAAAAGAAAAATTGATTGTGCCGGTCTCGACATAAAGACATTAATAGACGAAGTGAAACACGATATTGATATTTTAGATAAGATTAAAAATTAAAATCAGTAATTCCTATTTATTACATGGGAATTCTTTTAATACTTTTCTTGAGTTGCTTCGTAGCAGAACAATATCCATTACTGAAGGTCAACGGAGCACAAACATTTGACACATTTGCGATAGGGCCCCCAATTCAAAAAGCAACATGGAAAGACAATCCGATCATAAGAGTTTGTACCGCGACAGAGGTATCCGCCTATCGAGTACAAAAGGCTATTAAGTTTTGGGAAATGCTAGGATATAAATTCAATGGTGTTTTTATGGATCATTCCGCAGATTGCATGATCCCCCATTATGGCGAGGTTGTGGTAACATTGCCGGAAGGAAGCATGGGGGGCAATCAAATAGCAGCAACAAGAATATATACAGAGAAAACAACCGGCCACATTGCAAAGGCTAAGATATTTGTATATCCCAAGTATGCGCGCAAAGAGAGAGTGATAGAACATGAACTTGGCCACGCCCTCGGATGGCGCCACCACTCTCAAAAATTTCACATAATGCACCCAAATTGGCATCTAGGCGGGTTTGAACGCGCCGGCTTGAGGAAGAAAGTTGATTGAGTACGAAAAAATAGTCATAGGAAGCTCAATAGAGGCAATACTATACGCCTTCATCAATAATTATCCAGTTTTTTTTGCTCAAGAGCGTCGACCCTTTAGGTTCGATTATTTTGAGCCCGAGGTAGACTTATCGTGCTTAAAGATTCCGGCCTCCAATAAAAGTTTAACGACGTTTGGTGATGATAAAAAGATTGGAATTACTAAGGAATTATTGTGGGAAAGAATAATTTTTCTATTGTCAATCGGCGGTTGCGCACCGCTTTCAAATTTGTGCAGTAGCATAAGGTGCGTTGATAATGTTGTTACTTGCTCGAACGAGTATTCGAAAATAATAGATTTTAAATTTAATGAATGTTATTATTTTGGCGACGACAAGACGACTGGATTTATAGAGCAAAATACACTTGACGAGGATACATATATATGTTATGATTATATTGGATTCAATAAAGGCGGCAAGCATGAGATTGACTACATTCACACGAAGGATGATTTTGTTAGGGAGATATGGTTTTATCCTTCCGACCGTATTGATGGAAATACTCCTGTTAAAGATGCTTGTGCTGTCTCAATCTTAAACAAGAAACAACGCTTAAACTTTGATTATTCCCAGACAATGGCTCGTTTTAAAACGATTCACGAAATGGAATCCCGAGGAATGAAAGGAACATTCGCCCATGACTACACCACCGCAGGAAACCCCAAGCATTACAAATTTAGAACAACTAGCCTTTATCGCGAAACAAATGAGCAAGCAAAAAATATCGTCCCCCAATCCGATAGCATTAAAATTCCGGAAGTTAACAAGGAAGATATGCTCAAAGATCTACCACAGGCTAGTCTGGCCTACAATAGATTTTTGAGGCATTGGTGAGCCGCACAAGATTACATTTAGCGGGCATCATCCCTGTTGCAAATTTAAAAACAGATTTTGAATTACAAACTCCCGATGTGTTAACTCCAATAGAAGCAGGGTTTACAGCAATTCAAAAATCAGTCTTTGAATGTGCCATGGCGGGATGCAACACCATTTGGATTGTCGCAAATGATGATTTGGCGCCAATTGTGCGTAAAATTGTTGGCGAGTGGACCTATGATCCTGTTTATTATAATACTTATGGCAATTTTAGTTCGGAACAACGAAAAGAAATACCTATATACTATACACCGATTCACCCGAAAGATCGCAATCGAAGAGATTCTTATGGATGGTCGGTATTATACGGAGCATATTCTGCTTGGAAAGTGGCACACAAAATATCGCAATGGGTAACGCCCGATAAATATTATGTATCCTTTCCAATGGCAGTATATGACATATATAGCATACGTGGTTATAGGAAATTGATTAATCACGCTGACAATAACTTTTTTTTAAGCTATAACGGCGGTACAATCAAGGACAACAAACCAATAGCATTTACATTCACAGGAGAAGATTTTAAACAATGCAGACGTTCGGTAAACAAACAAACAACAAGGGAATATTTACCCCCTTCACCCGGTGCCCACTACCCGACCCAGAAGATACCCCTGGGCGAAAGATGGAGCGCTCGCCATTTCAACTTCCAGACGATATTCAAACAAGTGAGCGAAGAGAGTGCGACAAAAATCGACCTTGATTGGTATTACGATATTTCCAGCTGGAAAGAATATAGAGATTTTCTTGCCTCAGATTTTTGTGTAGAAAAACCCCCCGATCACTTGACAAAGCCTCACAAATACGCTAAAATACCTTATATAGAGAATAAAAAATGAAGGCATTGAGATGGCTTGGTCATCGCCTAAAGCATAAGTTTGAGCATTTTCGCCTCTCGCGTCTGATGGACACACTGAAAGAGCATGGGGCAGCCCTTGTTCTTATCATAATTGGATGGGAGATTTTGGAAGATGTACTTTTTCCACTAATTTTTATCTGGCTCGGACACAATGTTAACCCCTGGTTTATAACGGGCGCCCCCGTCAGTTGGTTAATGTGTCTTCACCCAATAGCAGTCCCCATTATCTGGGGTATTTGGGTTAAACTTTCAAGGAGAGATAAATGAATCGAATAGATTCTAAAATTAAGTTCGTGGGCTTGCATGCGCATAGCGTAGCAGGTTCGATTTTCGACGCCATTGGTTACCCCCAAACGCATATGGACTTTGCATATGATAATGGATGTGATGCGTTAGCACTAACCGATCACGGTAACATGAACGGCCTAGCTTATCAGGTACTTCATGCAAAGAATATGAAGGCAGAGGGAAGAGATTTTAAACCTATTTTTGGGTGCGAAGCTTACTTCACGCCATCCATTTCAGAATGGAGAGAAGCATATGACCAAGCCATGGAGGACAAAAAGAGGGCCCGCTCTATCAAGAAAGATGAACAATCAGGGGCCACCGTCGAAGACGAAGGCAACAGCAAAAAGATACAAGATATCCTTCGGCGCCGGCGACATCTCATCCTTCTTGCACAAAATCAAACAGGCTTAAACAACTTGTTCAAGCTTGTATCGGAATCGTATAAAGCCGAGAACTTCTACCGCTATCCTCGCATCGATTATGCTCTTCTGGAAAAGTACAATGAGGGCATTATCGCTGCGTCAGCATGCCTAGGAGGCGTTTACGCCGGCAACTACTGGGAGAACCGGGAGGAAGGCGCCGAAGCCGTCCTAGGGGCAATGCGAGAGACTACAAGGCACATGGTTGATATCTTCGGTGATCGTTGGTACGCCGAGATCCAGTGGAACGACATCAAGGAACAACATGAATTAAATCAATACATTATCCAAGTTGCACAAGAGTTTGGTGTTAAGCTGATCACGACAGCAGATAGCCACTATCCCAATCCCGATGCTTGGAAGGATCGTGAACTTTACAAGCGGCTTGGTTGGCTTGGCAAAGGACGCCCATCGTGGGCAGAAGAAGAATCACAGCTTCCGGCCGGCGTTGAAGAGATCGGATATGAATTATATCCAAAGAATGGAGATCAGATATGGTCAAGTTATAAGCAATATGCAGAATCGTGTGGCTTTGAATATGATGATGCTCTCGTTTTGGAAAGCATCGAAGAAACATATCGAATCGCCCATGAACGAATCGAGTCATTTCTACCTGACAACACCGTGCGTCTCCCTGAATTCGTTGTGCCTGCGGGCTTTACGGCAACACAGGCGCTTGTTAATTATGCGCTGGAAGGACTGAAAGAAAGAGGCTTTCACACCAATAAGGAATATACTGATCGTTTGCGAGACGAGCTTAGAGTTATTGATGATCGAGGCTTCTCCAAATATTTCCTGACGATGAAATCTATTGTTGATGTAGCAACTAACATGATGCTGGCTGGACCAGGCAGAGGATCCGCAGCCGGCTCGCTAGTGGCATATGCCCTTGGAATCACACAAGTAGACCCCATCAAGCATAGGCTTCTATTCTCTCGCTTCCTGCGGTCAGAC
>Ga0098033_1000184_pt1 | contig 32242 bp, 83 predicted proteins | sample 1_EtaG_FD_75049 | JGI IMG/M metagenome (GOLD analysis project Ga0098033, IMG submission 75049) | Marine viral communities from the Subarctic Pacific Ocean - 1_ETSP_OMZ_AT15124 metaG | ecosystem: Environmental > Aquatic > Marine > Oceanic | place: Pacific Ocean | collected 2015-01-07
ATACGTCCCGGCCACCGCCAGCGTGCAGTCCAGCACATAGTATAGAGCCCCCGCACAGCTTAACAGCCCAGCACCCACGCCGAACCCGTCACCGAGGGCAAACAGGTGTTGATTAGCCGTAGCGACATCAGAGCCAGCAGGCGTTGCCTTTATCCGTTCGATCTGTTTGGCCAACGCTTGCTCGGCCATCTTGACAAGTATGTCACGCATGGGCTCACTCCTTAGCGGTCGGTGCCAATACTTCCAATTTTACCAGTATCAAGGATCGATTTGACGTCTTCGGCTAGAAGCAGAACACCCTCTTGAAAAGTAGGGATAAAAATATAAGCACAACAAACGATGGCAATGACGATGACGCTGATCAGAAGCATGTACTCGACCGTGCTCTGACCTGATTCGTCGCTGAGGAAGCGTGTGAGTGCTGTCATTGGGCTGCTGCCTCGAGATCTTCTAGCTTTGTGAACCCACCCAAGCGCCCAGAACGTCGGCCGGCAGCAATGGTCGCGAAGCCAATTGATCGACGAATTCTGGGATCATCTGGAATGATGATTCCAATCTTGGCGTTGCGCTTGACAATCTCGTTCCCGCGCCGATCCACCATGTCCAGGATCTTTTGTGCTCGACGTTGTTGCTGAGCTTCATAGTCAGCTTGCGTTGGCTCTGGTGCAAGCTCGATCTCTTCTTTGATGATTTTTTGTAGTATGGCCTTGGTGATCTTCACTACTTCTCCCGCGCTTGTGGCAGCTGATACTGCCCATCATGTAGCTTAGATTCGACTGTCGCGATTGCTCGGGCCATACCTGCACGCAGTGAACCCTCAAGATCTTCTTGGGCATTCTCCACCGCAGCTTCCCACTCGTCCAGGGACGTGCGCCCCTGGAAGATCTCAGGATCGTGCTCATACAGGGCCAGCATATCTTCCCCGAACTGCTCTGATACACTGACTGCGGCGTCTTCAATCAGCGCCTGATACGCAGACATGTCACCGACTGACTCTTGCATGTGCTTGTTCATGCTCTCGATAATGAGGCCTCTCAGCATTTTTTGGGTAATCTTCATGGTTGCCTCAAACGTATCTGGTGTCAATTCTAAGTGCTGACTTGATCGCATCATTCGTCATGTAGAATCCTTCGCCGCTGCGGCCGTACTCGGCCGCATGTGCGAGTCCCTTCACTTGCGGATGACTTAGAATCTTCGGATCGTCCATCACCACAATGCGATGCTTGTCGCCGTCATACTTCTGATAGACGAGGACGCTAGTTCCGCGATCACCTTTGTTGAGACCGGGAACTTCATCCTTGCCTGTAGTGACGTATGCCTTCCACATGCCGTCTTCTGCTTCTCGCAAAAGCACCAGCTCTTCGCGGATGATTCGCCTGAGTGTGTTTACATCGACCTTCATTGTTGTGCTCCTTGCAGTAGTCTAAGTCTACAGTGTCTTCTTGATTTCGTTCAGCAGCGTGTTCCGCTCACGACCGCCATCCAGGCCGGCCATTTCTAGCCAGCGCACGGCCGCCTCAGCCATGTGGCCGGCTGCGAGCTGCTGATCCTTCTCGACGTCTGTTTCGGTCGGCGCCTCTTCGTCATCCACTAGCTCGCCATCACCCCCGGCATCACCACCACGAGTGTCATCCCATGCTGCCTGGAAGTCGTCCGGGTTGCCCTGAACGACATCACCCATGTCATCTGCCTTCTCAGCATCGCGGGGTGTCACGAACTTCTTGATCAGGCCGTTGAGGAAGTCAGCACCCTTGTCGTCCACGAGCTGCTTCGCCCACTCGAAACCCTGCTTCTTCATGTACTCTGTTGCATCATCTGCTGCCAACGCACCCTTGATGAAGTTGGTGGCTGTCTTGATCGTGTCCGCGGTGACCTCAAGCTCAGTGAGGTGCGACTCCATCTCGTTCATCAACTCGTCTGAATCGTTGTCACACTCATCACACTCGCTCATTCCGCGCCACAAATCAGGCCTAGTATCATTGACCGCGTGCCTTCGCATATTTTGCCACAGTGAAATTTTTGAATTATCACCTTTCGATACTAGACTGTGCCAAACCTTGTTTGCTGTCTGGGCATCCCTTCGCTGCGTTATGTCTTTGACGAGCTTCAGCAACTCTGGTTCTTTTTCATGAAGCTGAGTATCAACGATCGTGTTGATCAGCTCTAGAATATAATCGGCATCAGCTGCTGGATCGTACGATTCGCCAAAAAGCGCTTTGGTTAGAGATCTGGGCATGTATAAGCTCCTGCTACGCATGTTACATATCACGCAGCAGGCGTCGGTTCTAGGCAATGGCACAACATTCACGGCTCGCAACGCCTTGGTTCCGCCGAGGCCGCGCCGGAGCGAGCAAGCCAAGGGCGGCGAAGGCGAAAATGATAGCGAGCTTGTTGAGCATCCGTATGACCTCGTTTAGTGTAATGGTATTATACCACGCTCACGAAGTCAATGCATGCACTGCTATTTTTTGTTGCGCCTTTTGTCCCGCCAGGCCGCCCATTCTTGCTGCACATAGCCCACCGCCACGACGACCAGGACAATGCCCACCACCTTGACGTACGAGACTCGTTCTCGCAGGCTCACATTGTCACTGCACGGGCTCGATCTTGTCTTCCATGTTCATGCGCTGGGCGCAGCCCTTCGGGCCTTGGAAGTACATGGTGGGCTTGCCGAGTCGGGCATCGAAGCCCAGGCCGGTGCTCTTGCCGCGGTAGAAGTACACATCACCCGTCTCGGTCGGGCCAGTGGTGTTTCCGTTCTTGTCCATCGGGGTGCGCTTGACGTTCATGATGTTCCTTGTGTTGAACGTGCTGGGCTGCGACTGAGGCGTATCCCCAGAAGCAAGTCTATTCTATCTCAAGCAGGTGGGGTTGTACACAATCCGTTTTCAATTAGAATTGCGCGCATCATCGCAACATGTGGGTACTTCTTCGCATAGCACACCTCACAGAGCGTGATGCCGTTGCTCACGTCTTCTGCAAGTTCTGGGAATGACCGGACGTGCTTGATATGATGTGCATGCAGCCGCTCGCCTGCTCCAGCGCGCGACGCAGGTCCTTCACCAGGCTGACGACGGGTGAGGGGGTGTCGAGTGCCTCCAGGAGGGCGTCGCAGTCGCGCTCCTCCAGCTCGGCGAAGAGCTTGTCGGCGTGCGCCTCATCGACGGTGCGGACGTCGCGCCACCCGCCCACGCGGGTGAAAATCTGGCCCTTGCTGACGATGCGAGTATCATCGGAAATGCTGAAGCCAAACTCGCTGGCGCGGCGGGCGTGGAGAGTGACGGTGCGAGACATGAGAGCTCCTTGGTAGGTACAGGTGTATTATACCACGGCGTGGGTGGCAGCTTACACGCTTCTAATTCGAATAACGAGCCTCAAACTCCTCCAAGTAGAGCTCCAGCACATCGAGCATGTCGGCGCGGATAACCAGATCCAGGCCAGTGGTGTCCGCCTGACGCTCGTCTTCGCTGTTGTTGTGAATGTGGCCCGTCTCGTGGGCCAGCAAAATCATCAGGTGTGCCTCGGTGAACCAGGGTTGGTCAAACACTGCTTCATCCACGATGATGAACGGCTCATCCACGTCCTCGCCATAGCAGGCGAAAGCGTGGCTGGTGGCGCAGTTCAGTGGCAGGTAAGCGACCGCGATGCGGGAGTCGAAGGGTGAGACGTTGGGGCGCGCGATGGGCATGTCATCTCCTTGGTACTGCTTACAGCGGCGATGCCGCCGTACAGTAGTATTATACCACGCGCGGGGCGCGGATGCACGCCTCTCGAAGTTTTGCTAAGTCAGCGCACATTGCGATTCCACAGCTCCCGCCAGAAGCGCTGCGACGCGTGGTGAATCGCGATCACACTTTCCTGGCCGCGCACGATCTGCAGCTGGGCCAGCGGGATGCGCGACTGCACGTCGTAGCTGGACACGTAGCCCTTGGCTCGCAGGTGCTCACACAGCCGCGGCATCTGGGTTTCGGCATAGACGTAGGGTAGAACGTTCAAGAGCTCCTCCAGGGGCGGATGTGATTCTGAATCGCCTGGTCACGGACCGCACGCTCCAGCTCGAAGGCATTCGTCGCCACGAACTCGCGCTCCTCCATCCAGCCAAGCTCGGCCTTGCACCTAACATGCTTGGTCTGCATCTCGTCAGCCACCAGCTGCGCCTCAGTGGCGTCGGTGTAGGCGTGACTGAGCGACGTCAGGCTCGGATTGAACCGATCGTAGACGAAGTAGAGAGACAGGATCGGGACGTCCACGTCAGCTTCCCAGCTCGATCACGGCTTCGTCGCGCCGGTCTTCGTCCAGCTGCTCGATGAGCTGTTCACTCAGCTCAGCCATGACAGCGCCCAGATCGCGGATAGCGTTCTCCTGCTCGAGGCCGTACTCAGCCTGGTCTTCCGCGATGCGCCGACGCCGGGTGGCATTGGCCGCCAGCTCGCTGTCGAAGATGGCGCGGCGGAGCTTGTCCTGACCCGCCTGCCGGACGACGATGCCGAAGTAGCCGTGCTCACCAGCCAGCTCATGACCGGGCAGGACGACGGTGTAGCAGTAGACGTCAGGCTTGGTGATCCGCACGTCGCACTGGAGCTGGGCACCTGCAGGAATCTTCAGCCGGAAGCGCTTGTCCTCAGCGGCGTTCCAGACGCTGACGCTGTCGTCGGCGTAGCTGAAGCCCGGGTCGCCTTCCGTGTCCTCGACCAGTGCCCGCCAGTTGGCGAACGCCGGGATGCAGGTGACGGTGACGTCTTCGGTCAACTCGGTGGAATGTGGGAAGTTGAAGCGCATGTGTGTCTCCTCGTTGGTTACTGTAGCATTATACCACGCGCAGCACGTGAAATGCACGCCACTCAAGCCAGGGAATGAATCTCCCAACTATCCGCAACAGTCTCGGTACCGTCAGTGCGACGGATCTTGGTCCGCCAGGACAAGTCACCATCGTAGTCGAAGATCCAGGCCACATCGATGACGGTGCCACGACTGACATAGTTGTCGTTGAAGCTGCCGCCGTCGGGGTCCAGCTCGTAGCGCCGGACATCGTCCCGGAAGATCACTTCCTTTCCGAGTAGCCGAGCCTGAAGGTCAGCAACCATGCGATCACGCAGCTGCTGCTTGAAGACGTTCAGTTCTGCTGAGTAGGCCTGAGTGCTGATGACGCTACGCGTCGCCTCACCCTGCGAGGAGTTGTGAAGCTCCTCCAGCTGGTCGTCGTCGATGATCTCGGTACCGCGGACGTGGGAAGCGTCGAAGCTCATGTAGTTCCTCCTCAAGAACAAGAATATTATACTACATGCAGCGCGCGGATTACACGCTTAACTGGGAATATTGACTCGCTTCCCATCTGGGGTGGTCGACCAGCCGCCCTTCTCACCCTCACCGGCTTCCACGTCGTCGGATGACTCTTCCTCGTCGTCACCCTCTTGAATACCCGCGATCTCGTCCCATCTGGATGCATCGGTGTGCCACGCATCTGAAGCCTCAAGATCCTCTGGGTCGTAGCTGTCGTAGCTGTCATAGTCACCCAAGCCCGCGTCAGCATCTGTCTGGCCCTGCACATCCACGTCTGCAGCGACTGGGTCAGCCCATGACCCTGGCGACTCGAAGTAGCCAGCCTGCTCAGCCTCTTCACCCGGGTACCACTGATTCAGCGCATCTTGGTACTCGCCTTCCTCGCCCATTTCATGTTCAGCGTCCTCACGCCACTGTGGGTTTTCCATCGGCATCTCATCTAAGCGGCGTTGCCCGAGGATGATCATCTCAGTAAGCGTTCTGCGTGCCATGTTGCCTCCAGGCTGACATGGCACTACATATTCCGCAGCCAGCGCGACTTCTACTTGGTCGCGAACCCCTTTTCCTCGGCGACCCAGCGAGCCACGAACAGCGTGACCGTGTCTCCGCTGCGAAGCTTGTCCTTGGTGATCGTGCTGGTCTGGCCACCGCGGCGAACGCTGATCTGGTTGATTTGGGAGGCAGGGATCCACCGCTCCGTTCCGTCCAGCGGGTTGAGCACCAACAGAGCCTTGCCGCTGCGGGACAGCTTCAGGAAGGCGGCCAGGCAGGGGAAGCCCACCTTGGTCTCGAAGCCGAGCGCCTCGAGGTCGGGTTCTGGGTCGATGACGGTCAGGTCGTAGCCGTTGGTCCAGCATTCGGTGCCCTGAGCATTCAGGAAGACCACCTTGTCGCCCCAGCGGGTGCGCGGCAGGCTCTTGACCACGCCAATCATGCCCAGCGGCTGGCGATTACGCCCGCGGGAGCGGCTGCCCGTGACCTTGACCAGCCGACCCACAGCGATGTCCCAGCGTCGCTCTTCGTTGTTGTAGGCGAACTTGGCCGCGCTGGCGACATCCTGGAGCTTGCGCTCGACATCAAGTTGCTCATCGGTGGGGTTCCAGGTGGAGCCGGCGTGGAAGCTGTAGTACTTGGAGGAGCAGGGTGCCAGCCCGGAAGCTGCGCGGGTAGCGGGAGTGCAGGCCTCGTTGGGGCAAGGGCCTGACTCGTGGTAGCAACCGGTCACGGAGTCGAGGGTATCCCAGGTGACGACCCAGCCACGGCCAAGGCACTCCGTACAGCCGTCGTTGTCCTCGAAGTGCTTCCGCGCGATATCGCGGTGGGCATGCATCGCATCGCGCAGGGCCGCGTAGGCATTGTCGTTGGCGGCCTTAAGCTTTTCGCGGCGGTCGATGGCGGTCATATGAGTTCTCCTGTTGGGGTATGATTGTATTATACCCTATCCGGGAGTTGAGATGCACGTTGCGCAATCTTTAAACCAAACCCGCCTCACGACGAGCTTCGGCCCAAGTCACATCCGCACGCAGGTTACGACGGGTCGATGGAGTGGTTGAGGAACACGCGCACGAAGCCAATCACGATGTCGCGCTTCCGCAGCGGCTTGCGGGTAGGATGCATGTCAGGCTCCCAGGCAACGAACAGGAATCCAGGTCGGAATGTGATGCCCCGCCACCTTGTGGAGCATCTTGCCCAAAGTCTCATTGCCGACCGGGTGGTAGCCAAGACAGTACAGATCCATGTCCGCGCGCCCGACATCGAACTTGCGCCACTTGCGAGAGAGAAGCTCACGAGCCTCCTTCTCAGTGACGACTTCCTTTTCGCGCACTGCGCCGGAAGGGTATGCGATGACAATGTTGAACATGACTACAGCTCCAGATCGCCAGTGAGCTCTTCGGCAGTGTCCTCGACGAGGTCCTTGAGCTGCTTCATGGCTTCCTGAATGTCGGCGGCTTGCAGCTGCTCGTAGCGATCCTGGCGTTCCAGATCCCAGACCACTCGCTGCGCCGTGCGATGAGCGCGCATGGCAATCTTGAAGGCCTCTTTGGCCTCGCGCATAGCGAACTCGTGCTGGACTTCCTGCTCACGGGCGTCACGAAGGCGTTCTTCAGTGCTGACCATTGGTTCCTCCTCGTAGGGTAAGACTATTATATCTCACGCATGCTGAAGATTACACGCCGCGAATAGGATCCGACAACATTTTTCGGGCCACCTCGACATCTACGTCACTGATTCCCGTTCGGTGGTCCGTCTGGACGAGCCACTGCAGGCCCAGATCCAGGTCGTCGAGGGCAATCCAGTGGGTCACGTCAGGGTTGGCCTGGAGCCAGTCGCTGATCTCCCAAGCGCGTGCCTTCTCCAGAGCATGAGGGTCGTGCATGCTGAAGTTGGCGTTGCGATCACCCGTGCAGCCAATGATTTCTCCGATGAAGTTACCACCGTCTTCCAGCAGGCCCTGGAGTTGCGCAATGCTGCGCCCGTGGCGCCAGTCGCTGGAGATCACGAACTTCACTTCCGCCAGCTGATCCCGGACGATGTCGTTGATCTTGGTGACCAAGCGCGAGTCGAACCAGATAGGCGGAAACTCCTCACCAGTCGGGAAGGTCGCGCTGTTGATCACGCCGTCGAAGTCCAGGAAGATGACTTTCATGCTGCCTCCTGAGAGTATTATACCACGCCCAGTCTAGCTATGCACGAAGAACATCAACATGATGACGTTGAGCCCGGCAAAGAGGCGGCGAACCCGGTTCACGAGCCGCCGCCAGCGCTTGACGATCCAGCGGAGCACTAGTCCTCCAGGATGGTGAGCATGCTCATGGGCACGCGCCAGGTCTGCCAGGAGTCATCATCCTTGACGTGGGCGAACTTCCGCTTGACGGACTCCACCACACCGGTCTTGGTGACGGTGAGGCGCTTGCGACCGCGGCCCTGGGACTGACCGCCGGTCCAGGTCACCCGGTCACCGGCGGACAGGGAACGCCGCATCAGCCGGGACTGGCGTGCGCGGGCATCCTTGAGCAGGCGGATGATGAGGCGGTTGACTTCCAGGAGCTCATCCTCGGTGAGGCCAGCGTCGAGCAGGCCGTAACGAATGGTTTCGAAGGTCATGTTTCTCTCCTCGTTGGGGTATATTAGTATTATACCACAAACACAGCCCAGTTGCACGTAACGCGAAACTTAAGAGCTAAACAGCTCGAAGCTGCACGCTACCTGTGTGGTGAGTACCCACTGAGCGACCAGCCAGGCGATGGCCGAGTTTCGGTACTCACCCCAGAGGATGAGTTGGCGATGGCCATTGTCGAAGGTGTAGGGCTTGATGAACAGCTTGGTCATGTTGTCTCCTGTCACTAGTTGCGAATGAGGCGCCACTTCACTTCAGGGTACAGCTCCGCGTAGTAGATGAGCCAGGCAAGGGCGTCGCCCTTGCTCTCGTAGGACGCATAGTCATACCACTCGGTGCCTTGATTGTCCTGGATCATCCACATGATGTTACCTATCGAGAAGCGGGGGTGTGCGGAGCGGAGTGCCAAGGCAGAGCCACGATGCCGATGGCCAAGGCGGTGAGGCCAATGGAGGCCGCGGCTTCGATCAGCAGCATAGTCGAGTGCTGAGTGAAGCTGAGGGCGGGGATGTCCAGGGCGAAGTAGAGCGATTCCAGCATGTTGTTTCCTCCTCGAAACTGTTCTATTATACTACGCTGTCCACTTCTTTTGCACGCCGAGCGGGTAGATAATTCCGCTCGGTGACGAGAAGCATAATCTTCGCTCGCAGCTTGTCAATGCGACTACTCAGATCTGACGACGTCGGCTCGTTTTCGAGGATCTTGCACTGATAGATCAGAATAGCGATCTCGCCATTGATTTCTTCGCGAGTGCGGACCATGTTATACCTCCTCGGTGATTGACGCCTGGCGTCCATGGTTGTATTATACCACGCCTGCGCGGCGGATGCACGCGCTGCTGTCAGAAGTTGATGGGCTTGGCCATGGCGGCCGTAGCCGAATCCATCTCCATGGTGGCATGCTTGAGCTGCTCATCCAGCTCCCAGGCCTTGACCAGCTTGCCAGCCGCAAGGGCACCGTGGAGTGCCACGCCCAGCAGGTCGGCGATGGCGGCGTAGAGGCCAGCCGCATCGTCAGCGCCATAGGTGCAAGGCTGGGTGATCTGGCCGTTGATGACCTTGTGGGCGACTTCGTAGTGGTACTTGGTCGAGATCATGACGTGACTCCTTGGTTGTAGTTGTATTATACCACGCTCACCCGCCTTTTGCACGCCTGCGCAGCCTACGTCTCTGGTACATTTCGCAGGAGCGAGAGGTGTTTCCTTACATCACCAGCTCAGAATGTTAGGCTGCGGGTCGTGGCAGCCATTTTACTGCTCCATAATGTACCTTGGAGCATGGCCCAGAGCTGCTTCTGGAGGGCTCATCCCACGAGTTGGGTTTCACTTCTTGGGCTTGCGCGGGAAGGAGATGTTGAGCTTGACAGTGCGATCACCCTGGGTCAGGAAAATCTCGTTCTTGCCCTTCTCGGTATTCACCTTGACGCTGTCCGCACCCAAGGCGCAGTCGTCGGCCCCCAAGATCTGAGCCAGCAGCGCCGTCACGCTCCGCTTCGACCACACTTCGTCGGGATCCACGGGCGGAGCTGCGATCACCGCCGGCGCCTTGACGTCGGTCTCGCCAGTGAGTCGCTCCTTCTGCTCACGAAGGGCCTTGGTAAGAGCCTCCTCGATCTCCTTCCGCCGAGCATCGTGAGCTCGCACCCGATCAGCATGCAGCCGTTGGTCACGGGAGGTGGGATCCTCGGGCGTGCCGAAATCTGTCACATCGAGCTGATGGCTGGGAGCACGTCTCGCTCCGAACATGATGGTGAGGATCTTCTGCTTGCCACTCGGATCCCGAGTGGTGACCCGCGTGCGCCCGCTATGCTTCTCGACCAGCAGCTGGATGTCTTCGTCCAGGGTTGCGTTGGTGCGGCTCTTCACCACAGGCTTCGTGGGCTTCGTCTTGCGCTTGGCCATGTTGTCTCCTTGGTTGTAATAGTATTGTACCACAAACAAGCTTTCATTGCACGTTATGCTGACAATTGAGGCGCAACCTGTGCCTGCAGAATCGTCTTCACCTGGCCGTGCCCCACGCTGCCGAGCGGGAAGAACTCCCTCGCCCACCAGCACAGCGCATCCACAGTGAGCATCGTGCGGGAGCGTTCAGCTTCATCAGCATAGGCCAGCGCGACGTCTAGCATCCACTGCCGGACCACCGCGGGCTCTGAGGATGCGAGCTTCTTCGGGCACCGGCCGGCTGGGACAAGCAGCACCTGCGTGCTTCCCTCGAATACCGTGCCTGGAATGACAAGGTGGCGGGGTCGCTTTCGCTTTGGAGAGTCTGTCTTCATTTCTTTGGCCGCCCCGAAGGCGTGCTCACACGCGGGACACTTGCGCCGACCTGCACCGATGATGGCTTCACAGCCAGGACACGACTTGCGGCCGCGCTTGAGTTCGTTGTACGTTCCTGGGATGCTGGGCAATGGCACCTCCTGATGCCATTCTACTGCGCTCCGCTCCCAACTTTCAAGTTACTTCATGCCGACACCCTCGAAGTTGTAGTTGCCCTGCTTGATGGCAGCCACATCGGCCGCGTTGGCGTCCTCGTAGTCGGGACGATTCTCCTCCTTCTCTGCGCAGTCCATGCAGATCAGCTCAGTGTTGAACATGGACATGATGTGGCAGCTGGTTTCCTTGCCGCAGCGATGACAGCGACCATTCCAGGGGCGTTCGCGCATGATGATTCCTAACCCAGGCCGATGGAGCAGCCGAGCAGAGCACTGGACCAGGCCAGCAGGACGAAGGTGACGATCTCGAACTTGGTGAACTCACTCATGATGTTTCCTCCTCGAAACATTTATATTATACCACAGTCTCAACTCAAATACACGTTTTGTTGTTTTTACCGAGGACAGCCGTCGATCCGCCAGATCTGGACGTTGTAGACGATCTTGTCCCACGCCGCCTTTGGGGTGAGCTCACCCACGATGGCGAGCTTGACGGCCCGAAGCAGCGACCTGGTCGTGTAGCTGACGTCCAGCGTGTTGGGACAGCCCAAAGCCACCCAGGCCCGAGCGTCATCGCGGACGATGCTCCAGCAGCCGCGATTGCCGATGTCCTGCTTGGAGGCGATTTCCAGGGAGCCGAGAAGGTCGAGAGTCGAATCTTGCATGTTGCTGTTTCCTTTGGGTTATGATGCTATTATATCACGTCGAAACGTGCGTTGCACGCTCAGTACAGGATTTTATACGCGTGAACCAAGCCTTGCGCGAAAGCTTCCCGCTCACGAGCGGTATTGAAGGTGTACATCTGGCCTTGCCATCCGAAACTCATCTTGTCTGGAAAGCCAGAGCCGCGAAGAAAAGCCGCCACAGCTCTGAGCTGCTCATTGGTGTGCAGCATGTAGACACGACTGCCATCGAACCCCAAGTGGCTAGTCACCTTCATCTCTACAGCTCCCCGTTGGCGATCTTCACCAGCTGCCGGCTGTGCTTCAGGGCGATCTTGCGAGCCCGAGCCATGGGCTCGCCGTAACGGCGGAAGACCTTGGCTGCCCGCGGATGGGAGAGGCTCTTTGCGGCGAAGACCTTCTCGTTGCTGTCGTTGTAGCCGAGGAGCCAGCGGGCGAAGCGAGTGCCGGGGAAGGCATCGGCGGAGCAGAAGCCGACCGTGTTGTGGTACTTGGTGGTGGTCTCAGCCTGCTCATCAGCCGTCTGCAGCTCGAAAAGTCGAACGATGGCGCGCTCCACGGCACGGTCGCTCTTGCGAAGGAGAGCGTTGATTTCGTCGCGGGTCCAAGTCTTCTGAGTCGTGGCCATGTCGTTGCTCCTTGGTTGGTATAGTGATATTATACCACAGACTCAGAGTAGATGCACGTTGCCTGCTACAAAGATCCCAGGTAGCCCATTTCTTCTGGGTAGTCAAGCTCGAGGCTGTCTTCTTCCAAGAGGCCCAACAGAACCTGCAGCTCATCATTGCTGACGAGCCAGACATTCATATCGTCGTTGGGAATCGGGAAGTGAGCCCCGGTCAGGAGCGGGAAGCTGTCATGAACGTCCCAAGGGCAGTTGAAGTTGTGGAGATGATCGTAGCAGTTCGGGATCCGGGAAAGGTCGATGGTGATCATGCTGGCTCCTTAGCTGGCCACGGTGATGTGTCCGCCTGGGCCAAAGGTCACCCAAAGCTCGGTTCCTTCTTCATCTTCATCTCGCCAGAGCTCCATCTCGATCTCCTCGGGGCTCCGAGAGGCCGAAGCTCGAGCCACCCAGATCTCACGAGGGTTCCAGTTGAGGTGATCGGAGATGGCCTTGACGACTTCGGGGCGGAATGCTTGATTGAGTACGTACATGTTGGTTCCTCCTAAGAACTATGCTATTATACCACAGACTCAGTGTGGATGCACGTTGTCAACGAACCAAAAGGAATGTTCCCATACAAGCAAACAGCCCTGACATCACTGTCAAAGAGGCGTCGATGATGGAGCGTGACTCCACCAGATCCCTGATGAAAACACCAGTCAGGAAGCTGAAAGTGGCCACATGAACCAGAAGAAAGATGTGTTCCATAGCGAGAGTGCTCCTAGAAGCAGGCCAGCAGGACGGTCTTTTCCGTCGGGACCCAGTAGCCGCAATCCTCGTAGTACTCGTTATCCTCGGCCTGGTCCGGATCCTCGGGATCCAAAACGTGGACACCGGCTCCGGGCCAGGTCGTCATCACCTTCACACCGGAGCCGTCATCCTGGACCGTGCCAGCGATTTGGAGATCTCCGCCATGCAGGTCACGGATGTTCTGAAGTTCGACGATGAGTTCGTTGAGAGTTTTCTGAGCCATGTTGTTTCCTCCTTGAAACTATACTATTATACCACGCTCGCACAGGAAATGCACGCGGCTAATAAAACGTTAAACTGAACCCAGGACAACGACCAAAGCTTCGTCTTCCGCTTCGACTACCTCAACTTCTTCTTCCTGCAACGGGATTGATCCTGTTGGAGAGTATTCATAGGCGATGCCAACAAAGTAATCGCCTCCGCCCATCTTGGCGATCTCAGACAATGACGCAATCAACTCATTCACGGTCATGTTGTGTCTCCTCGGTATAGTGATATTATACCACAACCACCCCGGAGATGCACGTTTTTAGACGCTTGCCACCTTGACCAGCGATTCCCGCCTGGCATGCCACTCGACCCCATCAGCGGCCCGGATGACCGCCCAGCCAGGAAGCGAACGCCAGCCGATGCGATTGCGAGCCCGAGCCTTGACGACGACGTACAGCGCGTCCGGATCGATCTTGTAGCTTCGGGTCACACCACGAGGAGCCAGCTTCGTCTCGCCCGCACAGTTCATGCCCTGAGAGGCTGGGCTGTCGTACCAGGCCTGCACCTCTTCGCGGGTGATGGGTCGCTGCAGGTAGGGGTTGCAGCCCTCGGCGAACTTGACGGTGTCGCCCTTGTAGAAGTTGCCCTTTGCCATGCTGTCGCTCCTCGTTGGATACAGTAGCATTATACCACACCTGAGTGGCAGTTGCACGCGGTCCGCTAAAAAGCTTTGAAGCGGGCGGCAACATTCATGGCCGCTGAGTAGTGGCCGCCCAGCATGTCCGCGATGAAGGCCGCGAAGCGGAAGTCCACCAGGTGGCCCGCTTCCTTGATGGGCCCGAGGACCTGAGTGATGGCCAGTTGAAGCTCTTCATCCGAGAACCGAGCACACGAGCCGGGAGAGTACTCCTCACAAACCGAACGAAGGTTGGCAGGGGTGAGTTCCGGACCTACGATGGACTCGACAAAGGCGTTGGCAAGTTGCTCAATGATCATGCATTCCTCCTCAGGATGTATGAGTATTATACCATGCCCACCTGGAGCTTACACATTTTCCGAAATCGGGCTCATACCAGGCTTGAACTGATAGCCAGCCTTGGAGGCTTGCATGGACAGGAGGCGGGTGCCATAATCCGTCAGGAAGTAGATGAACACCTTCTTGACCGGACACTTCCGTCGGATCCAATCCGGCCGGAAATCCTTGTGCCAGCTGGTGCCTTCTCCTCCGAGATGCCAGGTGTAGTACGGGCTGGTGATATGATTGAAGGCTCCTTCCAGAGATTTAGGGCCATTCCGACGGGCCAACCAACCCTCATCCGTCTGAACCCAGGTGACATCCTGGAGATTGATGGGTCGTTCCCAGACAGAGTCATGCCACGGACGAAAGGAGATATCCAAGACCGAGCCCAAGTATTCGTGAATCTGACGAGCCGTGGCACCCGGGTTGGCCTTCAGAAAGTGGGCGGTGGCGATGGTGGCGGGGGCGTAACGAGCCATGGTGTATTCCTCCTCAGGATGTATGAGTATTATACCCTAAACTGGGCCCACTTTACATGCTTTCCAAGCAGGTTTAGGGCAGCCGACTCGAGGAGGAGAGCCGGCCACCCAAGGTGCGGGCGGGAGGAGGTCCGCCGGGACCTAACCTGTCAAGCGCTGATTCCCAGCTGCTCTTCACGCATGCTACCGCTGGTCACGAAGGTCTGCTCCAGCTGGATGAGCTCGATCTGTCGCTGAGCCAGCTCCGCGATGATCTGCCGTTCACGAGCAGTGATGGCGCTGGGCCGTTCCGGGTGCAGCATGTCCATGAACTGCCGCTTCAGCTGGAGCTCGTCGCTTTCAGCCGTCAGCCTGGCGACGACATCCTGCAGCTGGAGCATCGTGCTGGCCGTGGTGGCTTCCACGTAAGTCAGGTTGAGATTGACGTTCAGCTGCCAAGCAGCCGTCATGGCCTGATCCATTCGAGTCATCTCAGTCATCTTAGTTTCCCTCCATCTGGGCTTCTTCAGCTTCCCACCGCTCGATTGCGGCCTGTTGCTCAGCCGGGGTGCGACCCGTGACCAAGAACTCCCGCTCTTCACGGGCCATCCAGGGCAAAGCCTGCTGAATCAAGGACCCACCAAGCCAGCGATTGATCCCATCCTGGACCTGGGCCACGGTGATGTGCTCGGGCACCTGAATGTGACGGCACTTCGTACCCGCCTGCCCCAGGAACATTGCACAGGGGCCGTTGTCGGTGCGAGTCACGATGATGCTGCGGGTGACGCCATCCCAACCGAAGCTGTACTGAGCGGTGTTCATGTTGTTTCCTCCTCGAAACATGTCTATTGGGTGGCTGGAAGCCACCATGTAGACATTATATCATACCTGCGGGCGAGTTGCACGCTTCCCTAGTCGATGTCGAAGGCGATGATGGCACCTTCCACAGCGGTGGCAAGCTCCATGAAATCTGCCAGCTTGCGGAGATCGCTCGGATCGGTCAGATCACCGCGCAGCTCGAAGCAGCTGTCCTCGTTGTCCGGGTCGGCCGGATTCGGGAGCTCGTCGTAGTTCGCGTCCATGACGGTGACGTTGAAGTCGGTTCCCATGTTGGCGTTGATGTCATAGTTGGTCATGTGAGTATCTCCTCGTTGGTTGGTATTTGTATTATACCACTTTCAGCTGGTGAGTTGCACGTTCCTACCAGCCCTCACAAAACTCGTCGTAGGCCTGAAGGATGTCATGCGGGACGTTCAGAGTATCCTCGTCCGGGATGACCTCGTTGGCTCCTGGGTCGTACAGGACTTCGCAGATATTGCAAGCCAACCAGCCTTCACCCATGGGATGGAGGGCGGCATGATCCTGTTCGCAAGCGGGACATTCGTCATAGACGTTCATAGCTGGTTCCTCCTCAAGAACTATGCTATTATACCACTTGTGGCGCCCCAAATGCACGTTTCGCATCGCGCCTTCAGAGGTTCCAGGTGAGCACGCCCTTGGCGCTTGAGTTACCTCACCTACGAGTTCTTGGAAGGCCACAGGATTCCTCCTGCGCCTCCCTGCGGTCAGTGACGGGGGTGCCAGCCGAGATGGGCCAGCTAGAAGAGTCAACGCCTAAGGCTCAGCGCCAACCCCCGCCCGAAATCTTAGGCGGCCACCACTTCCGCGGCGACCTCGGCTTCGGCCAGGATGGCATTTTCCAGGATCTTTTCCATGCTGAGACCCCGGAAGACGGCGCCGTAGGTGTTTTCGGACTTCATCCCCTGGCCCGTCTCGTCGACGAGGCACATGAAGGTGTCGGCCTTCGGATAGGCCGCCACGATAGCGAACTGGGTGCCAGCATCGAGAGTGATCCAGCTCCCCTTGCCATCGGAAGCGTGCATACCGTTGTCGATGATCTCCTGGCGCCAGGGGTTGTAGAACACCGCGCTGCCCTGAGCCACACGAATACGAACCTGAGAGCTGAGAACCATGAGCTGCATATCTTCCTCCTCGAAGCGTTTGAGCAGTTCCTGTTTGGAACTATAGTATTATACCACTTTCCCAAGGAAGATGCACGTAGCGCTGACTAAAAACTTATCGGGGCCTGTAAATGTCAGACGTGCGTGCCCAGACAGAGCCGTAACCCCACTCATTTGAGCAGAAAAGCTGGGCACCGCGGAAGTTGACGATTGAGGGGTTCTGCCTGAATGCCTCCGCTCCCAGCTCAGCCTCCATGGCCTCGAACAGCTCGTCGTACGCGTCTGGAGTCATCTCCGTGTCAATGAACACAAGGTCCTCTGTGCCCAGCGCCCGAATGGCCTTGTTGGACACGCCGCCCTCCTCGATCATCCAGCGCTCGAGCGGCATCCAGTCGCCCAGATCCTCTAGGTTGTTAAGCTCTTGCAAGTTCTGGAGCTCCTCTTTGATAAGTCTTCTTAGCATCGTCTTGGTGACTCTCATTGCTTCCTCTCGTGAATGGCCTCACAGCTATCTATCTCGAGAGGAAGCTGTTTTTCGATGTCAGATGCACGAAACTCGGCGCATTTCTTGGCCCTTCCGCCTCCGGATCACAGTTCGCTTCCGGGGTTCGGGCTCAGGGATCGGTGTGGGTTCGGGCTTTGCCTTCCAGTTGGACTTGGGAGCAGGCTTATTCTTCCTAAGGGTTTCCTCATCCTGAATGCTGGCCCAAGGAATCCACCTCCCACCCTTGAAGATCCAAGTTGGGATCTCCTTTTTGCAAGTTACCCACACTGGAAAAGTTTTTCCAGTCTTGGGATCTTCCACAAAGATACGTTGCCCAGTTCGAACCTTGATGTTCCGGATTCCGAAGGTTTGGTTTTCGAAACCACGGAAGGAAGGCTTGGGGACTCCGTTGATGCGGTTCATAGTTCCTCCTGAGAACTATTCTATTATACCACACCAGCGTGAGCGTTGCACGCTACTTCATGACTACATCCGAAAAGTCATCATTGATCAGAAGCGCCCGATCACGCTGGAGTCCTGCGAGTGTGTTCTGAAGTTTCTGAATCTGTCGATCCAGTCGCTTGACTTCCTTGGTACATGCGGGATTCAGCGCCAGAATCGACGCCGTCTTTGTCTTTTTCCACCCAGAAGACACATTTAGATATCGCGGGATCTTCACGCCGTCGTAGCGAGTTTTTCCGTCACGTTCGAAAATTTGTGCGCTGAATCCGGCGGGTGCGTTGGTGACGATGATCATGTCGAATTTCTCCTTAGAACTATAGTATTATACCACAGCTGCGGGTTATTTACACACTTTGCGCTTACTATCAGCAACGAGAAGCTCACATGAAAATTACTAAATCACACCTTCGCAATCTAATTCAAGAAGCTCTAGCTAAATCAGACACAGAATCTCCGAACTATGGAGCACTTATGGAACAACTTGATGCAATGAGCAGCAAAGTTTTCCATGCACTAAGAAATGCTGGCATTGATCCCGACCAACTCGAAATGGCCCAATCATCCATGGGCGCAGCAATTGATGAACTTTGGGATCTGGTAAGCGCGTCAGTCGAAAGTTAGTTGATCCTCCCGTAATACCGCATCTTCAGGGCGTCGTGAGCGTCGTAGCAATACGCCTGGACGGCGATCTTGCACAGGAGCTGAAAGGCCTGTGGGTTGAGCCGACACTCGTAGTCGTCATGCCAGCAGTTGAGCCAGATGACTGCCTCCATGAGGCCGTAGGCTTCCGCCTGCTCCTTGACGGACGCGAGCTGGTCAGTGGTCGAGTCTTGACGAGGAAGGCTCATCTCAATCGACCTTCGGATCGATCAGGTCGATCAGATCGCACAGCCTTTCAGTCAGCGGGTAGTCGATGTCGTGCTCACCCGTCCCGTCCTTGATGAAGCCCTGAACCGACGTGGCGTCATCATAGCCCATGGCATCGAGCTCCACACTGCGACTGAGGCGCCGACGGCACTCCTCTTCGTCAGCCAGCACGAGCGGTGCCAGTGCTTCCAGGGATTCGACCTCGTAGGTTGCCTCGAACTGAAGAGCTCCATGACCATTCTCGAATACGACGTCGTAAGACTTCATGACTACCAGCCTCGGTTGTTGCGATGTTTGCTTTTCCGGCTGGAACCCCGACGGAGGTCCCGGTCTCGGGTGTGATGCCGACCAGCGTGGTTGCCGGTGCGAGCGGCCAGGCCAGCCGCAGGAGCGGACCGACGTTTGACCGGATTGGCGGCCTGAATCTTGTTAGGATCCTTCTTCTGATTCTGGTTGTGATGGACCATGATGTCTCCTCGGTATAGTAGTATTATATCCCACCCACCGAGAGATTGCACGAAACGTCGAACTTAATCCGTATTGTACCAATCACGAACGATCAGGCCGTCGTAAATGAGTTTGGCGGCGGTATCCTCAATCATGTTCTCCACTTGGAGCGCAGCCTCACGGGCCTCAGACTCAGTGTAGCCGAGGCCTTCGTAGCGATCATAGAGGTCTTGATCCACCTCGAGGTCGAAGTAGATTCGAATGCTGCCGCTTGTCTGGACACCAGGGATGGAAGGCTCGAGAGTGGCGCGAATGGTGATCGTAGGCATGTGAGTTCCTCCTCAAGAACTATATCATTATACCACGGCTGCCACACCGATTGCACGCTTCTAGCGATTCTTCCTCAGCCACCAGAAGCCAGCCCAGGACACCCGCTCCATCCGAGGCTTGACCAGCCCGGTGGCGTAGCCCCAGAGAGCGTGGAGGATCTTGACAGGCCGGAAGGGCTTCTCTGGATCCAGGGCGTCATGCAGGTAAGAGTGGAGATCCGGCGGGGCAGCGAAGCAACGGATGACCAAGAAGCCTAGCTTGGTGAGCAGCCGAGCCCAAAGCGCGATGAGCTCATCATGCCAAGCCACACCATTGAACACGCCCAGAGCAAACATGAACAGAACGAAGAGGAGCTTCACAGCCACACCCCCAAGGACCAGGAGTTGCAGTCCTCGATGTAGAGATTGGGGTCGATCTTTCGGATTTCCTTGTTGAGCTTGTCGTGCTGCTGCTCACCGTAGTAGATCATCGCACCAGTCATGGGGTTCTCGACCACCGACTCACAAGAGAAGTAGTCGTAGCCGGCACCATCGTAGGTGACCCGGACCATGTTGTCTTCGATGATGATTCGCGTGTCCGCACAGGGGTCACGGTAGGTGAGGTTACAATCCTCACAAACCTCGCGTTCGAGATCTTGCAGACGCTTCACTTCGTCCTTGAACACCTGAGCGATGGCCTTGAGCTTCTGAGTCTTGGTCATGTTGTTTCCTCCTCGAAACTATACCATTGGGTGGCTTGCCACCATGCAAGAGCATTATACCTTATCTCGGGCGACTAATGCACGAGTTCGCGCAACTAATCTTGGGCCCGAGCGACTAAAACTCTTCCTCGTCGTCGAGGCCTGCCATGTACCGAGCCTCGTTGTACACTTCCTCAGCGGTGCAGTCGGTCAACTCACTGAGCAAGTACTCGAGCAGGTCATTCACGTCGAGCTGACCATTCTTGGCCAACTTGAGTGTCTCTTCGCGGTAGTTCATGCTAGCTGTCCTCTTGTGCGTCGTCGTACTCGGTGCGGTCCAGCGGATTCGGGTCGCCGTCGTAGAACCTGTCGTAGTAGAGCTCTCGAAGGGTGTCGTCCTGTGCTCGATTCATCAGGTCGTCGAGGAGGTCCTCGTCAGAGATGAAGCCATGCATGGCCATCATTCGAAGTCGCATCTGAATGGTGTGGCGCTTCACGCTGCCTCCTTGGTATGATTGTATTATACCACACCCAAGTAGCTAATGCACGCCTACCGATCCTTGGGCTGCACGTAGTCCAGGCCCAGGAAGTCGAACACGGCCCGCTCATCCGAGCACTCCACCAGGACTCCGGTTTCCTTGTTGCGGAAGCCGTACTGACTCATGGAGTAGCCCATCTTCTTGGCTGCCCGCCGGAGCTTCACGTTGTACCGAGCCGAGCCGGTCCACATCTGGATCTGGGTGCCGAAGTTGGCGGGGGAGGCCACGTAGAACTCCACTTGAACGCCGTCAATCAGGCCCTTCCGAGCAGGCTTGCCACTCTTCTGGGCGCCGAGCTTGGCCAGGCACCACTCGTCGAACTTTTCGCTGAGCCCTTCGGAGAGTACGATGACGATGTCGAGGTCACCACAGGTGGGCAAGCCACGGCGGTAGGAGCCGCAGAGTGTGGAGTAGTGGCCCACCCCGGCGACACCCAGGTCATCGCGAATCTGTGTGTAGAGAGCCGCTGCCTCTTCCCGAGTCACACGCTTGCCACCGAAAGCCTTTCCACCCATGATGTTTCTCCTCGTTGGTTGGTGATAGTATTATACCACACCCTCAGCAGCAATGCACGTTGCCCGGAACTAATCCATCTGATAGTAGGTGCAGGCCTTGAAACCGAAGTCCTTGAAGATCTGGGTCATGGCCTCGGCGGCCACGGTGTTGGGGTGGCCCTGGTAAGGGACACCCGTGCCGAGCAGGTACATGCCCTTCCACATGCCCGAAGTGCGACGCCAGCAGAAGATGCCCAGCTCCTCGAAGAGCTTCTCCACCTTCGCCTGAGTCGTTTTGCGATGTCGGCCGAGATCCAGTGCACACTTGTCCATGTTGCAGGTTCCACCCGTCTGGGCCTTGGAAGCCTGGAGGTGAGCGTAAGCACGAGCCGAAGTAGCGGTGGTGCGAAGCAGGTCGAAGTCGATGGCCATGTTGTAGTTCCTCCTCAAGAACATGTCTATTATATCAGGTGCTGCGCCTCGAATGCACGTTTAGCTTAGCAACTCCGTCGACCCCAACCACGGAGCCGCCAGTTGCAGCCGTAGCCTGGCTTGGCGTGATTCTTGACCAGGTACTCGAGCCCCTTTTCGGTGATCTCGTAGAGAGTGACTCCATTCTCATCCGGAGCCAGCCGATCCATGTAGCCGTAGTCCATGCCCATCTTGCGCCAGGAGAAGCCGCTGAAGCTGGTGTACCAGGTGTACTGACCGCGATCGCGTTCCGGCTCGTAGCTGCCCAAGCGGATCATACAGAGTTGCTGGCGGATCTGGCCAGAGGTCATGGGGCCGTTGCTGGCCAGGCCGGACAGGATGATGATCCAGTTATTCGGGGTGTGCTTCACGTATTCCTCCTCGGTAGGTTACAGTGCTATTATACCACGGGTGGTGATATTATTGCACGTGATTAGCTAACCAATGATCAGAGCAGCCACTCGGAGCAACTCATCTCGGTCAGCCGCAAAGAGCGTCTCTCGATGGGTCGGGAGGTTGTTCGTGGAGCGATAGATGAGCCCCTTCTCCGTAGTCATCTCCGAACAGGGAATGCTGTGAACATGCTGCCACTGAGCTCCATCCCAACACTCGACCATAGCGAAACACTGACTGCGGTAGCTGTCCGACTTGACCTGGACGCGCAAGCGATTTCCTTTGTACTCGAGCAACTCCATGAGCTTGAGATGCTGACCGCCTTCGCTGACCTGTTGAAAAAGTGACTTCATGCTAGCTCCTTGGTATGGTTGTATTATACCACACCCAGGCAGTCGATGCACGCTACTCAGGAATGTCGTGCCACAAAGAAATGCCCGAGCTCCGGTCTCCCTTGTGCAGGTAGATGTATCCGCCCTTGAGTGCCTTGATCTCCTTGAGTGTCTCTTGAAATGTCTTGTCGCCCTTGACCACCACCTTGAGGCGCTTATTGTCCGCAATCCCGAGAATGATGCACTCGCGCCAGGGAGCAGGCTCGTTGGGCTCGTCCCCGAACTCGGTGATTGGGTAATCGGTCCAGAAGGTCATGCTAGAACCACCGACTGAGCGATGAGAACGTGTCATACTCGAACAGTGTCTCGCACTTCTTGTTGGAACACTGACGGGTCTGGAGCCCGCCCATCTCAGAGTAGAGCTTCCGGCTCTTGGAGCCACACTCGGGACACATGATGAACCGGCCCTTCTTGTAGCCTCGTCTCATTCTCCGTACTCCTTCTCGATCTCTTCGGGAGTGGGATCGTCGCCATCGTAGACGACGATGACCGGGCCGAGCTTGGCAGTCTCATCGAAAAAAATGCGTTGTCCAGCTCGGCCCGCGGCTTCGATGTCACAGGTGAACTCGTAGATGTCATCACGAGCATCTGCTTCTGTCCAGATGGAAAGGATCTTGGTCATCTACTTGGCCTCGATGGAGCGCTTAATGTCAGCAGCCTGCGGACGGGAGCACCCGCTCACGATGGGCTTTGCTTCGCCCCAAAAGACGATGCCGCGGTGCCCGATGGGGAGCTCGTCCGCGTAGAATACCGCCCAGGAATATCGGTCGTCGCCGTCGTACTTGCGCAGGGTGAGCTTTCGCTTGGTGACCATTGAGTAGTTCCTCCTAAGAACTTATCTATTATACCACGCTCGAACGACTATTGCACGCCATTAACGATTTTCTCGAGCAACCCTAGCGATTCATCCTGAACAGGATCTCCGCCGAAAGCTGGGTACTCGAGGACTTGACGAGCGAACTTGGCCATGACCAGCTGGCGGTCGGCGTCGCCTTCCTTGGCCCACACGTCTTCATCGATGCAGTCCAAGATGTGCTGCCGAACTTCTCGAGGCATGCCCGCACCGTACTGCATGATCAAAGTACCGAGCACCTGCCCGATGATGTGATCCGCCCACTTATCTTCACAACGAGTCATGCTCACATCGAGCAGCTTGCCCAGGTGAGTGTTGATGATGTCTCGCGAGAACGGATAGCAATGGAAGGCGTCCGGAAACTCGTTGTCGTAGTCGAACTTCACACCGCAAGCTGCAGCCAAAGTACCCAACTCATCCAGTGGAGTATCTCCACCCATTACCATGCAATCCCACCAACCCATGTCTTCCTCCTCGCTGTCAGTATCTATGAAAACGCTTCTGCCTGGCTTGCTTGACGTCCCTCTCGGCCCGAGCCTCCAGCTCATGTAGTAGGTCGAGTAGCTCTCCCAATGCCTTGGGCGTCAGGTGATCTAGCACCGTCAACAACGTGGGATAGCTTGTGGGATTGATTTCTGTGATCTTGTCCTTGACAGTTTGCCGCAGCACGTGAGTCATCTTTTTCTCCAGCTAGGATATTATACCCTGCTTTTGGAGTAATTTACACGCTTTTTGAGCAGCTAACTCGGGCAGCTAACTTGCTTAAGGCATCTCGATGAGGGTGTCCAAGTCGAACTCCAACTTGAGCAACGCTTCGCGAGCCTTTGCATTGCCGGCCGGAGTAAGGGTCCAGCTGCTGGTGGGTCCGTTGCGATCGTTCTTCGATTCTCTCCACTTGCGGTTAGCTGCAGCTGTCGGCTTGTTCACCCAAAGCCGCCCAGGATAGCGGTAAGCTTGACGCCAGTGCCCCTTGCGATCCACGTATGTGCTGGGGTAAGTCATGAAGAAGTAGGTGAGGCCGTGTCGGCCAGGTCGCTTGGCCTTCGGGCAGCGATACTTGTAGAGGGCACGACAGTAGAAGCTACCACTTTGGCCTGGATCCAGGAAAATCGCGAGAGCCAGGAACTCGACGTTGGTTAGGGCGGGCTTACGGGACATTGCTTCCTCCTCGTTGGCAACAATAATATTATACCACACCTGAGTGGTCGATGCACGCGTGTTACAACACGACGACCATTTCCGTCCGACGCTCGTCATCATCTTCGTGCTCGCTGTCGACGAGCATGTTCATCCCGTGGTAGACGGAGTACTTGATCTCCTGCTCCTCGGGGTAGTCGATGTCAGGACACACGGTCGTGTTCCAGTGGTCTCCGTAGTCGTACGACTTGACGACCTCCATCACGGGGTCGAACTGCTGGAGCTCTTTGATGAGTTCGCGAACCTTCATGATGTGCCTCCTTAAACCTTGCGTGACTCGATTTCGTCCACGAGAGCGTCGATGGCGTCGTGGCTATAGCCTGTTGCGTAGTCTTGGTAGCCGCAGTTCTTGGCCTGGTGCGCGGTGGGATCGGGCTGATAACCCACCCAGTAATCCAACTCTGCCTCGAGCTCTGCCTGGCTCATTTCGTGAAGTTCCTTCATACTATACCTCCTCGAGGTCGAGGACCAACCAGCCGTACTCGTCGCTGTGCGGCACCTTGACGATCTCGGGCAGATCGACATCTTGGCCATCGGTCTCCCAGGTTACCCGATAGGTCGTGGTCAGAATCATGTTTCCTCCTCGGTTACAGTGTCATTATACCACACCGGAGCAATTAATGCACGCTTCTCGAACAGCTAAGAAACTAGCCCCACTGAAGAATCAAACCACACACTGAGCAGCACCAGCCGTGCGAGCCGTCGCCACTCTCCCAGTAGTCCCAGTCGTATGTTCCGGGCTCTCCACCTCCGCGATGCTTCTCATCCGAACAAGGCTGCTTGGGAGCACCCGGCACGGGTATGGCCAAGTCGGTATACTTGGCGTCTGGGTAGAAGCGAAGTGTGGCTCGCCGCATCTGCGACGGCGTGGGAGCCCAACCTTCCTGGCCACCGCGCTTTCGATATTTGTAATCCATGTTTCCCTCAGTCGTTGAAGACGTGAATGCGAAGAGCAGCAATGTGTGCCGGAATTCGACCCACAGGCTCGAACACCCAGCCGATCAGATCTCCTTCTTCCACATGCCCCGAAGGATGACGAAGAACACGAGCCTGAGCGAAGGTTACCACCTGTCCGCTCCGCGGTGAACGCACCGCCAAACCCACGTCGCAAGCATCCGGGTAGAGCCGAGCAATGGCTCCCTTCGGAAGATCGCTGATCTCCGTAACCAGCAGGTTCTTCTCGCGCAAGTACGTGAAGTGACTCATGTTCACTGGGTCGAGATTGTTCGGCCTCACGTCGCCTCCTCGTTACTGTATCATTATACCACAGTCACTCACCAATTGCACGCGAGCGTTCTAGTCAAGAGCCTGTGCCTGGTTGATGGCCGACTGGAGAGCCTTGAGTCCCGGGCAATCACCCGAGTAGCTAAAGACTTTGCCGATTTCCGTGAGTTGGGTGACCACCCTTTTCCAGGCCTCGTGAATCGGAGAGGTTTCCAGATCTAGGTGAGCCCGAGTCCGAAGAGTGAGGAGGAGAGTCAGGTGACTATCGATGAGAGCCATCCAGTCCTCCTTGTCTGTGTGAACATGCTTATCTGGCTTGGTGACATTCACCCTGAGTCCAGCATCCTTCTTGAGGTAATGATTCAAGAGATCTCGGAGATCCTGCTGGATGGGCCTGATAACCGACCAAGTGAAGTTTCCCTTGGCCCACTTGTTGGTGCTTCCGGTTTTTCTCTTGGCTTTCATCTTCTTGATGCGAACGATTTCGGACTGGACCAAGTCTGGATCGTAAACGATGAAATTCTTGTCGTAACGGATCAGGATCTCTCCGTCAATGTGGCCCCGATTGGAGTTGAGCCGTTCTCCAGAGCAATTGTGTGCGGTGATGGGAACTCCGGGAGCCGACCGAGCCGCCTGGGCCAGTGAGACACCAGGCTTGGGCCGAGGATTCTCTCTGACTTCGACCTCATGACCAAAATCTCGAACGTAAGTGGTCAAGTGACTGGGAGCCGGATTCTGAGATTCCAGTTCTGAGACTAGCTCCTCCCGGGTGGCACAGAGAACCTGATCTTCTGCCTCCATGAGTTTCTCCGGATCATCCGTGAGATACCAATAGTTGCCAGACTTGTAAGCACCGTAGTAGAATTCTGAACTCATGTTAGTTCCTCCTCAAGAACTATACCATTATACCACTCCTCAGGCTACGGATGCACGTCGGGCGGCACTTTTGTGCCGCCCGAATGAAGATTTGTGTTTGGCTTTTAGCCTTCCAGGAAGAGGCCAGAACCCTCCTGGAGACCAGCCAGGAACTTCTGGCCGTCTTCGGTCTGGCTGAGAGTCCGGATGGCCATGTGAGCCTTGGCCTGCCGTTCCTTGGTGCCGATCTGGTCGAGATCCCTCTTGACTTCGATGCGGTTCTCACAGTTGGTCTGGATAGCTTCCCGAATCTCGATGAGTTCGGTGGCCAGGTTGATCAGGTTCTGTGGGAGATCCGAATCTCCCTGAGCTGTGATCTCGGGGCGAGAGTACCGGGAGCCGGAGTTCCCCGTGATGACCGAGTTGTAGCGAGCCGTGCGAGCATCGAGATCCACCTTCTCCAAAGTGACTTCGTAGGAAAAGGTTCCCATGGAAGCATTCTTGAGAGCTGTGCAGGCGGCCTGGAGATCCTGGCCAAGAGTCTTGTCCAGGAAAGACTTGCTCAGGCGATCGAGCTCCTTTTCCTGAGTCTTGCGAGTCTTGCTCAGAGTGCGGAACTCGGACTCGAGTTCCTTCCGGCGAGCCATGAGATCCTGCTCGTACCGAGAAACCGCGATGGCCAGGACATCATCCTTGCCGATCTCCATGTTGATGGAGAAGTCGGTGTGAATCTCGAGAGCGGTGTTTTGATCGGACATATTTCCTCCTCAGGATTGGTTGGGCGGGGGGTTTGGGTCCGTCCTTCCAACTATGATATTATACCTCATCTACAGGAATAATGCACGGGTAACGGCAAAAAGTTTATCGAATCCCTAGTCGCAGTCCAGCGAGGCGGTGTAGATGGGGGAGATCCCGAAGTAGTCCTCGGTCTCCTTGGGAGCACGCCCACCCCAGCGCTGACGCTGCGTGGTGAGAAGCAGGCCCGTGCCCATAGCGGCGGGAACGAAGGAGTGCCCGCCACTCCGAATCCGGTCGGCGATCTTCTCCTTGTCTGCCGGGTTGATGCTCCACTTCAGCCCGGGCACGGTGATCAAGCCCTCGACGCGAGCGCGGCTCTCCAGCGCGACCCGAACCTGCTCCTCGATGAGCGCATCGAAGTCGGTGAGATCTCCACAGTAGAAGCTCTCATCGTGTCCGCGGCGAGACTTCGTGTACCAGTTCTCCTTGCCTTCCTGGGTGGCCTTGAAGTTGGTGTGCCCGCTCCCGGTGACTGTCTTCACCTCATCACCCCAGTGATTGAGCTCGGTGACCGGGCGCAGGTTGATGATGAGCCGAATCCCATCGGGAGACGTCAGGATGACTGCTGCCCCGCCGATGCACTCCCAGTTGTCGTACTTGTGCGCGAAGTCAGGAGCCGCGACATCTTCCCGAACTTCCCGCTCCCAACCGGCAGGGGTCGGGATCATCTCCACGAGGACTGCCACATCGTCTCGGTTCTGCTCTCGAAGTCGCTCGCTGATGACCTTGTAGACGTAGTTGGCGATGTCGGAATCCGTGAGTGGCTGGTCAGTGCCGTAGCCGTCACCGCCCTCGTAGGAAGGGATGCCATCTCCGGGGGTATCCTTGTAGATGATGCCATTCCCGCCGCTGTAGCCACCTGGCTTGCTCCACTTGTACAGGCCGCGAGCGTACTCGAGGAATGCGGGTGTGAACCAGTGCATCCCGTTGGTGTACTCTTCGCCATCCCATCGATTCATGAAGCGCTTCTCGGCACGAAGGTCGGCGAGATCTGCGGTGCGGGGATCATACTTAGTCATGATGTTTCCTCCTCGAAACATTGTTATTATACCATGGCTGCTGCGCCAATTGCACGCTTCCTGCCAGAGGTCACCAGAGGCATCCTGTGCCACTTGGGGTTGCTACCCCTACGACTTCTTAGGATTCCTCTGGCCAGCTCTGGCACAACCAGGTGACACGCTCCAGCCCCATCTCTAGCCACTTGCGGCCCACTGGATTGGCGCTATGCACCTGGGTGTAGATGGGCAGCACACAACGACGATCGTGAGCCAGCTCCTCCAGCCAGGCCACCACTGGTCGAGTGGTGTCGTCCTCACCCAGGTCGTGGTCAAAGGAAATGTGAGTGACTCGCCCCAAGACGAGACTCAACACCTGCAGCGCCTCTTCGGACGTCTTGACCCAATGCCACCCGGGCGGTGCCGGGCGGACGTCGTCGATCCAGAGTTTCATGACTACTCGGCCTCTGAATCGTGCGACCAGTAGCCGATGTCCATGAGTCGCGATCGAACCATGGTGGCCCGGTGGCGTTGCCGACGACCCTCACCCAGAAAGTCACCACCGTGACACTCACTGGACATCTTCTCACTCAACTTCTTGAGAATGACGTGACTCAGATCGACGAAGTCAACGTACTCGAGCCAGGGCTTGGAGAAGCTGACCTCACCACCCTCGTGCTGAGAGCCGCTGTAGAAGCCTTCGTCGATGTAGAGCTTGCGGAGCAGCTCCTGGCCGGTGTCTGGCCGGGCGTAGAAGCCGCTGTCAGGTGCCCGATAGACGAAGAGATAATCCCCGTCTCGGCGGCAGCCGCAGCCCAGGTGATAGAGAATCTGCCGTGCCCACTCGTAGGCGACCACCTGGCCGCCGTCCTGAAGGCGCTGATCGGGCTTGGGAAGTTCGATTTCACTCATGTTGTTTCCTCCTCGGATACAATGATATTATACCACCATCAGCAGCCCAGTTGCACGTTTCTACTGCACGACCTCGAGCAGCCACTTGGCCAGGCCGGGGCACTGAGGGAAGCGCGCACCGAGCGTCTCGGCGCCTTCCTTCTGCTCATCGGGAGTCTTGCCAGCGGACCAGTCGTAGAAGGCATCGCCGGTGAGGTCCTTGATCATGTCGGGATCGCTGAAGAGCATGTCGGCCACGGAGCCGGCGACGTCGCGGCAGCCGCGCTTACGTGCGCGAGCAAAGAGCTTGGGGAAGTTCTCTTCGGCGTAGTCTTCGTAGGCCATCTCTCCGCAGGCATTCTCGACGTGGGACTGGATGGAACCGATGGTCTGGAAGCGGCTGTACATGTGAGTGTTTCCTCGTTGGTTGGTTACAGTGTTATTATACCACAACTATGTGTCTAATGCACGTCAGTTGTCAAAAACCTACATCTCACGCTTGGTAGCGACGATGGCTCGATTGATCTGCCGGATCAGGCGCTGGGTCGTCATCCAAGTCTCGTCCAGGGCCTCAGCGGCATCCTTGGGAACAGCATCATGCCAGCAACCCTCTTCACCCTCACCGATCTTGATGAGCACTCGAGCCAGCGCCTGAGTGGCCTCCTTGGTGGCAACGAGGTTCTCGAGGAACTGTTCCCGGGTGAGCTCCCGAATGGGTGGGCAGCTGGGGCAGCGGCTGCCGTACTCGTCGTATTCCCATTCGCCACAAATGCAGGTTGCGGGAGTTGGGGGTCGCTGGGGTCCACGCATGATGCTCCTCCTCGGTTACAGTGTTATTATACCATAGCCGCGCAACTAATGCACGTTATTGATCCTGGGGGTACTTTTCGTGCAGCTCGTCGAGCAACAAAACGATCTTCCGCTTGACGGTGGGCGGCACAATCTCGGGCCATTCGTAGCCGATCTGCCCATCGTGGTAGCGAATCACTGACTGATAGCGTCGAGGTCGCTTGCCCATGTAATCGAGCCAAATGAGACTGGGAACATCTGGTGACCAGCTAGCGATCCAGCCGGATGATGTGAGCTGCCTTTCTCCCATTTGCGCCATGTTGTGCCTCCTCGATATGATGCTATTATACCACAATCACAATTCAGTTGCACGCGAGCAGCAAATAAGGCTCGACCCGAGCCGAAGCCCGGGCCGAACCGGTGAAGGTTACCAGGGTGACTACTCCTCGGAGGTGGCCTCCTCGGTCTCATCGGTCGCCTCGGGAGCGGCGTCGTCGGCGCTGGCCTCGACCTCGGGCTCGGGGGCGGGCTCGGGGAAGATGGCGTTCGAGGCATCAGGCGAATAGAAGCAGTGGAAGTTGGAGTTGGTGGAGTTGAAGGAGAACAGGGTGCCGTTCTCCTTGGCAGCGCGGCAGGCATCGATGACGTCCTGGCGCTCCATGCCGGTGGCCTTGACCAGGTCACCCACGCGCTGGGGGCGCTTCTCGTCGAGGGCGGAGAGCACGGTGGCGATGTTGGCCTCAGCGTTCTCGGCGCGGCGGGCCTTGTTGAACTTCCGGACGGCGCGCCGGGACAGGGTCGCGGTGAGCACGGACTTGCCGTTGCGGTCTTCGACGTTGGTCTCGACCAGGCCCTCGGCGGCTGCCTTGGTGAGGGAATCGATGGCTTCGGCGGTGCTGAGCTCGCTGGCCTTCTGGAAGCCGTAGAGGGAGCCGGTGAAGTCGGGGGAGGTGGACAGGAAGGTGACCATGGCGTTCATTGGGTTACTCCTCGGAGCGGTTGGTTGGCCTTTTTGTTTGGTTTCGGCCGGGGTGGGTTTTATAAGGTCGGAGGTGTTTAGTTTGTTTCCTTCCTTATGGTTGTATTATACTACTTCAGGCTGCGACTTTGCACGAGACTTCAAATATTTTTTGAGCCAAAGATGCTTTTTTTCGTGGCAATCTACACAAAGAGTGATACCATTGTCGAGGTCAAGAGCAAGCTCTGGATGCTTGCTCTTGGGCTTAATGTGGTGAGCGTGCAGGCGCTCAATTACACCACATTCTTGGCAAGTGTGCTCGTCTCGCTCTCGAATTTGTCGAGACCACAACTGGAGCTCATACTGGCGAGGTCGATCTCGATCATAATCAATTCCCAATCGAGCATAACGATCTCGCTGAGCTTGTGTTCGCTTCGCAAGATCGTCAGCAGTGCCCAACGCACTAGCAGGATTGCGCCAGGCTCGAGCCATCATATCAGCTTGGCGATCTCGTCGTGCAAGATCATCCCAGGCCTCACTAATCTTCACAATTTGTGTTTCTCGCCACACTGGATCGTTCCAGTACTTTTTCATTGCACGAGAAACCACTGCCGGAATGTTTGCTTGATTGAGTGCGCTATCAGGATTTTCCCAATGTTTTCTCATCGCCTCAGCACGTCGTTCAAGAATATCAGGATCTCTTAGATTACAATCAGGATCGGCCCAGCGTTTCTTCGCTGTATTCGATAACTTAGCACGTGTCTCAGGCGAGTTCTGAATGCATTTTCTACACAGTGTTTGTCGAGCCTCAGCTTTGTTGCATGAGTCTTTGTGCTTGTATGAAATGTCTTTGCCACATTGAGGGCACTGTCTGATGAAGGTCACAGGAAGATCTCCTCTAGGAAGGTGACAAAGCAGAGGAGATGTCACCTTCCTGCGCCTTGCACCTTAGTAAATATCTTGCTGTGACTGCTTTTATCGGTAATACTTGTCACGCAGAGGGGCACCGTTGTAGGCGAAATCCAGAACCTGCCGCACACTCGGGCCGATCTCCACGACAGGATAGGCCTTGAGGTAGCGGGCCTTCCAGAGAGCCACGCCCTTGACAATCTCGGGGATCGTGTTCTTCTTACGTCGCAACTCGATATCCTTGGGCAGCTTCTTCAGGCGCCGAGAGGCAGGCCAGATGTAGGTGCTCTTCGTGTACTGATTCACGATGATCGCCGTCTTCCAGCCCTCGAACTCGATGCGCACGTGCTCGTAGCAAGCGCAGGCACCACGCAAGATCTCGGGCTTCAGTGTGACCTGTGCCTCGGGAAACTCGTGAGCCAGCGCGCTGACCAGATCCTGGATATCATACTGCATGTTGTCTCCTGTGTTGGTTACATGAGCATTATACCACACTGGGTGGTGTCTTGCACGAAATGCGATTACCCGCGCCTGGAAAGTCCCGTTCCGAGGAGGTGGTTTTGAGACACATCAGACGCGGGCAAAGTGTTGAACTTGTTGCGAGCAGCTAAAGGCTATACCCATCGACGACGGAGCCGTC
>Ga0098033_1000185_pt1 | contig 32214 bp, 49 predicted proteins | sample 1_EtaG_FD_75049 | JGI IMG/M metagenome (GOLD analysis project Ga0098033, IMG submission 75049) | Marine viral communities from the Subarctic Pacific Ocean - 1_ETSP_OMZ_AT15124 metaG | ecosystem: Environmental > Aquatic > Marine > Oceanic | place: Pacific Ocean | collected 2015-01-07
GCTATTACGGCTGCGCCAACCTATGCGAGTGGAACTCTCATGAACCCGTCTGGTGCTGCGGCAACAGAAGGCTGGGCATTGCACGTTGCTGATGGGTGGTCATACTTCGGGGATGATGTTGCGATAGCCCCAACTGCCAAGTTGTTCCTTGACGGCGGTGGCGACACTTACATTTCTGAATCAGCAGCAGATGTCCTTGACATTTATGTCGGGGGCGTCAACTTCATGGAGTTTACGGAAGCTGCCAGTGACGGTCTAATTTTCAACCCAGACTCCAACGATATCGACTTCACCATCAAAAATTCAACGGGTGGAACGTCGTTCCATGTAAACGGCTTAAACTCCGGGGTGGTTGTTTCAGCTACCGGCAAGTTGTACCTAGACGGTGGAACCGACACCTACATCTACGAGGAGTCTGCTGATGACCTGCACGTGGTAGTGGGCGGGCGTGCGCTAATCCAGATAGACGAGAACATCAACGCTGCTGATGGTTCGATGGCGTTCGGTACTGCTGCTGCCCCAAACGAAAATAACTTCTTCCGCATCGTTCCATCAGCCGTGACGCTAAATGCAGCACAAGGCGTTTATAACATTGCGCAGGTTGAGAGTGGAACGATCACGACTGCTGGGGCATCGGAGGTTTACTCAACCATCACCGGGGTTCGTATTCAAACATTCGGGATTACTCTGGGTTCAGGAGACTCGGCAACTGTTGCGGCAGGGCTGTATGTTGACGCTCCAACCGGAGCCACAACCAACGCTGCGATTTACGTGGCGAGTGGTGACATTATCACGGCAGGTGGCGGTAATTGGGGAATCGGAACCTCTACACCGTTGTCACTTAGAGGTGGCGGGGCGTTCAATACGGATAACACTGATGTTTGGGCGTTCCACGCTACTGCGGGTGATACCGCTGCGATGGTTATTTCAGCAGACGGTGCAGCAGGGTCTGCTGTTCGACTCATCTTTGAGCAAACAACTGCTGCCAACGATGCGGAAGCCGCCGACATTCTCTGGCACTCGGACGTTCTTAGCTTCGGCTTGGTGGACGAAGATGACCTGTCCCGCACAGAGAAATTTGGAATAGCAACTGATGGTGCGTTTGTTCCTGCAACAAAGCAATTCAATTTTGATGGCGAGGCTGGCGACACCTACATCTACGAGGAATCAGACGATGACTTGCACATAGTTGTGGGTGGCGTTGCGATGATTGAACTTGACCAAGATGGTCCGATTACTAGGCTGAAGGGTCCGGTGGAAATCAGAAATATTGCCGGGGATGCGAACTCTGCGTTCAAGCAATCAACAGGCAACATTCAAGGAACAACAACAACTCCTGTTAATCTTGGTCCAGATTTCGGTGGGACTTCCGGTGATACAGGGTTCATATACGTGAACAACATACGAATGGACACTGGATATTGGGGTAATGGAGACTTGCTATTTGTTCACGATAATCAAGTAGTGCTGATCGCCACAGTTGGTGACGGAAAAACAACAACCTATGCAATGTCTGGTGGGCAGGTAACTATCGCTTTTTCATCAGGCACATGGGACACAAACTGGTTCGTAATAGACCCGGCAGACCCGAATTAGAATAGGAAAATAATTATGACAACAGCAGCGCAAATGAAAACGGCACTCGGACTAACCGATAGCCAACTCACGAAGGTCACAGCGTACCTTGACCGTGTGTCTCCCAAGACGGAAGCAAACGGTGCAACGGCGCGGGCTAACACGGTGGACGATTTCAAAGACCACATCGTGAGCCACTACACGAGTCTGGTACAGTCGGACTTAAAGCAGCAGGTTGCTGCACCGGCTTTCGATTAAGAGGAACAGTATGAAGTACGTGAAGATTGAAGAAATCAAGGGCTACGAGGACACCCGGATAAACATCGGCACAGCCGAAGCAGAGGAGATGCTGGACTCAAAGTCAGCACTCAGGATGTTTGCGGTGAACTCGGAGCCGGGTGAGGACGTTGAGGCGTGGGTGAAGGTACAGAAGGTCATCGAGAGCATCGGCAGGGCGAACGGCTACATCGAAGTCGAGGACGATCATTGGGCGCAAGCGATGAAGAACAAGAGGAAGATCGCTGCAACCGTATTTGGGATTAACAGCCCGCAGATATTGTCGAACTTCGATGCGCTTGTATCTGACGAAGAACCAGAAGCGATTGACTGATGGTCGTTTATGATGCCGTCCTTGATTACGATGCCCCGCGTGGTTGGGACGGCTTCCCTCTTGGATTCGGTCGCTACGTCGTGCGGGTCGATTGGAACAACGATGGTGATTTCACCGACACATATGATGAAATAACCGACGATGTTTTAGAAGTCACTTGCAAGCAGGGACGCAACTTTGCTTCACAGCTAACCGGCAAGGCTGTCGCTGGTACTTTGGAAGTTAAGCTGAAGAACAATACCGGCAAGTATTCGCCATTCAATACCAGCAGCGTTCTGACCGGCAGCCTGTTCCCGAACCGCAGAATCGAGATCGCAACTGATCTGCCAACGGCTACAACAATCTGGTCGGGCTACATCGAGAATATCCAGCCGTCAGTGACGAAGGGTGCGTATACGTCGGCGACGATAAGGGCACTCGGTATCTTCAAGAAGTTTGCGACCACTGATGCACGCGTAACGATGCAGACTTCTAGGACTACTGGTGCAGCCATAGGCGACGTTCTCGACGCTGTTAGTTGGTCAGCCCCGCTCCGCAGTATCGACACCGGGCAGACAACAATGACGAGGTTCTTCGGTAGCGGTAAGGCACTCGATTTAATGCGGCAAGTTGAATCAACTGAGTCGGGATTCCTGCGCGAAACAAAAGACGGCAAAGTTGCATTTGAGGATAGATACCACCGGCTGAACACAGCAGCTTCTACAACGTCACAGGCGACCTTCGCAGACGATGGAACCGGATACAGTTATATGGCTATCCAGCAAGAAGATGCGATGGGTCTTTTGTACAACGAGTTCCTGTGTCCGGTATCGACATATTCGACTGGCAGCGTCACGACGTTGTGGACGCACCCGCTCGCTGATACGGCTGGCAACGCTCCGACATTACAAGCTGGCGAGGTCATAACGATTCTTGCGGAGTATCCGAACCCCGATACGGCAAACGGGGCTGTGGGGGTCAATGCTTGGACAACCCCGGCAGCGACAACAGATTATCTAGCCAATGCTGCGACTGGCGGCGGGGGAACTAACTACACATCGAGCCTCGGAATCTCTACGGTCAAGACTGCGAACACCATGCAGATTCAAGTCACGAACAACGCTGCGGTTACTGTTCACCTGACCAAGTTCCAAGCAAGAGGAACGGCTGTGACTGTATCAAATCCTGCAACGGTCTTGGCGAACGACTCAGCAAGTCAGACTGCTTACGGAGTACGTTCGTACCCACGCAGCAGCGAGGCGAAATGGGTTCCGACGCAACAGGAAGCAAAGTCGTGGTCGTTGCAGAATCTTGGAGCGCATAAGCAACCGACTCCAGTTATCAATATTTCATATTCTGCGAACCAGAGCGGGGCGGTTCTGGCGAAGGCTCTGGCTCTTGATGTTTCCGACCGGGTGACTGTCAAAGCATCAGCGAACGCTAAACTTGGGTTGGATCGAGATTTCTATATTGAATCTGTAACGCACCAGATCAAAGCAGGTGGAACGCACCAGACCAGTTATTCACTCAGTGACACGGCTGGCTTCGCTGGCTTCTGGGTGGTCGGGACTTCGGAACTTGGATTAGCGACAAGGTTGACCTACTAATGGCATGGACAACTCCGGGAACATATCAAACAGGCGATCTTGTTGATGACGATAATCTGAACGCTCAGATCAAAGGCAACCTCGACGTTCTAACCTCACACGCCCACACGGGGGCTGCTGGTAACGGAGCGGCTGCACTGGGTGCATTGAACACACTTACCGAGGCAAGTATCTCGGAGCCGTCTACGCCTTCCTCGAACAATATTATATTGTGGGTTGATGGCACGACACTGAAGGTCAAGAATTCAGCGGGAACAGTAACGGCGATTAGTCTGGAAGGACACGCGCACTGATGGCATGGACAACTCCGAAAACGTGGGCAGACGGTGACATTCCTGACGCTGACGATTTGAATACGCATATCAGGGATAACATGAATGTCCTTTCCACTCATGCACATTCTGGTGCTGCTGGCGATGGCTCTGCTGCACTTGCTCCCATTTCAACAGTTACGTTCGCAGATCAGGGCAGCACTCCGTCGGCTCCGGGGTCGAGCAAAGTAAATATCTTCAGCGAATCTGAAACGCTAAAAGTTCGGGAAGGTGCTTCAGGCGCAGCGGTCACAATATCATTAGTTGGACACACTCACATTATTGCGGATCAACAACAGGGCGAGCAGCAGCGAATTGAAAGTGATGAGGCAGGGTTAGAAGCTGCGTTGGACGGCGACGAAGGCGGAGGCAACCCTGTTGCCTACGGCACGATTCCAAACAAGTCTCACACAATGACACCCACGGCTGGTAATTCTGTTGTGACAAGCGGATTCAATGTGTTCTGGGGGCAAGACTCGGACTCAAACGGTACAGCGAATGTGACTGGTTACGTGAAGCTGACACGCGCCGGTGCTCAAGTTAAAGAATCAAGCAACATTGTTTCTTCATCGACTACGAATTACATATTTGCGGGGAGTGTTCAAAGTACCTATGTAGACACCGACGAGGCAGCGAGTTCGACTGCGTATGGGGCTGAATTCAAGGTGGCTCGGAATAGTGGCGATGGCAGCCATTGTGCGGGAAGCGGTGTAACTGCCGTAGAGGTAGGGTTCTAATGATTAAGAAAACGGTCACTTTACCCATAACCGGCGAGGCAGTGCGCGTCATACTACGCAGCGACGGGACGCGTTTAGCGGAAGGAAGCGTGGTTCCGTTAGGTATGAGCGAACTGTTTGGTCTTGTAGGAAGTTCTCCGAAAAGCCTGTGCGAGATTACCGTACTAGACCACGACATTGATAATTCAGAAGCCACCGTCTTGATTGAATATGAAGATGCAAGCTGGCAATCTAACCTTGATGCGTATTTTGCGAGTAAAGATACAGCCACCAAAATACGTGATGATTCCGATTATCTAACCGAGGCGAGCGATGGAAGCGGTTTGACCGGTGAAATAGTTCGTGGCGGTAGCAGGAAAGACGTTTCCTTGCGAATGAAATTAGTTACTAAGGCTGAAGGATTCTAATGTACGAGTATGCAGCCAAGCTGGTTCGGATTATCGACGGCGACACATTCGTTGCAGAATTAGACCTCGGCTTCAAAACGCATAAGATCGAAACCGTCCGCATGTCAGGCATAAACACGCCTGAGAGCCGCACACGCGACTTAGAGGAGAAGCGTCACGGGTTAGCCGCTAAGAAGTTCCTCGGAGCGTTACTGGTGGGAACCGAGAAGCTGGTTATCACTGTCAAGGACATTGGAAAGTTCGGGCGTGCGCTTGGTGTCGTTTACGCTGACGGTCTGAATATCAACTTTGAGTTGATCGACAAAGGTTATGCGTATCCGTACACCGGCGAAAAGAAAATGACGTACCAAGAAATGTTGGTTCGATACGCTGCGATGAACGATGTATACAAGGAACTTGAAAAGGGAACTTCGTGATGATTCGTAAGCTGCTCCGGGTTCTGCTCTGGTTGCCCTTGCTCGCTCGCCCTGCATTTACAGGCAGCGTGAAGCTAGGTCGCAAGGCACTTAAGGCTGCGCTCTGGCTTCCGCTGCTTGTTCTTAGGGCATTGCGTGCGGTCTGCTACGGCATAGTAGCCACACCGGGAGCCATAGGGCGTTCGCCTATGCGCTTGTACCGCAAGGCGGCTGTGTGGCGTGACTGGCTGCTTGCAAAGATAGATTACTTGCAGGGTGAGTCGGACAAGTGGCGCAGGACATTCACGACCTTGAAGGCTCCATATTCTTTTCTTCGTGCAATGGGGTTTAGCCCTCAAATGGCGTTTGGCTTACTGGCTGTCGGCTCGACTGCCGCTACGGGGGTCGTGGTGAACGAAGCGATGAAACCACCGTCCTTCGCGGCTGGCGACCCCGGCATTTACAACGCACCGACAGACTCGCCCGTTTTCAGTAGCGATGAGTTTAATACGTTGCGCCTAGATTTAGGGACAACCCCGATTGGGGTAGTTGAAATCTCAGATATTACTGTTGGAACCGCATACGCTAACTCTGCTTTGCCATCAGGCGAAACTAAGCCAGTAATAGTAGGTGGTTTGCCAACAGTTGCTGACCCCGCTTTCGCGGAAACATTCCTTGAGGTCGGGCATATGACCGTAGACCGCTGGCGATGTGATACTTTGACTCTGACGAACATTGAAGCGCATGAACTAATTGTCAGGGACAACGCCAGTGATGGGCAGTCGATAGCTGCTGTTGCAGGCACGCCAAGAGATCGTGCAATCTCCGGTGGTAACAGAGCAGACGATATGCTGACTTCTGGCGGCTACTACGACCAAGTGAAAATCACAGCAGCAACCACAAACGTAAACGGCAAGGTTGACAGGCTGATACTCAGCAACCTTTATACGAAGGGTGGCGCGTGTGTCTTAGACAGAATTAAGGCTGGTACTTTGGAAGTAATACTTAACGAAGTTGGTCTTGGTAACGGCTTTGCAACTAAGGAATTTACAATCGCAACGAGTGTTATCTATAAAACATTTGTGAACGAAGATAATGTTGAAGTCAGCATTTCACCACCAAGCTAATGATTGATTACTGGCGGTGGACTGCCCTGATTACCTATCTGGTGATCTGCGTTTACGATTTCATCGTCGTGCCTGTCTGGTACGGGCTGTCGAGAGTGGGATTAGATGTAGACGGCTACATGGCAAATCTGCAACTTATCGACGATCCGTTGGTACAAATGGAATACCTGAAGAAATTAGTGAGTCAGCATGAGCCGTTCACGCTCAAGGGTGGCGGCTTGTTCCACCTTGCTTTCGGAGCGTTGCTCACCGGGTCAACGCTAGGTAACAAGAAGGGCAAATAGAAATGATTGGCAAGATACGACCGCAGATATTCCTAGCCATTCTGGTGTTGGGAATCTTGGCTGCTTTTGGAGCAACAAATGAGATGCCAGAGATTGCAACCGGAACCATCGGCGGCATCATTGCGCTAGGCATGAAAGTGCTTGAAGCTGAATAAGTCTCGCGCGTTAAACTTTAAGTAACTTAGTTATTAAGTAACTGAATATATTAAATTAATAAGAGTTACTTAGTTGCTTAGTTACTAGAATGAAAAAATGAGAAAAATACTAGAAATATTAACCGGATTTTTGCCACCGAAAATTCGGATACCGCTGGAGTTCAGCCGAAAGATTTTCGCCAACCTCGACACGGCGACGGAGCGCAGGGAAACAATGGACTTCATTAACGAAGTATTGATTGATGGGACAGTCACAACTTCGGAGTGGAAAGAACTGGGCGGCTTGTTGGGGATTACGAGGGCAAACGGCAAGCGCAAGAAGTAGCCTCTGGTGGTATGATTGGTGCGACCGTCTTGTCACGGAATCTCCTGCGCGGTTTGGTCGCTGTGCAGTCGAGAGACATTTTGGTTCCTTTTGTTCAGCCTCGGCAGAAATGTCGGGGCTGATTTTTGTAATGCGTCGCTCTAGGTGTTGACAATAGAAATGGAACCGTAGTAAGGTTGACCTAGTTACGAAACCAGATAAGGAACCAAGACCATGAAACTCAGCACAGCAATCAACCAGTCCTCAAACATCAAAGCAATCGTAGTTGTCGGCGACAAGTCCAGCTACATCAAGGTCAGCCGAGCAACAGCCCGTGAACTGGTTGGTGAGTATCTCGACGAGACTTGGGACGGAGAGTCATACTACGACGAGAGTGGAACATCAATCGCCACGATTATTCTCGGCGCAGGTTTCAAGCACCTTTACATCGGCTAACCGCCGCCCACATACACCCAACAGCCCCTGCCGGTACGCCGAGCAGGGGCATAAGGGTTAAAACGGTCAAGCGACCGTAAGCACTAGAAAAGGAACCACAGATATGGCATACGAAATTATAGATGGTAACGACAAAGCCGGGAACAGAATCTTTACTGTTAAAGACCCTCACCCGATGTTTCCGGTCGTTTACGCAATCTACGGCAGCAGGGGCGACGCAGAAGAAGCACTTGCCGAGATAAAGCGGGACGAGGACATTCACGACTCATTCGACGCTTGGATACACGCCAAAGCCGACGAGCATGGCGTACACCGTTCAGAGATTGCCAAGCAACTCGACGTTCATCAATTCATGCGCTAATCATCAACCGACATACACCCACCCAACGCCCCACCTCGCACAGCGTCGTGGGGCTTAGGGGTTAACCGGGCAATGGGAACGCCTCACTGTACCCGGCAGGGGCAGCAGCAGCGGACACTGGTGCTGCTCCGCAACTAACAAAAGGAGCGCGAGGGAATGTTTAGAAATAAACAAGACAAAACTGAATATCGTAATTTACCGAAACAACCGAGACAGATGCTGGAGATACTTGCGAAGCTGGACAGCATCAATCAACGACTCGATCAGGCGAGCATATGGGCGAAAGCTGCTGACCTGATTCTCCATGACGTACAGGAAAAGCTGGACACTCTACTGCTGCTTAAGCGGAGCGCACAGGTGGAACGTAACAGCAGGCAGCGTGTAGAGCCGGTTGAGGTAATACCGCAGGTCGCCGTCCAGAATGTATATCTGGACGAAGTAACGCCTAATGCTGAACCCGACAAGCTAGACACTCTGCTGTACGCTCGTGACGGAAAACTCAAAAGGGTTTACTACAACACCGACCCGGTTGGTTACATCGAACGGAAAATCTATAACGCAACAGCATCGCACAAAACTGCAACTTGCATTTTCTTATCGGCTCTGTGGTCTGCGGTTAATACTCCTGCAACAAATCGCCGCAAACACATTACAGCAGCCAAGCTGGTTGAGCATCTGCTGGAACTGTTATCGGACAAGAGGATTATTGCTGTCAAAGCAAAGCCCCGAAAGACGAAAGTTCCTTCCGGGGATATTGGGTTCCAACTGGCTTCCTCTGAAACCCCGGTGCTAGACCGGTATTCGGTACTCTCAGACGAAGAAGCCACGGAAATCTTGAACTTGTTTGCGAGGTGGAACAATGGGTAGTCAAGACCAAATAATCCGACTAGACACGATGGAAGGTGCGGAAGCGGAGCGCACAGGTGGAACCGTAACGGATAGCCAAGAGTACATACGATTCCGACTGGACACGCTGGAAAGCATGAAAGCGGAGCGTAAGGAACTCACCGATAAGATCGGCAAGATGACCGGGCAAATCCAGCGGCAACTTGAAGCTGACGATGCTTTACTTTACGAGGACGATTCTTGGGTCGCAGAGATTAAGGTGTCGGCGGTCTGGAACGAAGAAGCATTGAAGCCGCTGCTGGAGCATTACGACTCTGATGATCTTGAAGCATTACTGACGAAGCCCAAGCCTCGGACATTCAATAAGACGAAGTTGAACAAAGAAGCAAAGAAGGGCGGCGACGTAAAGCGGATTATCGACTTCGCGAAACAAGAAGGATTGCCAGAACTAACCATCAGGCAGAAGGGAAAATAATGGCACGAATCATCAAGGGCGCAGAGGATACGCCACGCAACCGTATAATCCTCGACCTGCACCGTAAGGGACTCTCGTACAACAAGATAAGTCGGGAGATGCTTCGCCGGGGTTTCGACCTTACGGCGCAGCGGTGTCAGGCGATTGTGAAAAGTAAAGAAGCAGCCGCAGCAGCGGCAAGAGGAACAAAGTAATGACGAGCGAATATGGAACCATCGAAATAGACTGGCAGCCAGTCCTGAAGCCCGACGGCATCACACCAGTAACAAGCAAGGACGGAACGCCGATTGTGCAATCTCCGACTCTGCTGCTGACACCAAAGCTGCAAGGCGAATACGGCGGTTGGGCATTTGAGGACTTGGAAGGCTTCTGGACGTACCGTGGAGCCGCTTCGGACATTGTGCAGAACGTCGAATCAGAAGTTGTACTTTCACTTGGTGGGTTCAAGCAGAACGGCAATCGGTACAACAACATCAACTCAATCAAGCCTGTAAACCGCCCTATGGCGAACGGACAGGCGCAGCAGGGGGCTTGGCAGGGTAGTAACGCTATTGCGCCATCGCAAACGCCCTCTGGTGAAGCACGGAACGAGTCGATCAGGGAACAGGCGTTCTTCAATAACCTCAACCCTGACATTCTGGCGCAGCTACCAGCGGAGCAGCAGGAAGCATTACTGGTCGCATATTTCGACACCGGGATGCTGATGCTTCGTGAGTCCGTTAGGAAGCGTGCGCTGGCGAAACTGAATGAGTCCAAGGAGCCTGAGATTCCAGACACGCCAATGGTCAACGCAGCTATCGAAGCGGGTGGCGTTGTGACTAATATAGAATCGGCGACACCGCCACTGGAGAACGTCGAACAAATCCCGTGGGGATAACAACCGAAAACGAAGGGAACCAAGACCATGAACAAAGTGGACATTGCTTTGGATTTCGCGGGGCGGGGCTGGAAAGTCCTCGCCCTGCAACCCAACAGCAAGATACCAATTAAGTCGGTACTCCAAGAACACGGCTCAACCGATGCGACCGACAACCCAACCAAAATCAGGATGCTGTGGGGGGAGTATCCGAACGCTAACGTCGGCATCGCAACCGGGGAAGTATCAGGGCTGACAGTCCTAGACCTCGACGATGACAGCGCGAAAGCCAGAATCGAAGCCTTGCCGGGATTCACGCACCCGCCACTGACGTATGGCGTAAGGACTCCGCGGGGGTATCACCTGTATTACCGCTTCGACGGAAGTATCAGCCAGTCGGCTGGCAGGGTTGAGTCAGCGGATATTAGGAATAACGGCGGCTATGTCGTGGCGGCTGGCTCTGAGGTTGACGGAGTTACTTACAAAGCCCTGAACAGCCTACCTGTTGCCACTTGGGACTTCCCGCCGATATTCAAGAATGGCTACCAAGCGACCCGCCCCGCTGTAAAAGATTGGGTGACTCAACTGCAAACGTCAGGTGAAACACAAGGCGGTCGCAATCACCAGTTCTTCCGCTTGGCTTGTGCGTACAGACAGATGGGTCACGAAGTCGAAGAAATCCAAATGCTATTGGATACTGCCAACGCCAAAAGTAATCCACCTTTGGACGAACGTGAACTGGCAAGCGTTATTGCTTCTGCGATGAGGTATGACGCTGGCAGGAAATTGCAATACTCAGGAAAGCTGGTTAACCCGCCACTGGTGGAATCTCAGACCGACCGGCGCACGACGTTCTACTGGGCAGAGCCAGACATTCGCGTGGAGTTGAGCAAGATCGACCGAAGGGGAACAAGAGCCTACGCCAAGATGCGGGTCTGGACTGGCGAGCGGGGCATGATCTACATGGCTTCGATTTCGCTATACGACCAGCGCAGTCGGAAAGAGATCGTGGACTACCTGATGCACTCGCACCCGCTTGCGGACTGGAACTCGATACTGCATCACATCGCTGCCATCGTTGATAGCCACTCAGAAAAGACCGGGGTAATTGTTGACCTAGCAGCGCACGTTCCTGAATCGCTAAGTCCTTATCTTGTGTATCCGTTAGTCCGGCAGAACCAATCGACGGTTCTATATGCGGACGGCGGCAGCGGCAAGTCTACGTTTGCTCTTGCAGTAGCGGCGACAGGAGCGACACAGGCGACGTTCATACCCGGCGTGACTAATACCGCCCAACGACCGATCAAGACGTTGTATTTGGATTGGGAAGCTGACAGTGATGACGTTTCCAAGATGCTCAAAGAATTGAGTCGTGGAGCGCAGGTGAAAATACCTGACGGACATATCCACTACCAGAGCATGAGCGGGGCATTTATTGACCACGTTGACGATTTGGTGGAAACGATTGTGCAGAACGATATTGACCTGATAATTGTGGACTCGCTGGTGGCTTCGGCTGGCGGTGACGTAACCGATGCGGAAGCTGCTCGGTTCTTCCACAATGCTGTTCGGTCGCTGAACGTGGCTTCGATTGGGATTACTCACACCAACAAATCGGACGGTCTATATGGCAGTCGGTTCTTCTGGAACCTCGCCCGGCAAGTGTTCCGATTGACGAGCGTTTCGGAGCCTGAGACTAATCCGGTGCTGGGGCTGTACCACGAAAAGTCGAACCGCTCAAAACTGATCGCCCCGGTCGCTTACGATGTGGAATATGGCAACGCTGAATCTGACAACGCATTTATCAAATATGTTGCCCAAGATATTCAGACTGTGCCAGAACTTGCGAAGGGAACGAGCCTTAGAGATAGGCTGATCGGATTGATGCGGAACGGCTCGATGACGATAGAGCAACTGGCAGATCGTACAGGCGCACCAGACAACGTGATACTAGCGACGCTGGAGCGCATGACCGATACGTTCGTCAGGGTCGCTGGCATGGGCAACGCATGGACGCTTATGAGTATCCAAATACCGCAAGGGGATGCGTGAGCAGATGTTCCAAATAGTACATTTGAAAACTATCCAAGAATTTTGGAATGAATTCTAAAGAGGAAGGAAGTTTGGAATGACCCCAAGAGCAGAACCCCGCTCCACCATCGGAGAGTTGAGGCGTATAGCAAAACTCGACGTAATCGGTGAGGACGTTCGGGGGATTGAAAGTTGTCCGAGGTGCGAAGGCATCTTGAGGTGGGGCGAAGATAGCCGGTACGAAGATGTCGTGTCCTGCGTCTACTGCGGATGGCGACCGAGTGCAAAGTTGGAGATGGAACTATGAACGTGAAATGGCAACCGACATTCCGCTGTCCGCATGGCTGCGACAAGTTCTTCGGCAGCAGCGTGGCATTGAAATGGCATCTGGAAGAATATAAAGAGGAAGCACGATGACTGACTACGACTACTACATATACAACACACTAACTCAAATACGGGATATTCTCCGACTAGGATTTGCTAAAGAAATAATTGAGGAAAATCTAAGGCTGGCTGAACATAAAGTAAGTAAGGAAAACTTTGTAAAACAAATTCTCGACTATACGGATGAACTGATTAGCGAAGGGGAGTTAGAGCAATCACAGAAACACGTAGGAACGAGAGTATCTAGTTGCTTGACCAGAGCAGGGATTACCTCATTTGAGGAATACGCCAACTGGGGCGACAAGGAGTTGGTAAAGATTCGCAACTTCGGTAGGCGCACATTAGAAGTTGCAACAAAGATAAGGGCATGGCACGAAAGAAAAACACGATGACTGACATTCTGGCAATCGACCCCGGCACGACTAAATCAGGTTGGTGCTACATTCAGGACGGCGAGCCGCTGGATTGGGGCTGGTTCGATAACGAGAAGATTTACACGCTGATCGGTTCGTTCGGTTGCCAAGTCGTGATCGAGGACGTTGCCCATTACGGTATGCCGGTCGGCAGGGACGTATTCGAGACAATCCGCTGGACTGGACGCTTTGACCGGCACGCAGACACGCTTGGCTTGGCGGCGACGTATGTTACCCGTCCAGATGTGAAGCTGGCTCTGTGTGGCTCGACTAGGGCGAACGACGGCACGATCAGGCAAGCATTGATAGACCGGTACGGTGGTGACGAGATTGCTATTGGCGGGAAGAAGTGTAAGGGCTGCAAGGGCAAAGGCTGGCTCGGTCGAGATCATGCGCCCTGCGAGGATTGCGACAGCCGGGGGGCTGTAACGCCAGCCGGGGTGCTTCACGGTATTAGCGGTCACGTATGGTCTGCGCTAGCTGTCGGATTGACGCATCACGACAGGTTGCTGATAAATCGGCTGTAATAAGTGTTGACAATAGCAAGCAGCGGGTAATAAGTTTTAAGGGTCAACTTTGACACAGCTTGAAAAGGAACCAACCGACATGAAAAACCGACAACTCATAATTGAGCAGCTTGATTGGCTCAACTCTCACATGGGTCACTACGCTTCTTACGACCATTTCCGATCAACAAGCAATGGCTCACACGCCGTACTACGTGCCGATGTGAACCAGCTTCTAAATCTGGTTGATGCTCTAAGCTGGACTGAACAGCAGTTTGCTTTCAAAGGCAAAGTCACTGACGATTTTCAGCAGACTCTTGAAGCGATCTACCGATCAGCACGATCAATGGACATAACGGTTATGGAAGCCAATGTTCGCTTGCTCATCATTGACCCAATCACCGAATGGGCGACCAAGCCAAAACTCGCCAGCAAGTAATCACCGCACATACAGCCCACAGCCCCTGCCGGTCTAACCGAGCAGGGGCATAGGGGTTAACAGGGGCTTCCCTGAATAACCTAAAAGGAACCGACTGATGGGAATGAAAATACAAGCAATCAATAGAGGTGATGGACTCGACATCGAGGTCGGCAAGACTTATTACATCGAGGACACCGGCTACAACATAACTGGCGAGTATCCGTTGACGGCTCTGGAAGTTATCTCAGCACCGACCGCATCAGGAATAGAGGTGCGAGCGGAAATCGAAATCGAGAATCCGATTACTGAATCGTGCAAGTATTACGACATTTCGATTGACGGGATTGTCGAGGACGCAAACTAATGGCACGACCGAAAGTTCTCTATCACTACACCAGCCCTGTTCATGTCCCGGCGATTCTGGAAACGGGGTTCTTGAAAGTGACTGAATCGAATGTCAGTTTCAAGATTGAGAACGCCGCTCCACAGGTCGTATGGCTGACACCTGAGACACTCATTCGCCCACCTAAGTATCTTGCCAGCATTGCAAACAAGACAGCCTACCGTTTCGTGGTCGCTCCTGCGGACGCACAGCGTTCAGACAAGTGGCTCCGGTGTAACGGAGCATCCAGTGAGCAGATACGGCTGCTGGAGGAGGCTGGAGGTGGAACAAAGGCGACAAGGTGGTACGTCGTAGCCCGACCGATTCCAAGAGAAGAATGGCTTGCGCTGGAAATGCGTGAAGGCAACCGATGGATACAAATTTATTCGGCATCCGACTTATTCTTACTCCGAGCAAAATGGGGGGCAGCGGAATGAGCAGCTACACCGTCACAGTTACAGACAAGAGCGGCAACACTGTTCACAGTATTCCAGTCGCTTCTGCCGACGGCTACGTCTTTCCGCTGACAGCAGCGGGCGCAGAAGAACTATCCGCAGAGATCGAGCGAGCCATTGATGAGCATGAGGCGCATCTGGAAACTATCGCAAAGACCGAAATCGCTATGTAATAGGTATTGACAATAGCAATGAGCGGGTAGTAAGTTTAACGCAGTTACGAAACCAGATACGAAAAGGAACCGACCAAATGCCCAAGATTGCAATTACATACATCAGCCGCTCAACGCAGGAACTCATTGAGAACATAGCGGAGAACGCCAGCACTTACACTTACACCAAAGTAGTAGAGGCTCACGACAACCCGCTTACCCGCCCCGGTCATCGTGACGGATTTGGTAGTCAAGTCGTTGAATATAGCCACGGTGTTGCTCTCGCTATCGTGACCCAGTATTACATGGCGATGAGGTCAGGACTCGCAAGGGTAGATGACAAGCACGCTATTGATGAAATCGTTTCACAGATTTGGGCAGCAGTTCGATAACACCAACCCACATAAACCAACAGCCCCTGCCGGTCTAACCGAGCAGGGGCATAGGAGTTAAAGAACCCCGACGTTCGGGGGAACAAAAGGAACTGACCATGACAACGAAATTTAGCGCATACGACAAAATCACAGACCAGATCATCGAGGCTCTGGAGCAGGGCGAGATTCCGTGGGAAAAGCCGTGGACTGCATCAGCCAATCCACCGCAGAGCGTACACGGCAAAGCCTACCGGGGATTCAACTCCTTATGGCTCGGCTTCGTCGCTGGTAGGCTCGGCTACACTGACTCACGTTGGATTACATACAACCAAGCCAAGAAGCAGGGTGGCAAAGTTCGCAAGGGTGAAAAGTCTCAGTCGGTAACGCTGTGGATGCAGAATTACAAGCACCAGACTTCTTGCCCCGTAAGGAAAAGCAGCCAGTCGTGCGCCAACGTCGCCAAAGCCAAGTGCCAGCGATTCATGTTCATGCGGTATTACTCGGTGTTCAACGTCGAGCAGGTTGACGGCTTAGAACTCAAGCCACAGGCGACTGGAACGCTCAACGACTTCGACCCGATTGAAGCAGCGATGGAAGTGGTTGACGAATACCGAAACCGTGAAGGCGTTGCGATCAACTGGAAGGGCGATGCAGCTTACTACTCACCTGACCGTGACGAAGTAACTGTTCCCGACCGTCGGACTTTCCGATCTGCTGAAAGCTACTACTCGACCGTGTTCCACGAACTTGCCCACAGCACCGGACACAAGAGCCGCTTGAACCGCAAGGACAATACGCAGACGATTCGCTTCGGCGACCCGGTCTACGCTCAAGAGGAACTGGTGGCAGAGATGACAAACGCTTTTGTTGGCGGCGTAACCGGTGTCACAAGCGATGTAGAGGCAGATCAGCGGGTAGCCTACATTCAGTCTTGGCTGAAGGCTCTCCGTAACGATAAGAAGATGGTAGTGATAGCAGCAGGTCAGGCGCAGAAGGCAGCAGACCTGATTCTCAACAGAGAGGTGAAGTGATATGACCGACTTTATGGATACGGCACTAAATTACCAGCCGGGCATCAGGGTTACTCCTGATGCCAAACGCTGGGTGATAACGAACGGCATCGGGCAACTGCCGCTGTGCCGTGTATGCGCCCAGCCGATGCAGGATGGACACGTAGATTGCACCTGCCCCAAGAACCACCCTGAGAACTGCGACCGACCGACCTACGACCAGTTGAAGGCTCAACACGACGCACTCGTAGCAGCGTTGGAACGACTCGTTGATACCGTAGACGTTCGTGCTAGTGAATTCTCGACACACAGCATTCAGTTTCAAATGTCAGTTACGAAAGCACGAGAAGCACTGGAACAGGTGAAGTAATGGAAATGGAACTAATAACCCAAGAACGCAACGGTGGCTCTAGGCTCGTCCACAGCAGCGACCGGGCTGTAATCAACCGAGAGTTCAATAAAGCATGGCGCAGGCGAGTAGACACACGCGTCTATGTGGGCAATGACCCGCACCCGCTAGCTGAAATCTACCAGAACCACGGGCAGCATGAAGAATTCCGTTACGATCAGTGGATTTGGTACTCAGGACTGGACGTTGTTGGCATCTCTGTACAGACTTCGCAAGCAGCCGCAGAGCAGGTGAAGTAATGAACCTCGCCACTCAACTCCAAGAAATGGGCGTACACGTTGAAGTGAAATGCCCGTCACATCACCCTGACCCTGATACATCTCACACCCTTACGGAATACTGCGATGACGCTCGTATTCAGTGGGTTCAAATGGCAGGTTCAGTTACGAAAACGCCCGAACAAGGCTGGAAGGAAATGCAGGAAGGTAAATAACATGAGCAGCGTAAGTGATCGAGCAACAGTCGATGAGATCATCGCAGCTAATGGCAGCGACGGTATCACGCACATAATCGAATACCAGAATCAGTTTGATGGTCGCCTCGCTTGGAAGCTGTGCGCGGGTGAGAGGCATTACGAGTACGCTATGGCAGAAGGGGCGTTCATCGAGCCGCTCCTGATCTGGCGTAGGAAGCAAATTGGATTAGGAGATTTCTAAGGAACCAGCGATATGCTTGCTGCTTCGGCAGCAGGTTCCTTTTCGCCCCGGCAGTTTGGTCGCTGCCGGGGCAACTTATTTAATAGCCTAAATTGATATGCTCTAGGTGTTGACAATAGCAATATACACGCTTACTATTCGTTCCACAGGAACGAAACAAGCACTAAAAGGAATCAAGACCATGACCAAACGAACAGACATACACCGACCGAGCACACCAGACTTCGACCCTGACTCTTATAAATACATCGGTGTTATTGACTTGAACCCGTTTGAATTTAGGGACAGCGATGGGCGTGTTGAAGCTGTTATGGACGAAACCGATATCGACTTCGACGAGGTTGAGAATCTCATCAAGCGTGGATACCAGCCAGCAGCACATTACGGCATAGGCGAAATCACGCCAGACTTCATCGTTGACCGCATTTACGAGGACATGAACAACTGCGGTCACTGTGGCTCACGCTTACGCTTCGCAGCGGTGATGGCACATGAGCAGAGCATGGAGTTCATCGTTGTTGGGCAAGACTGCCTGACCAACCGCTTCAACGAGATGAGCGCAGCCGACTTCAAGGCATTACGGGACGCAGCTACAAAGGCAGCGCAGGAATCCAAGAAGGCTGAACAGCGAGCAGCACTTATAGCCGAACACCCTGAGTTGGCAGGAGCAGCAGAATCAAGCAACTCGTTTATCCAAGACGTAATGCGAAAGTTCTACCGGTACGGCGACCTGAGCGACCGCCAGATTGCAGCCGTCAAGACTGCGCTGGTACGTGACGCAGAGCGAGCCGAGCGCGAAGCAGTATGGGCTACCGAAGCGGAACTGGCTGCGGACGCTCCTACGGGCAAGATAACGGTCACAGGCGAGATTCTTTCGCTCAAGTCTCAAGAGACAATGTTCGGCTCAACGCTGAAGATGATCGTCAAGACTGAAGCTGGCTGGAAGCTATGGGTGACAGTACCGAGCAGCATCATGGGAACCAACGACGCTCTAACTGGCAAGACAGTCACGCTAACAGCGACGGTTACGCCTAGCGACCGTGACTCCAAGTTCGCTTTCGGCAAGCGACCAAGCAAAGCGAGTTTGGTCTAATGGCAACCACGCAGAAAAAATGCGGTCACTGTGAAAAATCGTTCGGCAGACGCATCGGCTTAGATGCTGGAACTTGTGTGCGTCGCCGCCCACCGAACACCGACCACTGTGGCAAGCGACTCTGCTACCACTGCTCACGCGTTCAAATGGGTAAATCAAAGTGCATGAAGCGACCAAGCAAAGCAAAGTTGGTCAGCTAACCAACCCACATACACCCCAACGCCCGGCTTCATGCCGGGTTTAGGGGTTAAAGAGCCAAGCGGCTCTAGGCACTAGAAAAGGAACTAATCAAATGACCGACGCAACAAGCCGACCGGAAAATGATCGTTACTGCAAAAATGGAATGACAGAAAAGACACAAGACACTCCTGACGGTGGGTGGGAACTTGTTTATGAACAAGGCTGCAAGTGCAAGGCTTTTACACCAAGGCAGTTGTGGTCGTGCGGAACCTTCTATGACGCTTGTAATTGTGGGCATCATGTCCGTGACCATGAGTTCCGAACCGATCAACAAATTGGTGACTTCATGGCACAGGAATTGTCCTACTAGATTCCCCCTGATGCGAGTTAGCCCCGGCAGAAGTGTCGGGGTTTTCTTTTGCTTCGCGCACGTGCGTAGAAACTTAAGCAACTAAGTCACTCGGTAACTTATGTAACTCCAAATATATATTTAGTTAAACAGTTACTCAGTAACTAAGACTCTAGGGACTTATGTTACTGCCAGAAATATCAATTCTTGGACGCTAGAAGCGACGGAGAGGCTCTTGCAGGGCGGTAGCAGTAGATAACCCGCTCCTCTGATTCTGCGTACGTCTGTGCTACCCTCTGATACGGGCGTGGTTCCTCTCGCTCCGACAGGCTCCGGGACTTGGTACGTCTGTCACTAGCGGAACCAGCCCAATCTAATAAGCCAAAAGAGGAACGACAATGGCAAAAGATTCTCCAACGCACGAAGCCATGCGACAGGCAGCAGGTGGTAACACCGATGCTCAGCCTCACGCGGGCAAGCTAGCGGTTCAGTATCGCAACATCGACACGCTGATTCCGTACGTCAACAACGCTAGAATACACAGCAACGATCAGGTGGCTCAGATAGCAGCGAGCATCAAAGAGTTCGGCTGGACTAACCCGGTACTGGTAGACGGCGACAACGGCATCATCGCAGGGCATGGTCGTGTACTGGCTGCGCGAAAGCTGGAAGCGACTGAGATACCCGTTATCGAGTTGCAAGGGCTGTCCGACGCTCAGAAGCGGGCTTACATACTGGCTGATAATCGACTGGCAGAGAACGCAACGTGGGACGCAGACTTGCTTCCTTTTGAAGTCCAAGAATTATCGGCACTCAATTTCGACCTAAATCTTGTAGGGCTATCTGACTTTGAAATTAAGTACATGATTGACTACGGCTCTGAGGACGATACCTCAGTGAACGAGTTTGAAGAACTAGACCCGGCTAGTGATTCACTTGGATACAAATGCCCATCATGTAACTATGAATGGGACGGCGCAGCACGTTGAAGCGTCCGTATACGCTTCCCACAATGTCTGATATTGAGTCAGTAACGCCAAACGGGTACGTCGCCGCATCGACATTTAGTGGGGCAGGTGGGTCGTGTCTTGGGTATCGTATGGCTGGCTTTGATGTTAGATATGCAAGCGAATTTATACCAGCAGCGCAAGACACATATCGACTAAATCACCCAGACACTTTCCTAGATGAGCGCGATATTCGTGAAGTAAAAGGGCAAGAGATATTAGATGCTTGCCAAGTAAAAAAAGGCGAATTGGACTTACTCGACGGCTCGCCACCTTGTGTCGCATTTTCGATTGCAGGGAAGCGGTCGAAAGTATGGGGGCAGCATCGGACATACAGCGGTAGGCGACAAGAAGTTGATGGCTTATTTTACGAGTTCACTCGGCTACTGAATGAAATCCAACCAAAAGTCTTTGTTGCAGAGAACGTCCCCGGCTTGACAGTCGGCAAAGCTAAAGGTCACTTCAAGCTAATACATAAAGCGATGACAGACTGTGGCTATAAGGTTTCCGCTCGTATCTTAGATGCAAGCGCACTAGGCGTACCTACGAAGCGTCAGCGGCTCGTTTTTATTGGTGTGCGTAATGACTTGGAAGCCAGTCCTGTTTACCCGCTACCAAAGCCCGAAAGGTTCTCAGCGGAAGAAGCCTTTGTGGGATTACCGCCAGCGACATTAGAAAACGCGCATTGGCTAAACCCAACCACAAAGATGTACCAATTCTGGCATCACATCAAAGCTGGCGAGAAGTTCCAAGATATTGGGCGACGTATCGACGGCAAAGAACGATATTACAACCACCGCAAACTTGACCCTCATAAGCCTTCGCCAACTATTGTTCAAGCAAGTGAAGATATTTACCACTGGCTATATCCTCGGTCGCTTTCAATTCCAGAAATAAAGCGGCTCTCATCGTTTCCAGATGATTTCAAATTGACTGGCAGCCGGGCAAAACAATGGGAGCGAATCGGTCGAGCCGTACCACCTCTAATGATGAAAGCCGTTGCTGATACGATAGTAACTGAGGTGCTTGATGCGTGTTCATAAAGACGCTGTGGCTACTGTTCTTATGGAAGAACTCGACAACACGCCTCAAAACGTCGCTCTGGCTCTGTCAGGCGGGATTGATAGCCTGTCAGTAATGTTCACTCTGCTACGGTTAGGGCGATCAGTCACCGCATATTCCTTCCGACTCGACGCAGTTCAATCTAGTGACTTTTCTGAAGCCCGCACATGGGCTGCTAGATTTGATGTGAAGTTTGTACCTATCGTGCTTCCAGTTCAAGTATCTCGATTAAAGGACGATATACGGGAACTTGTTGACCAATATGGTCTGCGGCGCAAGACTGATATTGAGTGCGCGTGGGCGTTCTTGTATCTAATCCCAGCGGTTACAGAATCCGTCCTAGTAACAGGGTCGGCAAGTGACGGTCATTTCGGTATTAGTAAAAAGGCGATGATTCATTTCAGACACTCGGCGAAACAACTTGACGATTTCCGACGTATGACTTTCGGGAACCCTAACTACGCACAACAACAAACTGTTTCTGCAATTGGTAAAGAGTCGGGCGTTGATCTAAAAGTTCCTTACGCAAGCAGATCAATGCAGGAGTTATTTATGGGAACAGAATGGGAAGACATAAACAAACCGAAACAGAAACAGTCGATTCTTGAATCTTTTGATACTGAATTTGCGTCTGGTAAAGTTCGACCACATACAAATCTGCAACTTGGTGATTCTAAAATAGCGGAACATTTTACGAAGTTGTTAACGAGCGATTGGAACGTGCGAAACCATAAGTCTGTCGTTGGTATCTATAACGACGTTGCGAAAGGTGCAGTATGACATACGAGACACAGATTCGTCCTGACGAGAACACAGACACCGGATACGCCGCAGACCGTTGGGCATTTGATGATGAAGTGACGCGAGTATTCGACGATATGCTTGAACGGTCAATCCCCGGCTATAAGTCGATGCGGGCTGGCATCATAGGCGTGGCTGCTCAAACGTACAATAAAATATGGGGCGACCGTGAAATCATCGTTGATATAGGTACGTCACGTGGGCAGACAATCGCATCGTTGCTTCCGGTCGTTGAGGCGGGTACTCGGTTCGTCGGGCTGGAAGTATCAACTCCGATGGTGGAAGCCGCTACCGAGCGATTCAAAGATGTTGAGGACGTTACCATCAGGCAGCACGATCTCACGATTGAGTCACTACCAATTCTGAGCCATGTGACTTCCGTACTTTCGCTGATGTTCACGCCCATTGAAGATCGTCCACGAATCGTTGGTGGCATAGCTGCCGCTATTCCAGACGGTGGCACATTCATTCTTGTTGAAAAGTTGATGGGTGAGACACAGATAACCGACCAAGTATTTACCGATGCCTATTACGATTTCAAACGTGAGCATGGATATACCGAAGATGCCATACTCAGGAAGCGTGCGTCCCTGAGTGGTGTGCTAGTTCCACAGACTGCTAGGGAGAACGAAGCTATGCTGCGGTCTGCTGGCTTCTCGAAGGTTGAGTGCTTCTGGCGACAATGGAACTTTGCTGGTTGGATAGCCGTGAAGTAAATGCCAACTCCAGCGCATAAGCCAACAACGGAACACCGCCGCATGGTCGAAGCTATGTCTGCTTACGGCATACCGCACGACGATATATCCCTTGTGGTTGGTATCGACCGCAACACGCTTACAAAGTATTACCGTCGAGAACTCGACCAAGCCGCTGCGAAAGCCAATGCGAAGGTTGCCGAGCGACTGTATGACCGAGCGATGGACGGCGACGTAAAGGCGATGATGTTCTGGCTGGAGCGTAGGGGCGGCGATGCGTGGAAGCACAAGCCAGTCGTGCAGCTAGTACCGGGCGACTTCACCATCGAAATGAACCCCGCGAACTTCTTGGAATTGCCGAGCATCACGGACTCCGATGACAACCAAGACTAGAATCCTCTACACACGACCGTGGCTGTATAAGAAGCAAGAGGAAGCTATCTTCTGCGATGAGCGGTACAGCGTGGTCGAGGCTTCTACTAAGTCAGGCAAGACGGTTGGGTGCATGGTGTGGCTCGCTGAACAGGCAGCTATTCACGGCGGTCTGAACATGAACTACTGGTGGATTGCTCCGATTTACGGTCAGGCAGAGATCGCCTTTCGCAGACTCAAAGCGGGACTCGGCGAAGGTAACTACATCGCCAACGGTTCCAACCTAACGATCACACTTGCGAACGGCTCAATTATCTGGTTCAAGGGCGGCGACAAACCAGACAGCCTGTACGGTGAGGATGTTCACGCTGTTGTTGTCGATGAGGCTTCCCGATGCAAGGACGAAGTGTGGCACGCTGTTCGATCAACCGTGACCGCTACCCGCGCCGCTGTGCGTATCATCGGCAACGTCAAGGGTCGCAAGAATTGGGCGTACCAGTTAGCACGTAAAGCAGAGTCAGGTGTCCCGAACTGGCGGTACAGCAAGATCACCGCAGCGGACGCAATAGAAGCGAACGTCTTGCAAGCCGACGAGGTAGCAGAGGCAGAGCGTGACCTTCCCGATCAGGTATTCAAGGAACTGTATCTGGCAGAGCCGAGCGATGATGAAGGCAACCCGTTTGGCATCGACGCTATATATAACTGCGTTGCTCTAATGTCGAACAAGGAGCCGGTCTGCTGGGGCTGGGACTTAGCAAAATCAGTGGACTGGACTTGGGGAATAGGACTCGACGAGAACGGTGCAGTCTGTCGCTCCGAACGGTGGCAAGCACCGTGGGAAGAAACCCTCAAGCGTATTGTCAATATCACCGGCGATATTCCTGCATTAGTTGACAGCACAGGTGTAGGTGATGCGATACTAGAGTTCCTCGCGAAAGCCGGTAGCAATTTCGAGGGATTTAAATTCACAAGCACTTCCAAGCAGCAGCTAATGGAGCGGCTTGCTGTCGCTATTCAGCAGCAGCAGATTACGTTTCCAGAAGGTCAACTGCTGAACGAGTTGCTATCGTTTGAATATGTATACACTCGCACCGGCGCACAGTATTCAGCACCGACCGGACTCCATGACGATGGAGTCTGTTCGCTTGCTCTCGCCGTTTACCACCAAGACAATAAACCGGGTATCGGAGTTTGGCTGTAATGGGATTTCTTGATCGGTTCATTCCAGCGCGAAAAGCTGAAGCAAATGAAGTTATTGTCTCCACTGTTATCAATGCGACTAACAGCGGCTTTACTTCACCAGATGCCAGCTACGGGAACTTCGCCAGAGAAGGGTACGCAGGGAACGAACTGGTCTTTGCTTGCATCAGGGAAATAGCGACCTCAACCGCAGAAGCCACTCTCTGCCTATATGACGCGAACCATGAGAAGATCGACAACGCTCCACTCGCTCAACTTGTTGCGGAACCAGCAGAAGGCATGACGCAGTACGAGTTCCTTGAGAACCTAATAACCCACCTTCAGATTGCTGGAAACGCTTACGTGCTAAAGGAGCGTGCAAGGGTCGGCGTTGTGTCGCTGATGCTGCTGCGCCCTGACCGTATGGAAGTGATGCCGGGCGGCGGTTATTCCTACGAGGTCGGTGGCAAGAAGTATCTGATACCGGCTGAAGATATCGGGCATCTGAAGTTCCCAAATCCCAACAACGATTTCTACGGGTTGTCGCCGCTACAAGTATTAGCAAAACAGGTCAACCTCGACACCGACGCAACTACATTCACCAAAGCCTTCTTCAACAATGCCGGTGTACCGTCTGGAATCTTGAAGCTACGGCGCAAGCTATCGCATCAGGACGAAGCTGACCGACTCAGAGCCGCATGGCGTGGACAGTTTCAAGGCAACAAGAACTGGCACAGGATTGCGATACTCGACGAGGATGCTTCATACGAGAAGATGGGCAGCACTCTGGGCGAGATGGAAATACCTTCGCTTCGTAACTTGTCCGAAAGCCGTATCTGTTCAGCGTTGGGCGTTCCTGCAATCTTGGTCGGCGCGAACATCGGCTTGCAGCGCAGCACCTTTAGTAATTACGCAGAAGCAAGGGAGTCATTCTGGGAAGAAACCCTGCTGCCGTTGTATCGCCGCATTGAGCAATTCATGGTTGGGCTTCTGGAGCCAGAGTTCCCGCGAGAGCGTGGATATTTAGAGTTCGACTTCAGCGAAGTTCGCGCTTTGCAAGAGGATGAAGATGCGATGGTGAACCGGCAGCTTGTTCGGTCGCAGATCGCCAGCCAACTTATTACCGCAGGATTCACGCCTGAAGCAGCCTTACAAGCCGCAGGGATAGAGGACGAACTAGAACACACTGGCTTCCTTCCGACGAGCCTCTCTGTGCTTGGACAGCGACCCGTTGAAGGCAAGGAATTGAAGGCACTTACTCAGGCAGCAGCGGAAAGGTTGTTGGAGCCGCTTCAAGAATCTTACGAAGAAGAAGTTGAGGCGATGGAGCGGGTACTGGCAAAGTATTTCAAGGAACAGCTAAACCGCGCCGACGGCATCATGGGTCGCTACTTATCGCAAGGCGAACCAGAAGCTAAGACGCAGATGCCGTTCAACGAGTTGACTCTTATTCCTTACCTTATGGACGAGGAACTAAAACGCCAAATGAGTCCGGTACTTATCGACGCTTTCCGAAAGTCTTGGGAAGTTATCAATGCAGCCGGGGTCTTTACTGAATTACCATTCGATGCAGAGTTGCCACTGTTCCAAAACGTCTTACGGGGAGCAGGTAAGAAGATCAACGACGTATCCAGAGATGCGCTGAGTAACCAGCTTCAAATCGGCGGCGGTCGAGGTTACAGCCTTGATCAGATGGTTCGGGGTGTTCCGAAAGATGATTTCCGAGGACTTCGCAGCTACGTGAAGGAAACATATAAGAACCGTTCCAAGACAATCGCCCGAACCGAAATGGCAACTGCTCAGAACACTGGAACGGCTGCTCGATATAAGGCTGCTGGAGTTACTGAGGTTATTATTCAAGACGGTGATGATGACGAATTATGCGCGCCGTATGCTGGCACTCGCCAGCCGATAGATTGGGCATTGGATAATCCGATTGCTCACCCGAATTGCACAAGGGCTTATTCAGCCGTAATTGATGGAGTGACGGAGTAATGGTTCAAGCAGAAGCGGGTCTTATCATCCGCAAAATATCAAAGGCAGATGCCACCACAATCGACGCTGCTGAAGGTGTCGTTGAGGCGTTTGTAAATACGATGGGCGTTGTCGATCACGATGACGAAGTTATCAGCCTTGATGCGTTCTCAGATTCAATTCTGAAGGGCGGTCAGACGGTGGCGTGGTTCCACGATCAGAGCGTCCCGGTCGGCAAGGTCATTGATGCCTCGCCAGTATCGGGCGGCGTGGACGAAGCAACAGGCATGGCTACGGGGCAACTCAAGGCAGTCATGCAATTCAATATGAACACTCAGCGAGGGCGTGAAGCCTTTGCAGATGTGCAGTTCGGTAGCGTCAAGGAGTGGTCGGTGGGATTCCGGTCGCTGTCAGACGAGATCGAAATGCTTGCGGACGGTACAAAAGCCCGCGTGATTGATGCCCTTGATTGGGTGGAAGTCTCGCCGGTTCTCCGTGGTGCAAGCCCAAATACTCAAACCATTGCATCGAAGTCTGCCTCAGACGCGCACGACACTGAAGAAGTTGTCGATGTTGCCTCTGACACGGAGATTGAAGCAATCCGTCTGGGCATTGAAATCGAAATAACAAAACTAAACATTACAGAAGGCAAAAAGTAATGGACAAGGTAAACGCGCTTCGTGAGGAAGCCCGCGCCGGTCTTGTGACCGCCGCTGATTTCCTACAAGACGGCGAACTTGAATCTGCCACAAAAGCAAAAGCTGAAGCAATCGAAAAGATTGGGAAAGCTGATGCGATTGAGCAGGAACTAGGTTCGCTTGAAGTGCTGACTGGTGACTTCAACAAGCCGACTAACTCGGTTCCGTTGAGTTACGAGGAAGCAAAACTGTATAACCCTGCCGACGAAGGTAAGGACTACCGCAACGACTACAAGCCCGCGAATTGGGTGAAGGGTCTACCCGCAGCAGTTCAGCCGACATGGGTCAGGGAGCAGATGGGTGACAACCTCAAAGACGAGGAGTCCTTCTACAAGGACACATGGACAAAATGGTTCCGTGACCGATCACCCAACGCTCAGAAGTTCTGGCAACTTGCTGATTCTGATGAGTTAAAGGCGATGCAAGAAGGAACGGACAATGAGGGTGGATACTTCGTTCCCGAAGATTTCCGCACTCAGGTCATTCACAACACTGGTGTCCCCGGTGGAGTTCACCGACCTGCTTGCACGGTCATAACAACGTCATTGAAAGATGGCTACCTTCCGACAATGGGTTCAGTCTCTTGGGCTGCCATTGCCGAGGAAGCCGCTTACGGTGACAACACGCCAACTGTCGGTCAGGTAACTTTTACCATCCGTAAGGCTGGTGGCACGGTGAAGGTATCCAATGAACTTCTTGAAGATTCAGCGGTCAACCTTCCAGCATTGCTCTCGCAGATTTTCGGTGAGGCGCAAGGGCGTTACGAAGATGAACAACTGATTGCGGGTGATGGCTCCGGTGAGGCAGAAGGACTTAGGACTTCGGCGACTGACGGTACGGATACGGACGCGAACAACGCTGTTTCCATTGCCGACATCCAGACGTGGTACTTTGACCTTCCTGCACAGTTCCGGGCAAATGCTTCGGTATCTACGACCAGCAGCTTCATGCAGCAGGTGAACACTCTTGACGTTACATCGTCAAAAGGGTCACTAACATCTGCTCCAGCCGAAGCCTTGCTTGGTCGCCCAACACTCCTGTTCGACGGGACTGGCTGGGATGATGCAGCAGCGATTGCAACGAATGAAGAAGTTGGCGCAATCGGCGACTTCAGTAACTACTACCTGATCGACCGAATCGGAATGTCCATGCGGCGTGACGATTCGATCTATGTCGCGAACGACCAAGTTGGGTTCTTCGCACGATCTAGGTATGACGGTCGAGTTGGCTTGGCAGACGCATTCAGAATCTTCAAGATTCAGTAGGAGTTTCATGCCTCGCTTTAATCAACTCGCGAATCGAATAGGAATCAACGTCGCTCTTGCTCCGATTAGTAAGAACGCAGGGACTACAACGTCATCTGCGATTGACCTGACTGGTTACTCAAAGGCAGCGTTGATTGTTACGGTAGGCGTGATTACTTCCAATGGAACTGTTGACTGTAAGGTACAGGCATCAGCAACCAGTGGCGGGTCTTACGCTGACATTACTGGCGCAGCAATAACTCAGATGACGGAAGCTGGTGGGGACTCAGGATCAACTGTTCAAGTTGATTTTGAAATTCCGAACGGCAAGCCTCATGTGAAAACTGTTCTGGTGAACGCAACAGCAGCAGCGGTGCAAGGTGTCCTGATAATAGGCGACCAAGACATTCGCAGCTAACAGAAATGGTGGCTCGTCCTTCGGGGCGAGTCACCTGCTCTGATGAAAGGCAAGTATGGGAAAAGTAAAAGTCTTGTGTATTGAAGGTCGGCAGGTAGCCGATGATATATATAACGCAACGGGCGAATACACGATGGATGAGACACGTGCGAAAAAGTACCCGAATTATTTTGAAATCATTGGAAAAGTAGTAGCAAAGAAACGCAAGACTACATCCAATAAAAATGCCGGGGCAACCGAGGACAAATAAGTAAATGGCGCAGACGTACCACCTTTACGCAAACAGCTACGACTTCAGGGCTTATATGAGCGGAACCGATCATGTTACTGATTGGGACACCGATGAGGCTCCGATAGTGCGCGTGTTGGGTTCAGCGTCAAAGCGCATTGATACTTACCTCGGTCGCAGTTTCGGCATCCGTACAGAAACCCACACTTACGATATTGGTCAGGGCGCACTTCGCAACGATCAAATCTTCGGGGGCTATGGAAACGAAGTAAACGACTTCCCTGATTACTGGTCGAGTAAATTATCTGGTGCTGCCGTCCTGCTGCTCGGAGACTGGCTTGCAACAGCCACGACGGTAACTGCCTATGGTCAGACTGCGCGAACGTCCTCTACGGTGCTTACAGAGGGCATAGGCAACGACTTCCTGTTGGAGCCTTATAACCGCTCACCAAAGACGCTGCTGAAGCTGGAAGAAGATACGACCGATTCATTGTCCGGTGGTCAACAGACTTTGACGATTCTGGGCGAATGGGGTTGGCAGACCGACAAGATTTCATTATCGACGATTGATGCGATAGGTAGCACAAGCACAACCGCTGTTTCAGTAGCGTCCGGGTCGGGAACTTATGTTGGGGACACCATCATTATCGACACGGAGCAGTTGTACGTGAGTGCTGTATCAGGGAACAATCTGACAGTCATTCGCGGAGTTAATGGCACGACAGCAGCGACGCATAGCGGCGGGGCTGCTTATTACAGGTGGAAGTATCCTGACGATGTAACGCAAGCGGCGTTGGATATTGCTCGCACTTACTGGCGTAGCCGTGACGCTGGATTGACCACGATTATCGGCAGCGGGGAAATGGGAATAACTACGCCGTCCAGTGAAGAAAATGGAATCCTAAAGCGGCTCGACCATTACAGGAACAGCAGGGAGACTGCCGTTTATGTCTAGCGTTGGAATGACAGTCGAGATGAAGGGCAAACTGTTCGACATATCAGCGGACAAGCGGCTTCGTGATGCCATGAATCAGGGCATAACTCGAATGGCGTTAGTGACCGAGCAGCGCGTAAAACAGCCAATGCGGAAAGGCGGTCACGGAGTTATAACAGGGCATCTGCGGCGTTCCATATCTGGCGAGTTAGTCGGCGACCTAAAAGCACAAGTAGATGCTGGCTCCGCTCGTCAAGGTGCGAACGTGGTCTACGCCAGTTGGGTTGAAGGGACTAGCACGCGAAATAGACCAAGACCCGGTTTCCCCGGTCATCATATGTTTCGCGATGCGTTCAAGCGATTAGAGTCTGAAGAGAAGGACAAGTATTTCGCCGAGCCAATAAAGAAGGCAATCGGATGAGCAGGGCTGGAGCAGTAACACAAATCAAGGCACTACTGGCGGCGAACTCGTCACCGAATTTTCAAGTTGTCTTGGTTGGCGAGCCGTTGTCTATTCCGTCAGGTGACAGAGTAGCGGCGGCGTGGTTCTCTGGCGAGTCCGCAAAGACTAAGACGCTTGGCAACGTGATGGTCACGCAAGCATGGACGGTTCGTTGTTACTGGCGGGTGCAAGCATCAGCGCAGAGCAGGGAAGCCACCGAACTAGAGATTTGGAACGCTGTGCGTGCGGTACAGGCAGGGTTCCGGGGCGACAGCACTTTGGACGGCAACGTGACGGACTTAGATATATCATTGGCGGCGGTTGGGTGGACAGACGTTGGCGGTAATTCCTTCCGCATCTGCTCATTCAATCTGGAACTAATTGACTTGGAGGCAGAGAGCATCGCTCCCTAAAAAAAATGGCAAAGAAATCAGGACTCGGCAACCAGTTTTATTTCGCAGGATATGACCTGTCGGGAGATGTTGGTGCGATCAATTCAATATCCTCACCACGAGGAGTTGTTGAGGTTGCGTCTATAAATCAATCAGCGCAGGACAGGCTACTGACCCACAGTGATGGGCTTATAGAGTTCAATTCATTTTTCAACGACGCGTCAAATCAGGAACACGCAGCCCTGTCCGGTCTGTCAACATCCGACCAACATGCGATGTTCCTCATGGGTGGTTCTGTTGGTGACGTAGGTGCAGGACTTGTCGGTAAACAAATCAATTACGATGGCTCACGAACAGCAGACGGTGGGTTGACGTTCTCGGCATCGGTGCAGGGGAACGCAACTCCTGTCGAATGGGGCGTATCACTTACGACAGGCAAAGCAACGACAGGTGCAGCTTCGTTTGCTTCGGTAGACCAATCAGCCTCATCATCCTCTGGTGCGCTTGGGTATATTCAAGCATTTTCGATTGCGTCTGGAACTGCTACGGTCAAGATTCAAGAGTCAGCAAATGACAGTAGTTGGTCTGACCTGATTACGTTTTCAAATGTCACAGGTAGGACAACCGAAAGACTAACAATGACTGGGACGGTTGCCAGATATATCCGTGTGACTGTATCTGGTTCGATTTCAAGCCTAGTTCTTGCAGTCTTATTTAGGAGAGGCGATGCTTCAGACATTTAGAGCATCAGCACCACCGGCTACACATTTCCGTCCTGCCACCTGTGCCGAAGTGGACTGTACGCATTACCTCGGCGGGTGGCACACAATTCTTCCCACCGACGCTCACACGACGTTGGAGTGGATACGCCACGAATCGGGATTACAATTTACTGAGAGTCAAGAAGATGATTTGGTTACTTTCACATTCGCGCCGGGGCAATCGTGCTTCCGTCGCAACCAGCATCGCATCAGCTTAGAACGACCCAGCATATTTACCGTCAACAGTGGTCTTGGGTTTTCACGCAGAGAACCAGATCAATGGGTCGATGAGATGGGCGAGCAACTACACAAACTGGAAGGCTAGAAATGGCAAAAGAATCTGGACTAGGTATGGCATTAGCCATTGACGATTCGGGTGGCTCAGCAAGGACAATATCGAACGACGTAACGAACTTCGATTTTGCGATTCCGAGGGCTGTTCAAGATGTTACCGGACTCGACAAATCAGCAAACGAGCGGCTTCTGTTGCTCGCTGATTTTTCAATCGGTGTGACAGGTGTTTTCAACGACGCAAGCAATATGTCCCACGACGTATTCAAAACTGTCAGCAGCACCTCAGTCGCAAGGACTGTGACGATCACTGTTAGCGGGCAATCGCTCCCGAACGAGTGTTTCTTCACGGACTATGCTCTGAGCCGTGGGGCTGGTGGTGAACTGACGTACTCTGCTCCCGGTGTATTGA
>Ga0098033_1000186_pt1 | contig 31968 bp, 26 predicted proteins | sample 1_EtaG_FD_75049 | JGI IMG/M metagenome (GOLD analysis project Ga0098033, IMG submission 75049) | Marine viral communities from the Subarctic Pacific Ocean - 1_ETSP_OMZ_AT15124 metaG | ecosystem: Environmental > Aquatic > Marine > Oceanic | place: Pacific Ocean | collected 2015-01-07
CTGCGGCTTCTGCTGCGGCTTCTGCTGCGGCGGCCTTTTGTTCTGCACGACGCTCTGCTCGGAGAAGTGCAATGCTTGTGAATCTTGGGGTCTTCATATTTGTGTCCTCAATGACAGTGTTTCTCTGCCGTAAGTAGGGTGACGTCAGATCCTGACAATCGGTGCAGTCTCTGGTGCTTCGATGGCGTTCAGGTTACCGATGATTTCTGGGTCGACCTCTTCGCCATCTTCCTTCATGATCTCGTAGAATGCCTTGACCATGTAATCTTGCGTCCAGGCAAACCTGAGCGCATCAACAAATTGTCCCATGGTTCTCGGCATCTTGTTGACGACTTCGGCCACGGTAACGCTGGAGCCTTTCACATATCGCAGTTGCTCGACACGGAAGTAGATGCCTGTCATGCGCTCAAGGATTGCATCCTTGGCCTTGGCCATCTGTTCTTGTGCCTCGTCTATTGCCTTTTGGTTTGCAATCTGCTGTTCGAGATGTTCCTTGAATCCCTTCATGTACTTCCTTATAGTCCTAGTTTGGAGTCTTGGTTCAGGATGTCCTGAATTTGCTTCAGATCGATGTCATCGAATCCTTGCTTCTGTCTGCGATCGTCAAGTGCTTCTGTTACGATCTCCTCAACCCGATAATCGCCAGAGATCAATGCCCTGGTGATGAACTCGAAAAGAGCTTGTTTCTTTATGCGCTTGTCTTGGCAGTATTCCCCAAGCGCCTCCCAGACGGCATTCGGAAGTCTAAAGTGAACGCTTTGCTTCTTCTGTGCCGGCTTCGGCGGCTTGTATCCTTGTCCTGCCATCACTCTTCCTCTTCTGCGGTTGCGGCCATCGCCTCTTCTACATCGACCACTCCTTCAATCTTGATCTTGTACCCCATTTCCTTGAAGGTTTCGATGAGTTGATCGGCCAATTCATCGTCGTACTGTTCTCTGATGTAAAGCACGGCCATGTTGATCACAGGATTTGCGAAGTCCAACTTGTTCTGTATAGTTTCAAGTAGGGCCTGAGTGCTTGTTGCGAAGCTCTGAAGATCGATTTTTGGTTGGACTGTGCCAACTTCAAGGCTCTCAACATCGCTCTCGATGTCGGAGACAATGGCATCAAGATCTTCCTCGCCGCCCTCCTCTTCTTGCTCGAAGAGTAGCTTGAAGCCCTCGGAGAGAAGGTGCTGGTTCTCGATGCTGTCCATGAAGGCCTCGCTGAGGTTCACGGCGTTCTCCTCGAAGCTTTGCAAGTATGCATTGACTTGCGCATCGAGTGATGTCGTGCTGAGCGAAATACCTGGGGCCGCATCAGTATCCATGCCGCCTTCCGGATTGATGTAGTCTTCACGCAACTTCATACTTTTCAAGCTCCTTTGAACCAACGCCCCTTCGATACAGAACAGCGTCGCCTTCTGGGTCTACAGGAGTTTCATATCGAACTACATCAGCAGATTCGACTTCTCCGTCTTCTTCATCTCGCCGCACGACATCAATTGTCACGACGTTTAGGTCTGGGTCTACGAGTGTATTGCCAATGTCGAGTGCGTCTACTTCCTGAGCAGACAACTCCTCTACAGTGAGGGCAATGAACTCAACCAACTGATCAAGTACATCAGACATCGTCCGATTCGGCCTCCATTTCATGTGCCTTCTTTTTCGCAATCTCATCAACTAGCTTGTCAATGCCTTTGGTCCACCAATGCCTGATGCCAAGAGCCTTCGCCTCTTGGCGAATATGCTCTTCAAGCTCTTCGGCAGAAACCTCTTCTTCAGCAACAGGTTCTTCCTGACGCCGTTCTTCTCGGCGTTCTTCTCGCTTCTCCTTCTTGCTCTTCGGCTCTTCGACGGCCTCAAGCTCTGGCTCAAGCTCTGGCTCAAGCTCTGGCTCAAGCTCTGGCTCTGCTACGACAACAGGTTCAACGACTTCTGCCACTACCTTTGGCTCTGCCTTTCGTGGCTTGCGCAACGGCATCCGCATAGGTGCTGTTCGTGTTCTTGGTAGGCGGTTTTTCGACGGCATCACGATTCCATCGGACATTTCGCTTGAAAGCGCCTTTCTTTGTGCCCTTTGTGCCATGTAGGATTCTCTCTGAGAACGTTAGTTCGGCCGCATCATTAAACGACTCTGCTCGCTCTAAATAGGCCTCAAGATCCGTTCGTTCCATACTACCTGGATCCATGCCGTCAGGCAGCCATACGCAAGACACGTTGGTCATCCCATGAGACTTCAATGATGACGCAATCTCGAACTGGTCGTCGGCCGCATCTCCATCCATCATTAGAACTACAGGAGCATCGACTTCAACCAGCTTCTGAAACAGTTTCCAGTGTGGTTTCAAGTCCTTACCAAGCATTGGCACGCTATTCGACAGTCGGATTGCATCGAACACTCCTTCAACAAGAATCACTGGAACTCGCCAATCGATATCCAACTCGTTGAAGATGATGTCGTACTTGTTGACTCCTGTCGGCTGCTTGTACGGCTGGAAGTAGTCGTCATCTTCCTCTGGTTCCCAACATGCACGGCCAACATAGTAGTTCAATTTCCCTTCTGCATCGAAAGATGGGAAGACAACTCTTCCTCGCATGTTGATTTCCAGGTCTACTTCCCGACCATACATCGCTCTCCAGCGCCACATCTCCGTCTCTGAGATGTCCCTGCCTTCAAGATAGGCTCTGGCATGGGCTGAGCGATAGAATGGCTTCCTGGACGTGCTGACGAGGCCGTTCGGCAAACGCAACGGTGCTCCGGCTTCGATAATGCCCGAGAAGAGCTTCCGAATAGACATGGCAAAGTTGGCAACAGCGCCTCGTTCGCCATACTTTGTCCGCTTGCCAAGCTTCCGTGCCAGCTGATTGATATCATGAGCCTTGAACCCACAAACGAAACAGTGACACATGAACGTCTGCCGGTTGACGAAGAGCTTCGGCTTGTGGTGTGCTGGATTGCACTTGGGACACCAGAATGCCATCTCCTTAGCGGAAACATGTTCTGGCTCTCCCAGGAGATTGATGACCTCGACCTCCTGGATGCCGAAGTCGATGTCTTCTCCTTGGCCCATGGCCTACCTCAAGCTGGTCTGATGCGAAAGTGGCGAGTCAGCGTCTTGCTGCTGTCGTCTTCCAAGACATCATGGCGAGTAACGTATACCTCTTCTCCCATAACAATCACATCATCCAGCATACCTTCGGTTGCAGCAAGTGCTGCAAGAAGCTCTTCCTGGTCATTGAACTCCGCCAAGGGATTCAATGGCTGCTTGAAAGCGCCTACTTTTCCTTCCGTCGTGCGAAAGATATATCCCTCTTCTCCACGAAAGATTGCGGAGCTTGATTCAACGATTCTGTACTTGAACTGCATACTGGTCTTGTTTGTGTTTGCTCACCACATCAATACTCAAAATGCGAGCAAGATGCAAGCAAACAATCACTTCCCTGACGAACCGAAACCGCCTTCTCCACGCTCTTCATTCTCATCGACACTGTCGACGAATTCGAAGCCGTTCTGGTCGATGCGAACAGGAATGGCTTGCCCAATTCTGTCACCGGCATGAATGTGGTATACATGATCAGCAGGACAGTCGTTCACGCTTGGTGGATACCAGTTCCAGTGCATGATGACGGCCCATTCGCCTCTGTAGGAGGAATCAATCACGCCGCCAAGAGGCTGAAGACCGTGCTTTAGCGCCAAACCAGATCTGCCTTCGATTTTCATGAACCAGCCAGGGTTGAACTGTGTTTTGATGCCGCATGGTATTGCGACGGTATCTCCCTTCGAGATATCAATGTCTTCAGTCGCATAGAGATCGAACGCAGCGTCATTTGACCGCTTCCTGCCGAAACCCTGGAAGTTCTCCAGCTTCTCAACCTTCAGATCCAGAGGAAGCTTGCTTCCCGGTGCTCCGAACAACTTGCTCACGTTCTCTCGCAACATAGTGTCATCATCGTCGCAGCAACAGCAGGCCGGCTCTGGAACGTGTAGTTCCACTTCTTCTGTTTGAAGCAGCGTCACCGTCGCCTTCTCTCCGATCCATGCAAACATACAATCTGCACAAACTGAAACACCTTCAGTTTCTGTCTCAACTTTCCAGTGTGCCTGTGCAGTACACTTGTACTCTTCTGTCCCGCTACATCTCGCCATATTCTACTACCTCTTCCTAGAGTGATGAGTGTTGTTCTGGTCTGGCGGCTCTTCTCGAAATCGAGTAGCCCCAGTTGTCGTCGTATTCAATGAATGCTGTAACATAGTCCGAAAGCTCACAGTCGTCAACCAATAGAGCGTTCCAGCATCTGATGTCCACAGCCTTCGTCCTACCCATTGCCTTGAAGACAACATACGGATTGCCCTTCTTTGTTGCCCTGTGTTGAATGCCGATGATCCTGAACCAGCATCTTGGGACATACGTCGTGGAGTATTGTGGATGCTCATCAATCGGCACAGATCCTGTTTGGATTAGCGAGATGAAGTCATCAGTCGGCATCCTCGTCTTAGACAAGACGCTGTGTGCGTGGTCTCTGACCGTGTACAAGACGCTGTCTGGCGGTGCCAGATAGTTCAGAAGGTGGCCTCTTCTAAGCGTTGATTCACGTTCGGACCAATCGTTAACGCCCCAGAATCTTGCTGGCTCCTTTGGTTCGACAGGCTTCTTTTCCCTCGCCCCCATCTCGAACTTGATCATCTCATCTTCCCACTTCGCATACCGCTTCTCCCAGCGCTCATACTTCTCACGGATCTTCTCGCATGCGCCTTCTGGTCCATGGTCGGTGAAGAGCTTGCGATATCCTGTGGCACAGATGGTCTCCTCGAACTCACGCATGTTGGTGAAGTGTTCCAGGATGTCGTCTTCGTAGCGTTCGAAGCAGCCTGACCCTATGAGTGCTCGAACCGTCTTGGCGTTCACAGAACGCCAATTGAACAACTCACTCTCGAAGAAGTCCCACACATTTGAAACAGGATCGTTGTCTTCGTCACCACGCTGCGCCAGGATGATGTAGTGAGCGGCCTTCTCCCCGATGTCCTTGATGCTTGAAATGCCAAAGCGCAGAGCTTCGACCCCATTTTCTCGTGAGATCGACCAGCCCATCTTCGACTTGGCTACGTCTGGCGGAAGAACACTGATGCCATCAGCCAACACCTCGGAAATGTTTGCTTCCAGGGCTGACGAGTTGTTCAGGACAGAGCAGTACCATTCGACCTTGTAGTATGTCAGCAACCAAGCTGTGATGTAGCTGTTGACACCGTATGACAATGAGTGAGACAGGTTGAATGAGTATTGGGAGAAGCCCTCAATGTTGTCCCACAACGCAAGCGCCTTGTCTTTCGGATAACCGTTCTTCTCTGCGCCTTCAATGAAGGTGCTCTTCAGCATCTCACGCTCTTCGGCAAGCTCTGGCGTCAACCTGTCTTTGCCCTTCTTGATCACGTTCTGTCGGAACCTCTGAACAAGCTCTGGTGAATAGCCGCCAAGCTCTGCGCCCAGCGCCATGATCTGCTCTTGATAGACCATCAAGCCATAGGTGGACTCCAAAACACTGTCGATGATTGGATGCTCTTCGGTGATCTGGCCACGCTCGAACCGTCGCTTGTTCTCGGCATACTTCTCGTTGACACCAGCGTTCAATGGCCCTGGGCGATAGATGGCCACGGCAGCCGAGATGTCTCCGATGCAGTTCGGACTGAACGACTGAGTTGTCTTGCGCATGCCTTCTGAATCCATCTGGAACACACCACAGAATCGACCGTCTTGATAGACCGTCTCGTAGACCTTCTGGTCATCGAAGTCGATGATCTCTGGGCTGAGGAACATGTTGTAGAACCCACGGATGAACTTGAACTTGTGCTGTCGTCTGGCAACAGACAGTTCGTGCTCATCCTTCTCTACCTCAGAAGCAAACTCTCCAGCCGTGTAGTCGAATGGATTGAATCCATCGCCCATCTCTGCGACCTCACCAATCTCATCTGCAATCTCTTGTCTCACATCTTCGTGATGATGCAGAATCTCATGGATGCAATCTGAGATCATTCGTAGTGTGGTCAGGCCAAGCAAGTCGAGCTTGATGAAGCCCATCTTCTCGCAATTGTGCTTTGTGTAGCCAACTTGCATGATGTGTCCAGCACGCAAAATCGGCGCCGTTCTGAACAGGCCTTCTGCGACAATGACACCGCCAGCGTGCCTGCCCACAGTTCTGTGTTGACCAAGGATTGAGTTCGTGTCGATGGTCATGTTGTACTTCGTGCCAACCCACTGTTGGCTCTCTACAAGTTGGCGTAGTTCCTCGGAAGCCTCCAGCGCTGGTCCAATAGTATCAGCGTCGAGCACGTCGTCAGGAAGCCCCGTGGTGAGCCTGTTGATGAGTTGCGGGTCAATTCCGTAGATCCTGGCCACATCCTTCAGAGCGGTCTTGACCTTGAGTTCGTTGAAGTTCGAGATGGCGCCAACGTTCTCGACACCGAAAAGCTCCTGGCAGATCTCAAAGGTTCTGTCCTTGTCTTCGATGTCTGTGTCGATGTCTGGAGAGTCTCCATGCTGTGACCAGATATACGGCTCAAGCTCTTCTTCGATGGGGTTCACTGTTGTGAGGCCAAGGACGTATGGAGAGATGAGACCATTTTCGTTTGTGTTGACGCAAGCTCCATCATCGGACCACTCCACATACGTCTCGAAGAACTCTGGGAACAGATGGAAGGCGTGGATTTCCTGGTTCAACTGCTCCATCCTCTCTGGGCTCAAGCCCTCATAGAACTTCGACGAAAGCCTTGCTCGAATCTCTTTCTCTAGTTGTGCTGGCGTCTCTATTGTCATACTTCTCTCATGTTAGCACAGGCTTCAGGTTGAATCCAAACAAAACTACATCGCCGTACATAGACAGAAGAGCGGGCGGATCCCCTTTATTGCTACCGGCCACAATCAGCCCCCCTCGTTCCCAAGCCAAAGTGACGTGATTACATCATCACATACTTCAAGAGTGATCTTGAACATGTCTTCTGCTGGGATCTCATATGTGGAGTCTTCGGGATCGATAGGATATGCCTCATGGATGTCCACGCAGATTTCCGTCGTATCACTAGGGCCAATGTCTTCAAACCAGCCCAGCACACATTCCAAAGCCACTTTCTGCGCATCTTCATGGTCATGAATCCACCTGACCAAGTCATGGGCACGAAACCACTGCATTCTGTATAGCATCAGAGCCGCATCATGTTTGGCACAACGTGGACACGATTCGGATCGAGGAATCGGTCGAAGCGAAGGCCGTGCTTGATCGGATCAAGCTGGGTGATGCCGAGTAGATATACGACCAGCGAACCAGCACCTGAGTTGTGAACAGCCAATTTCTCCACGTTATATGTGTGACTGCCTTCGACATTCAGATCGTACACAGGCCCTTCGTATTCAACTACTCTCTTGTTCTTGATTCTCATAATGCCATCTCCTTGCTCTTGATCGAATGTGTTTGGGGATATCTCTGCCAAACACCATTCTAGCACACAAATCGTGCTCTTTACAGTGCTTTCTCAATGCTTGATGCTTGAGTTCTATCAAATGTGAATTCCTGAAGTATGTCCATCCCTTCCCTTTGACCTCGAAGATTGTCGCATCATTTTCGAAATCTGGGTAGTATCTTCTTCGTTTTTCACCGTCCAAGTATGGAATTCCAGAGCCTTCATAGCGTCTCACAGTGATTCCATTATCCTCTGACCACATAATGAACGCTAGCTCTACCAAACTTGCATACTCTAGCCCATGATATACACCGGTCTTGGAAACAGTGGAATGAAGAGCCTGCTTAGATCTGTATTCTGGGTCCTGCCATAGTTCGCTCATTTTGGCCCCGATGTTTGCACAATAAACAGGATCAGCCCATTTCTCCTTCATTCTAACAGAGAACTTTCTAATCAAGTCAGGCCTATTCTTGTATCTTGCGATCTGAGCATTTCTCTGTTTCTCCAAGACATCTGGTTTGTTTTGGCTTATCAATTGTGCCCTGGTTTGACTTTCTCTCCATGCATCATCATACAGTTCAGTTTTGCGGTAACAATCCGGGCACTTCAGCACGATGTGTCGTCTTTTGTAGAAGTCAGATGTTTGAGTAAGCCAATTGCATGAACATATTTCACATGTAACCAGCAGTATCCGTTTGGAAGGCAGTTGTTTGTGGCTTGACAGCACATCTTCGTTATCATGGGCGACAACCAGATCTGGCAAACTCACTGAGCTTCTGCGTTGAAACGCTAGGAATGACATATTGTGCTCAGCACACCAATCCATACACCGCTGTCTTGTGATGACTAATTTACCATCAAGCTCAAATGCAATCTTTCTAACAGACTCAGTCTCACTATGCGTAAGACCCTTCTTTTGCTTGGTACCAAATTTTCCGGCCATACCACCTCCATATTGCGCTCATGTAAGTAGGTGGTGAAAGAGGCTTCGCCGTCAAACCTCCACAATATTATCGGAGTCAAGTAGATCTATGGCACATACCCACCCTCTATTGCTGGTAAGAAACTTGTGATCTTCTGTGCATCGAATCTTCAAACCATTTGCGAATTCCAGTTCGATGATTTTCTCCTTGATGGCATACTGAAATGTCTTGCATACATCCCTCGGTTCGCCATATGCATCGATCACTGTGTCTCCCTCGTTGATAAGTGATATCTCGGACATCAAACCATCTGCCATCAATACCCTTGTTCCCGGCACAAAGCATCCTCTTCCACAACCAACCAACATCTCCTTCTTCAGTGCATCGATAATGATCTTGTCCGTCACGAAGTACGGAGCAAACTTCTTCTTCTTGATAAGCGCCATCTCCATCTTCACACGCTCGATGTACTCTCGTCTCTTCGGATGTTTCAAATCCCAGCCTCTCCTATTGAACAGCGACTTCAGTGCTTCGAAGACGGTGCTTGTTAGTTTCTGGTACGGATCGAAATACATCATCGGATACTTCGGAGCGATATCGATGTCGAACTTGGTGATGAGTTCTCTCGCAATCATGCCTGTGTTTCTGATTGCATCGAGCAACTCTTCCTGTGTGATGTAGTCGCCGCCGTCCATCTCGTTGTACGACTCGATCATCTCGACTGCATTCTTTGGGAACAGTTCGCAATCAAGCTCTTCGATGCTGTCGTGCAACCTTGCATTCCCCTGCGATGTGACCTTGATCAAGTCCCGTGCTCTCCACACTTCCTTTTGTGGATAGTGATAATCGGCTGCTGCAATGAGTGGAATGCCGGTTTTTCGATGGAGCAACACGAGCATTCGATTCAATTCCTGCTGATCCATTCTTCCGGTCTCTGTCATGTCGACCGTGTTGAACTGAATCTCCAGGTAGAACCTTGGAACGTCGCCTTGGTTGAAGATGGTGTCGAATCGCTCTGCCACAGCCTCCATGTTTGCAAGAACACGCTCTTCGGACAAGCCCTCTTCAACCCCTCTCATGACCTCATGGTTGAATGGCCCTGCCAAGCATGCACTCGTGCACACGACGCCTTCTGCGTGCTCCTCAAGGCGCCTGAAATCAATCCTGGGCATCTTCCACTGACGGCCGTATGAGCCGTAGCCCTCACTATGTGCGAAGGCGTTCAGGCTGAAGAGATTCTCAAGGCCTTTGCTGTTCTGGGCCAAGAGCACAAGATGATGCCGTCTCTTCGCAGGCTCCTTGGTGAAGCTCTTGCTGGCCACTTCGTTCTCGCCACCAGATGAGACAGCCGCATCTTTCGCAGCCGTCTTTCCAGCTGCGAAGGCAGCTGCTTTCCGTTCGTCGGCAGCAACACAGTCCTTTTCCCATTGATCAAGGTCTGGGTGGAAGTACGCCTCGGTGCCGAATATGGTTTTGAACCCAGGGTGCTTATTCCTGATCTTCTTGGCGTACAGATAGAAATCACCAACCACATTCATGTTGCCATGGTCAGTGATTGCGACCGCATCCATTCCGCTCTCAATGACGGAGTCTGTGATGTCTTTGGCACTTCCAATCGCATCACCAACACTGTACGTGCTGTGGCCATGCAGATTGACGAACTCTCCAGGTTCAAGAAGGTCTGGGTCTACCTGCTTCTTGCTCGACACGCTCTATTACCTCTGTGTGCTCTCAATACCGATTAGGGTAATAGATAGCACACAGATGAGGTTAGCTCAAGAGCAAATCAAACAAACAGATCTACTCCACAATGGTGGCGATGCGGGACACTTCTCTCAAGTGGCTGACCTTACACACATTGTCGATGGTGACTTCCGGTGCGAGGAAGTTTCTCAGGCCATCAGCAACGTGGAAGCCAAGCTTCCTGAGCCGTTCCTTGATGCCATTCTCGGCTGGCTCGCCCAACGTAACGATCACGGTAGCCGTTTCGTCACCGATGTCGATTGCCGAGAACGTGTTGATGTGGTCTCGGAGGGTTGGGGTCAGCTTCGAAGAATCTGCCATGTCGGATGGTATCGTGTCACCATTCCACTTCTGGATCGTCAACGGCTCGATATCAGTCCCGTAATCCCCAGCGGCGATCTCCAGATTGAGCCTTTCCTTTGCGATGTTCAGAGCGACGAGCGCCTCGTGTTCGGTGGAAAACTGTCGCTCGATGATGTTCTTACCATCATACATGAGCTTCGTTCTCCACTTGCCTGTCGTGCGGATGAATGATACACCCTTGTACTTCGACGTTGTTGGCCGTGGCGGCTTCTTGTGAACCCTCGGCTTCTGAATGACGAGATTGTCTCTCGTGCAGTTGAGTCGATTGCCATCCACGAAACCAACCCTGGCACGCTTGCCTGTAGACGCCTCATGTTCACCGATTTCATCAGCCAGGACGAATCGATGCAGATAGATGTTCTCGCTCAGAGTCTCACCATCTGGACCATCCTCGTATACTACTGTGGCCGCAAAGGTGCCATTGTGGATATGCCACGGATGTTCCTTGACTCTGGCTGCATCTTGAGTATCTACGGATACTTCGAAGATCTTTGCTGCGCCCCCACCGCGCGGCTTTTTCGTGATCTCGAACTTGAAAGTCTGTGCTTTGATCGACATGTCGATGGTGGTTGTGAGGCATTCTCGCAGAGAATCTACAGCATTCCACATCGTATGTCAACCCAATTGTCGGCTTTTGTGTCAAAAACCACGAAAGCCCCGTGAATTGGGGCTTTCGCACTCAGCCTGGAGGCCTCTTATTGCTTATCGGGTAAGCTTTCGGAGTGCAGCGAGCGTGCGCAGGCTCGACTCCTTGGCCTTCTTGTTCTCTAGAAGAGCCCTGGCATTCTCGACCCTCTTCAGGGCCTCTGCCATCTCTTCTGCTGCTTCGCCGTATTCGTCACCGGCACCGAGTGCATCTGCTGCGGCCTGAACAACCGTCGAGATGTCATCAAGGACCGCCTTCACTTCCTCTGGCGACTCCATGTCTGGAAGCTCAAGCTCTTCTTCGCCGAGATCTTCGACTTCGAACTCTTCTGCTCCAACTTCTTCGTCGCCAGCTGGTTCGACAACCATCTCTTCGCCAGCAACGAACTCATCGCCGCCGCCGAAATCTTCTGTCTCTTCTGCCGCAAAGGGATTTCCCTCTTGCTCAGCGAGCATTTCTTGGGCAGTTTCACGAATGAGACGACGGAATTCGCTCATCGAAAGGGTGTGCTGCTTCTTAGCCATTGTGGATTATCCTCCAGTGGAGTTGCTGTTTCTCGAACGTAAGTAGTGGCCTACGCAATCAAGTTTGGGGTCAGAGTTCGAACTTCGTATCTCGCTCGCATTGCTCAAGATACGAGATGAGGGGAATGATCATGGTCTCATCAAAGTTGACCACGACTTCCTCTCCTTCAGAAACCAACTCCGCTCGCATCTCGGCGAGATTCGATGCAAGGTTGGCAATGATCTTATGGGCCTTCGCATTCACATCAAAAGGTGCGATTTCATGAAGGTTTTCTACGATCTGCTTTTCGCAGTCGGAAAGAGATTGGATATGTGCACTGATGACATCGATGTATTCGCTGACAACGGCACGGCGCAAGTCTGAGAACTCGATGTCCTGAGACTCTCGCAATGACTTGATGCGCATCTTTGCTTTGTGAGCACCCTGGCACATGTGGGAGCGGTATGCAGGGCCAAGGCGACGCACCAGTAGACTCGATAGCGACTCAAGCTTCATGAGAAGCTCATCATCCCCAGGCACCCATTCTTGCGGCGCCACAAGTGCAGTTGCAAAAGCATCAGCGTCAACCTCTTCGGCATCAACCACTTCTGGCAACTCTAATTCGTCTCCCTTTCGTTTCACAGACAGCGTGCCTTTGATTGCTTCGCTGTTCTTGAACGTGTCGTCTGAGAGGCCCGAAACCTCTTCCGAAATGATGCGTGCTACAATTTCGTTGCGGGTTGTCATGTGCTTGTGTACGCACTCCGATACTACTTGATGTATCTGTACATAGGGTACATAGGGCAAACTGCCTTAACGTCTGTTCTGAAGGAATTCGTCTCCCTTCTCACTGAAGTCGCCCTTGTAGTCAGGTGCAATGTTTGCGTCGGAAGTATGCAATCTCTTCCAGCCGCTCTTCTCGATGTGCTTGTTCATTTCGTCATCTGGATCGTCTTGGTTGCTCACTCCCAACGGAAGGCTATACCCGGCAATGCTTCCTGCTCCCAACGAACTGTATTCATTGACTTCTTCTTCTGTCATGGTGATGAAGATCTGAGCATCCTCACCAGCTTGAGAACGGATCTTCCTGGCCACCCTGCGTAGCAGTTCTTCCTCGAAGACGTAGCTCTCAAGAGAAAGTGATGGTGCCTCAATTGGCTTGATGTGTGCGTATCTATCGTCGTCAGGCATCGGCTTCAATGTTCCATCCTCTTGTTCGGCAGCGGTTTCTTCACCTTCGCCTTGTTCTTCTGCGGCTGCTTCTTCACGAGCACGCTCAAGCTCACCAGCTTCAATGGCATCAACAAATGCTTCGGCCTCTCCATTTACATTCTCGATGAATGCAAGGATTTGCGAAAGACCGGAGCTAGACTTCATGTTCGCATCTGCCATGAACTTCGACATGTCGATGTCGGTGGCATACATTCTGTCACGAATCGTAGCTGTGGCCGATCGTATACCATAGGTCTTCCCCTGGAACCTCTGTAGTTCCAGGACAAGATTGCTTACGCCATCAACGTATGCCTTGCGCAAATCTGCATTGGCCAGAATCTGTGGATAGCTCCTGGCAATCATGAAGAGAGCACCACCGATTAGAGTCGCTCCTGCGATCGGCATGATCTCATCTTGCATCATGTACGGCTCTGGGAAGTGGTCGTAACTACGCATGTCTGTGCCAAGAAATGCCACGAGCCCCGAGCCCAATACTCCCTTGGTCTCACCTGGACTCCATTGCTGGTCTGAGATGCGGAAGTCTGGGTTACGAGATGCTGCATCAACAAGTCGTTGCAGCGATACAACGTAGGCGTCGAATACGTTTTCGATGAAGTCTACTCCGGAAGCCAGATGCGCAAACGCAGCCTCAACCTGCCTTGGGTGTGGTTTCTTGGTCATATTGACCGCAGGAGCCACATACTTCTGGTACAGAACTTGGGAAATTGGATCTTCTGCGAAGTTCTCTGCACGAGCGGATGCACCATGAAAGAATCCCTTCACTTGCCTGAAGAGCTTCCCTATGGTGAAACCGGCGCCGAACGCAGCAAACTGGTTGACGAATGCCTGCCCAACATCGTCCAGTTCTGTCAGCAGCCCAAGATCTGTGTTTCGCTTGTTTGACATCACCCGTAACTAGGGTGTGCCATTACTACTCAGCCACCAGAGAATGCACTCCAATCAACAGGATACTGTCCAAGCGACGATACGTTGTTCATCAGCCAGCGCTCAGCTTCACTAGATGCCGAAAGAACGCATGAGTCGTGGATCGAGAAGACCGGGAATGCGTCAAGTTGCTGCTCGTCTATGAGATCAAGCAAGTGTGCAAACTGATAGAACGCAAGGTCCGCTCCTTCTGACTGGAACCTGTTGTTGGTGATGACCCGATCGCTTACATCGTCTGATTGATACAACCTGCGACCAAACGATGTCCTGTAGTAGCCACTTTTCAAGACACTCTCACGTGCAGCATCGATCATGGCGTTGCGCTTCGGGTCGATGTAGTTCGAGAACCAGATGAGCAAGTTTGCCTTCTCTCTGTCTGGAATGTCGAAATGACCGATCCTTCCACCATAGAGTGCAGCAATCAACGCTCTCTTGCGCTCTGCCCTGTCACCAGTAAGCCCAATCTCCTGCGACAGTGCTTCGTACGGATCGTAAGCTCCGGCAATGGCGTCATCAACTCCGAATCTTTTGAGAGCAAGGCGGAACTCAATAGCCTTGAAGTCAACCTGGATGATGGTATGATGCGATTCCGTAGAAGTGATCCTGGAACGGTCCGCCTTCTTCAGGTTGAGCGGGTTCACAGCGCAGGCCCTGATCCTCGCCCTGCCTGTCTTCGTTCCTTCCACAAGCCATCGAACACGGGTCTCTTTGCCGTTGAATAGGAACTCATTGCATCTAGAGAAGAAGCGCATTCGAGGGTTCAAGATATCACGGCCGAAAACCAGATCTGTCTTCGGAAGGCTGTAGAACCACTCTTCTGATGAAGCCAACCTCTCTCTGACGAAGTTGATCCATGCTCTTCCAAGAGCCTTCTGTGGCTCAAGCAAGTTCATGTCAGCCCCAAGTGCAGCCTGAACAGCCGGCCGCAACGCACCGTATGGTGGCCCTATGTCAAATCCGACATGTTTGGAAAGTGCCCACATATCGATGCTCTTCCTCAGCCACGGAACACGATACTGATACCACGAACCGTAGACATTCCATGCAAATGGGCGAGCCCCAGTTGCCGGTACTGAGATGCCCTTGGCATTCGTTGCTGCGACACCGGTTTGTGTCGGAAAAAAGAGGTTGGTCATTTAACAGCGGCTGCGGAACCCTGCTTAGATACTTGCACGAACTTGTTCAATGCGTCAACACTTTCATCATCTATGTTGATCTTGTCTACTCTTTCCGACAGATACTTCAACAACGCATAGGTTCTGATGTCATTGGCGAATGCATTTTCGAATGTCCTCTCGTCTACGCTCGGACCACCAAAGAAGAGGGTTCTCAAGAAGCTCTCCTTCTGCTCAGAATCGTCAAAGAACTGATCGATATTCAAGCCATCAAACAGCAAAGCTGTCTCGAAATCAACTACCAATGCAGCCGGAATCTTTGATGTCACCTCTTTGTCGAAACTACTGATTAGGCTCATAAAAGCATCCACCATATCTTCACCACCAGCTGAAATCAGTCTCACAAGCAAATCAGCAAGCTCAATTCCACCAAATTTGATGTCACCAGTATCTGCCAACATCTTGTTTGTTGCATCATATCCTGCTTCGGTGAGCTTCAGCTCATCAGCCACTCCGCCAAATGACGGAAGCAAATCTGGTGGAGGAACAATGACGTCTCTGCTCGTCAGTGTACCATCAAGTGCCTTCTGAACCAAGGCAGGAGGGTCAGGCATTGATCCAGGTGCTGGGGTCGGCAGTATCGCAGCTGGCGATGGCCCTCCTGGCGGTCCTTCTGGTGGCGTGTCCTGCTCGGGGTCAAGGTATGAGTATGGGTCAATAGGCGGCTCAGCAGGTTCGTCCTCTTCCGGAACCGCTGCTTGCGGTACTTCTTCTGGGCTTGCAGTTCCGGCGAGGGCCGACGTCCAATACTGCACAGCAGCTTCGGGATCTTGACCAGTTTGCTCGGCAAACTCTAGTGCCTTGTCGAGGAAGCCCTGCTTGATGCTGCCGTTGGTGTTGAACGGGCTCTTGCCCTTTGACGCTTGAAGGATTGTTGCAAATGCAGGGGAGAACAGCTGCGACGGGTCTTCCTTCCACTGATTAGCGATGAAGTTGGAGAAGATGCCGCTTACGCCCTTGCCACCACGATCCAGCATAGCCCACGCAACGTCCAGCCATCCTTGCTTGTCGAAGAACCTATGAGGATCTACTTGTGCGAGTCCGCTCTCTGATGCATAGAAGAAGGGCTGCCCTGGGATGAGTGGAAGAGGTACTCCGGGAGCATCGGCCAACCCGGCAATCATCGTAGTCTTTCCGCTTGAGTCTACGTTGGCATTGACTGCAACTGCGTGGAATTTCTCGATGATCTCTTCATTCTCGCCAGAGTTAAGTGGCATATCTGCCAATGTCTCCAATGCCAGCTTCGCTCTGTCGAAATCCTCTGCCTTGTACGAAGTATCTCCAAGATGCTCATTCCACACACGGTAGAACTCTTGTTCTTGGTCATGGCTTGTCTGCAACCCTGTCTTGGCTACGCCCTCAGAAGCAAGGTGAGAGAACATAGCAACGTAGTACAGATACTGGGCCATGTTCCTTTGCGCAGATGTGTGGTTTCCGGATGCCCAGTTCTGCTCCATATCCTGATACAGCTTACCAATGTCCACACCGGCAATCGGGAGAGCCAATGATACTCCAGCTGGGTCTGTGGCCATCGTCGTGATCTTGGCGTCCACAGGTGCTGCGAGGATGTGATTGAGGCCACCGAAGACAAGGAAGTTGGCCGGGATGCTGAGCAGTGGAATGGCGAACTTCGTCACCGCATACCCAGCTGCATTCTTCGCTCTGTCAGTCAAGTCGCTGACGATTGACTTTGCTGCATCACCCCAGATGCTGCCAATCTGCTGCATCAGATCCGTGAAGTTCTGCGGTGGCGGCGTATCGTAGGCGAGCTTGTAGAGCGTATACCAAGCAGCCGGTGGGCTCGTTGCCAAGATTGACGCACGAATGGCAAAACCTAGTGTTTGAAACAGGGCGTTCGCCGGGGTCACCTCTTCCGGCTCCAATGGAGCAATCTCATATGGGGTATTGGGAAGAGAGTCAAGACCACGGAAAAACGACTTCACAACAGATTCTTGTTCTTCCAACATTCCCGGTGTTTTAGGAACATTCTTGAATGCAGTTTCTACAGCATTCTCGACGATCTGCTCGATCTCGTATCTTGTGAGCTTGAAGTCAGCCACTTACGCCACCGCTTCTTCACTGACAGTACGCATAATCCAGTCGGCAATGGATGACGCTGCTGTGCCATACCCGAACTCATATCGTCCGAGATCTCGCTGGTCGTCAGGATCTACCAACCATACGCTCGCATAGATGATTGTGTCGTCATCAAGGTCTTGGCCGATTGTGATGGAGTAACCATGGTTCCCGACAAACATTGTCCCTTCCAACGTCTTCTTGTTCATGTCGAACCCATTATCATCAACAGAGTCTGCACGTTGCGCAAGCAACTCAAGAGTTTGGTCCGCAGTCTTTGTGAACTCAATCCAGCGCACTTGAGACAAGTATCTATTGTCGGATAGCACTTCTCTGATGACCATTTTCAGGTCACTCATCTTGATCTTCATGTTGGGATTATCCTCTGCGATGAGAGCTTCTCTTGTGTGAACTCTGTGTCATCGTCCAGTAGGCTTTTCTCAACGAGGCGTTGGTAGTCTTCTTGGGCGCCTGAGCGAGTGAGAAGCGGTCCATATGCTGTAACTATCTTCGATGGGATCTGGGCGAAGAAGAAGATGCCGAAGCCATTGAGAATTGAACGAATCTCTGGGTCTACGCCCTGGAGATCAGTCTCTGTTTCTTCGGTGGTTACAGTCCTCTCTGGGGTGAAGTCTGGGTTCGCTGCCAGGATTTCTGCTTCAAGCTCGGCCACCATCTTGTGCACGAGCGCACCTCGCTCACCTCTGCCTACCTTCGCAGACTCTGGTGTCCTTGGTCTGAACTGCCTCTGGTTCGTTGGCTGGGAAGACACAGTTGTTTGCTCTTGCGCCTCTCCTTCTTCGAGACTGCGAGTGTCGTCCTGTTCCTCAGACGTTCCTGCGTAGATGTTGAATTTGAAGTCTGTCAATATCTGGACCATCCACCAAGGAACCCTCTGCCTCTATCACTACCAGCAGACACATGTGGATTTTCCATGGTCTCTCGCTCATCTTCAGTTGCATGTTCTGGCACGCCAAGGTCATCATCTGACTCAGATGGACTTTCCGCTTCAGCGTTGTGACTGTTGTCGGTATCACCAGCCTCGGTCTCTTTCGTTGCCAGTACCTCGTTGAAGATGAAGTCCATCGATGTGCTGAACTCACCCTTGGCCATGGAGTGCTTGATCTTCCCAATGAAGTATATGTTGTCCAGGTTCGTGCCTGAGTCAAAGTCCAAGAAGAAGTATTGCTTTACTTGCAATCTCGGAATACCGAGTGATGTCAGAGACACCGTTGGGCGCTTCTTGAAACTGAACCCGTTGCCAAACGTGTCCAGTTTCGTTCCTGGTGCTTGGAAAGCTGCGCCGCCATCAGCATAACCTGCCTGCAACATGAGATACGTTTCAAGTGCTGCATCAGCTTGGGATAGACCGACGTTGATATCGCTGATGATCGATGCGTTGTTCTTCCTGAGTCTGACTGTCGGGAAAATCTGAGCAGCAGCTTCTTTCTTCAGCTTCATCCGCATCTCCGAAGCCAACTCGGTGTTTCTGCCAACTCTGTCGACAACCAAGTCCAGGAACCCACGCTCCAACCTGCTTCTTGTATCGCCGTCGCTATTGTCATCGTAGAGCATGAAGATGTTCTGCGTCGGTCCTTCAATGTTCTCGTTGGTAGCGGCCGAAACGTTCGTGACGAATGAACCGACGTTGCTGAGTGATCTGCGGTCGACCATGACCATGCGAGGAGCGATAACAGTGAATTCAATTCCAGTAGATACGTCGTCTTTGTTGAATTTGAACTTCGATTCAAGCTCATCGGCGAGCGTCTCTGGAAGGTCTAGGTCTGCAATCCTGCGACGAATCTCTTCTCTCGTCCTGTTGTCACCAAGGATCGATTCACCAGTGTCCTCATCGAAGAATGCGTTGAGGCCGTAGTTCACGTTGGAACGGTTCACGAAGAACCGTGTCATGATGTTCTGCAACAGATCGGTCATGGCGATGTCTACCTTGCCTGTCTGCTGCATGTAGTCTTCGTATGCCGAACGGAACTCTTCTTTCGAGATGAGGAAGTCTCCGATTGCAGCGGTATCGAATAGCCCTGCGAATCTGTTCGATCGGAAGTACATGACTGTGCTGCCTTCAGCCCCTGTTTCTATGGTACCCTCTTCCTCTCCTTCTCCTTGCACAAAGCCTCCACTTGGACCTCGATAGAGGCCATTGAAGTAGAGGCCATTCAAGACTTCCGACAACGGTGCGAACTCATGCTTGAAACCATTTCTAACCGACTGTCCGACAGCCTCTCTGATCTGGCTGAGCCTGTTGTTCCTGAAGGCTGACTCGATCAGTGCAGATGAGCGCTCAAGCTGCGCAATCCTCTGTGACTCTCCGCCAAGAGTGTCGTCCTCTTCTCTTTCCGATGCTCTCTCCATGATTGCATAGATGCTGCCTCGTCTCCAGATCTGATCAGAGATCTCCCTCACAAGCTCTGGCATTCTTTCTGCGATTCTGATCGCAAGTGTCAGTGCGTCACGAAGCTTCTGGATGAATACGGCGTCTGGTTCAGAGCCAATCGTGAACTCTCGTTCGAAGCCTGGATCTGATGGGTCGAAGTCATCCTCTTCGTCCCTGACAAGGGCCAGGAATCTGGAGACCGATGCTGATGCATTCAGTGCCGTCGACACAGAACTAGATGCACCAGATGGCCCTGCTCTATCAAGTACAGCTGCTCGCTCTCCTCTGATATCCACAAGGAGTTGCTCAAGACGGCCTACTTCTCCACGAATGTCGTCAGAGCGAACGATGTTTCCCTGGTCCATCGACGGCCTGAGGAATGAGCTTCTGCGCATGCTCTCGAAGCTTGGCGATCTGAACTTCAGCGTGAACGTGATCTCCATGTTGTCTTCGAACTTGATGTCATAGTCGTAGATGTCGGCGTCATATGTCATCTTCAGGTTCAGAAGTGTGCCAGCGATCGTCCTTGGGTTTGGATGGTTCCAACCAAACGTTACTCTTGCTCTTGATCTCATCGGGATGAGGAAGTTCTGGAGCAACGGCATCATCTTGACATCGTGCAGCTTGATCGTAATCGTGCCGACGAAGTAGTCTGTGAACGCAATGGCCTCATTTGTCTCCACCTCCATGCCGACAAGCGACACAAATGGAGCCATCAAATCGTTCAAGTTCTTGACTCCGAACTGGTTGTTGATAGCAGAGAACACGTTCCTTGCTGCGGCAGACACTCCATTGTCGTCGTCGGACTTGAACTGACTCTCCTGGAACTTGCTCTGAATGGTCTCCAGCACATCTGCTGGGAATGAGCGCAGTGCGGTCGTAATGGAGCCCTGGTTGATGGTCTCAACGCTTGAAGCAAACAATCTCGAAACGTTGTTTCCGATGTCGAACGTCTGTGGCGTTTGGAAGTCTGCGAGGCATAGGAACTTCGAAAGCTGGTAGAGCATCGCTCTGTCGCTCTGGTTGTAGTTGTCCAGCGACTTGAGATACTCGAAGAGATGCATGTCGTAGAACTCGACATCAAGATGAGGTACGGCCATGGACATATCAACGCCGCCAAGGAGATTGAAGAAGCCGGAAAGCTCTTCCAACTGTGTTGCGCCGAACGATGCGCCTGCTGCCATCACTGCCTCTCGAACAAGGCCTGAGCCGCTGACACGGACATTGTCGATGTCCCCTGTCGTGGCGCTTGTGAGGGGTTCTCCACCACTGGCGATACGCTCGTCGATCTCCTGAATCTTCTGGTCGATGTACTCTTGGAAGTCCGGCTGCTCAACCTGAGATGTCACGATGCCGGAAATGTCATACGGATCTACCCGTCGAAGACCAAGGATGTCTTGAATCTCAGCAGGCGTTACATTCTCTGGGTTCGTGTTGTTGATCTGGTCGGCCATCACACCACCGCATAGACTTGTGCCAAGTCAGTTGGCACGAACAGGCTAAGCCCTACTTGGGCCTGTAGAGCCCATCCAATGCCATTCGCTGCTGCCAGTACCCGCCACTGCCCAGAATCGCCGTAGAAGCGCCCTGCGAGAGCGTCAAGGCGCTCTCCGTCCTTGAGCACATGGGTGACATAGTCGATGGAGCCATTTTTGATGCCATCACGGATCTTCTTGGCCGAACCACGGTCGATGGCAAGGATTCGAATTCTGCCTCTGATGTCATCGTCCACGATGACGATTTTGTTGTTGAACAGTGCCATGGTTATGCTCTCCTTACTCGGCTACCACGAATGTTCGAATGCGAAGTGGCCAAGTCTGCTTGCCCAACCGGAACAGCTTCGTACATTCTGATTGCCACATTTGCCTCTGGCCCAGGAACGGCTATTCCACCGATCGTCGTGGCCTCGACCGCCTCGAAGGTCTGCGGAAATGTGTCAAGTCCTGCAACGCGCTCACCTTCAACTGGAATTGGGTTTCCAATACTGGTGATCCTGAAAGGTATTGTGAGGCCATCAACCAAGACATCCGTGGCTCCTTCAAGAGGATCATTTGCCACGTACGACGACATGATTGTGATGTGCTCAATCGTTGTAGTAAACCCAGTGTCTGTAGAAGTTGCGTTCTCGTCCGACACGACATCATCTCCGTCGTAGAATGATGTATCAACATTCTCTGAGAATTGGGTAATTTCGAAATCATGCACGATTGCTCCGCTTCCTCTGAGTCTTCGTGAAGAGCGTGGTCTGTGTGGTTGATCTGCGGCCACACCGCTCACTCCAGAGCTACCTACTACTTCGTTGATCCTATCGAACGATGGAGCCACATTGCTGAACAAGAGTTGCTCAGGTCCAATCTGAGCTTGCTGTTCCTTCGGCCAGTACACTGGACGCATTTGGCCCTTATGGTTGATTCCTGGTGGAACATCGTGGATGACAGTGAACGAGAAGCTGATGTCGAAGCCCATTGGAGCACGAAGTCCTGGTGATGTCTCCCACGGATACTCAGAAAGCAGATCAAGATCAATACCACCGTCGATGAACCCAGCAAGGCCTCGTCCACCAATCTCACGGAAGCTTCTCTTGATGACCTCATTACCACGGTTGATTGTCTGTGACCGCTCAATGCTCTCTCGGTCTGCCAAGTATGCATCGAGGCTGTTGTTGAACTCGGAGATCTCTGTGTTGATGTTGGTCGTGACGCTGTTGATGATTGTATCGATCTGGGCCACTGCTTCTATGAACTTTGCATGTTGTAACTCGTTAAGGCTTCGCTGTTCAACAGTGCCATTGATCTTCACTGCCGTGATGTTTTCCTCTGCGAACTCAGCAGGAATCGTAACTTCTCCGTCGTCATTGACGAATGTAAGCGAGCCAACTGGAACAGCCTCTCCTTCAACGACAACAGACGTAACCCCTCCAGTCGCCAGTGCTTCTCTGAATTCTTCGTTCAAATCACCAATTCGGTTCTCCAGATTTGCCTGTGTTTCCGTAAGCGTTGTTGCTTGGTTGTTGACACTTGATGCGTCGAGAATGATGTCTTGAATTCCAAGGTATCTCATTGACTCAAGGTTGATGGCCGGAACATTACCATCGTTGTCATCGTATGCAGCAGACTTGATGATGTCACCGACACGAAGACGAATGATTGGACTGGCAATCTGTCTCTGTGAGAATGGAATGACTGGTGCGCCGCTGGTGCCATTCGTGAAATTCTGTGTGGCCAAGGTCTCGATACGAACACCTTCGTCATACTGTGGATAGCACAGCCCAATGAACCTATTGATCTTGTCGTACAAGACGCCGAAGTCTTCTGGGCTCGTGGCGAAGACGCTGAACTCGATGGAGATCTTGCGCTCCGTGCTGCCGCCGTATGTTCCAACAGGATCAACTCGACCGATATACGAGTTCTTCTTCCAATCTGGCGTGAAGCTGTCCTTCGCAGACTTCAAGAACGCATGGAACGAGATGAGTTCATTGGTTCGAAGGTCTTGGAAGTAGAACGGACAGTACGTGGCTTCAAGCGAGTCTTCGACAAGCTTCACGGCCTCTGGCGTAATCCTTGCACTGCTTCCGATATTCATCTCATCCACACGATTGAACAACTGTACGTTCGAGCCAGCCTCTTCAAGCCTCTGTCGTATCTTGGCAGTGAAGATGCCTCCTTGTGCGGACCCAATTTTGCTTCCGATATCCTCTGTGATCTTGCTGATCGCAGCTGAAGCGTTCTTCAGTCTTCTTCCAACCTTTCTGCCGTCTCCTTGAGATTCGTTTTGATCCGGATCTGTTCCGGCTAGCTCATTGACTATAGCGTCGGCACGATCCAAATTGTAGTCGTTGATCATGGACGTGGAAGGCAGCTTGCCTGTTGCAAGGTTCGAAGACCTTCCAAGTTGCTGTGAAATCAAAGTCAAGGCATTCAGGTTCGCATCGTCACTTGACTCTTCTGTCCTGATGTATGCTTGGAAGATGTTCCCAGCACGTTGCCCAACAAGCGGCGAATGCATCACCTCAAGAGCACGTGACGTACCAAGAAGATTCGGTGGCTGAGACTTGCCCATGATGAGTTGTGGTTGCGAAGCCAAAAGTGACTCTGCGCTATCTTCTCTCTGACCACGAGTTCTTCTGATTGCCTCTGCAACCGGAGCGGCCGTTTGCGCAACGAAGTTCGCCACGTTTCCAACGTCGACACCGAACGCATTTCCAAGCATGTTCGTTGAGTTGGAGATGTTCTGGCGATTCATCTTGCCGACAGGAATACCGAAACCTTCCATGCCACGGCCCTTGTAGCGGTTGATCGGAGAGATCTGCACTTGGTTCATGGAGAGATAGAAGCGCTCGGCGCCCTTGCGTGTCAGGAAGTGCTTGACTGTCTGCACATCCTCAGCAAGACCGATGAACATGTTCGAATACTCGGTGAAAGAACCGTCAGGATTTCCGGCAATTAGACCACCTTCCTTATAGCGATCCTTCAATGGTCTTAGAAGATCTCTGGTGCCTCGATCGTTCTGGTTGAACAGTTCACGCATCTTGCGGTCTGCCTCGTTCAGCCTCTTCTTCTTTGCGTCCTTCGAGTTCTGTGTCTGTGCGCCTTCGCCAATCAGGTCAACAGCCTTCAGTGTTTCACGCAGAGAGGAACCTCGTGGTGCCATGAGAGCACGACCAATCTGGCGATTGATTCCTGTGATTCGACCAAGATCATTTTGGACTGTGCGAAGGATTGCATTGCCAGCTTGCTGAAGGCCTCCTGTGATGAAGCTGCCAACTTGTTGTTTGAAGTTCTGCTCATCCCTACCAGGAGATGGTTTGAACGGAGCCTCTTGGTACGGATATGTGTCGCCAGAGAACTCTGTGGAGATACGTGACATCTCCACCATGAGATGAACAAGGCCGAGTTCTCTCAGGCCTGGGGTCTCCTTGTCGTTGTACTGCCCAGCCTTCTGCTCAAGCTTCTTGAAATACTCTAGCCTTGAAGCTCTGACACTCTCAGGCAAGTTATCGAGATCATTCTGGATTAGCTCGATGTATCTGGAGTTCTCTACTTCGACTTCTGTGTTTGGAAGTGTCTTCGTGACGTTCTTCACCTTGCCGATCCTAATGTCCGTCTTCACTTCGTCGCCATCAGACAGCTGGCGGATCATGTCTTCTACTGGGCGACCGCCTTCCTCGTCATCAAGTGGGATTGGAATTGGAGAACCCATTCCGGAGAAGCTTGGCTGCCGTTGGGAGATCTGTTCGATCTTCTTCTTGCCAAGGATTGCAAGTCCACCTGGAGACTCTTCATCGGGCGACTTCGGAGACACTCGGTAGTTGCGGCCGAACTGCTCTCCCATAAGCTGGGCATCTTCGAATGGCAATTCGTCGTTGTTATCTGGGTCGTGGTTGATCGAATCGCTTGAGAACTCTTCTGCACCGATGAACTTGCCAAGTGTCAGTTCGTTGCCCTGGATGAGCGGCCGGAATCTATTGTGCTTGAGCGTTTGGAAGAGGAAGCTGTTTTCGGTCGGTGTGTCTACGGCTGTCGCAAGGTTGTGGTCCTTCAATGCGTCGAGCGTCGGTCGGACGTCACTGTTGACTGGTCGTGCTGCCGTTGGTCTGTCTTCCTCGTTCTCACCGTAGAAGGTCTCGACCTCGTTCACGGCATTTGCCGAGTTGCCAGAGATGACGCCGGAAGTGAACCTGGATGCGTCTCCCTTTGGTGGAGAGAGAACTTGTCTTACGGCCTCATCCTCACCCTCTCTGCGCATCGTACTAAGAGTCACCGCTCCATCACGAACAAACTGAAGCTTCTCGTTGTCTGCCGATTCTGGATCTGTTGGGTACTGTTCGCCAAGACCTTCTGGCAAGTAGCGATTGCTCTGGAATCCGATGAGATATGCGCTACCAAGTTCAGAATTGGACAGCGTCTCTACAAGGAAGTCGTCGAGAGAACTGACTCTGTCCAGAAGAACACCCAGTGAACTGTCTCTCTTTGCAGCTTGGCGCAAGGCCTCAAACACACTGGCTGCCTCTGGGTCATCGAACGTAAACGGACGCCGACTCTCGTTGGTGTCATTCAACGGGTTCTGAGAGAGGTATTCGCTGGTGGCTTCTGGGATTGAGCTATCATCAAGACCAGCGTACTCCCTTGTGGGTACACCGGACTTCTGAAACTCGCCCTGTTCGATGAGAATGTCGAGAACTGACTTAGGCTTTGACATGAGAATTCTCCTACTGCAAGTAGGTAGGAGAATGGCACGATTTCACGGGCTATCTATGATGTCACCGTCTTCCAAACACAAGCTGTCGAAGATGATCCTAAGTTCCGTAGTAACACTGTTGTCATCTCCAATCATACAACCATGGATAACAGAGAATCCTGGAGATGACGATGTGAGCAACGAGAAGTACCTGCGAATGTCATCTGTCGGGAGCAGTCTTTCCCACTCAATTCGGAAGGATGGTGAAGAGAACACGAATAGCTCGAATGGAGTTGTTCCATCGCAACTGCCAACAACACACGGGTCCACAACTTCTTCTGCTTCATCAAAAGCCTGAGACACATACGAGAATGCTGTAGTCTGTGGATCTTCATCTGAAAGAAGGATTACAATTGGCCTTGCATCATCACGCCAGCCAACTCCCAGCGGATCATCTGCTCTGGCCAACATCCAAACAGTGTCGACAGATGGTTCGACAGAACCGCCGAGATCTCCTCGTCCAAGATCTTCGAGGAAGGTGATTAACTCGCTAATCGTTGAAAGACCTAGTACAAGCATTGGCTCTGTGGCCTCAGAACCAAACGTCACCACTCCGAACCTATGCTCCGTTCCGTCGATAGTAGAAACATAGTCGATCAGCGCCGTTCTGACCAAGTCAAAGCACAATGTCATGGAGCCTGAAACATCTATGGCAAAGATCATGTCGACCCTTTCGTACATGAATTCGACGTCATCAACCAAGCCATCGCAGTCGTTGTCCAAACCATCGCAGATCTCATCAACAGGAACCTGCTGGTCAAAGCAACCCATCATGACGCCGTCTATGCAGTCGCCCCAGCCTCCGTGGCATTCACCAACATCAAGCGTTTCCTCTGGGCCTTCATAGCACTCGAACTCCAAGCCATCATCGATCAGGAAGTTGCAGTCATCGTCCAGCATGTTGCAAAGCTCGTCCAGTGGCTCCACATCATCGCAATCGCCCCAGACTCCTGGGTCTTCGCACATCTGGATTCCCCAGGCACAAGTATCGCCTGGACATGGGCGGATTTCTGGGATTGGCTCGAAACTGCACTCGCACAGAAGGTCTTCGTCAACATCCCCGTCGCAGTCATCATCTAGCCCATTGCAACGCTCCTCCAAAGGAAGTGGCGCCGTGCAACCAGTCCATCTTCCATTCATGCAGATCTCGAAGCCAAGTCCGCATGCGGACGTACACGGTTGTTCCATGAAGTCGAATTCGCCGAATGGGGCATCTGGGTGCTCATCAACCAATCCGTCGCAGTCATCATCAAGTCCGTTGCACCACTCTCGTTCTGGGATCACGTCATCGACACAGAGCCACTCACCATCGATGCAGATATCAGCCCCAAGGATGCACTCTCCTTCGCTTGAATATCCACAGATACCGTACGGAATGTCTTCGTCGATGCGGTAGTCGCAGTCGTCGTCGAGGTTGTTGCACTGTTCTCTAACTGGACCTCGAACTTCTACACACACTTCTTGATGATCAACACAAGAAAGGCAGAAGACACACCCTGAGTCTGGGCCTAGATTCATCTCTGAGGCGTTGAGATGTGGCGGGACGCAAGGATGGCACTTGTCTGTGAAAACGAGATCTTCGTCGAGTTCCCCGTCGCAGTCGTTGTCGATACCATCGCAGATGTCGTTGCTCGGCAACACTTCGCCTTCACAAACTTCTTCTCCGCCACGACACATCAATGTTCCGGCTTCACACTGTCCGATTCCAGCTGTTCCGATTGGCCCTGAGTAGCATGAGCCTGTGGGACGTCCTTCGATGCACCCAGCTTCTTCTACTTCTTCTACTTCTGGACCAGCATCAACCAAGCCCCCGTCACCAGCACTCCTATCCCCGCATGTCACAGTAGCCAGGATGAGGAGTATTCCAAGCAGAACACGCCTCATATCGAAATCTCCAAACAAATAGCCTTACAAGATAACTAGGGGATTTTGATACTAGTCTCTGTTGTAAATGTGGCTTGCGGCGACTTTACCAAGCTCTTTTCCATCAACCTGGAGAATGACCGTGATGTCGAACGTTGTTCCGTTCAATGCGATTCTGAGACTATCATTGGCAATAGACGCCCCGTTCGCATCAAACGCTTGCACAGCAGCCGCTGCCGCAGGTAGGATCCGTGCGATGTCTGCCACAGGAATTGACTGTGCGAGTGCCACGATGTTGCTGTCACGGATTGCTGAGAACACGCCAGCAGAGTTCTCGAAGAAGCCTGTTAGCTTCGTGAGGATGTTCGACTCCTCGATTGCGTCCAGTTTCGTGACAGCAGAAGAGACTACCGTGTGCTCTGGCAGGAACTCATCGATCTGCTGAATGACAAGACCAATCGGCTCAGTGATCATACCAGCGGCGCGGATACCAGCCTTGACTCGCTCAACTTGCTCTAACGTGAACACTTCTCCCGTCTGCCCAAACCTCTCATAGATGATGCCGCTTAGATCAATGACTGTGCCTAGTGCTGAGAAGATGCTGTTCAATCCCTCTGCTTTCGATGCAAATGCCTCTGCATCCGTGACTCCTGCAAGTGAAGTGTTCAAGCTGGCAATGAGAACACCGATAGATGGACCGATGGTTTTGAACAGCCGTCCCAATTGGTCGATGAAGTCAGGATTTTCTTCAAATCTCTCGACCATGGTGCCCATATCATCGGAGGTAACACGTCGTGTGGATGTTGGGATGTTAGGAATCGAACTCATAATTGCGGAAAACGCCGAAAGGATACTTCCGATTGCGCCAAGTGAATTGATTTCAGATTCGGTCAGTCCGTTTCCTCTAACTGCGTCAAGAGCTTTTCTGATGAGTTCAGGAACACCCTCTTCCATAATTTTCACTGCTGACTCAGCAGTGTCCTTGATGGCTTCAATCATCTGATCGGTGACCCTGACCCTTGTTGACGGCAAGCGGCCGAAACCTCTTGCGCCTTCTCCAACAACTTCAGCGGCATTGATCGATTGCTCAATCATTGCGCCGATGAACTCAAAGAGCGGCGTGATGGCTCCGACAGCACTAATCTGATCTGGAGTCAAATCTCTTGTAGACTCAATGACACTGGACATGAGCGTGTTGACTGCCGAGTCACTCCCAACAAACAGCTTGGAAATGTACTCGTTCATGCCGTTCATTGCGCTCTCGATGGCCCTAGCTCTTGCCCTAGCTCCTCTGAACAACCCTGGTCTGGTTGAGTTGACCACAGAAGCAAATGAGTCCATGAATGGTGAGATGGCCTCAAGGAAGTTAACAACGAAGCCAACACCCTTCTCTGTTTTGGCGATTTCAGCATCAGACATGTTTGCGAAGCTGGTCTTGATGGTATCGATGATTGAAATCACATCATCCTTGATCGTATCCATGACGAAGCTGACAGCAGCTATTCCACCAACAAGGCCAACAGCACCAAGACCAAACGGAATTCCAACCATCAGCGCTCCAACTCCAGCAATCGCCGCTGTAACACCAACCATGGCCCAGATGAGTCTCGGAAGAATGTCAAGAATGGCGATAGTGCCATCCTTGATTGTAGGCATATTGTTGATCGATTTGATCAATGCAATCAGTCCGTACATACCAAGTGCGACAACGCCAATGGCAGCCAAACCAACAGCAACTCCTGCAAACTGAGGGCCTGACAGGGCAAGACCCATTGCGGCCAGTGCAACAGCAGCAATCGTCAGTTCTGCGATGAGAATTCCAAGTGTGATCACCTTCGAGCGCAATGCTTCAGGATCGGATACTGGAAGTGCGTTCAGCGCAGCGATGAATCCAAATCCAACCAATGCCATGAAGAGCGCAAGTGCTCCAATGATGATCGCACCCCTGGTGAATGACGTCTTCGGAATTGCTCCTGCCGCAGCAACTTCTGCTGCGGCTGCTGTTTGAGCGCCGATCGTTGCTGCTTCTGCCGCAGCATTTGCCGCCGTCCTTGATGTGGCCGCCGCTGCACCACCTCGTGCCAGAGCTTGACCGCCAGAGCCAGTGAGTCCCTCAAGCATTGGAACACTTCCAGATACTGCTGAGGATACACCAGAAGCAATGGCCTCAGAAGCTGCCCTGCTTGCAAGCCTAGTTGTGACCGACTCTAGGAGCGAACTTACTATTTTGGCACCAAGTGGTGCAACGATGCCAAGTGCAACGGCTCCGAATACCGCTGGACCAAAGATGATGCCAATGAGGGTCCATACGATGCCTGGGCCTTCGCCCTCTGCATTCGTGAACAGCCCAAATGCGAACTTGTCCATGATCATGCCTGTGAGATCACGGAAGTACGAGTCAAGAGTTTCGAATGCGTTTGACAGCACTCGCTTGAATGCCTCCAGAAGATCATCGAACATCGCTCTGGCTTGTGGTGATCTGAAGAAATCAACGATGGGAAGGAAGATTCCTCCACCAACCTCTGCGGCGAAATCAGAGCCCTGTCTAAGCGCATCAGACACCTTGCCCCTGGTCAAGTGTTCGCCAAGCCATTGAAGCGCTGTAACAAGCCCCTGAAGCAGTCTGGCGGCCAAACCTGATGATGGATCTCCGAAGACTTGCTCAGACAAGAAGACGAAGCCACTTCTCAGGACATTTCCAAGCGTGATCAGAAGTCTCTTGCCGCCTTTGACGAAGTTCGTGAACACTTCTCCTCCATCACTGAACACATCAATGAAGAGGCCCTTCATGCGTTCGGCGAAGCTTTCGAAGTCACTGCCGCCATTCGTCACAAGCTCGACGAGGGATTTCTTGAAGCCATCAATGAAGGTTCTGAAGCGGTCCGGATCGAAGATCTCTCTGATGGCGCCGATGAACAGGTCCATCCCCGGCATCGCATCGAGCACTGCTCTAGTCAGGCGTGAGAAGCCACGATATGTCTCTCGAAGTGAGCGCCTGTATCGTCTGAGAACGCCTGTATGACGAAGGAACCTTCTGATGCCTCGGGTGATACCAGCGTTCATAGCTTCGAGGAAGCCGTTGAACTGTTGCCCTTGAAGCCGTGTCCTTGCAATTTGGTTCGTGAGATCCTGAAGCACTTCCTCAAGGCTCTTCGTGGCCTCACCAGAAGCTTCTGCTCCAGCAGCGATCTCTTCCATTGACATGCCAGCATTCTCGCTGGAGAGTGCAAGTCGAATCATACTCTCATCCATATCAAGCCTGCTGCCAAGCAAGGACAATTGACGTCTGTCGAAGTTTTCTACACTTTGGCCAGATCTCTGGAATGCTCTTCTGATTTCATCTAGTGTGTCGGCTGGATTGTCGCTCTTGACAAGGCTGAACACGTCCAGCTGGACGCCGAATGCCGCTGTCAGCTGGCTCACTGTATCTGCTGCGGACTCGAATGTTGCGAACTTGTCGAACATACCAAGGACGTCCTCGACTTCAAGGCCGAGAGACTGGAACCTGCCAACGGCCAAACCAATCTCTTCATCTGTCAGGTTGCCGAACGCCTTGATGTTTGTTTTGGCAACGATCATCTCCTTGGCAATGGTCTTCGCTGCCACACCAACTGCTGCGCCAATAGCGGCAGACGTTCTGGCCATGCGCAGGCCCATGTCATTGAAACTTTCGCCTGTGGCTCTCGTGTCAGCCACAAGCTGCCTCAACTGTTCGTCGGTCATGCCAAGGCCCTTGATGAACAGGAATGTGGCCTGATTGAATTCGTTTTCTGCGAACTTCAGGAATAGCGGCCCAAGGTTCGTAGCGAACTCTGTGGCATTCTTCAGTGCGTCAGCCAAGAGAATGCCGACCCCTTCAAGGCTACGTGGCAATCCTCTTAGTGTTCTGACGACGCCGAACACGGCTTGCGCAGAGACATCTTGCAGAGCGCCGAACTCTCTCTTGACATCCTGAATAGCTTCGAAGAGGCCTGTGCCTCCACCCTGAGAATTGAGTGCGTTGGTGAAGAACGATAGGAAAACGCCGATGGTCCTTGAGAACGCACCAACGGCTGCTCGTCCAACATTGAACACCGTTTTGATGATGCCTCCGAATCCGACAAGCACAGTCTTCGCCATACCGACGCCACCAAGGAACCCAGCCATTGCTCCTGTGAGAGCCAGCGTGACCTTGTTTGTGTTCTTGATTTGCTTGCTTAGGATCTTGAAGTTGCCGATGATCGTGCGGATGCCGTTCTTGAAACGACCAAGAACTGACGAGTCGAACATCATGCGGGACTCTTCGGCGATCTTGGCCATGTCAGCGGACATGTTCTGTGCAAATCGCTGGCCTTCAACATTGGCATCTGCGATATGAGCACGGATTGCTGCTGCCGCTTGAGCAGCAATCTGCATACTCTGTGCAGTGTCTTGTGAATCAGCCATCTAGAACGAACTCCGTAACGTCTTCGGTAACTA
>Ga0098033_1000188_pt1 | contig 31746 bp, 21 predicted proteins | sample 1_EtaG_FD_75049 | JGI IMG/M metagenome (GOLD analysis project Ga0098033, IMG submission 75049) | Marine viral communities from the Subarctic Pacific Ocean - 1_ETSP_OMZ_AT15124 metaG | ecosystem: Environmental > Aquatic > Marine > Oceanic | place: Pacific Ocean | collected 2015-01-07
CAGGCAAAGCAGGAATTGCTTGCTGCGAGAATGCTCCACCAGACTTATGCTTCTCAGATCAGAGTAAAAACTTTGGGAATTCCGGAGATGGATAGTGTTTTTGAAATCACCAAAAGAAGTGTATTTTTGTCAGTTAATGATATAGGAAGGAAAAGACTAAAAGACAGTGGGCTCCGAACTAATCAGGTAGAAGATTCCTATGACTATAAACATTGGCTCTCCGGTCAGTACCGACCAATTGGAATAACCCACAAAATATCCCCCACTGAAGGATACACAACCGAGTTGAAAATGTATAGAGATCCTAAGAGTGTTAGAAGGCTCATAGCGGGTCTAAGTGAAAATAGTAAAGCTACAATGCCTGCCACATAATAATGAAGTTATATAAGGGAAACGTTTTAAACAGGTCTGATTCTCAAAGTGCTGGATGGATCACGGTACAACATCATCTATTTGGTCCTGATGGGCAATCCATGGCCCCCCTCATGAACACGCCTGGTAGCCTCAGATTGCCCGATATAGACTCTGAGGTTGTATTTGCCAAAGTTGAAGGGGATGCCGGATCTACGATGTGGGTCTATTTTGGAGAAATTTTCAAATCTAATTCCTTGCGTATGACCGACCCGGATGAAGAAAATCACTCTGTTGGAACGGTTTCTACGGGAATGAAGTCAGACGTTAATACCGGAAGGCTTACTGATTATGACCTGAATGGAATACATACGATATACCGCGTAAATTCCCCTAATGATCTTCACTCGATTGAGCTTATGGAACAGGTTAATCCGTCTGTAGACGGTTCAGGAGCGTGTCAAGAGAAGCTTGGGATTAAAATAAAGACTCAAGATGGAAAAGGAATATTTTTAGATGACGGTCAACTAAAAGGAAAAGATGGTATAAAATTTTACTTGGAAGAAGGATCCGAGGAATCTAACTGTTTAGTAATGTCTAAAGGAGGGGTTGAGGGAGAGATATCCCCTAACTCCTTTACATTGGTAATGGATAATAATGTGGAGATTACATCCAATTTAGGGAATATTACTATTAACATACCCTCTACTGGAACTGGAGAACTAAGAATAGAAAATCATGGAACTGGAGGCATTGGAATAGAAAATTCAGGTCCCGGTAGTATTGACATAGACAGTGAAGGGGATATTTCTGTTTCATCAACCCAGGGAGATATCAACATTGAAGCTGGTGACGGAGAGGATGATTCAATAGATGCTACCATTTCTACAGATTGGGCAACTAAACTTTCAAATGTTGGAGCGTCCTTTGCAACCGGAGATATTGAAGTGCCTATAACCTCACACCCAAACGTAAAAATTAATGGCAAGCCTGCTATAACGAAATAATGTCAAAAAACAGGAATCAAGGATATGTCTCTTTCGACGCGTGCGGAGGGGGTGCTGGTGTGTTTGGCATAAATGATTTTTTTAACTCTAAAGCTTTTCCAATTCCAAATAAAATTAAAAGCAGGCATGAACTCCTCTCCAATCCTGAGTATGGAATTATGCAGGCTTCACTTTTAGCTCTTATGAGACATTATAACAAAAAGAAAACAAGTTAAAATTGTATATATCTTGAAATGACTTCCGTACTAAGCTATAAGACCTATTCACTGGAAACAAGTGCCGTAGAGCACAATGTTGCGTATGTTGCACCTTCGGGGGTGGACTATGTTGAAGTTTTCCCTATTCAAATAACCAACGATACAGCTACCAATGACGCTAACATGACTGTGAGATGGGTGGACTATAGTGACAGGGTGTATGTTTCGTCAACTTATTGGGGGGATGGGATGACCGAAAAAGAGAAGTACTACACCTATCCCGCACACCCATTTATAAGTCAGACGTTAATTCCGGCAGGTGCTGGGTTATCTGTTCTGGACAATAAATTTAATTTAGGCCCGAACGACTTGGTTCAATTTAAGTCAGATCCAGGAGCTGCAGGGGTCATTAGTGTGAATGTTGTAGAGTATTACCCTGAAGGGTCTACACCCCAACCAAATTCTCTGCAGTTTTCAAGCAGGCAGAGGGTGCAAACAATTATAGGGTTCGGAAAGCCCCAAGGCGCGGATTATGTACCTACCGGAGGTAATTAATTATGACATGTAAACTATCAGATATCACAAATGACGAACTGTCGATTATTCCGACTACCTCTCTTCAATCCTTGATTAATACTGCAGCACAACAAAAGGAAGATCTAAATACTAAAATTGCGTATAAAACTAGAAGAAGAGATCGCCTCGCTGGAACAGTATCCGTATATTCTCCAGTACAAGGTCGTACAGCTGTCAAAAGCACTAATTCGTTAGAGAACGATATAAGTGCTGCTTCTAAATTATCGCTGCCCGTAGCCTCTCTATCCCAATCTCTTGACGCTCTTCAAGAAGATGAAAAAAACGTACTGACGAATAATCCACTGGGTCTTCCTGATCTTTCAGATTACGGTCCTATTGCAGAGTCATTAAACTCAAAACTCTCTTGTTTCTCGTCGGAAATCCCTTCTCTAGAGGCTTCTTCAACGGTTAACAACTCTGAAAAAGTAGTTTTGCTTGACGCGGAGGTTGGCGGTTTACGGGGGGACCTTGCTTCGGTTAACAGTCTTATTACCCGTTCAAATGATATTATTACAAAAAGAGGTAGGGGGGAACTAGAGGAGCCTGCTGTTAACACGGATGATCTTCCTGATCAATATTTTCCGGGTGTTGCTAAAAACTTTAAGGAATATGTAGAGGAGAATGTAGTTCTTCCCATGCAAGCGAATTTTGAGATGTTTAATTCCTTTTCGCTTGAAATGCAGGGATTGGATGTGTCTGCACCTCCTCCGGTATTTGATTTAACATACGGTCCTCCGGTCTCAGTGAAAGGACAATTCGTGTTGTCTCAGGACGGGCTTTACTATGATTCTAGAGGAGGAGGTCTCCCGGTTTTGAGCGGTAGCGCTTTGGACTCATCATCTTGGGAGTTGGAGTATGCTCCCAATCTTGGCGGTAAGGGTATTTTTTACGGTGATCAAAACCTAACGGACCTAAAGGATACAGTTTTCAGTGATGATTATATTTCAGACTCTAAACTTGTTGCCCTGTACTATGACTCTGATGATATCCTTCAAAACTTGGAAAGGAATAAGAGCAGGCAAATCTCTATTGTGTCTGGACAGATAAATGACCTTATTGAAGTGTCAGCTACTGCTTATTCCATGGATTCCGCAATGGTAGTTAACTACTACAATAGCCTTGGAGCAATTGCAGCTACCTACGACGATAAAATAAGAAAGAGAAAGAAGCAGCTACAGCTAGTAGCTCTGTTCGCTTCCGGAACGTATAGTTTTACTACTTCATATGAAGGAGCACCTGGTTATCCGCCGCCCCCTAAAAACATAGGTCTTGGAGATGGAGTTCTTGTTCATCTTGTGGATTCAAATATGGATTCCTCAGGTTTTTGGACTCCCATTGAAAGAATCCCAGTAAATGATTTTACTTTCTTAAAAGGAAAACCTATTAGACTAAGTTTGGGGGAGCAGAAGGATTTAGTGTTATTTTCTGAAGACCTAGAGGATACGATTTTGCCCGTAACTCCGAAGTTCTTAGTGTCCGAACCTCAACCTTACTCAGTGTTGGATAAGTTTTCTATATCCCCAACCCCTATTGGAGAATTCCCAAGTGTTGATGGGGACCCTGTAGTTAGTGGTACAGGAGCTTTTGTCCTGTCCCTGCAAGACCATATTGTACGAGATAGTTTAATGTGCATGTATAATTTCTTGCGTCCTAACGTAGTAGAAGCAGCATCCTTGGAGTATAATTTGGATAATAATGTACCCGATTCTTCAGGGCTTTTGAATGCTCAGTTAGTTGGTTCTGGGGTTGATTGGGCATTCCCCTCAGGATTGGGTATTCCATATTTTAGAGGTACTTTCTATAACCCAGACAGAGTTCAAGATGCCAGTGCACAGGGCGGCTGCTATGCAGTTCTTCCTACTAATAAAGACAGGGAAGGTAATGCTAACTTTTTTGCACAAAAAACGTTAAACAACTTAACATATACTAAAGATGAAGACCCCTCCAGAGATCCCAAAGGAGGAGGCTTCTCGTTCGATTTTTGGACCCATGTTCCGAATCTTTTAGGAGGGTTTAAAGGGGACCACAGGTATAGACTTCTTCTAGCGAATGAAAATTCGGGGGGATTATTAACGACTGCTCAAGTCCTCCCCGACAGGCTACAATGGACTAAACCTTCGGGGTTGCCCGAAGTAAAAAAAACCAGGACAGATCGAGTTCACGGTTTAATTATAGGGTTTAGAGACATAGGTGGACTCCCTGCAACTACAAGTGGCGTAGAGTTTATTGTAAAACCAACTGTGTCTCAGAATCAACAGAAAACTAATACAAGAGATTGGGGTCATAGCGTATGTTTAGTAGAAGATTTTGGATACACTGGAGATGAGACTGGCACAAGTGTAGCAGTTCCTACGTCTCAATTTTCTGGAGTTGGTGTTTCAACCCCAGTTTCCGGAGTAAACAATGGAGTTACTTTGGGGGATGTTAGTAATACTTTCGTGCATATGTGTTTAAGTTTTGACTATAACGTCAACAAGCTTAGAACTATGGTTGATGGAGAACTTTGGCACGAAGTAAATATGGCTAGTTCCCTCATGGTCGGATATGCACAATCTTTGAATGTCCCAACCTGGGCAGATGAAGATGATGGAGGCACTATGTCTGTTTATAAGCAAAGTTTCAGCCCTGCAGACGCAAATTACGGACCTTCTGTTTCCCTTGACGGTGAAACTTTTACGCCTTGGGTTTTAGGAGGCGGATTTACGGACGGAATCCCAGCGGGGAAGGTCAATGGGGATACCCAATCATACGCAGGTTTTCTAGGGTATAATACTAATGATTCTTATTACGACAATACTGGAGGGAGCGGAGCTGTGTCTCAGCACAATAGAAGTATCCCGCTAAAGGATTCAAGATGGAAAAGCGGTCTGAATGGCTATATTGGAAGTTTCAAGGTTTACGGCAAGCCCCTATCTAGTACAGAGGCTAAGCAAAATTTCAATGCTCAAAAAGGATTTTTTAAGAATATTGCTACTTAGTAAAAAATGATTTCCACCCCCCAACGAATTGATTATTTAACTACGTCTAAATTCAGTCCTATTTATGGATTTGAGTTTCCGGTAGTTTCTGGAACCGGCGGATTCTTTACAGCAACCCAAGGGTTAACTTCTATTTCTTCTAGTTTGAAACAGTTGATTTTGACAAATAAAGGGGAGAGAGTTATGATGCCTCAATTTGGCACGTCGTTAAGGTCTTCCGTTTTCTCTCACATGGATGAAAGTAGAAAGACGGAACTAATATCAGAAATAAGATCTGCAATAGCAACCTATGAACCTAGAGTTGTGTTAAAAAACCTTTCTTTAGACTTCAACAATACTATGCATCAATTAACTGTATCGATTTCCTTTTCGACAATTGAAGACGTATCAACAACTCAAATTGTGGAGCTTAGAGTATAATGGCTCAAAATGATAATATTTACGGAACCAGTGCTTTTGATGGTACTGTAAAATCCGACTTCCTCGCGCTAGGGATTGTACCTGATAATTTAAGGTCTCAGTTTATAGACTATTCTACTGCTGATTTTTCTGAGTTTAAAGAGGCGTTATTGAGTTACTTGAAAGCGGTTTATCCTCTAGACTACACTAACTTTGTAGAGTCTGATTTGGGTATTGTATTAGTAGAGTTATTTTCATATCTCGCTAGTGTTATATCTTTAAAGTCTGATTTATTAGCCAATGAGCTTTATCTCCCCACTGTTCAGACTGTTGGTAATCTCTCCAAGCTTTTAAACTTAGTTGGAATTTCGTTAAAGGGTCCAATTGCTAGTAAAGCGACTGTAAGAGCTACCGTACCAACGAGTCGATCAGTTGAAACTGGTCAAACTATGACTATTCCTTTAGCGTCCAGAACTTTCTCTGTTCCTAACACAAAAGATGGTGGAGCACTCTTCTTCACCCTTTATGAAACAAATTTGACTACTGGAGTAATAGATCTAAACAATAAAGATATTATCTTGCAGAATAGCGATACTATAAATGCAGGAACTCAGTTTAATAATCTTGTTTTGTTGGAAGGAGAATTGAGGAGTCAAGCTGGAACCTTTTCTAACTTAAACACTATTCAATCGATTAATCTGACTAGCCCCTCCATCGTGGAAAAAAGTATCGTCGTCTCTGCAAACACAGGGGATATCTACACTGAAGTTGAGAATCTTTTCCTAGCTGATGATGGAAAGGACGCAGTTTTTCAAAAGATCTATAATGACGATTACTCTTGTACCCTTGTGTTTGGTGACAATACCCGAGGAAAATCTCCCGCTGGTGGAGTACAGTATCGAGTTTTCTACAGAATAGGTGGTGGCTCTCGCGGAAATGTTCCCGCAGTTACTATCAACCAGAGTATCAATGCGGCACATTCTTCGAAAGGAGCCACGAGTATTACTATACAAAATTCCACACATTCTGCGGGAGGCGCTAACGCAGAAACAGTAGAGCACGCTAAAAAGTGGGCTCCGTATTTCTTCAAGACTCAGTATAGAGCTGTTACCGGAGAGGACTATACAGCATACGCAAATCAGTTTGTTAGCACCGTAGGTCAAACAGCAAAAGCCCAAGCAGTTTTAAGAAGATCTGGAGCTGGGGCAAATATGATTGATATTTATGTCATATCAAAAGCTACAGAGCTACAGGTACAGAGAGCTTCTTTACCCTTTAAACAAGAGCTTTTAGCTTACCTTAACAAGTATAAAATGATTACTGACGAGGTTACGATTGTTGACGGTTTAGTTCGTACGGTAGACCTTGTCATTACGATCTTTGCGGATAGAGAGTTTGAGCCATTCGAAGAAAGTGTTAAGAGGTCCGCAGCTGATAAAGTAATTAATTTTTTTAGTGTAGACAGTAGATCATTTGGGGAAAGAGTTAAACTTTCTGACTTACAAAGGGATATCTTTGAAGTTCAAGAAATTAGGTTCTCTACGATAGATAACTATTCAGAAGATATAAAACTAGACTTTAATGAGATTGTTCAACTAAACAACGTTGAAATAAATATCGAGTACGTATAAAATGGTTCGAAGGACAGGATTAGGTTCTCTAGGGACAAACAAAAATTATTATCAGTATAATTATATTGATGTAATTCAGAAAATTGTGCCCTCTATGTACCAAGATACTGACTCGACTATTTTTGGGGAGGAAGAGGATGTTCTGTATTCGACCCTCGGGAAGATTATCCTTGCGGCTAAGGACTGTACTACCCTGATTCCTATCTCGAATACTCTGCCTGCGTATACACTAAGTGGCATAAGAGGACATTTTATTCCAAAGAATGAGCTTACAAATATACAACCTTATTTGTTTGAGAATAAAATTCTAAGAGCTTTTGGGAAAAGTTTGTCCGACTTTAAAAGTTCAAGTGACTGGGAGACATATGTATCTGGAACTCTCCTTCCAAGTATCCCATTAAATAATCCAACTACGTCATTTGTATCTGGAGTTTCTGCCAACATTAATGCAGCAGTTAGTAGTACTGGCGCAGCACATCAATACTTAATTGATAATCTTTCATGGCTGTACCTTCTAAATTTTCCAGGCCCCACAGCCGGTTTTGCGGCGTCCACTATTTCACAAAATCTTCTCGTTAGCTCCACATATCTAGGGAAAAGCATTGAAGAAAGGGATGGAGTTAAAGGTCTTTTTGAGTATATCTGGAGAAATAAAGAGGTACAAACTGCATCTGGGATGAGGTACATTCCTCCCATTTTTAATCAAGCTAGCTCTACTACCTCGGCAAATATTTACGCGTCAGGAACACAGTTGTTGGATGGGTTAAAAACCCTTATAGATGTTTGGTATAACCCCAATGATGAAGCGGCTACTGAATTACAAACACAATTAGAGCTTTTAATATCTTTGGGTACGTACAATTCAAAGAGAATAACAGCGGGGCCTTTCCAAAGATTTTTAAAAGCTTTAAGTTTTGCAACGTATGATGTTAATTCTTTGGTAGATGATATAGGATCCCTAGTTGACGTCCAGAGGTGTGACAAACGATTTTTAAATTATTTAGGAGCCCTCATAGGGTGGAAAGTTTTGACTGGAGATGTTGATAGGTGGAGAGGGCAATTACGTCAAGCAGTCTACCTATACAAAGCAAAAGGAACTAGAAAAGCATTAGAAACGGCAGTTTCTCTAATGTTTCCGGATGCTGGATTCAATGCCTCTGAGTCAACAGAAGAAGTTTGGGAGTCTTACATACCTCGGCTAATCTATTACTTGATTGCTACAGAATCTAAAGTACTTAATGATCCACTTTATAACCCTCCAGACTACGATCCAGGCGTTCCTGGTGCTACGACTGTTTCTGTTAACGGCAAAAACGTAATTAAAAATATTGACGGGGCGGCTTTATTTGACGAGGATGACCATGACAATAACTATAGGTTTGCTACGGATTATGTTTTAAGCGCTCTACAAGGAGAGACGAACGCAATAAAAATTAATGGAGTTCCTTATCATTCAAGTTCTTGGGATCCTAACGGGAACGGTGAGGTTTTTAAGGGATTTGAACACCGAGGAAAATTAGTTCCGGTTCCCCCTTGGGAGAATGACAGGTTTTATGACACCACTTATATGACTGACAACCAGTTGTCATACTTGTCTGGTCTTTTGCCAAAAGGAAGAGCTGATGGCGGTTTGGAAATTCCCCTAGAGTATGTGAAAGGTTTTACCCGCCACGTTCATGACAAATGTCTTAATTCACCGTTGATTAATGGGCTGAACTTTCGATGGAAATTTTTTACATCTAGTGTTGAGTTGCCACCTAACTTGGATTCCGTAGTGACCGGAACCCGAGCACAAGACATAAGTCTCAAAGATTATTGGAATTCGAAGGCTTCTACGCTATTAACCACCATAGAGACAAGCGCGTTAACTCAGAAGTTAAATGCAGGTACATCAGGAACCACCAACTATGCTAATTACCCCCAATCTGATTTTTATTACGGTGCCAATACAGATGAAGTAATCTACGTCTTGAGTGAGATTTTCCGGCAGTTCATTCCGTTCCACTCGGTTGTTAAGTTTTATGCTACCCAAAACATGACTGACCGTGTTGATCTTACTGGAAGTGGGACAAGTGATGGAATACGGTATAGTGTTCTTGTAGAATACTCGGATAATGATGACCAAATCCTTCGAGACTTTATTTTATCGGGGTGTGTAGCTTCCTCCGTAAGTGGGGTAGAGTCTCCTAGTTCCATTAGAAGATTATACACGTCGGTACCTAGAACATCACGCAGAAGGAGAAACTTAAAATATATTGTGCCTGCGGCTGCCTACTACAGGGATGGAAGGTCTATGCCTATTGCAAGAGGTCAATGTCCAAGTAGTACCTTAAATCCTGGCTACGTATCGTCAGTGGTAGAGTACGACAACAACACATGGGCGAAACTTATTTTTAGTGGTACTAGCAATCAAATGAACGTAAGTTCTTTTATTCCTTTAGGGTTTAATTTTAGCACTGGGAATTATTTTTCTCCAAAAGGCCCGGACGGATGGATCTACGATCAAAAGTATGACTTAGGTCTTTCCGCGTTGCCAGTTGAGTGGGCAGCGAACAGCAGAGCAGATAAAGCAGATGTGACCACCGTTTTTTATGGTATCGATGTATCCAGCACTTACCCCTGTAGAGCTTTAGGTAACGTAAATTTGAGTTCGAACTACATGCTAGGCGCTGAAACCAGAAGGGCTATGGATTACTCTACTTGTGCTGTATACGCTACTGTTTTAAACGCCCAAAAAACAAAAGATTTGGTAAAGTCTCTTGCTCCAAGTAGTATAGAAAATGTTGCTTTTGGAATCTTATTTTGGGATTTATGGAATAAGCATCAAAGATACTTTAATGGGCTGAATTTTAATTACAGGTATGACGCTCTGTCTGCTTCGGGAGCGTATCAAAGGTTTATGAGGGCAGGCGGACGAAGTATGGGGGCTCAATTAGAGGGACCCGGCTTCTTTAATAGTGATTTCGCCGTGCAAGGTAACCTGCCTGCCGGAAATTTCAATTCTGCGTCAGCCATAGAAGAGTCGCCTGATTTGATTTACAGTTTCCCTCAGTGGAAATATATTGCATATAAACCAGCAGCCCAAGATCTTGAGTACATGGATGCTAGTGGTACATCTAAAATAAAGATAAATAAAACGTCACCATTCAAGGGGACAAGCCAGAAGTCAAGGTTACGATTTCCCGATTATTTGGACACAGTAACCGGTAAATGTGTAATAAATTCTATGGTAAGTGGCGTAAGCCTAGTTGCAGGTGTTGACACAGACCGTCCTGCATGGGCAGTTTATAACACTGCTCAATACGGAGTGGAAAATACTTCTTCAAATGCTACTAATGAATTTTCAGATTATGTTGGAAACATAACTCTTTTTAACGAGATGGGCTCAGCCAACAATCCCCTCCTTGATAAATCCCATTCCGTACAGATTAGGTACTCTCTAAACCAGGGTAGAGAGTATATCCCCAATCCGGAGTTTAGGTGGAAAGCTGCATTGGAAAGATCCATCGCAGGCGGCTCAACCGAGGCCACACCGTGGGCTAATAACCTGGCGTGCAATGGTATAGCCGGGTTCGCTCTCCAGGCTTCAAACACTACAACCAGAGCTGGCTCCCCTTGGTACACGGGAACATTAGGAGGCTCTGGATTCGATACTTCTTCTTCCGTTGGTTATTTCCTCTCAGGGCTTAATCCGGATACTGACCAATACATAGTCTCTGCTAATTGCTCCGGGAATCCTGCATGGCGGCATCCTAAGTCTAGCTGGATAAAAGTAAATGACTCTGACACTTACGGTGGGGATGCCGCAACTCTCATGGGGTTAATTCCAGGAAGGAAATATAGACTTACAGTAGATTTTATGACCCCCCACACTACCGCTAGTGGTGTTGGTGTGAATCTTAGCTGGGTGTCTCCCGTCCCGGGTGCAAAATCTGCTCAGCTAAACAGAGCTGGAGGATGGTCTAAAGGAGGAATGGCTTTTAACCAAATCATGCCTGTCCTCGCCCCGGGGCCTAATCCAGGATCCTTCAATACTTCTACACTAGACTTTGAAGTTAGCTCTGTATTTATGCCCGGAGACGCCTTCGAGCTTTCGCTAGTGCCTGTAGGTGCGGGTTCTTCAGGAAAACCATCAACCAAAGAGTTTGTACAGTATTTCTTCAAGAAAATCAAAATGGAAGAACTTGATGATAGCCCCACTAAAAATCGGTTACTTCCAGAAAAAGACTACAGGCTATCCGTTCGATTTAAGGAGGGAACGGCTCTCAAGGACAATGAGGGGACTATAGCAGTTAGGATTAGGACCGATAATATTCCTGTACTGTACAAAAACACGCAGAATGGTTATGATTCAACTTACTCGGATTCAATAGGAAAAGGAAACTCTTTCGCATTTGATCAAGCTGATGGGAAGTGGAAAAATATCCTAGAGGATGACTATGAATATTCGAACCCTGCTACTAGCCATACAGGGCTTAACAATTTGTACTACGAGTATCAAGTTTCAGATGTACTTATGGATCCAGATCCTGCTTTTGAAGCAGAGGGGTGGCGAATGTTAGAGATACCTTTTAGTACCAAAAATAGTAATTTACATTCTCCAGATCAATGGCTTAATTACAGCATTAGAGAATATCAAAAGTTTATCTATAAGTCTGGAAAGCCTCTTCATAATTTGGACACTGTTTATCATGTTGAAATAGGAAAGTTTAGTGCCGACCCTGTGGATACCGAACCGGTAGATAGAACGTCGATTACAGTTGATAAAGTAGCATTCCAACTCGTTGATTCTTATGACGAGCTTTTGAATTTCTACCCCTTTGAGGCGTTAGAGAGATTGTTTTATAGATTCGACCTTCAAACATCTGGAGACTCTTCCAGAAACAGTTACTTCTCTGCAAGTTCCTACCAGACGAGCGGAGGTTCTAGAATATCATACCAAGAAAAATTCGGAGGCAATTTTTCCGGGGTTGAAGATGAGTCTTACAAATATGCAGACGCGAGTGGTGGGGTAATATATAACATATTAGATGACTAATGAGAGGATTTGTAGAAATATACCAGGGTAAAGGAGACGACATGGAGCTTATCCATGCCGATGACAATATAATTGTAGATGGCGCGAGAGAGCACATTGTTGATATTCTTACTTTCACCCCTCCTCCTACTAGGACATCTAACGACCTTTCTAGTACTGCTAAAGCAAGGGGAATTAGTTATCTTCCTGCTTCCGGTGTGTTGGATACTTCAAATTTTAATGTTAGAGGTTTTACTCTCGGGTCCGCAAGGGAAAACTATGATTTTCGCCACGCCAAGTATACGCCATCCTCGGCAGCAACCCATAATAAGCACACAGGTTTTTATCACTTACTTCCTTATTTTAATAACCATGATTTTCGATCTACTTCGTGGAATGAGTATTCCCCATACGAAGAGCGTGTGGAAATATTTGAGGATAACAAGTTTGAAAATGTAGGGTTTGATCTCATAAAGCAACATGGTATAAATTCTCTCGGGATTAATAACCCTGGTAGTTTTACGAATTTTACCAAAACAAGTGAGAATTTATTTCTCCCAGGAGGGTGGAATGGGGCTTGTCCTATTGATGCATATATTGGACCTGGGGTTCGGGGAAGAGGTTTACGTCTTAGAAAAACCTATGGAAGTTTTTGGTTCAATCTTGTGGGGTCTGTATCCGAAAAACTTCTTAGGATAGACCAAACGTATAAAATAACACTTGATATTTTGGCTAGAGATGACATTTCTACTAACATTATTGTCTGGGATCAAGCTACAGGTGGCCCGCCAATCTTTAGTAATGGGGGAAAGCTAGGTCAGAATTCTTTTGAATTTACTCCACGCATCGGGAGTAGCAATTATCCTTGGGATGGAAAGTTTCAAATTGGATATTATACTGTTGCTGACTCCGCTGATTACACGATAGACAATCTCAAACTATTTCACCAAATAAATCAAGCTTTTAGTTTTACTATGTTTGATACTTCCCTTGCAGATTTTGATTCGTTGGTGGATTGGGTTCCAGATCTTACTTATAATGAATCCGGATACAAGCAAAGCAAACCAGAATATTGGACAGTTTACAACCAGGATTATGAAAACTGGGAGAGGGGAGATAAAGATGGTACGCGAGACAATCCTACCATTCCTGAAAACTATGTCTCATCTGTTGCAATAGACACGTCTCATATTTGGACTAGTTTGCCTATTGTCTCTGGTTTGTGTTTTAATAGAATCGCAGATACTATGAACGGGACTTCTGTAAGCGCCTTAAGCATGGATTTGTATACCCCTGACGGGGTTGGGAACCAGGATAGATGGGAAGACTTAAGCGCAGGAACTTACAAGCTTACATACTCTTGGCTTGGCTCGGATTCTGATTATGAATCTCAGTTGTACATTGATAACTACCCACAAGATGAGCCTGTAAACGCTAATACTCCGTACCAAGAGATAGCTTTTTTAGATACAACACCAGGGACTTCAGATTCTTATATAAAGGAGTTTGCATATGGAAGCCAACATAATAGATCAATAGAATTTACCGTTCCAGATCAAAGTGAGAACAGGCCTCTAACAATTGGAGTTAATAATTTTATTGATACCAATGGTACAAATCTTGCAACAATACCCATTCGTTGTGGCATTGACCATTTTCGATTGTCAAGACGAATTGGCGAGGATACTATACCGGCTCACTGGGAGTTAATATTACAAGGGTCTCCTTCTTTTGGTTCCGACACATCAGGTCCAGGTTTAGAGTTTAAATCTTCCGAAGTTGGAGACCAAGCTACTTTAAGACAGAACATCGCTCTTAAAAAAGGAAACTCATACAGGTTCAACATAACTGCTTCCGGAACTGACCCAGTAAAAATTGGATTATACAGACAAAGACATGCCGGTGTTAGTGTAGATGCTAGGGAATATTTTGATTTTGACAAAGGAATATTTTTAAGTAGAGGTAAGAGTGTACCTGTAAGATACCCTAGAGGTTCTACTGTAGCTTCAGGTCTCCCCGTTGATCCTGATAAATCGATATTTCTAACTAAGCATAGAAAAACTCATTCTGTTGATTTTCGTCTCCCAGAAAACCCTGTAGATAGATCTGCTTTCGGAGAAGAATCGATTTCTTATTTTTGGGAAATAAAATTACCTGCAGATTCTAGTGATTTTCTTTCTGATATTTCTATCGCTAGTGTAGATTTGATTAATTTAGAAGAGGAAGTTCTTAGAAATTCTAATTTTTCTGAAACTGAATCTATAATCCCTAATTCTGATTTGTTTAGAAAACAGCTCGCGCCTGAGTACGTTACTGACATAAATGGTTCTAGGATGTTAGGGATTTATGATTTCTCAGGTCCCTTAGACAATCCAACACAGTTTGTAGGGGATCTCGTTTCTGTACAGGACCCCACTGACGCCACCCGCCCCGAAGTTACAGTTCGTCAATGGGGGGGAGACACCCACAATCCCATTGTAATATCAAAAGAGGGAGACTTGTGGAACGCAAGGAACGTGTCAGGAAGTGTCTCCTACGTAATGTCCTCAGTTGACGTGTCAAGTGTTACTGATGAGGGGTACCTAGATATAAGAACTATTTATCGAGGGTACGTCTCTTCCAAGGTTGGTACCGCTAGATTTGGAGCTAGCTTCTTCTTGTCCGAGGTAGACCAATTAAAAGACAGTCTAGGTAACCTTCCCAATTCAGATAGAAGTAGAGAGGTTCCAATGCAGCTGTCATTTTGGTATAGTACTGAAAATCCAGCAGCAAGCGCCCCACTTTCGGTACAAGTATTTTCCGACCAAATATCTACTGGTGTTAGAAACTACTATTCTTTTTCTTCGTACGATCCATATGGAAATGATCCAAACATGGATGGTTGGACCGATAGAACTACTTGGAGCCAAGTACTCGGCAATGTGTCAGAAGGTTATCTCGGGGGTCCGTCCTTACCTCCTACTGATCAGGGAAAATGGAGAAAAGCATCTGCACCTATTGTTTTAATGAAGGATATGTACGATAACCCAGAGGACCACGAAATTCATATAAGGTTTCGTCCCGTAGGGCAATCTTCTAACATTAGGTCCACTTACATTAAAGGTATTTCTCTAGGCCCTACTCCTGGATGGAAGTATGCTCATCTCGGACCTAGTAGTACGGTAAGTTTTTCAGAAAGAGATACTCTTGTGTACGATTCCTTCGGGCATACAATCCTAAACAGCTGGGATGCAGAGGATCAGTATATTGGAACGGTGTTCAGTGGGTTAGTTCCAAATGAGGATTATACTTTAATGGTAAGATATAAATCTTCAAAAGCTGCTAACGTAGATGTGTTAAATCTTCAAATGTCAGGAGTAGTGTCCGATTATACTGATTGGCGTTATTACAATTGGAATGCCGACCAAAAGTCGTGGCCCAAGTATTCCACCGGGGGTACTGCAACAAAGAAAAAACTTACAGGCACAGCAGGAAATTACGTTACCTCTTCTCTTCCTATTATGGGGATGAATCACGCCGGTTTTACGGTGGACCAGGAGTATTTCCTAAGATTAGGTTACGAAAGTGATGCTACCATTGAATTTGATTATATTAAGTTAGTTCGAACTCCGCGAATAGCGTACACGGGACCTTTCCACAAGGATAGTTTAAGTCCATGGCAAACTATACAAAACAACCAAGCCAATTTTTCTGATGATCCTTTTTACTGGGGGGATGGAGTTAGTGTTTTTGCTGATAGTTCTGCTACGAGGGTAGAGTTGATTACGTCTGGTTCTGAAGGTGGGTATATTCAAGTTACCAACCCTTTTGACATAGAGGAGACAGATGGACGTGTAAGATGGGCAAAAACCCAAAAAGACTTAGGGATAAATAAGGGGGATATAGTTACTGTTGCCTATGGACAGTATGATGTTTTGACAGGAGCTTTGAGTGACCAATTCTTGGTTATAACTGTTTGGGACCCGATCACAGAAGAGCAGTGGTACTGGGACGGAAGTGATTGGAGTACCGGATGGGAGTACGTTCAGAAGGACGGCGCTAGCATTGGGCCCTCCACAGACACCGGAGACCAAAATTACCCATTCAAGGAAATACAAGCATCAGGAATACCCATAGATGGTCACTACCTCCATGATGATACAAGGTGGAAGGTTATATCATATACCCGAAACTCAGACGGAGGTACACCTCCTTATGTTCACAGGAGGTCCCCTCTTCGGATTTATAAAACTGGAAAAATAGTGACTGCTATAGATAGTGAGGGAAATCCTAAGACAGTTTTCAATCAAAATCATAGCTACGCAAGCGCTCTTCCAAGTGTAGGTGTAGCTCCAATGGACAAAACTCTTCAACCCACTTCCGTGGATGGAAGTGGTCCTGCTAGGTTGGGACATTTTTTAAATGCTATTGAATTTTCTGGATCTCCTGAGTTTTCCTCAATGAAGTTAGAGCAAGTTGTCCAAGCTGGTTGTTTCCTTCCTGGAAGTGGGCTGGAGTTGGATAGATATTCTTTCGGACATACTGATAAATCCGAATCTAATGCATTTTCTGGGGTACTAAGCGGTATGTTAAACCAGCAAAGTGTTATTAACAGTGAAGGGTACATTATGGAAGCCAGTGGATCCGTTAGCTCCTACACCGTAAAAGACTCCAGTGCAGGATTCGTTGTGTCCGCATACCCCATTGATAATTCGTTTGGACTGTCGGCTATTAATCACGAGAGGGAAGTTAAGTATGTTTTAACACTTACTCCAAACGATTGGAAACTTTTAGATTATTACTATGGGGGAATCGCTAATATCGGATTACACGTCTTTGACCTGCCTGCCACCGCTAAAAAGTTTGCAGGGGTCTCGAGCAATCATTTATCATTCCTAAATAGAACTAAAGGAACTCCGTATGGAACCGCCGCGACTATGGGAGCAGGTGGTAAAACTTCCCTATATAATCTGACAGACACAACAAAAAATCCAGTGTTTAAATTATTTGCTAAGAAAATTTTTCAACCTGGGGGGTTAAGAATGAACTCAAGCGACTATAATGACTTTATGACTATCGTCTGGACTATAAAATTCTAATGGCTACTAAACTCAGAGACTCGATAAAACCAAAAGGACATCTTGAAATCACTAAAGTGTATCGAGATGGGAAACGTGAAGTTGTGTACTCAAAGCACAATGTTATAACTGTTGGGATGGGTATAACACTTTCTGAGATGTTTGCCCACGCTACAGACGAGGATCCCGGCTCTACTCTTGGAAATGCAAACATTGGAAGTTATAGAATTAAATATTTCCAAATAGGAACAGGAGGAGATACAGTAGACGACCCTGCACCTAGCTCTTTGACCTCTTTGGGATCTCCTTGCGTTCTTTCTCAATATGGAGACCAAGCCAGTCTTATAGTTGGGAGTCATAATTTATGGCAGGATGGTGCCTTGTCAAATAAAGCATTCGCCAAATTGGATGACGCGAACATCAGGAAATATGGGAACACTGGAGTTAGTTTTACGTTTGACCTAGATGTCAACACTGCAAACGGTGTGGCAATTGATGAAATTGGAATATTTAGTGCGGACCCATTCCTAAGATTATATGCGACCCAACAAGGGGTGAGAGCGTCTGTCTTGTGCGCCTATAGAAAATTCCCAGAAATTACCAAAACTACTAAGTTTGCTCTTGCTTTTAAATGGACAATAATATTCTAATATGCCTGGAAAACTAAACACTAATGACACAACTTTCGGTGGGGGGAATAGTAATTTCTCTGTTGGCTCCGGTGGAGAGGACATCACTGAGCTTTTCGATACGGAGGTTACCAAATTCGGTCCCGATCAGTTTTATAATTGGGAACAAGATAATATTCCTATTGTTGAGCTGGAGAGTAGGACCAATGCACTATACTCACAGCTAAACGGGCAAGGAGCTGCAAATTCTACTTATAGTCCGGGAGTAGGGGGGAGAGCTGCTGTTGGAGGTCCCGCTAGTATTTCTAACAACATAGCAGGCGGCGTTACATTAGTTTTATCTTCCGTCGCGGATAAGGCGAATGGTATCTACACAGATTTAGATGAATTAGTTTCTAACATCCCCAAAACAATTAAAAGCCCTATTTTAGTTGAAATTTGTAGGTACGGAAATCTTGGAATTCTCAGTTTGTCTAATTTTAAAACTGAGGGTGCTGGTAGTTTAGAAATTATAAATAGAAATTTTGGAACTTGCCACGGTGGGTTTAGTAGTATCAATACTGTGTCCGCAGTTCGAAGCGTTTCTGATTTTGCAGTAAGATACGGAGATACTTCGCAAACTCTTGTTACTTCCGTGTCTTCTGTTGAAATGTTTAATGACGTATCTTCGGCAGCATCCACTAAGACCGGAGTTAATTGCTATAACGTTTCTGGTTGGAATAGTAATTACAGATGTTTTGCTGCGCAAGATAATGCAACTAATAATCGTGTTGGTCCTATTAATTTCTCATACGGAGGTTTGAATGGGGTAGGAGGAGTTTTCCCATTCACTAGAGCAGGTGCAGATACGGGAAACTACGGGTTTACACTTTCTGCCTATTCCGCAAAGTTTGATCACTCTATCAGTTCTTTGGACGCAAAGCCTGGTACTGAAAATGGGTATGGGCTTCAACTTAAGAGTAACCTTGTTACTTATCCTACCGTAGGAGTTTCCGCAAACTCTTCTTCTTACGGAAGTTATTTTACCATGGTTGAGGTGAATAATTGTGCAGGCCCCGCTATTAGATTAAGCAATATAATGGTAGACTCGTACTCAGGGTCTGGAGTAACCTTAAAGCACAGGGCTACTGCAGGGTTCAATGTTAACAACTCTAGGATTTCCCTTAAAGGAACTGCTTCAGTCAGAAATCGGTACTATGGGTATAGGATATCCAACTCTACAGTAAATGTTTTGGATGGGATGATCGCTTATAGAAATTATCCTATTACGGCTGGAGTTAGGAATGTAAGTTCTACGGAGCTTGAGGGAAATATTCCTTTAGTCTGTAGTGGGGTTGGTCTTTATGCTGCAAACTCTACAGTTGCATTTGATTCCGTGTATAAACCAAACAACCAGGCTATTAATAGTGGTACGGGAACTTATTACACAATACCAGGGAAGAAGCTCTATCACTTCTCACACAACGGAACCGGGATTTATGTTAAAGATTCTACCGTGGTTGGTGGGGTTGGAGGGCATACTTTCAAATCCACTGGTAATGATGGTTATATGGGTGGAGACGCACAAGATTTTGAAACCACTAAACTTGCAGCAACCTTAAACACTCAACACGGAATCGTAGCTGAAAATTCTAACTTTTTGTATAATGGTATTCCTTGGGCTTACAGAAATGGAGAAAATGGATTTGTAGCTAAGAGTTCGAATATTGGATTCATTGGGACTATCTGTGAGCTCAATTCTAGGGACGGATTGCATCTAGAGAATTCTGACTGTACGTATGGATACGGGTGGGAACTCTATAAGAATGCAGTTAATGACACACACAAAATAGGACAAGGGTCTAGAAATTCCCAAGTTCATTGTGATGGTAACGGTTATCACAACATCTACGTAGGAAAATCTTCCTGCATGAAACCTCAATTCGGTAGAGCCATGGCGGCTTACTATGGGGCTATCGGAGGTAGTGAAAGTGGGCGTTCTATGGGATGTTCTTCTGGTTCTTATGGGTATGCTAAGGATTATAATCCTATGGTCTCTGTCGATAACGGGTCAAAAGCAACTTTCTTATCTTTGGGAGGAGCCGCCGCTACTCGTCCTACAGGCACCCAATTTGCGCCAGTTAAAGGGTATGTTGCAGCAGCTACTAATAACTCTGAAATAACTTTCATAGGTACTTCTGCAAATGCAACGATGGCTTATCGAAATTACCCTTTCTTATCTTCAGGAAACCTTCCCTACACGTGGTGCAGGTCCGCATTTTATGCAGGGAATAATTCTACTACTAGATTTAGTGGACCTACTAAGATTTCCGGATTTGGAATCGCGTCCTTAGCGGAGAAAAATTCAACTACGAAGTTCTGTCCGATTTATGGGGATGACAGTGAATACTTTGATAACTACGGATTTGATCTATCAACTACCACAGGAAATCATACCAAAGTGGAGTTACATGCTTTAAGGGCATGTTTAGTTGCAAATGATAACTCTACTATTGATATGACGGATTTGGGGGGTTCTAGTACTGGAATGAATACTGCAAATTCCGTGGACGTTTTCGGTGTGGATTCTAATTATTGGAAATGCATATCAGGCGGTTACATGCAGTTCTATCCAAATGCTTTTACCGCATCAGTTATGAAAGGCTTTGGTTCCTATAACGGAGGAGGTAAGAGCGGAGGTCTTGATTACAACTCTAAGATAAATCCCGGCGCTCTGAAATCCAACAGAAGCACTGTCTCACTTGGCAACCAAAATGACATTTCTACTGGAGGCATGTGTGTAAGAGCAGTTGGAAACAGCTCTGTTAAGGTAGACAGTGTCAATTTCCCTATGGGGAGAAGTACAAGTGCCGTATCTGGAGTTTACTATAACCTTGAAGGATCTGGACAGGAACATGTGACTGGGTATGCTGGCATTGGAGGAACCCCTTACAATCCCGGACTCAATCAAAGGTATGGAGGTTCACAGTTATTCTTGTGGAACCTCGCAGATACATCTAGAATAAAAGCACAGAATTTGTTGGTATCTTCTGTAACACCCTCTGCTATTGGAGGGAGAGTTACTACTTTAGAAGGAGGAGCGCCTGTCAGTGGATACCATGGACCTGCTGGGAACTGGTGGAACGGTGTCGAATTGGATTACTACGGCGCAAATGGAATCGCCTCTAGTGGCGCCAGAAACTTGACCAGACTTGCTTATAATAACAATGGACCTTTTAGGCTTGTAATGGGGACCAGAGGGGATGTTAAGAGTTATTTTGATCTTTCTGGAAATGCGCCCACCGTCAGAGCAGCTGGTCTAGGGTCACTTAGCTCGACTGGAGGATCCCCAATAGATCAAATTATCGGACAGGGATACATGGCTCCAGTATCAGGGGTTTCTGCTATTTCCACTATTACTAGTCCCGATTCATACTACATGACCTACGATCCGTCTGGATATGGTCATAAAGTATTTGGAGGTCTTGATGGAGGTATTCAGTCTAGGAGTCTTGGGGTAGATCCAGTTGTGGCTGTCCCAGTCAGAGATTCGGATTGGCAAGGGTATATGAGAAATTTCTTTGACCAATCTGCTGCCGATACGTTTGCAAATGTAAGACATGCCGCCAATGACAAAGTTGGTTTTGCATCAATTTACAATTCTAGTACACAATCCGAAAATGCAGAGGGGATTGGGGAAGGAAGAGATGGTGACAATGTCACATTTGGAAAGGGAGTGAGATCCCTCAATCTTTTTGATTTAGATGATTTAGTATAAAATGACAAATCTCGATATCCCACTTGACGATATTATACAGCCTGTACGGAAGTATAAGCCTAATGATCCTTATTACTATGAGGTGGACAACCTTCCTATTGAGGAGCTTGAAAGTAACTGCGTCACGCTAAACACTAACATCAGGACAATACGGGATACTGTCGTCGCAGAATACCCATCAGAATCGACAGTACGTGCTTTAATCGGCGCCGCACAGTATGAGACTCAAAATACTTGGGCTTTCGGCACCTATCAGATGTATTTGGAGGGGAACTTATTTGATCCTGACCTAACCTTTAATACTGGTAAAGTTTACCAACAACAGCAAATTTGGGACGAGAGTGTGGGCTATTCGACTGGTCCATTGTTCTCTCGGTTTATGGGTAAATATATTGACCGTGCCGGTCATCAGGGAGGCACAGGAGTAGGTCAAATTTTAAATGAAGGTGGCGTTGCTTGGACATGGACTGCCGGACATATTTTAGACTGGTTCTACGACAAAAATTATATTACAACTACTTTTTCCGACATAGTTAAGCTTTCATCGAAGGATGTAAATGCTATTACAAGAGACGATTCCAACTCTGTGTATGACGCTGCCGACCCTGACATATCCAATCCATTTATGACGAAAGCGGATTTAAATACATATGTAAAACCTGATTCCGCAGATGCAGCTAACGCCGCAACCACTGCTAACAGTGCCAATCCGTTTGCAACCATGGGTGACGTGCCTCCAAGAGTTCCAATAGGATCTCTGTTGTTCTTAGACAAAGTTAACTGGCCTGACACGACTACAAACACAAGCACAGCGAATAGGAAAATTACTCAGGACATTGACTTGGTTCCTATGCTTACGGGAGGTGCGGGCACTTATGTTGTTAAGTTTCGGTGGAGTTATGGGCAAGCGTGCAACTCCCACTTTGGCAATAACGATTCCTGGGGGACCGTTAAATTTGGAGTAACGGATGGAGTTATGGATTCTTTTTTACCGGATGGTAATGCGACGGGTAGTGCATATGCTAATTACTATAGTTTCCAGGTTAGGTGCTCCCGAGCCTACAACCAGCACAATCACGCCGGTATAATAGGGGTTAAGGATTATGGGGGGGGAACAACTATAATTAGCGGTTACGGGAACTTCCTCGGCTATACTGGCGGTGAGTTTGGTTATTCTCAGGGGACCACAACAGTCCCGCCCGGTCCGGGCGGTAGTATGTTCGCTTTAGACCGACAGATGATATCCTTTAAGTGGGATGGGGTGACCGCCGCTCGTTTTATGATGTCAATGCCTAATAGGGATTATTCGGATACAATCTGGGTTCCAGTGGGAAGCTGTCAAGTGTACTTGGTAGCAGGATCTTAAACGATATATGAAATATCTCCTTCCGATCTTATTGTTAACATCCTGTTCTACGCTCATGCCAATAGCAGGTGGAGCAGCAGGTGCTGGGATTGGTGCTGCTTTAGGAACTCCAGCTACTGCAGCCATAGGAGGAGCAGGCGGGGTTGTAGCTGCTCAAATGGCATTCCCCAATGAAAGTGTTGATCCGAGTGTTGCTCTCGCAGCAGCGCAAGCTGGAAAACCAGCTCCAGGAACAGCAGCTTCTACCATTCACGAAACTAAGAACCTTGTGTGGGACTTAGGTTGGATGTATTTGCTAATCTTTGTCCTCGTCCCCCTCTTTACAAAGAAAGGGCGTGGTTGGGTTAAAAAGTTTGCTGACATTCATAATACTGTTTCCCAAAAGGAGATAGACGCAAGAGATGAAGAGCAAGATGTTAGACTGAATGAACTTGAAGAAGTTATCAAAATAATAAAAAAGAAGAATAAGATAACTTAACAATGCACTAAATAAGCTAGAGGGAGTTTCCTCCCCATTTAAAAATATGAAACTTATAGACTATAATTTTATCTCTAATGACGACGCAAAGACCATCATGGAGGCATACGGGTATGAAGTTGCTGAGGAAGAAGCCGTTGAGGAGACTCCGGAAGAGCAAGTAAACGAAAGCGAAGAAGCTTTGAATATGTTTGTTTATGAAAGCAACGGTGTTGTTTTCGCTCTTTCTGAAGATGTTGAAATCATCGACGATGTTCCTTACATTCCAGCTCACGCTTTGACTGATGAAGACATTACAGGACTAGACGAAAACAGTACTTCCCTTTTGGAATCTGTTGAGTATGACGATGCTACTTACAACCTCGGTGACGTTTTCGAAGACGAAAACAGTGGGGAAATATTCGTCGCACTAGAACTTCCTGAGTAATAATGACAACACTAAGTGTAATGGAGATGGCTGATGACATCATGTCCTCTATGGGCATCTCGGACGCTGTTCCTTTGTCAGAAGCTCCCGTTGAAGCGGTTCATTCCATTGGAAAGGTATACTCGCAAGATCTCCCATATATGACCGATGAACAGAGATCTCAGCTTATTGCTGAGTCAGTTCCTATTGCAGAGAAGAAAGGTCCTGGTGCGTCGAAAAAGGAAACTGCTGAAGTAGCTTCCATGAGTCCTGGAGAGGTTCACGGGGAGTTGCAAGTTAAGCAGCCCCGTAAACGCAAGAAGAAACTCAAGAGAAAAGAGTTTGAGTTTGAAATCACAACTGAATCTAAAAAGAAACCTGAGAAAACTAAAAAGACACTTGAGAAAAAATATAAAGAGCTTATAAATCGTAAGCCCAATTTGTGGTCCCCTCAAGCGCGTACAGGACAATCCATTACTACTCAGGCAGAAATTGCGAGACTGGCTAAGCAACTTGGACAGACGGAAGAAGAACCCAAAACCGAGAATAGGAAACCATTCCAAGGTCTTGGTGAGATGACCACTGTAGGTTGTATTGGAGTCGGTCCTTTCGCAAACAAACCAGCACAGGATCCAGGTAACCCTTTTAAAAAGAAGAAGCGAAAAATCACTTCTGATTTCATCAAAAGAGCATTTATGAAATAATGAGCCAATTACTTAGAGACGTTTACTCTTTTGGAGAATTACAGATTCTATCCGAAGCAAAAGGATCTCAAGGAATGAGAGTCCGTGGTCTTTTCCAGGAAGCTGAGAAGAAGAACGGAAACCGCCGTGTATATTCAAGGAATCTACTAGAAAGAGAAATTGGTAAATTACAACCTCTTCTGTCAGAGCGTCGATTGGTCGGAGAACTCGACCATCCAACTGATGAAGTAGTACACCTTACTAATGCTTCTCATCTCATCACAGGCCTTCACATGGAAGGAACTAAAATTATCGGTGAGGCAGAGGTTCTCAACACACCATCTGGAAAAGTACTTCAAGAGCTTTTAGGAGCAGGGGTTAAGATTGGTATTTCCTCTAGAGCCGTGGGAGGTCTGACTTACGATGCAGACCAAGATTGCTACAACGTAAACGAAAACTTAAAGCTTATTACATGGGATATGGTATCTGATCCCTCATGTCAAGGAGCTTTTCCGGGTCTTGTTTCAGAAAATCAGGTTATTTCCGAAACACAACTCAAAGCAAAAGAAGAGATTGATAACATTAGAGCTGAAAAGATCTATTTGAACACATTAAGAAATCTTCTAAACAAAAAATAAAAATTTTCTATATTTTTTAGTAAAGGACTGTAGATACTAAAGATAAGGGTATTATATTATGACCAAAACTGTTAATGACATTGTAAAGCATCTCCCCGATGGAATTTCTGATTCCGGGATGGAAGAGATTTCCAAGCTAGTTGAAACTGTTGTGAGCGAAAGAGTAGAAGAAGAAGTAAAAACCCTAGCAGCCAAAGTTAGCAGCTACCTTCGTATGCGAATTGATGAATTCAAAGAAGTAGCAATGCAAGAGTTAGAAGATAACGAGGAAACTTTCCGTGCTGTTAAAGTTTATGAGTCTTTGAAGTCTGTTATTGCAGAGGATATGGAATCTAAGGATTCTGAGTCTGCAGTTTCAGCGTACAAAGAAGAAGTTGCTTCTCTTCAAGAAACCGTTGACAAACTAAACAACAAGCTATCTCATACTATTAATGAGAACTCTACACTTGAAGGGGCTGTGACCTCTCTGAAAGAAAATCTTCAAGATCTTTCGGAAGTTACAAAAGAACCCTTTAAATCATCTGAGTCCGCACTCGTTATTACAAACGAGGACACCAAACCCTCCTATACTAATCCGGAGAGTGAGGCAAATATGTTCCTAACTGAAGACGTAATTCGTCTAGCCCAAAATTTAAATAATTAAAAAAAAGAGTAAAGAAAATGATTAATGAAAACACTTCCCAAGCTCTATGTGACAAGTGGGCACCAATCTTAGAAGGTATCGAAGATGCTTATACCAGAGAATCCACTGCGGTTCTTCTAGAAAACCAAGCTCGCCACGTTCTCGCTGAACAGGCTAAGTCTGGCATGCTGGAAGAATCTACTACTGTGGGTCAGTTGGGTACCTTTCAAAAGTTTGCCTTTCCTCTTGTTCGCAGAGTATTTCCCGAACTGATTGCCAACAAAGTTGTTGGTGTTCAGCCTATGCAAGGTCCTGTTTCTCAGGTCTTTTATCTTGGTTATGACCGAGTGGCAAGACATGGGCACAATTCAACAGCCGCAACCACACAATCTGTGTATGGTAAGTACCTCCTAACCTACCGTGGTCAGACTGCTGGCGCTCTCTTTGGGGATGCTAGTGGTGGTATGATTGACCTAGATGCTTCTACGCCTGGTTGGCAGTGGACTGCATCTGCTGGGGGGCAGCCTGGAACACTTCCAGGTGCTAAACGTCTGCAAAACGACTCTCTTGCATTCTCCTCTAACCTTACAGGTACTGTAGGTGAAGGCATCGCTTCGTTCCCAAGTTCGGTTCTAGGAGGTTGGAATACGTCAGCTGGTGAGGCGTTAGGCAATTCTGGATCACCCGCTATCCCAGAAATTAACTTCCACATCGAACAACAGGCTGTTATTGCTAGCACTAGAAAGTTCCGCGCTCTGTGGACTATCGAAGCTGCGCAAGACTTGAAAGCCTATCACAACCTTGATCTTGAGCGTGAACTTACCGATCTTCTCGGTAAAGAAGTTGCTCTAGAGATTGACCGTGAAATCCTGGAAGATCTGCGTATGATTGCGTATGATGTTTCTAGTAATATCGCTAACGGATTCTCTCGCGGCGCTTTGGATTTGGGTAACCCCAATAACTTCCCAGAGCAAGCTGGTGTTATGTCCAATAACTCTTCTAAAGTATATCAGCCGGGAAACTTTACTTATGACCAGGCTACTGGCTTGGGAGTAAGAACACAGGGAACCAATAAGAACGTTTATTTTGTTGATCTGACCGCGACGAGCTTGAATCTTGCTCCTCGTCATGTCGGTGAAGCATATTCGAACTTGCTGGCTGCTGTTAACTTCGCTTCTCAGGATATTTACCGTACTACTTACCGTGGCGCTGGTAACTTCATTATTACTTCCCCCCTCGTAGCTGCGATGCTTCAATCTGCAGCTAAGTTGGAAGGTGGTATTGATCCTAGTGAAGCTGGCACTCTAGGTGCTAATATAGTTTACAAAGGACGTTGGAACGGTGCATATGATGTTTATGTTGATCCGCTATGGCCTGAGGATGAAATTCTTATAGGGTACAAGGGTAGTAGCCCAATGGAAAGTGGATTTGTGTACGCTCCATACATTCCTATCCAAATGCTGCCAACTGTAGTGAACCCGGACGATTTCCAACCACGGAAAGGATTGATTACCAGATATGGTAAGGCTTCCATCACTCCGGACGCTCGGTGGTATCGAGTTATTAGAATTGTTGGCGCTTCGAACAACTATCTGTTCCAGCCCTTCAGCAGAATTAACGACACTCTTAAGTCTGCTTCTGATAACGATCCTGCCTAAACTAATCTTAATAAGATTTAATATGAAAGAAGGAGGTCCATTGGGCCTCCTTCTCTCGTATATAAGGATAGATAATAGCTATGAAATATAAGAACACCTTATCACATGATGTAATGATAGAAGGTCCATCTTCTGTTATTACCATTTCCTCAGGTGAGGTTGTGGATCTCCCACCCTCCTTTAAAGTCGGTTCTGTTTTAACTCTTGTGCCTTCACCGAAGCCTACCCCTAAAACACGAGCTACCGCAGCTAACAAAGCTACTACAACCTATAAAACAAAAGAATAAATGCCTGCTAAGGCCACTGTACCTACTGTCCCTACCACATCTTACGGAAATACGTTTGCGTTTAGGAAAGGGTCTAGCGTATCTGTAACAGGGGTAGAACCAGCGGGTGACATAGATTACAATACCTTAAATCGTAGACGATTCACTGACATTGTTGAGTTTAATGATTTTTATTCAATTATTAAGGATAATATGTTAGCACGTCTAGGTTCTCCGGTTATACGGGTAGAACTTACAGATTTTCAACTTTATGTTGTAATTGACGAAGCCGTATCGAAGTTGGATTACCATGCGCCTGGATGGTGTACACAGTTCATGGAGTTTAATACAAAGGCTGGGTATAACACATACATACTTCCTCAGTTTGTGATGAACAATATTCAATATGTTGTTTATAAGAAAAGTCTTTTGGGTATGAATTTAGCTGAAGGAACGCTAGAGTTTGATTTCTTTATTAAATATTTTCAGGATAATTTCTTGTTTACTGATTTTTCTATTAGTGATTTCCTAGTTCAAATAATGCATTTGGAACAACTCAGAAAAATTCTAGGAAGAGATGGGTCGTACCAGATTGTAAATAATGAGTATGTGATGCTATTTCCTACACCCCAAGAAAACGAGGCAGTTATTGTAGAGTTTAGAGCTCTGGATACAAACACATTGCATCCTTATTTTGTCGGTTGGATTCAAAGATATGCAACTGCTTGTGCTAAGCTAATTCTAGGTGGCATTCGTGGGAAATATGATGTACTTCCCTCCCCTGGAGGAGGAGCAAGATTAAACGGAGCGGCTCTCTCTGAGGAGGGAGCACGGGAAAAAGAAGCTCTTGTTGAAGAGCTTGTATCAGAGATTGAAGAACCTCCAGCGTTTACTCTTTACTAATGTCCGATTTTAGCAGGGAATATGACACACAAGGAGCTAAGGATGATTTGTTTAATCCTCCTAAGCCAGTTGTTGTAAACTTTGCGGATGACGCAGTTTCTAATGTAAAGTCTAAACTTAACATGTTTGACCCAGCCAATCCTGATATTGGATTGTTTAATGTTGTTGATGGAGAGTTAGTTAAAATAGCAGGATCGGAACTTCTTATTTTTGCTTACGTTGCAGATGAGAACTATGATACTCTTTATGATGAAAATCGAGCTAAGACTCACTATCGTCCACCCGCTTTGTCTTTTGGTCACTACGACCCAAGACCTATAGAAGAAAATCTTTCTGAGTTTGGCATAGAACTTACTAATGACCAAGTTTTCACTTTTAATAAACAAACCGTGGAAAGGCAGATTGGACGCCGCCTGATTCCTGGGGATGTTATTAAGCCAAAATTTCAGAATCTCTACTACGAAGTGTTTGAAGTCCAGGAAGACAGTTTTGAATCATATGGCGTTTTCCATCTTGTTTGTTCTGCGAGGGTAATGCGTGACGCCTCAGAGGTTACTAAAACTATTACAGGGCAGTCGGATGCGGTTGTTGAGTCTGTGGATGGAACTACTCAGATGAGTAAATCCTCTTCACGGTCAGGTGCTGCAGGAGAAATGTCCCCAGCGCACTGCTTATACTTGGGGGACATGCCATATGAAGAACAGCTGGAATGGTACAGCAAAGCAATAGCTGAGTACCCGGACAGAAACTGGGTATTTCCAACAGAAACTTTCAACTTTCAAGGTGACCAGGATCCGAAGAAGGGCGGTTTGGTTCCGGTAGACCCGGGAGACCCACCCTCAGAGGAGGAGGAGGGCGAACCGGACCACGTCTGCCTCCAGTCCCTTCAGGCTATTGCCAATTTGGGTGCGGGCAGAATTCTTTATCAGGTAACCTCTGCTACGTGTGACCCCCTTCCTGGTGCTCTCTGTTTCCCGGCGACTTGTGCCGCTAGCGCCGGTGATACAGTTGTTGGAATTGACGTAGTAGGCTTGCTTGGAGGGTAGATAAGTAAATGGCAAATCCCTTGATAGAAATTCGTAAAGCCATCCAAGCTCTGGAGCTGGAAAGTGGACACACCCAGTCTGATTTTTACCGGGAATACACGCAGTTTTTAATAAGAAAGCTAAAAACGCTGAGCTTCATTGACTCAGAAGATAAAGCAGTTGTAGATATTCCTGTTTTTTATGCTAACCCAGAAAGAGCGATTGCTAAAATAAAAGAAGATAGGAATTTAGTTCTCCCTGTTATTTCAGTCGGAATTTCCGATATTGAGGATGCCTTTGATAGGCGTAGAACTAACATGAACGTTGTGTTAGAAAAAGCTTGGAATAAGACAACTCAGAGAGCTACTAGAGTTGTATCGGTAGCCCCTAAAGCGGTAAATCTTTCTTTTATGGTCAACTTGTGGGCTAAGTATCTTGAAGACCTTAACCAGTTGACTGAGAAAATACAACTCTTTTTTAACCCCTCTCTTGAGTTTAGAACTGAGTTTAGCAGCTATATCCAAGGCTTCATTACTCAGGTAGCTGACAACTCTGTTACAGTAGCCCCGGATAGGCAGGATAGAGTTTTAAAACGCACGATTCAAGTTTCAGTAGAAGCTTATATCCCAACGCAAAAATATCTGTATACAAACACAGGACGAATAGAATTTATGAGCTCTGATGTTGTTATTGAACCTTTTTTGAACCTTTCTGCTTCTGCTACAAAAGCTCAAACAGTAACCGAAGGAATAAGGCAACAAAACTAACAGAGAAAAATACCTAAATGTAGGTGCTGGGATGCATAAATAACATAGAGGATTAATATGGTTATTATAAGGAATATTGGAAATCAAACAGAAGAGATTATTTTCTCCACGAGTTCAGGGTATGTGCATAAGTACCTTAGTGTGCAAGAGTCTGTAGGTGTCCCATCTTCATTTGTAACCGATCAAATTCGTAATCTGGCTGACCGTCAGATATTGTCAATCATAAAAAAGTAGGAAAATAAAGAATGCCAACGTACAACAGCCCAGGTGTCTACATTGTTGAGAAAGATTTCTCGGAGTACCCTCCGTCTATAAACTCGTCTATTGCCGGTGTAGTCGGCTTTGCCTCCAGAGGAGAACCCAACAAAGCTAAACTAATTACAAGCGCTGCACAGCTAGTGCAAGAATTCGGAAGACCGGATCGGGTACTTGGTGGTCAAGGTGTTCTTGGCGCCTTAGAACTCTTAACTAAGACTAATTCTCTTTACTATGTTCGCGCAATGAACGCGTCCGGAGTAGATGCATCTGCTGCTTGTGGTTATGGGATTTGTCCTGCTATTGCAGTTGATGGGGATCAAGCTGCCACAATTAGTAATAATTACGTTGATTTCCTTTTTAAAGTAGCTAATGATGTGTCGAGCTCGGTAACACCTGCCAACAACAGATCTGGTGCTTGGTATAAACTTCCCGTTAATAAATGGACAGAGTCAATTCCTGCTGCCGGAACTAGACAAGCTGGAGGCAGAGCTATTTCAAAGGCAATGGCTGAAAGACAGTTGGAGGATTTCCCCTTCACTTTTGTATCTTCTACATCAGGAACTGGACCAATTGGATGGTTTGTCGGAACGTACGCTGGTTCAGGAGCTTCCATAGAGTGCTCCGCTGGGAGTGGAACAACTTCTGATTCTAGGCCTGACTTTTGCGACGTATTGAGCCCGGTATTTGCCGAAACTGGACAAGTTTCTGGTGAGGCAACAGGAAGTGATATGAGTAACCAACATACTAAAGCTTTTGGAGGCAGCGTCTCTGGTGGCGCTCCCGGAGGCACTTTCTTTACTCAGTCCTTGTGGGCTGGAAAAGGATACAATTACAGTTCTATAACCACTCAGAACACCACCAATTACTACGGAGTTCAAATTAAGACAAAATTGAAGCCTGGACCTCAAACTTTGTTCCAAGTGTTTAATGACGGAGGTTTCGAGGAAAGTTTCCCAATGGAGTTTGTAGATAATGAATTTGCTCCTGAGAGACAAATACAAGCCGGAACTGTTGACGTTAAATCTCAGTTCGTCAAAGCTGCATTTTATAACGGTGCCGCAACCATTGCAGGAACGA
>Ga0098033_1000189_pt1 | contig 31449 bp, 27 predicted proteins | sample 1_EtaG_FD_75049 | JGI IMG/M metagenome (GOLD analysis project Ga0098033, IMG submission 75049) | Marine viral communities from the Subarctic Pacific Ocean - 1_ETSP_OMZ_AT15124 metaG | ecosystem: Environmental > Aquatic > Marine > Oceanic | place: Pacific Ocean | collected 2015-01-07
ACAAAGTCGTTTTTGCCACCGGTTAGGGTCCACGCTTTGGTCGAGTTCCAGGGGCAAGAAACCACAACAGAGCCGTACGGCTTGGATAAGATGACAAAACTCACAGTTCACTTTCACAAGCGAAGATTGACAGAAGACCAAGATTTATTTGTTCGAGAAGGGGACTTTGTTTTGTATGGCGAGGCTTTTTATGAGATTGTGCAGTTAAAAGAAGCAAAAGAGCTGTTTGGGCAAGTTGATCGTAGAATCGAGATATCCGCACAATGCATTAGAGCGAGAGAGGGGTTGTTTGATGGCACGTAAAAAAGATTCAGATGTTCAAGAGCTTGAAAGAGAGGTGCCCCGTTATAAATCCGATCTTGAAGATATTGACATGGCCGTTTTTAACTTTCTTGACAGAAAGCTTGACATTCAAACGTCCACAAACAAGGGTTTTCGTAAGATTCCAGTGATTTGGGCCGGCGCCGAGCGGTCACAAAATGTAAAAAGAGAAGATATTCTTCGTGATAAAAAAGGCAATGTTATATACCCTATTATTGTTGTTGAACGAGGTAATATTAATAAGGATTTGCAGAAAAAAGCGTTTCCATTTGCTGCTGTTGATCCGTCCGGAGATCTCCGCGGTGGGTTTATGGAGATTAATAGAGTTATCAAACAAGACAAGACTTCAAACTTTAAAAACGCTGATGCATTTCGAAGAATGAGTGATGAAAATCATCCTATATATAGAGGCAAGAAAAACACCAAAATTGTTTATGAGACCCTCACTATACCCATACCTGTTTATGTTGAGATTGACTACAAAATAACACTCAGATCAGAGTACCAGCAGCAAATGAATGACATGCTAACGCCCATTATTCGCGTGACTCATGGCCACAAAAGAGTTATGATTACACATAATAGAAATATGTATGAAGCATTTATAGAGGACAATTACAATACAGCTAACAATATATCTGCATATCAAACTGATGAAAAAAAGTATGAATCAAATATAAATATAAAAGTTTTGGGCTATTTGATTGGAGACGGCAAAAATCAAAAGCAGCCAATGATTGCGAGAAGGGAGAATCCCGCGCAAATAAGGTTTTTGCGAGAGAGAGTTTTTGTTGGTGACATCGATGATGTATTTTAGAATTTAAAGGATTTTGAATTCAGGCTGTACTATTTATTTAAGAAAAAGTTCTTAAGAACTAGCCTATTTAACGGTTAAGGGAGTTAACAAAATGTCAGTTGATAAATTTAAATTTATTTCACCAGGAGTATTTATTCACGAGATTGATGAATCGACTATTCCACAGGCGGCGCCCCGCTCAGGTCCGATTTTGCTTGGACGATTTAAGAAGGGGCCATCGAACAGGCCCATAGTGGTTAATTCATACAATGATATGGTTTCTTACTTCGGGACACCAGCGCCCGGGAATGCTACTGGCGATATTTGGCGCTTAGGGGCTATGACTGCTCCGACCTATGCGGCATATGCTGCGCAAGCCTGGCTGAGAAATAACACTCCCTGTACAATTGTTAGGATGCTTGGTGTAGAAAATACTAATGCAGTGGGCTATGCTGCTGAACCTACCTCTCTTGCAGGCTGGCGTACGACCAATGCGGTAGCTGAAGCGGCGGACAACGTTGGCGGGGCCTATGGCTTGTTTGTCATGCCCGACCCTGACTCTACCACCCACGGCGCACAAGCTTCGTCTGTTTCGATTCTAATCGACCCAGATGGTAATATGAATGCCGCCGCTGCCGCACTTGCCGGGCATATTTTGCTGGGCGCCCCTGACCACGTAACGGGCGGTATTGCCAACGGCGGTGTTAACGCAGACCCCGCCGAGGCGAATTGTTTGTCATTCGTTTTCAAAGAACTCGCCGACGTCGCCGGCGCGGGCGCCAATACCGTAAATGTATCAGTCGGCGCCGCAGCAGATGCGGATCCGAATACCGGCATGACTAACTTCGTGGCGCTTATCAACGGCACGCTTGGAGATACATTGTTTAATGATGGAGGTACTGACGCAACTCATGCCTCGTTGGCGGCCATCCAGGCGGCATACTCAGCTTCGTGGACTGTTACTAACGCGACGTCGGGCGTTTTAACCCTTACCACAACAGCCGGAGGCGCATCCGCGAACAACCATATCGCTTTTTTCGACGCGGCGATATTGCCAGCCGCGGCCGACACAATTACGTTTGGTACCACTACGAGTCCAGTCGATGATTCTGATGCTTGGATTTCTGGAATTACAGCATCTTTTCCAGCTGCAGTGACAGGTACTCTCGGGGCGGTGTGGTATATTGAGGACGGCTGGGCTGAATTGTCGGGAAATCTTCGTCTAACAAAGGCTGGGGTTCAAACGAGCACCAGCACGTCAGCGGCTTTGATTAGGGGCACAGATCGAACTTTTACGGTTCGAATCGTATCTGGTACAACCCACGCCGCCGCCGCCTCCACTGAGCTATCTTCAGCTAAATTTAACTTTACTCCAACGTCAGATAAGTTCATTCGTAAGGTATATAATACGGATCCCACTGCAACCAATTCGGATCTGATCGACACTAGTGCCGGCGGCGTTTTGGAAAAATATTGGCTTGGCGAGACGTTTGAATATAGTATCGCTAATGAGATGAAAACAACGCCTTCAACCGCTTCGGTTGGAGATGGACAGCAAGTTAGCGCTTCTGCCACGGGAGAATTCTTGGGCATGATGCTTGCCCTTCAAGAAGGCAGCGGCCTGGGGGTTAGTTGGAGTGACCACAACGTTGCTTCGGCGCCCGCAAGTACTGGTTGGTTTTTCTCAAACGATATTCGCGGGACGACCACTGGTTCTTTCGATCCGACGAACGAGGCGCATGTTTCGAAATTGTTCAAATTTGTTGCCTTAGATAATGGCGAGAATGTCAACAGGGAAGTTAAGGTTTCGATTGTTGACATTAAAGCGCCATCAAATCAATTTATTGAATATGGAACATTTAGTGTTCTTTTTCGTGATGCGAAAGATACCGATGCCAATCCTATAATTCTTGAGCGCTATTCCAACCTTTCCTTAGATACGACTGCCGCGAATTATATTTCTCGGGTGATTGGCGATAAACAATATCTCTGGGATGATGTAGCTAAGACTGTTAGGCAGTTTGGTACATATAATAATGCCTCCAAGTGGCTCCGCGTTAGCGTTAGTCCATTGGTTGAGGCTGGTAACGCCGATGGCTTACTGCCGTATGGTGTATATGGCCCGGTCACGATGAAAGGCTTTCAGATCCAGGGAGGCGCCGGCACCCTTACAGGCATTGCCACCTCTGCTATCAAAGACGACGCAGGCGAAGACCTAGTTAGCGGTTCTTGGGTTCTTGGCGCTGAGGGAATTGCCACCGGCTCTATTGATGGTACCGACATTTCCGCCACCAATCCCATCGCCCTGGTTGGCGATGGCACTGACGAGATTGCATGGGATGCAGGCGCCGCAGCAATTACTGCTTCAATTGTTTATCCTAAGTCTAGAATTCGGGATAAGGGCACTGATGGTGGGTTAACCCTACAGACACAGGCATATTTTGGATATCAGTCTAACCGTAAGGGCACTAGAATATATAATGCGGAGAATTATGATCACTTCCGTGGACAGCCAAAGAGCATGGTCGTGGATTCTGTAACCACTGGAGAAACCGACTATTCATGGATCTTTACTTTGGATGATCTGGTTATTGACAGTAGCGGAAGTGCAGTGCATGTCACTGGCTCGCGCGCGGCAGCCGCGAACCACCCATCCTGGGCGCTCTCTGACACCAGCGCATCTTTAACCGCGCTGAGTGGATCTGAGGAGATCCTCACTCAGGGTTATAACCGACTTACCAGCCCTGTTTTCGGTGGGCAAGACGGCTTAGATATCAAGGAAAAGGATCCATTCCGGAATAGATATCTCAGTAAAGGCGGATCCGCTACAACCAACTACGCGTGGAACACCATCGAGCGCAATATTGATATGATTGCCGATGCGGAATTTGTTGAGTTTGATGTAGCGTCCGTGCCTGGACTTACCACCGAAACCTTGACAGACAAGCTTATTACAACATGTGAGGCTCGAGCCGACGCTTTGGCTGTTATCGACTTGAATGGAAGTTATGAGCCCCCACATGAGGGTGTTATCGTCCAGGGAGGAGTTAGCACACGAACTGGCTCTGTTGATGATATTGTTGCGAACCTTAAGAACCGTGGCCTTAATTCTAGTTATGGTTGTGCATTCTTCCCGTTTGTACAAATTCGAGATACCGTAAGTGATTCAATCTTGTTTGTACCACCTTCGGTTGTTGCAATTGGTACATTTTCTAGTTCGCAACGTAAGTCTGCTGTGTGGTTCGCCCCTGCTGGCTTTACGCGCGGCGGGTTGTCTGAGGGCTCTGCTGGCCTTCCCGTAATTGGTGTGCGCACCCGAGTTACTGCCGCACAGCGTGACAAGCTGTATGATGCGAATGTTAATCCAATCGCGTCATTTCCAGCCGAGGGTGTTGTGATTTTTGGACAGAAAACGTTGCAGGTCACCCCTTCAGCGCTGGATCGAATCAATGTCCGCCGGTTGCTTATTTACCTCAAAAAGGAAATTTCCAGAATCGCTTCAATGACCTTGTTTGAACAAAACGTTCAGGCAACATGGGATAAGTTCTTGGGACAGGTTAATCCTTTCCTCGAGGGCGTAAAAGCTGGCCTAGGTCTGACTGACTTCAAAGTTGTGCTGGATAAAACGACAACTACGGACGATTTGATTGATAGAAACATTATGTACGCGAAGATCTTCTTGAAACCTGCACGTGCAATTGAATTTATTGCTCTTGACTTTATTATCACAAGAAGCGGAGCATCTTTTGATGATTAAACTAATTAATACTGAGGAGAACAAAACAAATGACATTTTTTACAGACACATCTAAGCTTGGTGGCAACCCTTTTGAACCAAAGCGGAAATTTAGGTGGGTAATTAGTTTTAGCTCCATTGGGACGGACGCCAATTTTATGGCCAAGACAGTTAAAAAACCAGGAATTACGACAACGCCAGAAGAGCACGTGTTCATGAATCACGTTTTTAAGTATCCGACCAAGGTTAAGTGGGAAGATATTGAAGTTACTTTCATTGATTCTTTTCAGGCTAATATGGGCTCTCGTTTTTATAATATTCTCCGCGGCTCAGGCTATCAGCAGCCAGAAACGTTCGGTCAGGCTTTATCGGGTTTTACAAAAGCTCAAATGGTCCAAGCTGTTGGCGAGGTTACCCTTCGTCAGCTAGATGGTGGAAGTGTTGAGTCTAGCTTGCCCGATACCATGAGCGCAGACGTTGATCCGTCCTTTTTGGCTGCCAACATCCGTGAAGAGTGGAAGCTTAAAAATGCACAGATCACCAACATTAAGTTTGGTGAAGGCATGAGTTATTCTGAAAATGGCTTGGTTGAAGTTACTGTTGGCTTAGCGTACGATTATGCAACCTACACTGAACTAAACGTTCCATATGGTGCATAATAGTTAATATTAATATATTACACTATATAATAATATAAACAATACGAGGTTAACATGAGAAATAATGAGAAGCGTCTTGGCGTAAACCAAGGTCAATCTCTACCAGAGGACGCTGCAGCAGCGACCCAAACAGCCCAACAGCCCGCGGCCCCCGGCCTTTCCTTTGTTGTGCCAACAGAGTTTGTGGAGTTGCCTTCTAGTGGGCGATTTTATCCCGAGGATCACCCTCTTCACAATAAAGAGGTTGTCGAGATTAAATATATGACAGCCAAAGAAGAGGATATCCTAACATCTACATCATTGATCAAGCGAGGGCTAGCAATTGAAAGATTGCTTGCCAACATCTTGGTCGATAAGAAAATCGACACTCAGTCTTTATTGGCCGGAGATCGAAATGCTATTTTGGTGGCAGCGCGCGCAAGCGGATATGGCAAGGTATATGAAACCAGCATTGGATGCCCGTCCTGTGGAGACGTCTCAAATCATGTTTTTGATTTAGGCAAGTCAAGCTTGATGCAGCGTTGTTTTGATGAAGAGTTTTTAAAAGAAAAAGAAATTGAATTAAGTGATAATATTTTCTATGTCACATTCCCCAAAACTCAGGTCCGTGTTGGGGTGAAGCTTCTTACTGGCAAAGATGAGGTTTATTTAATGAATGTCAAAAAGAAAAGAAAGTCCAGTGATTCTGAAACGGCAGTGACTGATCAGCTTAGCAGCATGATTGTTTCTTTAAATAATGAAACTGATTCGTGGAATATACGACGCTTTATTGAGGCTTTGCCTATCTCCGATTCACAGTATGTGAGAAATACATATAAACAAATTGTCCCCAATTTAGACCTCACACAGACGTTTAGCTGTATGAGGTGTGGCCATGTGCAGGACATGGAGGTTCCGTTTAATACGGAGTTTTTTTGGCCTAACCAGTGAGTATATGGAAAATGTCTATAATGAGTTTTTCTTATTAAAATATCATGGTGGGTGGAGCTTTATTGAGGCTTATAATTTACCAGTTTCTCTGCGGATATGGTTTTTAAAAAGGCTGCAGCGACAGTTTGATGACGAGGCCGAAGCCCACGAAAAAGCTAGGAATAAGAATTCTTAATTAAAAGAAGGCCAGCCACCGTTTTTCTTTTTGATTTTCTAACTAATTACAGCTAGGGGATATTAGTGTATGGCTGACAATACCACAGAATTTGACCGCCAATTAGAGATTTTAAATCAAATTGCGGATAAGAAAAGAGAGATTAGAGATCTTGACAACGACGAAAGCCGACGTGTTGGCGAGCTGGCAGCCTTGGTGGAGCAGAAGAAGGATCGGCTGCAAGAGCTTTTGGGAGCAAAACGAATTGAGTATGACCTCATGGAGCGCGAGGGTCAACTAGAGACAGCTTCAGCAAAAAACATTGACAAACAAATACAACAGATTGAGTATGTACTGAATAACCAAGAAAAAATTTCTGACACTCTTCGGAAAAGGGTGGATCACATGCAGTCTCAGAACCAATCTTGGGAAAGACAGGGTCAGATAATAGAAAATAACACCGAGAAAGTGCAGCGATTCATGCACACAACAGGGGCTTCCAGCAAAGTTTATGAAGATGCGGCTCAACAAATTTTAGGTAGTTCAGATCAAGCTGTGCAAAGCATGATAAAGGGCTTCGAGGAAGGGTCGTCAAAAATGGAAGGAATGAACCCACATGCGGCCGCATTATTGGGCGATATGGGTGACATGGTCAAAAATGCTGTTAAGAGCATGGGTAGTTCGTTGTCATCAGTCGTTGCCCAGGCCGGCGTCGATATAAAAAATCAGATCACCAGCATTGATACTGATTATAGGGCGATTGTAAAGAAGACTGGCTTTCATTCTGAAGATATGATGCAAATATTTATCAATAATATGACCGGCCGCGCCGACGCCGTGGGGGAAATGGTTGATAATATGGGCAACAAGATAGAGATGCTAGGGGATATCGCGATTGACTCTAAGGATTCTCAAGCCGCCATCGAAGGCATGCGCTCCGGGGCAAACGTTTTTCATGAGACTCTGCGAGATGGTCAAACCGGATTCGCTAACTATATGACAAATTTTGTTGCTGGATTTAAGAAGTTTGGAGTTACGGTGCAAAACTCTACGAAAGCAGTTAATATGGCAAACAAAGCGCTTGGAATGAGCCCCGTTCAGTCAATTGAGTTTATGAAAAGAATCAAGGCTGTTGGATCGTCCATAGGCCAGGACATTAATCAAACGTTTTCAGATATGACTACCATGGCGCCTCAGTTGACGATGTTCGGCGACAAGGTTGTTGATGTGTTTGGTAAGATTGCCGCCCAGGCTCGAGCCGCAGGCATGGAAACCACCACGCTGTTGAAAACTGCAATGAAATTTGATACTTTTGAGGGCGCTGCCAAAGCAGCAGGTCAATTAAATGCTGTATTGGGTCGTACGGCTGTTGATGTCATGGAGTTGGTGCATGCCGATCCGGATAAAAAGATTGATATAATCCGAGAGGCTGTCATAGGCACAGTAGGTAGTTTTGAAGATCTAGATCGTCGCACCAAGCAGGTTATTGCGGGGATTGTGACTGGCGGCGATGTCATGCAGGCGGCACAAATTTTTGGAAATCAAGATCAGTTTGATGCATATGCAGAAGGGCTGGATGCGACTGCTGAGTCTACCAAGTCGCTCGCAGCGCAAGCGCAAGAAGCTGCCAACATTGGTGAAATCACAAAAGCCGTTGCTTCAAATATGAGTGGAGCGCTTAAAATCCTTACTGCTGGAAAACGCAAGTTTACACAGGGAATGTATATTGCAAGTGCCGGCGTCACGGGCCTAGCTCACCGGATCGGCGACGGCATCGCCTATGCTGGCCAAAAACTTGGTGAGTTTCAAGAGAACCTCTCCAGCGGCATAGCCGGCGCCGCAGGCCGACCGGCCCCTCCAAAGATTGAGGGCGCCGAAGCTGCAGCACTCGGCCTTGATCAATTCCAGGGGGCGGCACTGTCCAGACACCAGAAGCAATATCTGCAAAGCCTCGAGGGCGCCTCCGCCTCTGCAGAGAATTTTGGTAAAAATATGGCTGGCGCCTTTGCAGAACCATCAGATGCAATGAAAGGCTTTAATATTGAAGCTGCAGCGCTCGAAGGCGCATTTGAAGGCATGAGCACCCTAGGAGAAGGAACGGTAGAGGAAAGACTTAAGGCCCTTCCTGCCGCCGTCGAGGAGTTTTCCAAGTCTTTGGCCGGCAAGGATGAAGGCTTATTGAGGTTTAGCTCAGGCTTGCTTCAAACGGCAACTTCGGCCGCGGCACTTAAAACTAGCTTGGAATCTGTAGGCGGTACTAATATTTTTGGCGCTTATAATGAAGAATTAAATACGTTTTCTTCTGCGTTGGATATAATGAAACCAAAAGGAGAGTTGGCTTCTTTTCTTGGCGATCTTGATTTGAAAAAGGCTGAGTTTCGCCGGACCCAAATGGCCCACGAAGACGCGACGTCCCCGATTAAATCGGACGCGCCGAACTTTGCTTTCACGCGCACACCAATGGGCGAGATGCAAAAGCTTGAAAATACACTTGCAAGGGCGGTGGATAGTTTCGCCAAGCCTGCAGGTCCGGACACGTCAGAACTATTGTCAAAGCTGATTGTTTTGATGTCTGACTTGAATGGCACCATGAAGAGTGTTGCTGATGCTAAGTTCGCATCCACCGAGGTACCTGAATTCAAACTGACTCTTGATGGCGACGCCTTTGGAAAGGCGGTAGCCGAAGAAATTAAGTACGGAAATAAGATATAATATTATGCCATTTAAAATTCCAGAAGAAATTGGTCTCTTAGGAGAAAGTAAGCTAGGGAATGTCAAGTTTAAAGGAGCTAACGAGCCCCTTGACTCTTCAAGGGAGGCAGAACAAGGGTCTGTTATAGAGTTTATTCCTATACATTATAAAAATACTCCTGTTATTTCTTTTATTGCTTTTTTGGGTGATATAAAAGATGATATTAAACAAACGTTTCAGCCGGAGCAGCCATTTGGACGAACAGATCCAATTCAAATTTGGAAAGCTTCTTCTCGCGTGATTACATTAAATTTTAAGATCCCCTCTTCTGATGAAGAAATGGCGTTGCGCAATATAAATAATTTATCATGGCTAATGGCTTCAAGCTACCCTACATACGAGAAATCACAATGTGCTACTTCAATTGTCGCTACGCCGCTATATCGTGTCAAGTTTGCAAACATAATTGCAAATACCAACAACAGAAATGGCATTTTGTGTGCTATCCCGGGATTTAGTGTTTCACACGAGTTAAAAAACGGTGCCATTCATGTTCACTCGGCGGCGATGAAAAGCCTTGCTGAGGAGGCGGGATTCCCAACACAAGCAAAAGAGATAATTGTTGCAAGGACAATTAGTGTAAGTTGTACGCTGAACGTTTTACACGAGCACTCGCTTGGCTGGGATGTTACTACTGGCGAATGGCGCGGCGGCGGAAAGTCAGGATATCCATATGGTTTTGGCTTGGTTAAAGATGCCGGCGACCCCCAGTCGAAAGGTTCAGGAGGGACAGCCCATTCATCTGATACTGGCGCAGCCACTGCCGGTAATAGTACCAGCACCGATTCGCGCGAAAGTGCAGCTGCAGCTGAAAAAAACCTAGGGGGCTAGGCTTAACAAGGAAATAAAGTTATGCGTTATGTGAAAAATAAAATATTTGAAAATACTGAAGAATCTTATCGCCGTTACTTAAAAAAGCGGGGTATTAAGAAGATTATTCAACACGCCACAACAAAGTTTAGGCACCCTGAATTAAAAGATCTAGAGAATTTTGATAGAATCAATTATATATGGAAAACTGGTGATAGGTATTATAAGCTAGCTGATCAGTATTACGGCGATTCAACAAAATGGTGGGTTATTGCACTCTATAATCAAAAACCCACCGATTGTCACGTTTTAGCAGGAGACATAGTGTACGTACCTCATCCGCTCGAAAGTGTTTTATATTATTTGGGATATTAAGCCTGAGGAGAATGTGAATGCCTAACGATCAAAATGATAATACTGGCGCCGCCGAGACGTCAGACGAGGCGCCTCGCTTAGACGTTGAGGGTGGCCGCGGCGAAGGATCTAAGGTGGCGCGCCAACAGGCCGCCGCGGCCACAACCAAGCGCAACACTGAAAGAAACTTTCAAAACCTCCAACAGTGTCTTCTCTGTGAGAACTTAGAGATGGCTAAAAATTATCACAGACAAAACGATAATCTTTTTAAATATCAAACATTTAGACAAATTGATGGAGAAAGCCATAATATCGTTAGTTCTCTCCGTGGTTTAACGCAAGTGGGGGGTAACCGCTCTCCGCTGGAAGAATTTTTAAACATAAGAACAGCTGTTTTATCGATGTTGCAGCCAAAAATAAGAATATATAAAGTTGAATATCTATCAGTCCATGGAGGGGGCGCGCCCTCTCGGGGTATACCTACCGCACTGCGCATCCCAATTTATAAAGAAATACAGTTTTCTGATAATTTTGGTGAAGAAGTAGCTCCTTCTGCTGTAGAATATATGAAGTATGAAACGCAGCGGCCAAATTGGCGAAATGTTGGACTAAAACACTTTACTTTTAATCAGATCGGTCGTTCGTTTGGTGCTATCGAGCACAATATTCGATGCCAAATACAGATACACGCTAAAGGCATAAAGGATCTTTTTGCCGCAGCAAAACCGGGAGGAAATCCGAAGGTTGATCCGCGTTATGTAGATTTATTATTATTTCCTGGGAAAGCAAACCTAGAAAGTGGAGGTACAACCGTATCTAATCCCAAGCACTATGAAATCAAAGCTTTTATTGGCTATAGCAAGCCATCTTCGTCGATGATTAAAAATATTGCACTTTCAGGATCTGAAATGAAGTTTTTAAAAGAAATTGAAAGATTTAACTTTATGGTTACCTTGTCCTTGCATAATTATGATTTTAATATTGCTGACACTGGTGAGACAGTCATGACCGTTGATTATTGGGGAAGAATAGGTACGGCAACAGATGTTGGAACAAATGTGTTTGATAGTTCGATAGTTGTAAAGGAGGGTAGTGGCACTAAAATTGTTGCAAAACACCAACCCAGTTTATCATACGCTAGCGTATCGAGCTTGAAAATGTTGCTTGGTAAAATTATAAAGACAAAGAAAAACCCATCTCTAGCTAAAATGCCAATGGAAGACCTTGGGCGGCTCTTACTAGAGGACAAACTATTTCGAGATTTATATAAAAAAGGTTTCGGTAAAACTATAAAAGTTCCTTTTGGAGATAGCGATGTTGCTAATGTTCTTGATATAATACTGGCAAAAGACGGCTCGAAGACTCTTAATGCCCTTCTTAAACGAGCTGGAGCGGGACTTAAAAATGAAGTTTATAAGTCTTTTATGCTGCAGTTGCTGGATGGCAGCAATACTGAGGAGGAGGATGATACGCGCTTATTTGCTATTAGTGTAAATAAGGAAAATCTTGATGGGGCTTTGGGAATAATGAATTCTGGCGTTGCGGTGGAAAAAGATAGCTCCAAAGCGGCCAAGAAGGCAAGGCATGAAGAAATAAAAAGAGAGACCTCCAACGCAATTGGCCTAGCATCACAAACCGTTCGTATTGGTCGACCCAGAGATATATCAGGCATCAAACAGTCTGTCGACGCTATTGAGGGCCAAGCGCAGGAAAATGTTAGTAATTCCGGCTCAGAGTCAGACGCACAGCAAGGCATACAGGCCCTAGGTCCCGCGGCGAAAGCGTCCTTGATTACTGGTAAAACTAAAGGTGATCGGTATGAGTTTTATTTTTTGTATGTTGGTGATATTATTGAGTTAGCTGCTAAAAATTGTGGCGTGTATGCCGTTTTGTCTGATAAAGATTCTGTTTATAGCTCGCAGGGTTATAACCGCAGGGAACATGGTATTAACTATGGATTGACAAAATACAGGCTTTTGTTGGGCCCACTAGAATATGTTGGTGTCGACGGGAGAATACGAAGTATTAATATCGCAGAATTTCCTATTTCATTTGATTTATTTCGAGCATGGTTTCTGGAAAAGATTGTCCGGGAAGACAGGACGAAGATGACTTTTAAGCTATTTTTGGGGTCTTTAATAAATAATTTGGTTATGCCTGCGCTGGGGGCTCAATGTACGACGCCCATAAAGCTTGAAAAAGTTGAATTTCAAAATTTATTTTTGACCCTGCAAGGAAAAACTATTGACAGTGGGACGTCCGACACCCCTCCGTTGACAGTTGAGTCACTTCCGTTAAAAAGTACAATTGATATTAAAAGTTCAGATTTTCTAGCATATGCTAGAAATATACAGATGCCTTCACCATTTGGCTCGTTGATTAAAAATAGTTATGACTATCAGTTAGTACAAACTTCGGGATTTAAAAGCCTCGCCATGCGAAAGGGAAGGTGTCGTGAGGACATAAAAGATGGAATATATCATTTTAATATTGGATCAGATCGAGGGCTATTGAAAAGTTTGAAATTTACCAAAGTCAACATACCAGATCTTCAGGAAAAAATGTCACAAGACGCACTAGCCGCCGGCGGAGATCAGGTTAGGCAAATGGGCGCGTTTACGTTTAATTGTGATTTAGAGTTGGTTGGAAATACATTATTTCTACCAGGGATGATGTTTTACGTAAATCCAACTTTTGCCGGCCTACCTCAAGCGTCAGAGGTCCGCGAGGTTCTTAGGCTCGGGGGCTATTATTTAGTCATGGAAACAAAATTAAAAATCACGCCCGGGCGTTTTACAACAACTGTTGCTGGTGTTTGGGTTGGCATGGGGGGGGATAAAAAGAGTGCCTGACTTTATAAAATCAATTTATCATGCCAGGGTAAATTTAAACGACTCATATCCAAAATATAGGGATATAAAAGAGTTTGACTTGCATCGGAAGCAGCTACTATATGGTAGGATTGATCGTGATGGAGATGCAATTTATCTTCATGACGCAAACTTGGATCAAATTTGGACCGGCGAGAAAGGAACAGAATTTGCAGCAGACTTTGTATGCGATGCTTTTGAGTGGTTAAAAAATCATATTCAAAAAGTCGCCCGCGGAGCCGGCTTAGATGTTAACAGCCTATACACGCCGGCGATGTTCCGCGCGCACAAAGCCTGGCGCGCCGGAGACCTAGAACACAGTTATTATAGATATTTAAATAATTTATATACTGATTTTGTGCAAAATTATTTAGAAGTTAATCGTCGCTATGAAGAGGTTACTGATTTTAATAGTTTTTTAATGAGCTTTTCCAAATACATGGCCAACATTGCTTATTACTTTCCTTTAACAAAAACAGGATATATTTTGTCTTACCACTGCTCTCCGTACGTGAGTGGTTTGATGGTAGAGATTGCTAAGCAAAAGCATGGAATGAAAAATAGTAAAAAAATCATACAATACACCACTGATTCAAATTTTCTTTTTATCAAAAAAGCTGCTAAAAAATTTGGATTTATGATGGACAAAAATGCTCCATGGCGCCTAGTGTTTAATGTGGCCTCCGGTGGCTCCCGAGACAAATATGAGTTGGGATTAGCTAAGGGTGGCTTACCAACCTTAAAAAACCCGTCTGGTGTAAAGGTACCAACGGGCGAGCAGGAAAAGAGCGGAGCAGCATATTTTATGAATAAATATGGTGTTGGCTTTGAAAAGGGTGGTGGACATGTTTTTGATGCATATTATGTAAAAGCGCATTTGGCCGAGATAGAGAACCTAAGAGATTACCTATTTTTGTTTTATGGTGCGTTTTATGAACAATTTGGCTCATACACAAAACTTAAGCTTGATACCTCATCCAAGCAATCGATGTGCGAAAATGCAAAGTTGAGGATTGAGTACCTTAAAAGAAAGGCGCTTCCCGGAATGGCCACACAAGCCGGCGCCTTGACAACGGGTACTCCTGCCTACATACCCAAGGCCTTCAATGATATATACTCAGATAGATTTTGGCTTAATTATATTTTGAAGTTTAGATTATTGGAAACTGCGTCTCCACACGATAATATGAGATACAAGTTTTTTCAAAAAGAAATGCTGGATATTTATAAAACGTACGAGAATGGCGCGCGCGCCGCCCTTAATTATATTAATGACTTGACTAAGGGCTTCCTCGCGACTAAGTTTATTCAAGAGGGGCAATACTGGTATGGTCAGCCTCAAACAATAAATGAAGCGAGGAAGAAGTTGGCACTAGAGAACGTTGGAAGCGACAAGTATGAGCTTACCGGTGTTTTGAATGATCCAAAATAGTCATGTATTTTCAAATTCTTGACAACAAAAAAGAATGTTATGCAATTTACTGCGATAGCGAGCTTTATTACTATCCAAACAGTTTAGAGTTGACAAAAACGTGGGGCTGGGCTAGCCACGTGCCTGACGTCGCCGACTGTGCAGAAATGTGGTCAAATGGCGCTACATTGAAGCAGGCATGCCCAGAACACCTCAAAGAGGATCTCGAGCACATACAAGAAAAAGGCATGGCATTTCTGAAGGCTTTTTCGAGCGCAAAGATTTGTTTAGAAGATGTATGCTTTTATGATTTGGTGCCTAAAAAGTATTTGTTAGACTACTGTGATATTAAAAATAAAATATCAGAATACGTCTTCGAACATTACAAAAAACCTGCGAATTATGAGTTTCAGATTGCTTTGGCCAAGCTTCTTAATAAAATTTCTTCGAGAAATATTAGTATTTCTGATAAACCCATTAAGGGACTTACAATTCCAGAAAGAAAAAAGAGGCAACAGGCAAAATATCTTAACAGAATAGTCTATAATCAATGGGGCAGTAAAACAGGCAGATTAACAACCAAGCCAAATAGTTTTCCTATCTTAACGTTGCCAAAATCTCTCCGAAGCATGGTTGTTCCGAATAATGATTTATTTGTAGAACTTGATTATAACTCCGCAGAGGCTAGAGTGGTTTTGGCCCTCTCTGGCCAGCCACAGCCAAAAACGGATATACACGAGCATGTTCGGAGTGAAGTATACAACAACAAATACACGCGCGATGAAACGAAACAAAAGGTTTTTGCATGGCTTTATAATTCGAAAGCTCAAAATAAGAAACTCTCATCATATATTGATAAAGAAAATCTCTTAAAAAAATACTATTCAGATGGTATTGTAAGCTCACCATTTAACAGACAAATGAAGGTGGAAAACGAAAAGGCTTTAAATTATTTAATACAAAGCACTGCTAGCGATATGTTCTTGCGACAAGCAATCAAGATTGATAAGCTACTGGAAGGAACAAAATCTGAGATTGCGTTTTGCGTACATGATAGTTTGGTTTTGGACATGTCTAAAGAAGACAAGAGTCTTTTGGAGGAAATAATAAAGATTTTTAAAGAAACTGATTTAGGCGAGTTTAGAGTTAATGCTTCTATTGGTAAAAGCTTTGGCAGCATGAGGGAAATATTATGAATATAGTTGGCATAGGACAAGCTGGTTGCAGGATATCAAATTATTTGTCTAGATATGATGTTTATAGAACTTATCAAGTTGATGTAGAGAATGATGGCTATAAAAATTTTATACCAGTTAAACCGCAAGCATGTCATGAAGATTATGAAAACAACTATGTTAATCTTAAACTAGGCAAGATCGAGGGTGACACGACGGTTATTCTTAGCGGAGCGGGATGTACTTCTGGAGTTGTTTTGCGGTTATTGAAGCAAATCAGCAACAAGGCTGAAATTAGTGTCTTGTATATCAAGCCCCGTACCGGCGACATGTCGACACTGCAAAGCACACATCATAAGATATGTAATCAGGTTTTGCAACAGTATGCAAGATCAAAGATGATTAGTTCTATAATCTTGATTGACAATGAGATGGTGGAGACTATCGTAGCTGGCGTTGAAATTGATAACTATTGGGATCCAATTAATCAACTGATTGGAGATACATTTCATATGATTAACGTACTTCGTAACACAGAGCCTTTGTTAAAAAGCAGCAATCAAGTGCCGGCACCGGCAAGAATTAAAACACTATCTGTTATTAATCTTGAAGACAAGAAAGAAGAGATGTTTTATAACTTAGAATACCCTCGTGCAAAGAATTTTTATCTTGCACTAAGCGAGTCGTTTGTAAAAGACAATAAGAGTCTTTTGAGCGAAGTTCGCGCGTTTGTCGAAGAACAAGAAGAGGAACAGTGCGACTGTGCCTATGCTATCTACAAAACAGACTATGATCAGAACTATGTGTATGGAATACACCACGCATCTTTGGTTCAGGAACAAAATTTAGATTTATAGTTTACTTTGTATAAAATGTGCTTATTCTTAAAACAGATGTTCGAGACATTGGTCGACATACTCTAAAACAAGGAGAAAAAATGAGTATTAATTTTGATAAAATGAAGGAAAAACGCGATTCCTTAGAAAATCGCGACAATTACAAAAGTGTCTTTTGGCGCCCAAACGATGGAGAACAAGTTATTCGAATTCTCCCGTCGCCAGACGGAGACCCTTTTAAGGAATTTTGGTTCCACTACAACCTGGGCAAGAACCCGGGTTTCTTGAGCCCCAAAAAGAACTTTGGCGAGGACGATCCGCTTAACGATTTCGTACGCCAGTTGTTCAAAGATGGGTCGGATGAGAGTGTTCGCATGGCGAAGAATCTCTCTGCTCGCCAACGCTTCTTTAGTCCGGTACTGGTCCGCGGCGAAGAAGCTCAGGGCGTACGCCTGTGGGGGTTCGGGAAAACAGCTTATAAGGAGTTGTTGAATCTCGTACTCAACCCTGAATACGGTGATATTACTGATCCAGCCGAAGGCACAGACCTTGTTATTCACTATGGCAAGCCTGCCGGGGCACAGTTCCCTCAAACTAATATCACCCCGCGCCGTCGTCCCTCCGCGCTAGCAGGGTCTGAAGAGGAGATTCACAAACTGCTTGATTCCGTACCTGACACTTCCCAGGTCTTTGAGCGAAAAACATCCGAGGACGTCCAAGCGATGCTCGACGAGTTTTTGCTCACCGAGAGCGATGCAGAGGAGATGTCTAGCGAATCAACGCGTGGCAAATCCGCTACTAACTCAGTGGATCAAGCTTTCGAAGAGCTTTTGGGCTCTTAGTGGTGAACCGCAGGGAGGCCCGGGTTTATAGGGGCCTCATTTTTATTCACACACACAGGAGAAAATAAAATGAGTGATTCAAAAAAAAGCGGATATGAACTCCGCACCGATTTGCTAGGAATGGCAATCGGAATCGTTTCTGACAAAATCAATCGTCAATTCGACAATGAGCATCTGAAGCCAGAAGGCCAGCGCTCATCCGTTGATCCCTACACGACTGAAGACATCATTGCCGAGGCTGAAAAGCTGTACGCATTTGTTCAGAAGAAATAAGTGAAATATCCGCAGGGAGGCACGGGGTTACAGGTGTCTCATATCATATGGAGGAACAAATGACTAAAGCAAAAAAGCTTGGTAAGCTTAATTTGTCAGAGATGCAGAATCTCATTAACAAAAAAGCTGGACAAAACGTAGCCCACGACCTGACTAAAAGCAACCCAACAGAGGTGGAAGGCTGGATCCCGACAGGGTCGCGCTGGCTTGACAGCATTGTTTGTCGAGGCCAATTAGGCGGAATTCCTCTAGGAAAAATTTCAGAAATTGCAGGCTTGGAATCGACAGGAAAATCGTATATGGCCGCACAAGTTGCGGCAAACGCCCTAAAGATGGGCATTGATGTTATTTATTTCGATTCGGAGTCAGCTATCGATCCCTCGTTTTTGGAACGAGCAGGATGTGACTTAAGCAAGCTTCTGTACGTACAGGCGCAGAGTGTTGAATTTGTGCTTGAAACAGTTGAAGAGCTTATTGGGAGCAACGACAACCGTATGCTTTTTATATGGGATAGCCTGGCGCTCACCCCTGCGATTAGCGATATTGATGGTGATTTTAACCCACAATCTTCAATGGCGGTAAAAGCAAGAATTTTAGCTAAGGGAATGTCTAAATTGACAGTGCCCATTGCCAACTCTAAGTGCGCGTTCCTGGTGTTAAACCAGCTTAAAACTAATATTACCAGCAACATTGCCGAAGCTATGACGACACCGTATGTCACTCCTGGCGGCAAGGCGATGCACTATGCGTATTCGCTACGTATTTGGCTGACCAAGCGGAAGGCAAAAGCGTCATTTCTTTTAGATGATAGTGGTTTCCGCATCGGTAACGAGGTTAAGGCGACTCTTAAAAAGAGTCGTTTTGGCACAGAAGGCCGACAATGTACATTTAAAATTTTGTGGGGCGGTGATATTGGAATACAAGATGAAGAAAGTTGGCTTGAAGCGATCAAGGGCTCAGAGAACTTAAAACAGGGTGGCGCTTGGTATAATTTGGTATACGAAGATGGAACTTCGGAGAAATTTCAGGGCGCAAAATGGAAAGAAAAATTGCAAAATGAAAAATTTCGAAAGCGCGTCCTCCAGATAATGGATGAAGAAGTTATTTTGAGATTTGAAAAGAAATGTGGAGTCGCAACAGACTTTTATGATATTGATTCGGATAGTGAATGATTTGTTCGGAACTTAACACTAATTATGTATATCCGGAGATATCACATATGAAAGAATTCAAATCGCTTGTTAAAGAATATCTGCGAGAAACTCTGTATGAAGCAGATATTATCATGCGCTCAGATCGATCCAAGAGGTTGACGATTATTACTGATAACCTGCGTGGAGTTTGTGGGATTACTGTTGTAACGATCAAGGAGGCTTCAAAGCCAGTGTCATCAACAGTTGAGCGTACGCCTCTAAGGGTAAAATTCTTTCTGTTTGGTGCGTCCTTACAAGAACATGTATCCAAGATGCAGACAGAAGCTAGAAAAATAGATGGAATATATTCTTTTATCGCTACTAGAGTTGACAGAGTAGAAGATAGAATTTATCACAGGTCGAGGACAGAGTGAAACAGCCAGGACGTATACTGATTATAGATCAGTTAAATTTATTTTTTAGAAACTATATTGTAAACCCTAGCTTGTCTTTGCATGGATTTCCGATTGGGGCCCTTCGAGGGTGTATACAGAGCTTACAAAAAATTGTGAGAGAAACTAAGCCAGACTTAATTGTTATTTGTTGGGACGGAGAGGGGGGTTCAAAGAAGCGAAAACTTCTTAAGAAGGATTATAAGGACGGAAGAAAACCAATTCGGCTCAACCGCAGTATTCGAAACTTAACAGAACAAGAAGAAATAGAAAATAAAGTTTGGCAGCAAATGCGGCTTGTTAAATATTATAATGAAATGCCTCTCCTTCAATTTATGTTTAAAAATACAGAGGCCGACGATATCATTGCGTATGTTTCGCAAATGCCGCAGTTTAAAAATTGGCAAAAAGTAATTGTCTCCAGCGACAAAGACTTCTTTCAGTTGTTAGATGACAAGACTGTTTTGATGCGCCCTGTACAAAAAGAGGTTTTAAGTAAGACAAGTATTTTAGAACGGTTTGACATCCACCCAGCTAACTTTGCTATGGCTCGAGCCATGGTGGGTGATAAATCTGATAATATTGAAGGATTGGGCGGCATTGGGCTTAAAACAGCAGCCAAGCGATTTCCGATGCTAGCAGACTCGAAATTTGTTACTTTCGATATCATCAAGGATCACTGTCGAAGCCAGTTGCAGGAAAAACCTGTGCGCGCATATCAGAATGTATTGCAAAATGAAGATGTATTGAGAAGAAATTATCACATGATGCAGCTTTATACGCCGATACTGTCTATTGGCGCAAAAAATTTAATCCAAGAAACTTTTAAAAATCCAGACCTTGCGTTTAGCAAAACAAGCATGTTGGCCATGATGATGCAAGACGGATTTGGCGAAGTAAATTTTTCTGAATTATGTTCACATTATAACAAAATTTGCCTAGACAATAAGTAAATTGTGTTTAAAATTAATGTAGGGGAAAAAACATGTCAGAAAGTATTAGTTTTTCAAAATATGGAAAGCAGTTTCAAGAATCGCTAGCCCAATTAATTTTACAGGATCGGCCTTTTTCTGATCAGATAGAAGAAGTGTTGGACGTTAATTTTTTTGAACTAAGATATTTAAGGGTGTTTGCGTCGATGATATATGATTATCGTCATAAGTATGGCGTGCACCCTACTGAAAAAATCATCGCTTCGATGCTTAGAACAGAACTAGACAAAGTTCCGGAATCAGTACAAAAGCAAACCAGAGATTATTTTGCGAGAGTTTTGATTAAGACTCTCCAAGATGTGCAATATATTAAAGATACTAGTTTAGATTTCTGTAAAAAGCAAAAACTTAAAGAAGCTTTGATGAAGTCGGTCGACTTAATTCAAAATTCGTCTTATGATGAAGTAAGAGATGTGATAGACGACGCGCTTAAGCTTGGCACAGATAACAATTTTGGCCACGATTTTAAAAAAGACTTTGAGTTGCGTTATGAAATCAAGGCTCGAAGTCCAATTTCTACGGGATGGGAGAGAATTGATAAGCTAACAAAAGGTGGTATGGGTATGGGTGAGCTTGGTGTGGTCATCGCCCCCACCGGCGCCGGAAAATCCATGGCGCTTGCGCACCTGGGTGCCCATGCAGTTAAGTCTGGAAAAAATGTAGTACATTATACATTAGAATTGAGCGAATCAGCTACCGGGCAGCGATATGATAGCTGCCTCTCCGCCGTGCCACTGTCTGGCTTATTTCACCAGAAAGATGAGGTTCTAGAGGTTATTGCGGGCCTTGAGGGGTCACTAATCATCAAAGAATATCCTACAAAAACTGCGTCGACGAACACATTAAGATCCCATATAGAAAAATTAAAAAAACGAAATCATAAAATCGATATGATTATAGTGGATTACGCAGATCTGCTTCGATCTACAACTCACTTCAAAGAGAAAAGGAACGAACTGGAGTCTATATACGAGAGTCTAAGGGCGATTGCACAAGAATATAAGTGCCCGGTATGGACGGCTTCACAAACCAATAGATCGGGTTTAAACGCGGAGGTTGTAACAATGGAGTCAATTTCAGAAGCGTTCAATAAGTGTTTTGTCGCAGATTTCATATTCTCAATTTCCAGAACTATTAAGGATAAAAACTCTAATACAGCTAGAATGTTTATTGCTAAAAACAGGAACGGTCCCGATGGGTTGGTGTTTCCGATGTTCATAGACACCAGTTGTGTACAGCTTAATGTTCTGACACCCACAGATAGTCCTTATGCTGAAGCCGCGACCTCCCCGTCGGAACTAGCAAAAAATTTAAAAGAAAAATATAAACTATTTCGAAAATCAAGAAAGGAAAACATGAATGGACCTACCTAATAGAATTTTATCAGATATTACGGTGCACATGAAGTATGCCAGGTATTTACCTAAAAAGAATAGGCGTGAAACTTGGGAAGAGCTTGTCGTGAGAAACAAAAACATGCACGTTAAAAAATACCCTCAACTGAGGGAAGAAATAGAGGAGGCGTATAAGTATGTTTATGACAAAAAAATATTACCATCAATGCGATCCATGCAATTCGGGGGCAAACCCATTGAGGTTGCTCCTAACAGGATTTATAATTGTGCCTATATTCCTATTGATCATCCTTTGGCTTTTAGTGAGTGCATGTTTCTCTTGCTTGGAGGAACAGGCGTCGGATTTTCTGTGCAAAGTCACCACGTGGAAAAACTCCCGGAAGTCCAAACCCCAAGTACAAAAAGAACCCGACGCTTCCTGATCGCAGATTCTATTGAAGGTTGGGCAGATGCTGTTAAAGTGTTGATGAATTCATACTTTAGAGGAGGGTCTAAAATACGTTTTGATTTTAGTGACATCCGTCCGAAGGGCGCCCGACTACTTACTACTGGAGGGAAAGCGCCAGGACCGCAACCCCTTAAAGAATGTTTGTTGAAAATTAGGGGAGTGTTGGATGAAAAAGAGCCTGGAGATCAGCTGGAGACAATTGAAGTTCACGACATTATTTGTCACGTTGCTGATGCTGTTCTTGCCGGGGGCATTCGCCGGGCTGCTCTTATTTCACTTTTTCAGCTGACGACGAAGAGATGCTTGCCTCAAAGTCTGGAAACTGGTGGGAAAAGAACCCACAACGAGGTCGCGCAAATAATTCAGTAGTGTTGTTGCGTCATCGAATCACAAAGGAATATTTTCTTAATATTTGGCATCGCGTCCGAGCCAGTGGCAGCGGAGAGCCTGGATTTTATTTTTCCAATGATAAGGATTGGGGTACAAACCCTTGTTGTGAGATCGCGTTGCGACCATATCAATTTTGTAACCTGGTAGAGATCGACGCGTCGGATTTGTCAGATCAGGAAGAATACGAAGATCGTTGCCGAGCAGCGTCTTTTATTGCGACACTTCAGGCAGGATATACAGATTTTCATTACTTGCGAGATGCCTGGCAAAGGACCACGGAGAAAGACGCTCTCATTGGCGTGTCAATGACAGGCATTGCCTCTGGCCGCGTTACAAACCTAGATATGAAAGCCGGTGCGCAGACGATAAAAAAAGAAAATCGAAGAGTTGCAGAACAAATTGGCATTAATCCCTCTGCGAGATCAACATGCGTGAAGCCGGCTGGAACCACCTCTTTAACACTTGGAACCTCAAGCGGCATCCACGCGTGGCACAACAATTATTACATTAGAAGAATGCGCGTTGGTAAAAACGAGGCAATATATACCTATTTGTTAACCAATCACCCTGAGTTGATAGAGGACGAGTTTTTCAGGCCTCACGATACAGCTATTATTTCAGTACCACAAAAAGCACCCCGGGGCTCAATTACAAGAAAAGAGTCAGCTTTAGATTTATTAGAAAGAATTCAAAATATATTTTCTAACTGGGTCAAGCCTGGGCACCAAAGAGGACAAAACACGCACAATGTATCAGCTACAATCTCCATTAAAGAAAAAGAATGGGATACGGTATCAGAGTGGATGTGGGAACATAGAGATGTTTACAATGGTTTGTCTGTCCTGCCCCACTCGAACCACACCTACACTCAGGCGCCTTTTGAGGATTGTACAAAGGACGAATATGAGAGGCTAATGGAGGCGCTCACCGAGGTCGACGTTAGCGGCATCGTTGAATTTGATGATGATACTAATCTAACTGGAGAGTTGGCTTGCGCCGGTGGAGCGTGTGAAATTAAATAATAAGAATACAATTTAGGAGTTAAGGATGCTATATCCATTGAATCGTTACATAACAGTTAAACCTATCGAGGAAAACCAAGAGGAAGAACCCTCCGCGGTTTTGCTACCGCAGACGTACTATGAAGGGGCCCCTTCGCCATATATGATGGTGGAGGTTGTGGAACCTCATGAGGATTCAAAATTGCGCCCGGGCATGCGCTTGGTTGCGCCGCGATCATCGGTTGAAACTGTAGAATTTAATGATAATACATATCACCTATTGCTTGAAAATCATGCAATGGGCTTTTTTAGTGAAAATGAATAATATCAAAAAAGAAAGGGTTACAATTGGTGTCGGTCGCTGACTTTGTTTGGCCTGATGTAACAATTGGGAATACAATCGACGCAGTACAGTTTGCCATCAAGAACAAGACTTGCCTACTCCTTAATGGCTTTCCTGTTGTTGGCTCCTATGATCTACTTTCAGGCTTAAAAATCCCCATAGAAGAGGCATGGGCCGAAGCTGTTTACCGGGCTTATAATATGTCGTTGATACCTTTTTCTGACAAGATTAAGTCAATTCGTATATCTGATGACAACATCCAGGTCTTTACAAAAACGGAAAAGAAATATACAATATATTATGAAAATATTAATTTATTTTCTTTGAATAACGTTTCTGGGCTTGAGTCAGATTTCGATAAGGTGTTTTGTTATAATAAAGTTATTGACTGGTTTGATGTGCGCTCTGGAGGAGAAGAAAGTTTTGATTTTGACATTCCTTCAAACAGCGTCATACAAAATATTGAATGTTATCCAAGCAACCGATTGGATGGCCAGAGATATTATGACGTATACAGCGTGTCTCATCTTTCTGATGCTCAACTAGCAAGCTATGAGTATTCCGACGCTTACATAAGGTTTATGGTTCAAAAATATGCAAAACCAACTAACAAGGAGATAAAATTAGAATTGTGGAAAAGAGATATTGGCAGAGTATATGAGATTGTTTCGAAACAAACAAATGAAAACATTAAATGGCTTGGAGATGCTCGTGAGGCGCATTGAACACTATGAGGAATTTAGCAGGCATAGTACCAGTGGCTGGCTACGCCACAGATATTAATTTACCCTGGCATCACGTGATGATGCCGTTTGATAAAAATAAAGTTTTAATTGAAAACTCAGTTTATACGTGTGCTATGGCCGGGTGCAAATCAATATGGATTATATGCAATGACGACATCCAGCCCTTAATTAAAAGCATTGTTGGTGATCAGGTGCAGGATCCTGTTTACAGATTTAGATCATTTGCAAAGTTTGCGAGTGACCACAAGAAAACAATTCCTATTTTTTATGTACCCATGCCAATTAGAGACATACAGAGAAGAAATAACATTGCGTGGACGGCTATATATGGCTGTCTGTTGTCTAATAAGATTTTTGGTCAGCTGAGCACATACACGGCGCCAGACCAATTTTTTATATCATGGCCATATGCAGTATTAGATTCCACGCCGTTTCGTAAATGCCGGACAGACATACAGAAGAAGTCGATGTTGTTTGATTGTGGCGGTAAAAATATATTTACTGGTGATTTTTTGCCAGTTGTTTGTAACATTGAAGAAGTAAAAAAAATAAAAGAATATTGTTATGAGTTACAAAATCCATATGGCTCAAACCAAACGCTGAGCGAGCTTGATCCACATGAATTACTTGAGCCCATGAGAAAAACAGAAATAGTTGGGGTGGATTGTAATTATGTCAAAGTAGCTAGCTGGACAGATTATTGTTCTCTTTTAAAGATATAACTAAAAATTAACTACTAATTATATTGGAGATTTAATATGGCCTTCGCCTTTACGAACAAACAAATAGCCGCAATAAAGCAAGTTTCCGCAGCGACTGACGTACCAGAAGATGTTTTGGCCGGGATAATGGTGAGGGAATCAAGCCGCAACTCGCGGACCTATGCCGTTAATCCTAAGTGGATATATCGAGAGCATGATGGCGCCCCAGCTTCTGTGCGAAAAGCCCTCAAGGGAACGTTAACTGAAAAGCGCGGCCTCGCCCGCGCGCCCGGTCTAGGTGGAGGCGGCCCAGGTTCTGATGCATATAAAATTTTTCATGAAGTTTATGCCGTTTCACCTTACTGGGCTGTTAAGATTGGTTGCTGGGGTTGGTGGGCGGCGTGTGGAAAGTGGGCAATGAGGCCTCATGGTGGAAATAATCTTTCTGCAGCAGAGGCTTTTTATAGTGCATTCAAATCAGATCCTCAAACAACCAGCATAAAAGCGGCAATTGCTTATTGGAACTCTAAGGAGAATTCCTGGAAAAAGAAATATGCACAAAAAAGAGACTGGAGAAAGCTAACGATATATTATCTTGGTGGCCACAAAAAAGATTATGAAAGTACAATAAAGAAATATTCTGGGGCTTATCTCAAACAGGGAGGACACACAGCGCCACGTGGCGATAGCGCTGATGCGACCTTTAAAGATCCTAGAATTGTACTTATCGGAGATTCAAATGCTTTTCATCTTAATAGTGAGTATAAAAAGCACTACTCCACCCAAGACGTCCGTGTCTTGCCGCTCAGCTGGTCTGGCTCTGGATGCAGGCAGTGGTTGGAGATATTGACAAAGGTTGTAGAAGCTTCAGGTGGGAAGCCAATTACCGGTTCAAACAAGATTGCGGACATGGCTCGGAAGATTTATAAATTTAATCCTACCAGTATCGATGTTACGTCTTTGGGTGGCAATAATATAAATCAAAGTTATACAGAATCAAAAATACAATCGCACATTGGTGGTTGTGTCAAGCCCCTTATGAAATTGATTAAAAGGTTCGACGGTACCTTCGCCGGCCCCGTCCCGGTTGGAGAAGAACTGATAGGGAAAACTGGCGAACGTTCAAATTTGTTAAGAACCAGGATAAATGCTGCATATGAAAAGGCAGCAAGAGAAGTGGGTATACCATATTGGAACCCTACAGCAAATATCGCATATGACACCGCGGAGATGAGCAAAAGAAAAGCTACTGGAGCGGGGGATGGCAAACACCTTACTTCTAAAATGGCGCATCAAGAGTTCAAATCCAGAAAAGCTTTTCTTGCCGGCAATGCGGCGCAAGCCGGAGGTACATCCCCACGTGGTGATGCCGAAGCAAAAATACAGAAATCAGACAAAGAGCTTCTGGATTGGTTTTACAGGCGCATCAGTGATACCCAAGGAAAACGTTTTAAATCGGGATGGAAAATGAATGATATGTTAGCCATGGCACGCCGCGAGCTTGAAAAGATTCATGGCATGCCTTCGGGCGCCCTAGATAAGCCTGGTGGAATATCCACTGTTGATCTTCCGCCACCCCAGGTACAAGAGCCTTCACGCCCGAGCCCGGAAGAACCGCCAACTAGTGCCTGCCCGGGTGGCGAATATACAAGCAAATATAAAAACTTCAAAGCCCAGGTACCTGATTTCGATTTTAGTACATTTTACAGTGAGTTGGATAAATATTTTGGTTCTGCAGAAGAAGTGCTCAAGCCGCAAGGAAAAGATTGTGTTTTTGCTGATGAACACTACACTGCGTGGGTAAAACTGCAGAAGCGCAAACAGCAGGAAGCACCCTACGTAGCGGAGTCCTTTTCATTATTACACAGCTTGATAAGAGAAATGAAAAAGAGGTATTGATGTGAAAAACATCTTTACCGCGCATGCAACTAAAAATGGTAAAACATGGTTTGGGCATACAATGTTTGCACTGTCTATTTCTTTTCAGTTGCTTTTCTCCGCCGCGCACTTTTTAATACATGGTTTATTTCCTTTCATTCCTATTCCGAGTTCTTATAATTTTGAGCGCACGATAGAGTTTTTAAAAAACAAGAATGATAACGTTTCTAAATGAAAATATGATCCTATATTTGTTTTAAGGAGAATTATGAGGAAAGAATCTAGTCTACCATTCGTGGGCTTACATGCACATAGTGTTGCCGGGTCAGTATTTGATGGTTTTGGCTTCCCGCAAGAGCACATGGATTTTGCCTATCAAAATGGCATGAACGCCCTGGCACTAACAGACCATGGAAATATGAATGGCTTGCCATACCAGGTGATACATACTAAGAATATGAAAGAAAAGGGCAGGGACTTTAAGCCAATTTTTGGCGTTGAGGCTTATTTTATTCCATCTGTTGAGATCTGGAAGGAAGAATATGAAAAAATTAAAGCTGATAAAAAAGAGGCGAGAAAACTTTTATCCACTTCAGACAAAGTTTCTGTTGAAGATGAGGGTGAGTCAAAAAGAAAAGCAAAAAGCAAAGTTAATGCCCGGCGTCATATTGTGCTTTTAGCGCAAAATCAGACTGGCCTTAATAATATTTATAAAATGATTTCTTTATCACATCAGGGTGACAACTTCTACCGCTATCCTCGCATTGATTATGATATGCTTGAGGAATATGGCGAAGGGGTAATGGCATCTTCTGCGTGTCTTGGTGGTGTATATGCTGGAGATTATTGGGACAACAGAGAAGAGGGTCTCGAAGCTGCAGCAGATGCAATGCGCGAGACGACGCGCCGGATGACGAAGGCAATTGGTAAGCGCTGGTTGGGGGAGCTGCAGTGGAACAATATACCAGAACAGCATACCTTGAACAAACTAGTCCTTCAAATGCATGAAGAGTTTGATATTAATATTATTTCTACAGCAGATAGTCACTACCCAGATAAAGAATCATGGAAGGACCGCGAGTTGTATAAAAGACTGGGGTGGATTGGTGGTACCAAAACGCGCCCGACATATATGTCGTCCGAGATCCCCATCGATGTAGATGAAATTGGCTATGAGCTTTACCCTAAAAATGGTGACGAGATGTGGGAGGCCTACAAGAAGTATTCGGCTGAATGTGGTGTACAATATGATGATAATTTGGTAGAGAAGTCGATTACAAACACACACCACATCGCATACAACGTTATCGAATCATTTATGCCAGACGACACAGTTCGATTGCCATCTTTTGTTGTGCCTGATGGCGAGTCGGCGACACAAGCACTAACCAAAAGCTGTATCGCTGGCATGAGAAAATTGAATATTCATGAGAACGAGGAGTATGTTGAGCGGCTTAAGTTTGAATTAGAGGTTATTGACGACAGAGGCTTTAGCAAGTACTTTTTAACAATGAAAGCAATTGCAGACAAAGCCAATGAGCACATGTTGTCCGGCCCGGGCCGAGGTTCTGCGGCGGGATCCCTGGTGGCATATGCCCTGGGGATCACCCAAGTTGATCCCATTAAGCATGGTTTGTTGTTCAGTCGTTTCTTGCGATCTGACGCCACGGACTATCCCGATATTGATTATGATATTAGTGATGCCTTTGGCCTCAAGGAGATTCTTGCTAAGGAATGGGGCGAGACAACTGTTGTTCCTATCTCTAACTTCAACACGCTCCAATTAAGATCTTTGATTAAGGACATTGGCAAGTTTTATGAGGTACCATTTACTGAAGTAAACGCCGTTACCAGTCGCATGGTTAAAGAGGCGACACCGAAAGCTAAGAAGAAGCACGGCATCACTGCTGGTGTTTATGCCCCGACGTTTGAAGAGGTCATGGAATATTCTGAGTCGCTACAGGCTTTTCTTAATAAATATCCACACATTAAAACTCATGTTGAGTCACTGATTGGACAGGTTAGATCGACCAGTCGCCACGCCGGAGGCGTTGTTATTGGAGAGAACCTGGATAAACACATGCCACTAATTTGTTCTGGCGGTGTCATTCAGACACCATGGTCAGAAGGGCAGAACGTACGCCACCTTGAGCCACTTGGATTTATTAAGTTTGATTTGTTAGGCTTGTCGACCCTAGAGATGATTCAATCTGCAGTTGGGCATCTCTTGAAAAGACATTGTGGGGTTGTAGATCCGACATATGAAGACATTAGAAAGTGGTATGATGAGAACCTACACCCAGATAAAATTGACCTCAACGACAAACAGGTGTATAATAACATCTTTCATAAAGGAAAGTTTGTGGGAGTGTTTCAGTTTACGAACGAGGGCGCCCAAAAGTTTTGTCAGCGTGCTAAACCAAAGAACATTATCGACATTTCTGCCATTACGTCCATCTACCGTCCCGGCCCCCTGAGCGCCAAGGTTGACCGTTTATATGTTGAGGCAAAAAATACACCAAGCAGCATCAAGTATATCAACCCTATTGTCAGGGGTGTTACTGAAGAAACTGCTGGATTTTTAATCTTTCAAGAACAAATTGCGTTGTTGGCTCATGAGCTTGGAAAAGACATATCCCTAGACGAAGCAAACAAGCTTCGGAAACTGTTGACCAAGAAGGGTACCGGTAAAGGAGATAAAGAGAAGAAGGTTATTTATAATAAATTCATCCAAGGCTGCAAAGAAAAGGGCATGCCGCCCTTACAGGCGGAAGGATTGTGGCAGACGTTTGAATATTTCTCTGGGTACGGATTTAACAAATCACATGCTGTGTCCTATTCGATACTGTCTTATCAGTGCGCGTGGCTGTTGAACTACTTTCCAGAGTGCTGGATGGCTGCGTTCCTTGATAAAGAGCCAGAGTCTCGGAAAGAAGCAGCCATTAGCTTGGCTCAAAAATACGGGTTCCACATTGAAAATATCAACATCAACACTTCCACTCAGCAGTGGGAGATAGCGCCGGGCGGAAAGACGCTTATTCAACCCTTCAGTTCAATTAAGGGGTTGGGTGAGAAAGCTGTTGAACAAATCATTAACAACAGGCCATTTCAAACTGTGGAAAAGTTGTTGTTTAACGAGGACATTGTTTATTCTAAGTTGAATAAAAAATCGCTTGATGTCCTGTGTCGGTCGGGAGCGTTAGATCCGCTGGTTGATGAGAGGTTTACTGGTTGTAAACATTTTTGGATGGCGTGTATACAAGACAGACCAAAAAATACCAAAAAACTTAATGAGAATATTGACTTGTATGCCCCAGAAGAAGACTTTACAAGAGAAGAAAAGATTGATTTTATATCGTCTTTGACTGGCATCTTTCCATTTGATTTAGTCATGACCAAGAATATTCGGGATTCAATTGAAAGATATTGTGTCCCTCCAATTGGTAAGTGGGACCAAGATCTAGGCGTTGCGTGGTTCATACCCCGAGAGGTCATCCCCAAAAGAACAAAGAATGGTAGACTATATTGGCTTATACGCGTTGTAGATAACGCATCTAGTTCGACAACCATTAAGTGTTGGGGCGTGAAAGAGAACGATCAAATACACATTAATCGTCCTTACGCTGCGAAGTTGCAGCACGATGAACAGTGGGGTTTTAGTACAAGATCAATTAGACACACATTTAAACTTTTAGGATAACCATGGGCGGATATATAAGAAAATTAAAACGGAAACAAAAGAAGGAAGCAGAAAAAGATATCAAGAGGCACCTGGCACTGTTTGATAAGATGGGTGGTGAGTGTAGTGCCTGCGAGAAATCTTTTGATAAAAAGTCTAAAGAGCATGCTATGACGTGGAGTGTTGTTGTAAGAGAAGAAGAATCTATAGTTCGTCTTTATTGCCCAGAATGTTGGAATATGGCGAAAAAGGTAATTAAACAAGTGGAGGAAACAAATGATAATTGAGTATTACCGAATACGCCCCGGTTCAAAGGAACCGGAGCGCGCAAACCCAAGCGATGCTGGCTTGGATGTTTTTTACTGTCCGAGGCCAGGTGCTGCTGCTGTATGGATCAAGCCAGGACGGAATA
>Ga0098033_1000194_pt1 | contig 31101 bp, 27 predicted proteins | sample 1_EtaG_FD_75049 | JGI IMG/M metagenome (GOLD analysis project Ga0098033, IMG submission 75049) | Marine viral communities from the Subarctic Pacific Ocean - 1_ETSP_OMZ_AT15124 metaG | ecosystem: Environmental > Aquatic > Marine > Oceanic | place: Pacific Ocean | collected 2015-01-07
ACTGTTCGCAGCAGCATTAGCAGGGGGTGCATTAGGTGCCGCTCCTTTAACAGACCTAGTTGATAAAACTCTGTTACGCCCAGGGCTAAATAGTTATAGAGACATAATGACTAACTCAGTGTCTCTTGAGGATCCAGCTAAGGCTTTAAAGAGTAAGCTACTGGATGCAAACCTGAGGGATAAGCTACATATTACTTTACACCCAAAAGATGGAAACGCGTTTTATCAGTTAAAGAAAAACTACCTCCCGAGTCGTGCAGAGGTGGAGATGTACCTTAGGGAGGGTGGGCTAGCTACAGCTGAAGGTAGGGTGGACCCCATTAAGGCAATACGTGATATGCGCCAGGTTGGCGGGAAGATAAACATAAAACCAGAGACAGGCAACCTCGCTACAGTAGCTCACGAGCTGGGGCACGCCACAGCGCTCAATAAAGGGCAGGGGCTGAGAAAGTCTATGCCTTTTAGATTTGCAGATAGCCTCGGTAGGAAGTTACAGCGTTCTGGTTCTCGGGGGATTTTAAGCGCAGCACTGTTGGCTGGTGCTTTTGACTCTGAGGATAACACAAAGTGGCTAGTGCCTGGAGGCATCGCTCTCACACAAGCACCCCTCTTAGCTGAAGAGGGTATAGCTTCTTTGCGGGGTATGGAGGCTCTAAAGTCTTTATACTCAAAAAAGGAAGTCGGGGATGTAGCGTTTGAAGGCGCACACCTCATACCTAAAGTGATACAGGATAACGCAGGTAAGTATTTAAGGCGAGCTTGGGGTACATACGGCTTGGGGGCTGCGGGGCTGCTAGCAGCACCGTTACTAGCTATGGGTGCCAGAAGTGAGTTCGATAAGTGGGCTAAAGATTAACCTCAAAGTCATCGTCTAAATCGTCGATCCTAGGTAAAAGATCATTACTTATCTCTTGCGTATCGGGGAACTCTACCTTATACATGATACTCATGCATTCATTGCATATGCCGCCGTCGGGCGTCTCCTCAATATCCGCGTGGAGACATAGCTCGGGGGTTAAATCTGTATCAATAGACATTGGAGACTCCTAATGAGAAAGTTTGGCGTTGTAAAGGGAGAGAATCGTCTCTCAGATTCTACCTTAAAAGCCCCTGTGGTCCAAGAAGAAGAGGAAATTCAACCTGATTTGGAGGTGACTCAGTTAGATGAGGAGGCATCTAAGCTACAGGACATGTTAGACCAGATGGACGCCCCAAGACGCTCACCAAGAGAGCAGTGGGCAGAAGAGCTAGAGTTTGAGAACATTACAGAGGACGATGCAGCTAAGATTTTAGATGCCATTATCACTAACGGTATGTACGAGGAGACATACCGAATGGGTAAGCTCGTAGTTAAGATGAGGACACGCAACACTAGCGATGCTGATAGGGTTATTGAGGCCATCCAAGATTTTAAACCAGAGACTAACGGTACTCTGTCCCACCTTATAGCCCGTATGAATCTCGCAGCGAGCATCTCTACTTTCGGAGATAAAGAATTCAACTTCTCTGCTCCTACCGATGGAAATAGGGATCAACTAGAGCAGGAGTTTACTGAGAGGTATAACTTCTTATCTAATGTGCCTTCCCAAGTATTTTTCTCCCTCACTCAGGTGTTAGAGAAATTTGATAGGAGAGTGCAGCTAGCCTGTGACCCAAGGGCAATTGAAAATTTTTAAGCAAGCCTTGGGGTAGCGCCAGAGCAGAACTCCTCTTAAAAGGCATTACACTCCCCCCCAGAGGTAGTGCCCGTAGTTGGATCCTAGAAGAGATGATCCACAGAGAGAGGATGCGTCAATGGCATTACCACTACTCACAAGTTCTTGGAGTAGCCGCGCAGGTAACTCAGAATAAAGATCTAGTTGATAAGCTAGCAGATCACCTAGATAAGCTGTTTCATATGGAGTTACATGCGACAGAATCCTATGATTTCATAGGTAGTAGCGCTAAAGTTAGTGAGGATCACTCACCACGTAGCGACGAAGAACTACTTAAGATGTTAGATAGGATTCCAAATGCTTAACCAAGGCCAAGGCACCTACCCTCAGTTAGCCGGTAGTTTTTATAATAGCCAGCAGATGATGCCCCACGACAATGGGCGTAACGCTAGGCAGGTACCTACGTTCTTTGGTGGTTTGCAGAACATGATGAGCGCTAGCTCAGCTATGACTAACTATCAAAACATACCTCTAGGGCAAGGGATCTTAAATACTCAAGCCCTCGCCAGCCACCAGTATGGGCGCAGTGTGGGATCTGTTATAGGTGGTGTGGGAACAGGGTTGGGTATGGCGGGTATAGTAGGCGGTGTAGGGGCCTGGGGCATGGGGAAAGCTGCAAGTGCGGGCATGATGCCGGGTGTTACGAGTACGCTCGGTAGAGGACTAGGGGCGTTGGCAGGTGGAGCTTTGGGGGCTACTTTAGCTGTTGGAGGTGTGGCGGCTTTGGGAGTAGTACACGGCTACAAGAAGAGGATGGCCGCGATAGATGACATGCGTAACGCCCTAGAAGGGTCTCGGATGGGTTACGGTTTATCGGATCCCGTAACGGGCAGTATAAGCAATCAGGCAGCCTTCAACTTAAGCACACAGATGGAGTCATCTGCTCTAGGGTCGGGCTTTAAAAACAACGATTTAAAAAAGATAATGGGGCAAGCTAGTGGGTTGGGGATGATGAATGGTATGCAGAGTCTTAGCCAAGTAACTAAGCGGGTGGTAGACTTAGCCAAAGCGTCTAGGGAGATAGTTGAGTTGGGGGAGGGCATCTCTATGACTGATGCTATGAACCTTCAAAAGATGACTCAAGATATGGGCATCTCCACATCTAAGTTTAGAGGGACTAACATAGGTAAGAACTTAGTTATGGCTGCACGGGCAGCTAACATGTCTATGGACCAAGCTGCACAGGTAGGGGGCATGGGGGCTATGACCTACCAACAGGTAGGCTTAGGGGCGGCTGGAGGAATTAACGCGGCGCTACACGGCAGCATGGCTGCTGCGGGCCTAACTGGAGTAGGGGCGTTTAGCCAGAGACAGTTGGCATCCCTAGGAGGGCAGCAAGGGGTAGCACAGAACTTACTCGCAGGGCAGGCTAGTACCATGTCGCGTATGAGTAATGCTTTAGTTATGGGTGCGGTTAAGCTAGACGCTAGCGGTGAGTTTAGGATGGATAGGGAATTACTAGATCAGTATGTACGTGGGGACAGGTCTAGAGAGGAGATGATTAAGCGCGGTAAGGATATTGGTAAGGGCATGTCCAAGGGTGCGAGGTCTCGTCTTATGGAGAAGTTACAGTTCTCTATGCCAGATCTCCGCGAAACCATGTCGGATATGCTAAGCTCTGAAGAGCAGATGGCTATACAAGCACGAGGGGTATTGGAGCTAAAGAATAAGACGGGGATGAGCATGCGCAGAGCTACCCATGCGTACTTCCAAGATGCAGGGCAGGCAGAGTCTTTCTTGGGGTACGCCAATAACTTCGGGGCTGTGAGGGATGAGAATAATCGACAGCTATCTATAGCAGAACAAGAGCGTATGCTACGTAGTGCCGGTAGAGCTAAGTCCTCTGGTTGGCTTAGCAGAGGAGCTAGGGCGGTAGCTGGAGCAGTCGCTGACACAGGTACCTTCCTATTCTCTGGGGTAAATGCTCTGGGTGGGACTTTAGCGGAGGAGGTAGCAAGACAACAAGATGACTTTAACCGTGGGTATAACCGCATAATGTCCCCAACACCTACTAGTAGTACCAGTGACTTACAGAGTGTGGGGGCCTACGGAAGTGCCCTCTATACTACTCCAACCACACGGTCCCCTCTAGAGCGGATGGGTGTAGGTAGCTATTCGGAGTACTACGAAAAATATGGAAGGCACAACATAGAGCAGTACGAGCGGCGCACAGGTCAGGAGGATGGGGTTAATAGAATAGGAGGTGGAGGTATCGGTAAAAAGATTTATGAGTTGAGAGAGGGGGATTACAGCCCACTGAGACAGATAGGGGATACTCTTGGGTTAGACTTCGGAATAGGCGCAGAGGACATTTATGCTGAACAGGCTAGGGCGACGGACGCAGCTATCCAAATGGGTAACATTATGCAGGAGTCCCAACAATACAGTAACAGCCCCAACTCGAGACAAGCATACCAAGCAGCCGTTAGCGCGATACGCACCGTAAGCATAAACGCTGCTGATGGTGTAGGTAGCGATGGCTGGGGAGGTGTTGACTCTACAGACCTATACCCTAAAGCATTGTTGGATAAATTGGGGTATAACGATGTCACCAAGTCAGAAACAGAGAGGGGGGAGATTAGAGCAGCGTTAGGTAAGGCCTATAAGTTTGTAAGCAGAGACCCAAATAAGAGAGCAAAAGATGGGTTTAACATAATGACTAAGCGAATAGGTGCCGCAGGAGGGTTGGAGCTCTTTATGGACAACCCTAAAGGGGCCATAGATGAGTTAAGAATGGGGTCAGGCGCAGTGCTTAAAGCTGATGGGTTAAGTAGGGCTATACACGAGTCAGGTGTAAGCAAGGACAACCTGCAAAAACTCCTTACGTCTTATTCGACTGGGGGGCAGAATTTAGAGGATGGGGTCACTAAGGGTTCGGTGCAGGAGATATTGTACAACGCGGGAGTTACAGGTGTATCTGAGCGGAACCTAGGTAAATACCGTGGCCTACTAAAGGCATTGGAGTCCGGACAGGTCACTAGAACAAACGCAAAGGGGGAGGAGGAGACAGCCTCCCTAGCTGCATCAGTGGCAGAGGACCTCACGCTTTCAAAAGGAGAATATGAAAAAGCGGGAAAAGTGTACATGGGTTCCCAAATGGAAAAACTAGACAAAGCCATAGCGGTAAGGTTAGGGGGAGGCAAACTAAGAGAGGATTTAATAGGTCAGCTAACCACGGATTATTCTGACAGTAAAAGAGGAATAAAAAACACAAAGGCGGCTCTGGAGGCGGAGATGGTTGCGGCTATGAGAAAGACGGGGACGGGGAGAGGCATTAGCCACCAAAATATGGAGGATGCGAAAGCAGAGAAGCAGATAGAACTTTATAAAACTCAAGATGAGTTACGGGATAAGTGGAAACTAGGATATGAGGAGGCAGGTGAAGAGTTTAGATTCTCAGCTAGAGGACAAGACCTAACAGAGCGTATGACCCGCACACACCACAACCTACAGGTACTATCCGGTAAGGTAAAAGACACACATTACATGGGAGTGATACAAGACAGGGCACGTGGGCTTGCTGCTAAGGACAAGGTCAAAGGCATGACAGAGGACGACCTAGCCGCAGCAAGAGAAAGACTAACAGAAAATAACAAAGGAGGCCTACTCGATTTCAGCTCCCTCACGGAGTTGTTTAAAAACATAGGCGATGGGAAACATAAAGACCAGTACGCAAAGCTACTAGAGGGCGATGCGGGTGCTGGGCTGATGACTACGTTCCAAGACTTAAGGGCAGGCCACTCGGGGTTGAGCGTGCAGCAGCGTGAGAAGAAGTTGATACAGGCCTTAATGGAGGTCGGTAAGGGCAAGAACATTAGTGTACCTGGTGTAGGCCAAGCGAAGCCTTTAGATGCGCTACTAACGAAAATTAGTACCGGCTTAGATAACTTCAGTAACGCTATGGGCGCTATAGCGAGACTAAAATCTGAGAACGGTGAAGTGACTTTCAAACTAATGAGTAAACCATAATAAGGAGGATAGTGTGTCTTCAACAAGACCCCGTTACATATTACCGACAGGCAGAAGTCTGCTTAATAATAAGGCTCTGGAGATGATGCACGCCCACTCACAGGGGAAGCACTATAAGTATGATAACTACCCTATAGTTAGATTATCTGAGATAGTGAATGACCAGAATTCTATGATGCTTACTCGCGCCAATGAAGAGGGTCTCTTTGGAGAGAGCGAGGCGCTACAATGAGTGCATACTTAGGCGTATACAGTGATACAGTAGCGACTACTAGGGTAGGTGCGGAGTTAGACAAGGAAGAAGATACCCACCTACTTAGTAGCTCTGGCGCGGGGCCTATTACCGACAGGCACACCTTCTCCACTAAAACACTCGCAGATTCAGAGTTAAATGTTGCTAAGATACGATTAGTTAGCACCATATCTAAGAAAGCTGTAGATGCGGATATGAAGGGTAAAGCCTATGTGGGGTTTATACTCACGGAGGTACAAGAGAGCCATAATGAGAAGGTGGAGTTAGTGTCATTGCCGGGAGACAGCTTCGCTAGCTACTTCTATGGAGGTAGTCCCAGACAGTTTAACTTTAGTGGAGTGCTATTAAATACTGAGCAGGATAAGTGGAGGGATTCTTTCGAGGTGCTATATGAGAAGTACCTAAGAGGATCTAAGTCCTCCAGGAACTTTAATATAGTGCAGATAAGGTATGGTAGACGCATAGTTAGTGGTTGGCTTGTCAGTATGAGTCAGCAGCAGTCAAGCCAGAGCGACCTCTATGCCCAGTTTGCCTTCTCTGTTTTAGTTAGCCGCATAGATATGGTGGGGGGCACGCAAGATTTTAAGTCTTATTTGATAAACGAGGCATCAGCCTTTGCTAAAGCTAACATCTCTACAGATTATCAGGTTTTAGACGCTAACAACTATAATGCTATGATGGACCCAATCAGGACAGGGACTGTCATACCACCTAAGAGGCCTCGTGGGGGTGGAGGTAGGAAAGGTAACGGTTCCTGCTTCTTCAAGGAGCCAAAGACAAGTACAGGCGCAGCTAACTCCGGCTTTGTCACTATCTCAGATCACATCAATGACGCGGACGGCTGCACGGTATTCGGGGCGTTAAAACACCTAGACGCTAAGATTGCTAACCAGGCTAAAAAGGCAAAAAAGTTAGCCAGTAAAAAATCCAAAGGTACTGCTGCAGAGAGAACCAAAATAAAGAAAGTACAGGATGAACTAAATAAGCTGATGAAGTATAGGCGGATTAAGCTCGGCAATAAAGCAGTTAAAAAAGCCCTAAACCAAGCGACCGAGTACCACCTACTGGATAAGGTGCGGACTGAGGCTACAGGAGGTTCGGATAAAAACGTAACCTCGCTAGCAGAAGTGAGCGAAGCTACTTGGGCTAAAAATAAAACTAACCACAGCGGAAAAGTTACAGGCCAAGGGAAGGTGACATTTACAGATGTTGGCGGAAGTAGAAAAGTCACCCTCGAAGTGCCTCATGATGATAAGTTTCAAAGAGATGTGGGGGAGGGAGAAAAAGCAGAAGAGAACGACTCCGTAGCGCGAAAAGCATTTATTGACCTACACAATGCAACAAGCAGAAGCACAAAGAAAGCCCAAGCAAATGACAAGAAAAGGGTAGAGGAGGAGGAAGCTAAGCAGCTGGCGACAAAGAAGAAAGATAACATATTTGGCGAATAGAAAAAAAGATAACTAAGAAAGTAGAGGCAGAAGCACTATGGGCGTTAAAGTAATAAATCGTTTCACACAAGTAGTACATAGTATACCCAGCACCGCTACGTTGGGGGATGTAACTATTACCTTGGATTCTAAGTACGTAAAACCTAGCTTAGTGACTCTAGACAGTCCCTACTCTAAGGAGATTCGAGACTTCAAGCTATATCTGACACCTGATGCTATGTGGTTAGAAGGTATAACTTTAACGGTAGATGTGTCGGGTCAGGAAGCAAAGTACATAGTACCTAGTAACCCGTACAGCTATTCTCCGGAGCAGAGGCTTTACTCATTGGGAGAGCTCACCGCCACAGGTAATCTCGAGAAGCTTCAGAAGTTAGGGTTAGTGACTACAGTAGAGAGGGGGTTACTGGAAGCCTTAGGTCCGAAGCTGGAGAGTCTAGTGCTTCGTATGTCTAAGTGCTTGGTTACTCAGTTTATCTATGAAGGTACGACACCCCCAGAGGACTGTACTTCCCTTAGAGGCCTACGGCGTATGCAACAGGTAATGTACATGGTAGGGCTGGATTCCTTAGTAGAGACGTTACTGTTCTCCCCAGGGCCTGAGAGAGGGTGGTTCCGTAAAGCGGACATAGTCACTACACGTAGGGACACAGATGTCTCTGAGAGGTACCAAAGTTTAGAGCGAGAGGTGTTCTCATTAGCTAACTACATGCAGCAACAGGGATTAAACACTAGTATGATAGAGAGTGTCGATTTACAGGTACCCTCTACTAATATCTGGAACCCTGTAGTAAAAGGTATAGTGACTCTATTTTGTGGGATAAGGTATACACATGACAACGTTAAATTTAGCTACTAGGATAGACTATAAGGTCTATATCGCTGGAGTGCTGGTACCTTGCTCTCAGGTTACAGTAACTACTAGTGCTCCAGGGACTAGTAGCGCTCAAATCAGTTTACCTGCGCACCCGCTACTTATTGGTTTGGGGGAGACAGATAGGCTACAGGTTGCTATCTTCTACCTTGACTCTAGTCGCCCTGACGGCGTCTTGCAGTGGTGTTTACTGTTTGAAGGGTATTTGGCAGGGCAGAACTATGTGTCTAGTCCGTTATCCAGAGAAGTTACCTTCTTTGCTATGTCTAACATATCTATATTTAACAGCCTATACTTAGAGTTCTTAGGAGGCAAAGGTCGGGGTAAGGTAGGTAAGGCAGATAAGATTACACCTGATGAGATTACAATGAAGGGTAATTACCCCCGCAGGTTCTTCACTCAAGGTCTTAAAAACAAAGTGTATGTCACTAGAGCGTTTGACCTCATAGGTAATATATTCTTAGCTACAACAGGCAGGTTTTTAGACCGTGACATCTCTAGTAAAACTAGCACAAAGAACGTAGATCAGCAGATAACGCGGTTAGTGGAGATAGCAGCTATAAACCGCAAAAGACAACGTCAGACCACAATTGTAGGGAAGCTAGCCCAAGCGAAAGAGCTGCTCGCGTCTGTTAAGGCAGAGAAAAAGAGTGCGGAGTTTAGTAGTAAGATAGCGGGTATAGACGATAGCACAGAGGGTGGAGCTGGCACATTAGATGAAATTCTAGCTCAGCTAGATTATGAGCTGATCTCAGAAGAGATTAAGGAGAACGTTGGTAAGCGTAATACGTTTATACGGACTCCCGCCAACACGGGGTTTTTCGCCAGGTTTTTCAACTTGACTAAGCTAGAGCAGCACTTTGTCGCCAGTCCAATCATAGAGGGGTACCCAGATGAAGATGTAACTAAGATGCCCTCAGGGATGTTTCCTATATTGCGTACCTCTAGAGGTAAGAAGTACATGCGAGCGGTCACTCGACAGACAGGTAGGAAATACGGAGAGGGTGGTAACGTAAGTTCCTTTCTCACAAATTTGTTTAGCATAAGCAACTATGAATTGACTGACATACTAGCCCCACCAGTATATCTAACCGACGATAACGGCCTCCCCAAAGCCCCATTTAAAAAGGGGGATAAGAACAATCGGATAGCTCAACATATAACAAAACCTAATACCCCTTATGGGTTACCGCCTAGCTGCAACGCTATATTCCCTTGTATGATAAGGACATGGAGTCTCGGCAAACAATACGATAGTGTACCTACAAGGGTTTATTACGAGCGAGCCTCTCAAGGTAGGCGTTTGAACGTAAAATCTTCTAAGAAGGGGTACGCAGATCACGGTACACACGTGGGCTATCCCGCAAAGGTTACTCGACATGCCCAAGATGCCAGTAAGCTTAAGACTTCTTCCTTAGAGGTATTAGTCTTCCCCGAAGAATACTACCGTGGGCCCACATCCTCCTTCAACCAAATTAACCCATTACTTTATGAGATAAAAAAATTAGAAACTGCTGGCAGGCTAAAAGAGGTGAATAAGCTCTCCGCAGAGGATAAGTCCTTATTTGCCAAAGACCCTATTCCTGCAGAACAGTTAAACTACTTGGACGAAGCTCTGGTACATGCAAAGGCTAAGGGTAACACTAGTTACGGTTTATACGTCAAGCAGGCTCAAGTAGACTACACTACCGCAAGGACTGCAGGCACAGCGGTTACTATATCTACTGTATTCAACCCCAATATGGTGGCGGGGTTTAGCTGTATGTTATTTGATAGCTACGAGAGTAACTGTCACATGGTAGGGTACGTACGTCAGATAACACACACCTTGGCTCAAGGACAGTGTAGTACGAACATTTCACTATCTAACGCTAGACCTCTACGGGAGATGCTGACTGGTATAATGAACCAGGGAGGGCAGTATGCAATGCATCCTCTTGAACCTCTAACGGAGGTTAGGGAGGTCTTCCAAGTAGAAGAAGCGGCTAATTACTATTACGGTAACCTACTATATAGAAACGAATCTAATTTCGATTTAGGTGAGGTGAGCATCTCTGCGGCAAAGGTGAAATCCCTAGAGGCGGAAGTAGCCAAGCTACAGCAGGAGTTAGTAGAGATGGAGGAGGAGGCAAGTATCTACCTAGAAGAGGAGGTTAACCTCAGTGAGAACATCCACATAGAAGAAGAACGGGAACGGCTAGAGATGGCATTACTAAGTAAACAAATGGAGGTGGGTGATGCAGCTAATTCGTTAGACAGCGCCAGTGCTGGGGCTAGCTTTAACTACGTGCTTAATTGGAAGGCTCTAGTAGACCTAGTGCCCTCGAATGAGTCTTCTGAGTACATCTTTAAGGACTTGAATGCATATATAGGTAGCCAGAGGGAGACGACCTCAAAGGAAGACCGTAGAACAAATTACCTACAGTTGTTACGTGGGCATATTCGACCCAAGAAGGCTTTGGAGGGATTGTTCTATAGTTTACCTTTAGCTCTGCGGTTTGTCTCACGCCCTATATGCACTCTTGAAGAGTACATAGATTTCTATAAGTCCGCCCCGGACTTTATTTCAGGAGCTAGCGCTATAACTGGGGGTAGAGGTAGAGGCACCCGAGCTGGTAAAGAGTTTTTAGATAAAGATAGTGGGCAGGCTAAGTACTATAAGTTAATACGAGAGTTTGTGGGCGGTCCTGGATTTGAACCGGGCTCCAAAGTATCTACTAAGGCTAAGACAACTGAAACTGCTGACGTACCCCAGCTAGCCTTGGAGTTAGATTACCGCACTGGTTCGGAGTCGGGGGCTATCATACAGAAGGTGTTCACACAACTTAATGAGGGGGCTACGGCTTCAATCCAAGACTTACCTGACCTGGCGAGAGATGCCCAAGAGGTATTACTACTGTATGCGGATATAATTAGGTCTAGAGGAGAACTTTAATGACTGTATACAATAAGCAAGATGATATTAACGCCTGGAATCAATGGAAGAAGACAGGAGATCGAGGTGACTTAGGTTATCTGTTTAATAGAGTTGAGCCTATCATACAGAAGGAGGTAAGCCGGTGGGCATCAGGTCCAGTGGCACGACCTGTCCTTAATCTTGAAGCTAAGAAACTCAGCCTCAAAGCGTTTGCTTCATTTGACCCCTCTAAGGCTCGGCTAAACACGCACTTAACCAATAACTTAAAGGGCTTAAGTAGGATAGTGTACACCCACACTAATCCGGCGAGGATGCCTGAGCATCAGGTCTTAAAATTAAGCACGTTCATGTCAGCCAAGCAAGGTCTAGAGGAGAAATTGGGACGGGAGCCCACCACACAAGAGTTAGGGGAGGATTTAGCGTGGGGAGATGGGGAGGTTGCTAGGTACGCCGGACAGATCAGGACGGGCTATAGCACCTCTCAACCACAACCCCCAGGCTTTGATAGGTATGACGCTGATAAAGTGTTTTTGGATTTTGTATATAACGATTTAGTTGATCAAGATAAGATAGTCTTCGAGCACACTACTGGGTACGGGGGTAAGGCGGTGCTTAGCGCTAAGGGTTTAATAGATAAAACTAAAATGACCCAAGGTCAGATAAGCCACAGCAAACGTCGCATACGAAAACTAGTAGAACAGGCTAGGGGGTTTGGATGAGCGCTGTATTAGACACACACAAGTTAGCAGAGTATGTTTCAACGCAGGATAACAGAGTGTTGATTGAGGACCTGACTCACTTTCTTGACCTTAATATTATAACGGAGGCTATTAGCGCTACTGAAAATGGATCCAACCAAAGGGTACCTCTTAGGGCCTTATTTAATCTAACAAAAGCGTTTTTGATTTACCGTGACGAATTTCAGAAGAGGTGCAGTGACGCGGATAAATCTCACGAAACCGCACTACTTATATTAAAAGCATATTACGATTGTGTTCAATCAGTTAGAACATTGAACAAGTACTTAAATAGGTACTTGCCAATCACACAAATAGACTATGATGAAAAATATCTTAAGTACTCTGAGAGTAAAGAGGCTATAAACTTTTCTACTCAAGTAATAGATAGCTGAGGGTGTTATGGCAGACATTAGCTTATTCCCAGTACCAATTGATGTAGACCCTACAGCGTTAGCTGCTATGGGGACTTTATATGTAGCCACCGAAGTTTCACTGGGTAGTGACGCCCAAGGAGATGTTTTAACGGATGCAGCTGACGACAGTAGCCGCTGCATACAGCAAGTTATGCGAGTACTTCTTACACGCAAGGGGTCTGTGCCTACGGAGGTTAATTTTGGGAGCAATTTAAAGTCCCTAAGTACAGGGTACAACCCTAATACACTTACGGAGGATATAGTATTGATGCTCCTGGACGTGGCGGATCAATGTAGGAATAAGGATCGCTTAGCAGGAGTACCTTTGAGTGCGCAGTTAGGGGAACTGGAGTTACTAAACCTACAATTAGTAGCTTCTGGGCAGTTAACCATAACCATCGGAGTTAAAACTGTTACAGGAATCTCTAAATCTTTTAGTCTGGCTGTATGATAGAGGTAGTAAATGTTCAATACTCAAAAAATTAAAGTCAGTGACGTCATAGAGGTAGAGGGCGCCTTACGTGCGCTACTTAGAGCTAAGTACCCGGAGATAAGTGTAGAGGAAGGCTCTGCCTTAAATGACCTTGTGATAAAGTCTATGGGGTACTTAGCTACGGCTATAAAGACTGAGGTGGATGAGGTAAAAGGTCGATTATATCTCGCAGACTTAGAAGATAGTACTTTGAGTGATTCTCAGGTGCTCCTAGAGAACTTAGCTAGTAATTTCCTAGTCAGTGTGGATGACGCTCCCCCTAGGCGAGGTATTGTAGACTTTGTATTTTCTAGCAATAGCACACGTAGTATACCAGCAGGTATTATACTAACCCGAGGGAATAGCGTTATCTACGTTAAGCTATATGACTCCTCAGAGGATTTAGTAATAACTCCCGAGGAGTACATAGAGAGCACAGACTCAGGTACTACTGTATATACCTATCCTGTGCTTATGGAAACAACTTCTACGGCGGAGGAGGTCACGGTAGTCCCAGGGGCATTTAAATCCACAACCAATCTCGTGGGTCTAGTGGAGATAACTAATAAAAATACCTTTTTAGGGATCTCTAGTACAGAGTATACTCGCTCCGATTTAGTCTCTAGGATGCGCTATGCTCAAACTTTACGAGGGTTTTCTTCAAGGAATAGTATCCAAGCTACACTCCTTAACGAAGGCATAGCCCATTTAAACAAGGTAGTGGGTGTTGGCGCAGGGGACCCGGAGATGGCTAGGGATATCATTCCTAGCACACTAAGTAGCACTAGATTCCACAGCTTAGGGATGGTCAACGTGTTTGTGTCGTCCAGGTTGGAGCTAAGCAACTCTACCTTAACTGCGGGGGCGCTTGAGAGTCCAGCTAAGCCCATACTGGGGTTTTCAGCAATCACTAGAGGGGGTGTAAGTCTTCCTTTAGTTAGTGATTTCGGTACTGTTAGGTATACCAAGAGCTATGACTTAGCTACGGGCGTTACCACCATTACCAGCGCTGATATTGTTTCCGGTGAGGATTTACCAGACGGCTCTGCCTCAGTATATGTGACTAGTGAGGAGGAGCGATTGTTGCCAGGGTCCAGCACTCAAGGTAGGTTTAAGATCGAAAAAAAGCTAACAGAGGGGGACCCTACAGGTATCCAAGTGTGGGTAGATAACAACATACCTATAGTACAGGGCTTAATAGATTCTGATAACTACAACACTTTGGGGTCGGATGTGAAGTGCTTAGCTACACCCCTAGTTCAAGTCATAGTGCCAAGCCTAGTGGTTAAGGTGGTTAGTGGCATATCTAGCACGACAGTGAGGACATACGGTATAAAGCGCCTCGTAATAGACCTTATTAACACTTGGACAGAAAACTACGCTATACCTACGAGTGAGATTTTGTCGCGCATAATGTTGGCATATGGGGGCACCTTAGCTAGCGTTACATTCCCTCTAGGTGTGCAGTACTTACTCTACCTACCAGACGGTAGAGTGTTGGGATACTCCAGCACAGATAGCTTAACTGTAGAGAATACTGGGTATCAGATTTCCCCCAATAGCTTATCGGCTCTCGACATACAGAATTTACAAGTTTCGGACAGGCTCCTTAACTACCAGGCTAACACTGCAGACATAACTGTAGAGGTTTTAGATGTTTAACCCAGATACCGTACTTAAGGCGTTGCCTAGTTTATGGAGAGACAGTTTCCAAGATAAGGAGCTTCTGGAACTTCTTTACGGCTTTCTAGGTACGTATCTCGGGGATGTATACCAGAGTGTGTTAGAAGAGTTAACCTCGGTATCGCTAATCAACACCCCCCTCAACCGCACTAAGACCTGGAAGGCGTTGGAGTTAACCTCCAATTCAAAGATAGATGTGCCTGCTACGTCTAGCGGTGGGCTATCCCTAACTGTATATGGATTACTGGAGGTAGACGAGACTTTAGAGAGCTGTTCACGTATATACACTAGCCCACTGGTAGGCAGTGCCGACTACTTATGTAATACTTTAGATTATACGATAATTGAAGGTAATAGCTCAGAGGCTAAGGCGCTTACTGCACGGTTAGGTAGGTCAAACTTTTTTAATAGGTTTGAGCGATTCATAGTCTTTTTTGGTCATGATCCTATGCTACACGCTACCGTTCTAGAGCCTAATAGCGGTAGTTTATACTACCCTTTAGTATTTGAGGTAGAGAAAGTCAGCTTGACCGCAATAGAAATAGCGGCGCTGGACAAAGGGTTAGAGGTATCTCTAACCTGCGATGGGGAGTCCTGGTCCGCTGAAGTCATCTTTGTAGAGGACAAAGGAGATTACTACGCGGTTGGTCTGGGTGAGGCGGCCCTGCGAGTGGGTATCGAAGAAGAGGTAGTACATATATCAGGGATAACCGCACAACCCCTGATAGCTAATATGGTGGGTGGGTATGAGCTCACTAGAGACATAATCCGACTATGGGCATACGACTGTCAAGTAGACCAGTTCCAGCTAAACCGAAAGTACCGGCACATAATAGGCAGTAAGGACCTGTATATAAAAAGTACTAAGCGGTATCAAAACATTTTAGACATATTTTTAAAAGCTAGAATGTCCTCCCTCGATGCACAACTTTTAGGGTACTTAGGCGATGTCCTATCAGGTTCGGAGACTCTGCAGAGCAGCCACTTAATGGATACGTTACTAGACATTGACCTGGTTACTAATAGGTTAACCTCAGAGCTCACTGTCTATGATTTAGTCCCCCGTGGTCCCATTGATTTCCGTGTTATGAATTCCATTCAATCTATAACAACAGGAGATGAAATCGTACCTAAGGCGCAGCTAAAAGAAGTTCGCTTGATAAAGGACCACACGTTTAAGGTTATAGGTAAGCTACTGGCAGGTGGCGGTACGTTAACTTTGGAACGGTTTGATAATAACGCAGTAGGTACTATTCTATGCCTAACGAATAGAAATAGCTGCGTTGTGCACCTAAATACAGATGACTTAACCCACACAAACCCCCTAAGAGTGTACTACGCTGATAGCACTTACCTTGAAATACCTTTAGGGGAGGTCACAGTAAGTCCCCTAGAGAGTGCGTACCCTCTAGAGGTGGGTACACCAATTAACAGCTTTATTTACGTGGAGGACTTTAACACGTCGCCGTCTTGGTGGAAAGACGTTGGGTTAGTGCTTCCGCAGTCCATATGGGATACAACACCGCACCACAGGAGAGAGTTAACCACAACAAAGTGGACCTGTGTGGTGGGGGAGATGCCTAAGCACTTAATTGGTGATTATAGGTTACATATCCCGGAGGTTCCTCTAGTAGCACTTTTTCCAGTTCATGAGACTTCGTACCTTTTAACCGATGACCTGCTGCGCACCAAGATAGCTAGTATTAGATCTAGGTTATTTAATGGGGGGTCCCATATAGGGGAGTTGGAGAATGCGTCCAGTACTCTAATAGATTTAAGTAAGAGGCTCCTACCTTTATATGAGGAGGGGTTTTTAGATAGCGTGGCGGCGGCCTCCGATTCTTTGGAGATAGCGATAGAGGTGGTGCTGGCCTCAGAGGAGCTGTATGCTGCTCAATCCGCAGGTATAGGGGAGGTAGAGTACACATTAGCCATAGAGCTAGCAACACCCCTAACTGTTGATGCCTCCGAGATAGTAAATATCACATTTGCCCCCTTCGGAGAGTTTATTGCTACCCATTACGAGACTGTTGCCCTCGGGTATAGGTATCCTACCCTACTGTTAGGGCTGCCTACATTTGAGGCCTTAGTTAACATAGGAACTGAAGTGTACTTAAACAATGCGGCTCTTAACTTAGACCATCCAGGGACTGTGTCGTATACTACTAACCATATAGGTTCAGAGAGCTTGTTTATGGTTGTAGGGGCATCATACCCCGAGTACACTAAGTACTATGACTTTACTGGTAATACTCTGGCGGCACACCTAGACATATACATAGAGCCCCCCATCCCAAACAGTAGTGATAGTTTTGGCGCGGGAACAGACTCACTAGATACTCAAGTAACTTAACCTAGGAGGATCAATAAATGCACACACTTATACCCACTCTACGCGGCTCAGTAAAAGTTGAAGTTTTCGACAAAGAGCGGCTCTTATATACTGCAACTAACCCCAATACCCTAGTCCTCGAGTCTCCAAAGTTATTACTTACGGGGTTAATACCACCAGAGCTTGCGGTGGGGGCTGGTTCTTTTACCGCACAGACAGGGAGGCCCGATATAACGCCACCTGGAAATGTTTGGGATGATCCTAGACATAACCACACAGTTAGCTACCTGATCCTTGGGTATTACGAGGATCCAGATCCCCTACCCAACATTACTGTAAGTGCTACAGACACTGCCATGGGGTGCACACTCACCCTAGCTAAGAAATTAACTAGTGTAGAGTTGGGGGAGTATTCTGTAGACTTTATTTGTTCGTTTCAGGTCCAAGCGGGGCAGGACACCTATAAGTACATCGAGGCAGGTTTGCTCTGCCCTGCGTTGAGCACTAGTATGTATGACAACATTACTGGGGCTCCAGACCCTGAGGTTAATCCTACTACTTATGACATAGCCGAGCAGGTGCTTTTTGCGCATCAAACGTACGACTCGGTGCAAGCTAACGTGGGTAATACTATTAAGTACACTTGGACCATTACAATGCAGGCCCCAGCATAAAGGAGATACCATGCCTATTACGTTTGCTTCTGACAATATAACAGCTATTAATAACGGAGAGCCGATAACCGCCACGATTCTAAATGGTCCTTCTGTGGACCTTAAAACTAGAACAGATGAGGTTAAACGCAACTCTGAATATGACAACTTTTTAGCTGCCCACACCGAGGGGTGCCTAGTTAAGTTAGTACCTACAGCGGAGGAGGTAGGGGCGTCAGTGGAGTTGCAAACTGAGGTCCTAAGTGATGAGGAGCCTGCTCCTCAATATAATAGATACTATAGGGTTTCTTTATCTGGGGCAGCCCTCAGTGTCTACAGTAAGGCTGTACCTGGGGGGAGGTACATAGTGCAGGGCTCCCATCTGGCTAGTTTTTTTGGTGACTCGGTAGATAACACTAATTACGTTCTAAGCCACAACCTTGTAACCCCTGGAGATGGGGTGTACCTAAAGGTACCTTTAAGAAGTACAGGGTCTGACGATGATGAAACCCTTTACTACCCCGATAAAGCCTTGCCTTACACTGAAGGGGAGTCTCTATCTACAGGATATCTCCTAGACCCCAACCCCGCTAGTTTGTCTGCTGATACACACCTAGTGAAGCTCCCAATGCTCACTGAGATAACACTTGTTGGGGGTACTACAGCTGGCATCGTGGCATCTTTAAAGGCAGAGCTTACCACGGAGTTAGGTGCTACTGGAGATATTGTTGTAGACGGAACCACTAACGCATTGGCAATAGATGACGACATAGGAAACACCTTAACCTTGAGGCTAAATGGAGTACAAGGATCTAGGTGCACTGTAACTCATATTCGGGATAATGCGGATGCTTCAGCGGCTATATTGACTGTAGCCAGAGGCACTAGTCCAATCTATAGGCATCTAGGTGTGGCGGGTGCCCCACTAGCTGCAGCAGGCTTATCTTTTGGCCTCTATAAGGACGCTACACAACAAGGGTCGGATGCTACGGGTTGGATAATAGCAGAATCTGTGGGTACATATAAGATAGAGCCTGTAGCCTTAGATCCCGGGTTTGCATATATACCTCTAGTTAGATTAACAGAGTCTAGTTTAGAGGTTGGAGATAGGGCATTCAGCTTAGTTAATAACTACGCTATAGGGGCCAACACAGTACCCTTAATAGACTTACATGCCCCACCCATAGGCGCGTTATCTTTAGTTTCAGACGTAGGTATTAAGACGCATGAGGTGGATATTATAGACCCGGAGCCACCACTAAGCTCTGGACTGTACACAGTGCGCTTACCCAAGCCTGCGGTGGCGGGAGGTAAGTTAACTAGCACCTTAAACAACACAAATAGCTTACTGCTATTAAAGTTATTGGCCAAAATAGCTGACGGTAATATGTCTTTAGTTTTAGGGGGCGTTAGGTACAAACCTATCAGTAACATAGCTACTACTGGTGCGACTGCTGACATAGTGCTTTCTGTTAAGGTAGGGTACACCGGCGCAAAACACTTATCAGTGTCCGCAAACACACAAGTGTCTGCCCCCACAGGGTCCCTGTACACGTATGCCTCAAGCTTAGAGGTGTACACAGAAGATGAAGACTTTGAGTGCACAGCATCGACTGCTGCGGACCAGTTAGTTGTTACGGTAGAGTTGTGGGCAGACACTACAAGCACCAAGGCAATGACCGGCGGAGACTTCTACGCAGAAGTAGACTTGATACTCACCTCAGGGACATGAGCGTTCTTCGCTAGGACCATGCGTACTTCCCTGCTAGCCCTTGTTTTTAGGAGAGGCCCCTCTAATATATCCCTACACAGATGGGCAGCAGCATAGCTATCACAGATATCCTCCTGCCTAATGGGGCAGCCTAACTCCATAGCCTGTGTCATCATGTCTTCTTTAGAGGCTGTACCCCTGCTAGTGAAGTATTTCTTTAACTGAGTGGGGGCTACCCCCACTAACGGGATACCCAATTCAGTTAGTGTTAGTTTTATAACCCCAAGAACTTCACCTAGTATAAATTCTTTATGCACAGAACCGTATGAAGGAGACTCATACACACAGAGCGTTATGTTCTTTGAGCCTATAAACTTCTTTAACTCGGCGCTGATATACTGTAACCTTTGGCAGTCGCGCAACCTCTTAGGTTTTATTAAGTGTGTAGAAACACAACCCTCCGAAGAGATAATAGTTAAGCCCGTACTGGTGGCGCTAGGATCTACACCCAGAAAGTAACTACCCATGGAAGACTCCCCCACACTTGATTTGGTTATTAGGACTGGCACTGTGGCCTCCACTACTAACAGATACTATATTACGTTTGAGGTAGTAAATACTAGTGGCATAGTGGACGCTTTATTTGTGGTTACCCGCAATAGTGACCCACAGAGCAGTAACTACGTATACAGTAGAGTAGCCTCTATATCGGACTTAAGAGACCTATCTACTACATCTGTAACCAGCAACACAAGCTACCGAGTTAGCGCTGTGACTATTGAGTCTACTTCCTTAGCTATACTTAGGGATTTAAAGGAGAATGTGCCTGTTGTGGTGAAGTCCCTACTGGATTCCACAGCTAAAGCTCAAGGGGAGATACTTGGTATTGAGACCACTTTGACCCTACAGGGAGATAAGTAATGTTAAGAGACTATCGCCTGGAGAGGAAAGCAGTGTTTAACTCAGACCCTAACACTGGGGGTTACTGGACTTTAGAGCTAGAGGTAACTCGAGCCATGGGGTTAAACCCACGTGTTTTTTTAGTCGAGAAGTTTTTGGCCCCAGGAGAAAATATAACTACAGTTACAACACAAGGCTCTCGCTATATACGTAGCCTTCTGAGGAATGAGGTTATAGATGTTCCGGAGGACACAGATACAACTCCGGTGGATCGATATACATGGGCTAGGTACCGCACCTATAAAGTTGAGCGGAAATTCCAAACCTACGAAGCTCTAGAGTCAGCGCTTAGCAGCACATTAGCTATTTTAAACTCTAATACAGGTAACTCTATCCCCTTAAAGGCAACCCCCACTCCGAGGCTGGTGGCTATTAACTTATCCTCAACAGATAAGACCCCCACCTCAGATAGCCTCAAAGCGTACAAGGGGGATACCATCTCCCTACAAATAGTTGGGGGCCCAAGGAGCGTAAACGTGCTCTCAGATAAAGACACCTTAATTACGTCAAATCTTAGCTCTTTAGCCCTTAAGACTAGCGTGGTTATGGTTAAGTTATTAGGAGACTCCCACACTTACATAGGCTTACTAGATGAAGAAACAAATACAACTTATAAGGTAACGGTAGAGATGTTGCCTACTGATGAGAAGCTAACAGCTGAGGTTATATAATGGCAAACGAGACACGACCTATTTATGTCACACAAACCCGAGCAGGCGTTTACTCAATGGATGGGACAGTGGCGTACAAAATAACCACTGTAGTTCATATGAATAACAGCTATTCCGGGGATACACGGGATTGCACGTTTTTACTCAACTTATTCGTTAACACCATTGTAGATTCAACAGATAGTACTCAAGATACTTTTTCCAATTACGCTACACTCGCAGACTTAGATTTGGTGAAATCTGAGCGGTCGGTGGCTATAGCAAGCGGTAGCAATAAGTATCGGGATTGCTCCAACACTATAACCTTTGATAGTTTAAGCGTGGCAAGTACCGCCGCTAAGGTTGTGCGGGATACTATAAACAACATAGTAGACACGTATTTGAAGGTCAAAGATTCTTTTATTGGATCAGACACGCACTACTTCCCTTACCCTAAAGAAGTAGGGTCGTTACGAGATCAGTATATACAGGCGTACACCGCAGGTAAGGATGTGCGGGTGGCCGCCGAGCAGGCACAGGAGGAGGCCCAAAGTGCTTATGTTAAAGCGCTATCTGAGGAGGCAATACGTAAAGAGTGCCAGGTGGTAGTTTGCGACTTAGCGGAGAGGCTAACTGCGGCTCAGGCTTTGATACCCTTGGTAGCCACCAAGTACAAGGAGACTATGTTGGGGTTGATTGCGTCAGCAGAAGCAGCCGGTGAAGACACCTTGGATGGTCTAAAAACCTGGATTGGAAACAACCTAGTTGAAGCGCAGCTTCTACACGACTCTACTTGGATAGAGGCAATTGATGAGTCTTCCGGGTCAGGATTAAGCCTCCTGGCACTCATCATACAGGTGGCTAACAAAGCTCAGGTTGACTGTATGGCTGCAGGGTCCACATTATCTGCACTAGAAACTACAGTGCAAGGTAAACTCTCGGACCTAAAAGAAAAGCAAGAGCTTAAGGCTGCTGCTTCTCAAGTAGAAGAGACCGCTTTAGGTACTCTTGCTGTGTATTGTCCTAATCTGGATCCGGCTTCTCTTTGAGGAGATCCTCCAAGTAGTTTACTATATGCAGGGAACATAAGGTGTCCCTAACCCTATCAGGGGGGGTTAACTGGGTATCCCCCTTTGCGTGAAGGGAGGGGTCAAGTAAAACCTTACCCATTAGCAAGGTTATAACCATCTGTAGGATGGAGCGCACTGCGGCAGAGCCTGTGGCACGGTAGAAGGGAACTAGGGAACTTAGGGGTATGCCGCAACCCCACCCCGTCCCCAGGTCAACCTTATTTAGCTTTAACCACCCTCCTATTTTACCAAATGAATCTGTTCCGGTTTTCAACCGTGAAGCAGCTATGAGGGATAGGATTGAGTATGGGTGTTCTGAGAGTCGCTTAGACAGCACCGTTTCATGGGCCTTAAGGACGCCTTCGAATATTTCTTCTAGATTAGTAGTGCCTAGTGGTACACCGAAGTTGTCCCGTAGAACTACTTGCACGTTAGGGGGAGCGTCAGCTAGAGCGCACCTAAGGAGGTTCCCACTATCTTGTTTAGCCACCGCGCTAAGAAACTCTGCCTCCCCCAATGGGCCTTCAGCTTCCAATTCAAGCTCCTCCTGAGGGGTGCTTAGTAGCTTTGAAAGCGGCATCCCACTGGTACGGCTAATAAAGCAGAATGCGGTCTGCGCTGTACTACTCCACTGCATAACGGCAGTCCACAAGCTCTTTTCCCAGAGCAACTCATATACATCTATAAAGTCTTTCAACTTGTTTTGCTTCATATACTCAACATATGAGCCATAAAGTACTTTACTAATATCCGTTCGTTTTGGGAAATCGGAGGCTGCTGGAAAGGAGATGTGTCCACGCTTAGATAGCTTTCTATACATCTGTATAGCAAAGGCTCTGCTAAGGCCAGGCATTGCCCTCACTAAGTCCCCCAGGGGGGTTACAGTGCGTAAGCAGGTGAGGGTTGTCTCTAAGGCGAGTAGCGTCTTAGTTTCTAACAGCTGCTGGGCGTTAAGGGGGGTGGGGTTTGTAGTGGAGCCACGCTCTAACCCCATCAGTAAAACCACCCAAGGGTGGTTGAAAGGCAACCGACTACTCTTCCCGTCCACGGAGATACAGGAACCCCAGTGAAAGCATATCTTAGGGTTATCGTCCCCCAGAGGGGTTGCACCTAAGTACTCAAAATCATAGAGTACTGAAGCCCACATTAAACCTACGTGCTCCTTAAGAGCCCTAAGCTCTACCCTACTTCGCGAATCAGTACTAAAAAGCTGTAAGGGGGTGGGGGCAGTAGCAAATGTACTGTATACGAATGGAATGCAGGTATCCAGGCCTATTGAAGTTTTCCCAGGGATGACACCCAAGTGGTTAACTAACCATGCCCTCACCCCTACTAACCCTGCACCTAACACAGACAGTGCGGTAGCGCAGTCACCTACAACTATGGCTTGGATCTCTGAGGGGTTATTGAGTAGTACCATCAGCGCAGTCAAGTTTTCTTCCGAGAGGCTGGTAGGAATCCTGCTCCCCACCCCCAAGTATGGGGTAATACCTGGTATCTCCACCCCTACACGATTTGAATATCTATTTTTAGGATAGTAACCCTTACTGGCTGACGTTACCCAAAACCCCTCAGTCTCCTCAAAACCAGCAAATAGCTCGCCACATGTACCCTCCTGGCTATGTTCATAGGGGGCAGCGTACGTTGTGGGTAGGTAGCATACAGTACCAAATGTTTCGTGCCTGGGCGTACCTACTGGGAGTAGGTTAGAGTCTAAGTCTTTGTGCAGGGAGTAGGATGGGTATGTGGCTAAGCGTGTCATAACTTCCAGTGTTCTCCCCCCCATACCTGCTCTCGAGTTATAAGCAGTAGCTGTATGTGAGGGCATAAAGTGTACATACCAGTCCTTATCCATACAGCCTGCTGGTATAACACTAACTTCATCGCTACCCGTTGAACCGCCTATAGTTAGTAGTGACGCTGCTACTAGGCTTGGAAGTACGGCGGTCACTTCTTTCTCCGTATATTCCGTGTGGCGGTTTTACTAACGTTTAATAACTCAAGAATCTCTTTTTCACTAAGTGTCAAAGGTATGCTGATGTTAATCAGGGATTCTGTTGCATCCTCCCCCACACAAAGTTCTCCCTCCAGTATAACCCACCCTAGAGTTTCATGGAGCTCGAACGACAGGTTCAGCACCTTTAGATTAGCTGCCGGAACTTTTGCCATTAATTGGCTGAGTTTTAGTTTTGCCATCTGGACTTTTCCTTCCTAAAGAGCTAATACGCTCTAATTGAATCCTGCTGTATTTAGCAGGAGTTGTAGCTATGCCTTCTAGGATCAACTTAACTAGCTCACTAGCTGTGTCTTTCCCCCTCAAAAAGTCTGTTAAGCTATGATGATGCCACTGCCCGTACCAGCCCGCCGACAGTGGGGCTAGCTCCCGCTTTGCCCCAAACGGCCCGAAATGAACTTCTCTAGTAGGTGTGGCATATTTGTAAATAGCACCTAAGCACATCACCATCCGCTCAGAAACTTTACTGAGGCGGCGTAAGGGTTTAGGGCGGGTATCTATACCTTTTACTTGTGTATACAAGGATGCATCTACGAACTGTGCTATTTCCCCACTTGGAGTTCCATAACTACCAGACCATAGAGACCACTGTGAACTAGTGCTTTTTAATATATGCTGACCTGAGGTAGTACACACAACCCAATCACTAGTGGGGGGTGTTATACCAGGTAAGCAGTCCGCTACGGATGAGGACACATCTCTCAACCACTGTAGACCGGTTAAGTTGTGCGCATAATAGTACGTTGGGGCGGAGTACCCTCCTTTAAGCCCAAGGCTTTCTAGAGCTAACATAACAGGCTTAGGTAGCACTGATGTAGTGGGGTGTAGCTCTGCCCTTAAGCACGCACTGGCGTACCTATCAAGTTTAGCCGCTGAAAAAACCCAGTCTACAATCTCGTTAGCTGCAGCTTGTATACTATTCCGCAAGTCAAATAGACCGGGGGAGTACTTGTAGCACCCCCTATAGTTTTGGCAAATCAGGGTGAGTAACTCCTGAACAACTACAGGGAACGTTTTTTCTGTGACCTCTATGGGACCCCTGCCGTGAAAGCAGTGGTCCTTGTTGGTGAGCAACGCTAGCTCAGGACTTTGGCCCCAACTATCTCGTGTTATTATACCAGAGGAGCCGCATATCGAGTTTCTAGCGCATTGGGAGCAGTTCTCCTCATAAAACTTTCTAGCGTCGCGCAGCACACTCTGTTTATGGGAGTGCAGCTTAAGTACGTGTGTTACATGCTCAGTATTGCCGACGTTAAGGTTACTGTAGTTCAGCTTATCCAAGCACCTGGCAAACCCAGCATCACCTACTGTGGGGGGTATGTAATTCGCTAACTTACTTTTAAGTAGGCGCTGTAAGCTACCTAGGGCTATTTGAGGGCTACCGCTGGAATTAAGCTGCCCATCCGATAAGTGGTTTAAGCAGTCACTCCTCATAGGACAAGCCATACACCCAGCAGGGGTGGTTAGCTCAAACCTAGTGCAAACCCCACTTAATGCTTCGGTTAAGTCAACACTGTATACTTGCCCCTTTTCGGCGTCCCAAGCGTAGTAATCTAGGGGTCCTAACCCCCAGGATTGCCAGTACCCTAAAAGTAGATCCTTAGGTATAGTACCAACATACAGGTAGTCATCTAATTGAGCAGGTAGCACCTTTGTTTCCGCTAATTCATAAGGATCTACATAGTGTGGAGGTTGTTCCCGCGCACTGGGGTTACTGGTATTACGCAGTAAGCTGCCTAAATATTCTTTAACCGTGGGGTGTTTAATTGTGCCATGTAGGTGGGCCTTATGGTTCACAAACTCCTTAAGTTGGGATTGGTAGGTGCTGTAGTCTTTAGATTTTAGAGCCAGCACAAAATCCCACTTAGTCAGTAACGTCTGAATTAAGGCTGTATCTCCTTTGTTAGATATCGCTACTGCGGTATCTACAGATTCAAACTTGGCTATCCTATATGTAGTATGCTTAGTGCGATACTCCACATCGCTAGTATCTGTTATAGCTACCCCCAAGGGTACATGAAATCCCCAACCCGGTGTAACACACGCTAATCTTGTTGCAGTTCTATACATCTTTTCTCCGCTAGCAAAAAGGTTTTTTCTAGTACGCTAGCCCTTGCGCCACTTAAGAATTGCTTCCAGTAGGCTAGTTGGCTACGCAGTGTATCTAATAGCTCAGGTAGGGTTTCCACCTCCAAGCCATATGTGGTGTTGTATCTACTCAACTCAAGAACGGGGTCTTTATGAGCTAGGTTGTGCAGCAATGCTTTTAAAGCCAGGTACTTAGTCTTAGGCATATTAGGCTTTGTGTTTAAGGTCAACCCTAAGCCTCTCTGCCGCCTATAGTAAGGCATAACTTTACACTTATGGCAACGCCACCCGGTTAGCTGCGTGGTTAGAGTCTTTACCTTAGAGACCACCTCTTTACCGCTAACTGTATTTGAGTCGAAACCCAAGTATACGTTGTCGCTGTATCTAGTGATAACCGCTTCCGGAAAAGCCTCTTTTAACCCCGCATCTAAGAGATGCTCACTAACCCTGTTACTAAGTAGGGGGCTAACCGCACTACCTTGAGGCAAGAAGCTACGGCCCCCCTCTGTTATACAACAAAGCCTAGCAAGTAAAAATGCGACTTCCTTCGAGGCCCCGTGGTACTCTAGCATCTTAGTGACTTGCCACATACTAACCGAGGTGAAGTGGTCTTTAAAGTCCACTGAGATCAATAGTCTATGTGCTTGCATACGTTGGGCGGTGTCACTTAGACGTACACCAGTTTCGTAGGCATAACTAGTGCCGGTAGCCGGCACCTTGGTTTCTAGTAGCCTCTTTATGGAGCTATGCAAGTGCTTTAGTGTCGGTGCCACTTTGTAAACAGTCCTATACCTCCCGCGTCCTTTAGGTATCCTAGTGCGAGTGTAGAACTGTGTGTTGTCTTCACCCAACATCTTAGCTAACCATGTTAATCGCTTTACATTCGTACGTAAGGTGCTCGCTAGCATTCGTCTAGTTAGGGGAAGCATACTGTAACCCCTCTGTGCATTTAGGCCCCCCTAGTTGGCAAGCACCCATCAAGTGTTGAAGCTGATGCTTACACTGGTCTAAGCACGCCTTGGTTTCCCCCCCTCTAGCGTCATATAGTAGCGCACTTGAGCATTTGAATAGAGGAGTAAGTCCCCCCCAACTATGACCCGAGGTGACTTTGCGCTGCTGGGCTTTATCAAACTCAAGCGGTACTGCGTAGTAGGCTTTGCGTAGATTCCAACCCTCTAAGGGACTACTTTGGTACATCCCATCAACAAACATAGTGTTTGGGAAGTCGCTGAGGGGGGCGACAATAAAGCATTCCCCTAACTCGTCTAAGCTCAAGTGGAGAGCATCTTCATCCTTAAATAGAAAGAGCTCCGTATTCTTGTAACACGAAGACACTCCAGGGACCAGAGTGTGCCCAAACAGTAGCTTCCTTGGAACTAAAGCTAATAGGACGTCTGCACTTAATGTAGTTTTCTGTACCACAAGACCATTATCCAACTGCTCCCCCCACCCCTCAGTGATGGGGCTACTCACTGGCTAACCTTTAAAAATCGGCCATAGTCACAAAACCCCTTTACCTGGGAGGGGGAATTGTTTGATGAGTAGTAGCCGCTTTCATTTGGTACGCGCCCCCTAGAGGAGATTAACCACAGCATCTTTGACTGAGGTACTCTAAGTTCTACAGGTGGCAGGGGACATTCCCCATCTGTTGCATAGATGAGTAAGTCAGGTTGGCGCTTACACCGTACCCCCTTCCAAGGTTTACCGCCGATCCATTCAAATACAGGATCAAAACTAGTGCCGCCACGCCCCGTTACTTTCGTGTCTAAGTCGCTAACTTCTGACAAGTGGTAGATCTTACCTATAGTGGTGTCACACTCCACTACTGTCACCTCAGTACCCTCATGTATAGCTAGTATTCCACGAAGTTCAGTGAAGATTTCCGCTAGCTCCGAACTGCTTACACTAGCGGAGGTATCTATCCCAAAGACTATCTCATAGCTAGGGTTTTTCCTTTTTCCAGGGTAGTCAGAGGTCTCTAACCCTTGTAGGGAAATGTGCCTCCGCCTTGGTCTAGCCAAAGTAGTCTTCTTGCGGCTAGGTTTAGCCGACTTCGTCTGGTTTCTCAACTCCTGACGCCAATCCACTTCTGGTGGTTTAGTCAGTTCATCTAACCACTCTACTAAGGTTCCCGGAGCAGTGCCTCGAGTCTTTACAGTATCCATGGATTGAACCATCCGCCTTGTAAAGTCTCGACTTAGCTTGTCGGCTAACTCACTTAAAGACTCTTCTTCTCCAGGGTTCAGTAGGTTATCTAAATCCGACTGAGGGTCTATATTAGCCTCCTCGATCAAGTCTTGCAGTTCCTGATCCGTCATCTGACTGACGGCCTTAGCGAGTTTACCTAAGAAACCCCCAGCCGCGTCTGATTGCCCAGCACCTGGGGAGGGAGGAGGCTCACCCTCGGAGTCACCTTTGGTATTTACAAGCTTTCCCTTAGGCCCAGGAGGCTTATCCGTGATCCGAGAGCTCAGCTCCCCTATATACCACTCTAAGCTTTTTTCTGGTGGTAAACCAACATCACTAGGATGTATGCCAGCATAGCTGCCCATAAGTTTCCCCTGAAAGTCAGTGTCAGGCACCGGCTTGCCTACCCTGGTCTTGAGGTCCTCTAACGTGAATATCCCACAGCTGTCTATCAGCCAGCTATTTAGAGCATAGTCCGCTGCGACGTGGATAACCGCAGCAGCCTTCACCTGTTTCGTCGGGTCCTGGCTAAACATTTCAAAGTACCGGATCATTCTAGGTATGTGGCTAAGTGCCGCATGCCCCAGCTCATGGGCTATGACAATCCCTGCTCCCCGCTCATCCAACTCCTTTACCATATCTGGTGAGTACTTCATCAGGTAGTGCCCGTTGTGTACTTGTATGGAAAAGGTGGAGGTGCTACTATCTTCTTGGGTTTGCAGACCACTTAGTATGTCTGCAAAGAAGTTGAATTTCCTATAGGATTGCCCCGGGGACATCAACTTCCCTAGGTAACTCCTATAACTAGCTGCTATACTTATTGTAGTTCCAGCAGTAGGAACCTTGAATTTTCTTCTCATGAGGTGTCTCCATATGATTGACCAAAATAACGATACTACTTTTACTAGCTTGCGTGAGATACTCAACACCTACCCCCAAGTTCGACCGCTAGTTAAAACGGCAGCTGTGGGGGAGGAGGTTCGTAACGCACTACCTACCTCGGCTTTTGCGGACAAAAGCAACCGTAGGTTTCCAGTTCACACGCCAGCAGACGCGGTACTGTCAAAGGCTTATGCCACAAAAGTAGCTAATCTTGCGAAGGGTGTGATGCAGGAGATAGACACTGCACTAGAGATGTACGCAGTTGATAGAGATGTGTTTAAAACCACTAAAGTAGCTCACGTTCCAGCGGAGCCTAACTACTTGCTGGAGAGCCAGCGTAAGTGGGCGTTTGACGGCAGTACCTCTATAAAATTAGCAGAAGAGGCACTGTACCGTAATAAAAATAAGCTCTCCCCCAAAAGCCTATCAGAGGCAGCTGTAAAGTTAGTTAAAGAGGCGCGGGTGCGTAAAGAGAACGTTGGTACTCAAACATTAAAGTACGCGGGCTTGGTGCAGTGTAACCCTCAAGACACTGTAAGGTGGTTGGAGGCTAGGGCTCACAAGGCAGGTGAAACTAGTGTCTCTGAGGCTTTCAGTAAGCTCGCAGGGGTAGTTAAAACTATAGATAACTCGGTAACTAGAGATGATCTCGTCAAGGTGTCGTCCGCAGTACGCAGCCTCGATAAAGTTGCAGGGTTTACACAGTATTACGGGCGACTCTTACCTGACCCTGTTGAAACAGTCTTTAACACTAAGACTGCCATGCAACCTACGGTTGAGCTAGGTAGTAAAGATGTTCCATTAGAGAAGCTGCTTGCTATACCACCAGAAGTGTACGGTGACCTCTTAGGTGCTGATATAGTTGAGGAAATTGTCGAAGACGGTGAGATCATGCCGGATAGTCTTAGCGCAGTATTAGAGACCCTACCAAAAGATATGAAGGATACTCTAGTACGGGAGCTGAACCTGTAATGCAGTCTGTGGCGTCTAAGTACACCAATAGATCAGAGGCTAAGGCCCTACTTACTGAGAAGGCCATGGTACCTTTGGTATGTCTAGTCGTTGCCTGCGATACTATAACCGCAGGTGCATGCTTTACCTGGGAGATTGACACTATACTGGATGAGCTTGAGGAGCAGGAGTGCTTACCTGACACAAAAGGTAGAGACAGGCTTTTAGCGGGCATTGCGTGTTTAGCCAACCCAGCCCACTTATGGAGTGCAGGTGCTTTTATGGCAGTTGCGCAAACTATTAACGGAAACCTAGCTATCCCTGAAATTTGGGAGCCCTTAAGCCCAGCCCAGCTAGCTTACGCTTTAAACGAGATTAATAGCTTAAATCAAGTTTATAATAATGTGGATAGCGTAGAGCCCCTGTATGGGGAAGAACCTAAAATATACATGGCGGGGTGCTTATATGATAGTGGGTTTCCACAGTGCCCAGAGCAGTTGTCTTTATGCTCGGAGCAATTAGAGAGGTTCTACGATAAGTCCTTAGACATTAAAGACTTAGTCGCTAACCCCGTAGCTAAACGTAAGTTGGACGAGGTGTCGGTGTATGTTAGTACTATGTCTAGCCTCAGAGCTAAAAAAATGACTACCTTGAAGGGGTAGCCGGTGAGACTATGACATGCAGTGCTTGACCTCGGGGAAGATTTTCTTTACCCATAGGTGGTTACTGCTGATACTGCTCATCAGCATCTCATAATAGTTATCGCTGTTCGGGTTTCTATTCCACAGCTCCGCCCCCAACTTCACCTTTGCCTCCGTGGGTATATGGGCCCAAAATCTACATAGGTTTTTTGCCACATCTTCAGGCGCTGGCTTCTCAGCGTAGAGGTAAAGTACTACCGAGGTAACTATCCTCGTGGTTAAGTCACCGCGCTGGGCGCCCTCTATTTTCTGAAGTACCTCTAGCGTCCCCGCCCAGTCCTTCAGGATCTTCGCTGGAGGCAACTTGAACTCCGAATCCTCTGTGTAGGAGATGAAGTCCGCAGCCACATCATAACCGACGTAGCTGCTTAGTGCTACTAAGTTGAGAAGGTTGTCGTTAGCCTTTAGGAAGTTACTAACT